>ERZ772979.153-NODE-153-length-55658-cov-36.176321_pt1 | contig 55658 bp, 45 predicted proteins | sample MGYA00511130_ERZ772979 | MGnify/ENA primary metagenome ERZ772979 (study PRJEB29015, sample SAMEA2738103) | human oral metagenome | biome: human oral; feature: human-associated habitat; material: saliva | place: China | collected 2186 ...
ATTGGTTCACCATACTTCTCAACAGATACAACAGCGGCTCTTCGTGCAGCTGAAATCGAAGCTGATGCTATTCTTATGGCTAAAAACGGTGTTGATGGTGTCTACAATGACGACCCTCGTAAAAACGCTGATGCCGTTAAGTTTGACGAGTTGACACACGTGGAAGTTATTAAACGTGGTTTGAAAATTATGGATGCCACAGCTTCTACCCTTTCAATGGATAATGACATTGACCTTGTTGTCTTCAATATGAACGAACCAGGAAACATCAAACGTGTTATCTTTGGTGAACAAATTGGAACAACTGTATCTAACAAAGCAGAATCACACAAATAAGGAAGAGAGAATTTATGACAAACGCAATTATTGAAAAAGCAAAAGAACGTTTCGCCCACTCACACGAGTCATTGGCCCGTGAATTTGGATCTATCCGTGCAGGTCGTGCCAATGCATCACTTCTTGACCGTATCACTGTAGAATACTATGGTGCTCCAACACCACTTAACCAATTGGCTTCAATCACTGTTCCTGAAGCACGTGTCCTTTTGATTTCACCATTTGATAAAGGATCAATCGCTGATATTGAACGTGCAATCAACGAATCTGATCTTGGTATTAACCCAGCTAATGATGGTTCTGTAGTACGCTTGGTTATCCCAGCACTTACAGAAGAAACACGTAAAGAGTTGGCTAAAGAAGTGAAAAAAGTCGGTGAAAATGCTAAGATTGCTATCCGTAACATCCGTCGTGATGCTATGGATGAAGCTAAGAAGCAAGAAAAAGACAAAGAAATCACAGAAGATCAATTGAAATCTTTGGAAAAAGATATTCAAAAAGCAACTGATGACGCTGTTAAGAAAATTGACAGCATGACAGCAGAAAAGGAAAAAGAACTCCTTACTGTTTAATCAATAGAAAAATAAGGAGAGTGGGACAGAAGCAAAAGAGCATGGACTATGTTAGCTTCCTTGTCCGACTCTCTTTTTAGAGGAAAAAAGATGAATACATTACTTGGAACAATTATTACTGCCCTAGTAACTGATGAAAATGACAAATTTTATTTTGTTCAAAAGGACGGTGTGACCTTTGCCTTGTCTAAAGAAGAAGGGGAACACGCCATTGGTGACATGGTGACAGGTTTCGCCTATACAGATAGCAAGCAAAAATCACGTCTGACTCAAAAGGAGATCAAAGCAACTCGTGATTCTTATGATTGGGGAGAGGTCACTGAAGTTCGTAAGGATTTGGGTGTCTTTGTAGATGTGGGAATTCCAGATAAGGAGATTGTTGTCTCTCTTGATGTTTTGCCGGAACTCAAAGAGCTTTGGCCTAAGAAAGGCGACAAGCTTTATATCAAACTCGATGTTGATAAAAAGGATCGTATTTGGGGACTTCCTGCCGAACCTGAGGTCTTTCAACGTATGGCTGGACCTGCTTACGATAATATGCAAAACCAAAAATGGCCAGCCATTGCCTACCGTCTAAAATTGTCAGGAACCTTTGTTTATCTGCCAGAAAATAACATGCTTGGTTTCATCCATCCATCAGAACGCTATGCGGAGCCACGCTTAGGTCAGGTCCTTGAAGCGCGTGTGATTGGGTTCAGAGAAGTTGATCGTACCCTCAATCTTTCTCTTAAACCACGTTCTTTTGAAATGCTCGAAAATGATTCACAGATGATTTTGACCTATTTAGAGAGCAATGGTGGGTTTATGACGCTTAATGACAAGTCATCACCAGCGGACATCAAGGCGACTTTTGGTATTTCTAAGGGACAATTCAAGAAAGCCCTGGGTGGTCTGATGAAGGCAAAAAAAATCAAACAAGATCAGTTTGGAACAGAATTAATCGGTTAGGAGAAGGCATGAGAAAATCCTTTTATACTTGGCTGATGGCCCAGCGTAATCCAAAGTCCAATGAACCAGTAGCAATCTTGGCTGACTTGGCTTTTGAAGATTCAACCTTCCCGAAGCATACTGATGACTTCGAAGAAGTCAGTCGTTACTTGGAAGATCAAGCTAGCTTTTCCTTTAATCTAGGGCAGTTTGACCAGATTTGGGAAGATTATCTAGCCCATTAATAGTGACTAAGTTTACGATAAGCATAATGACTTTTAGCATTTTCTTTAAAAAGTAATTACCATTTGAAATGGGATGAATTGTTACAATTTTTTACAAATATATCAGCTTTTTTTCAATAAATTAGGCTTGTTACAACTAGTTAGTAATTGCTTTAAAGTGCAGTAAATCACCCCTCTTTTGACAAAAAGTGTGGTATTATTGTAGATGTTAAAATTGTTAAAAAGGAATGAATTATACATGTTATCAAAATCTAAAACAACAAAGGCTCTTCTTTACTCGACCGCAGCACTTTCACTTTTTGCTGCAAGTCACGTACATGCCGATGAAACTTCAAACTGGGCAGCACGTTCAGTAGATCAAATCAAAGCAGATATCGCTGTAAGTGATAACCAACAAACTTACACAGTTCAATACGGTGATACTTTGGGAAGTATCGCTGAAGCTATGGGTATCGATGTGAATGTTTTGGCTAACATCAATCAAATTACAAACATTGATTTGATTTACCCTGGAACAGTTTTGACAGCAACTTACAATGCTGATAATCAAGCAGTCTCTGTTAAAGTTGAAACTCCAGCTTCAGAAACATCAACTACACCTGTAGTTGCAGAAGCTAATTTGACAACTAACGAAGTGACTGTAAATGGTCAATCTGTAGTTGCAGCGGACTTGACAGCTCCAGTTGAAACAGTAAGCACAACAGCTACTCAAGCACCTGCTACAGAAGAATCAACTCAAGCTGTTTCAGAAGTAACAGAAGCTATCGCATCAGCATCAGAAGCACCAGCATACGCAGAAACTGAAAAACCAGTTGCTGATGCTATTGATCATGTAACTGCGTCAGCAGAAGCTACACCTGAAGCAGAAACTACTCCAGCTGCTGAAACACCAGCACAACCTGAAGTAAAAGAAGAAGCACCAGCAGCAACATCAGAAGCGTCTTCAGAAGCACCAGCAACTTCAGAGGCACCAGCAGAACAACCAGCTGCAGAGCCAGCAGCAACATCAGAAGCTGCCTCAGAAGCACCAGCAGCTTCAGAGGCGCCAGCAGAACAGCCAGCGGTAGAACCAGCAGCAACATCAGAAGTAGCATCAGAGGCACCAGCGGCATCAGAGGCACCAGCAGCACAACCTGCATCAACAAATACACTTCCAACGGATCCACACCTTCAACCACAAGCTGAAGCTTTCCGTCAAGATGTAGCAGCACAATTCGGTCTTACTGACATCGGTGGTTACCGTGAAGGTGACCCACAAGACCATGGTAAAGGACTTGCCGTTGACGTTATGGTACCAGTTGGTTCAGAAGTTGGTAATCAAGTCGCTCAATATGCTGTAGACAATATCTCAAATGCAGGTATCTCATATGTCATCTACAGACAACAATTCTACGCACCAGTAGATAATATCTACGGACCAGCTAACACATGGAACCAAATGCCAGACCGTGGTAGCGTTACTGAAAACCACTATGACCACGTTCACGTGTCATTTAATGAATAAGTCAGAATAATAAAAAGTCACGCTTGGCGTGATTTTTTTGATATAATGGATAAAAATACTTAAGAAAGAGGAACTCTATTTGCAAGAGTATTCTGTTGAAATTACCCTAAACCATCCAGATGATGTCTTGGCGCTTTTTGGGACCAATGAGCGCCATCTAAAACTTATCGAAGAAAACCTAAATGTTATCATTCATGCTCGAACAGAGCGTGTGCAGATTCTTGGGGATGACGAGGAAAGTGTTGAATTGGCTCGCTTGACCATTCAAGCCCTCCTTGTTTTAGTGGAGCGTGGAATGCTAGTCAACACATCAGATGTTGTCGCAGCCTTGACCATGGCTCAAGATGGTTCAATTGATAAGTTTGTTGCTTTATATGAAGAAGAGATTATCAAGGACAATAGTGGTAAGCCTATCCGAGTGAAGACTTTAGGACAAAAGGTCTATGTTGATAGCATTAAAAATCATGATGTGGTCTTTGGGATTGGTCCAGCCGGTACAGGGAAGACCTTTTTAGCGGTTACCCTTGCAGTTACAGCTCTTAAACGTGGCCAGGTTAAACGTATTGTTCTAACGCGTCCGGCGGTTGAGGCAGGAGAGAGCCTTGGTTTCTTGCCTGGTGATCTCAAGGAAAAGGTAGATCCTTACCTTCGTCCAGTTTATGATGCCCTCTATCAAATTCTTGGCAAAGAGCAAACGACTCGCCTAATGGAACGTGAAATTATTGAGATTGCCCCTCTTGCTTATATGCGTGGTCGTACCCTCGAAGATGCCTTTGTTATCCTTGATGAAGCGCAAAATACGACCATCATGCAGATGAAGATGTTTTTGACCCGTCTAGGCTTTAATTCTAAGATGATTGTCAATGGGGATATGAGTCAGATTGACCTTCCACGTCGTGTTAAATCTGGTCTTGTCGATGCCATGGAGAAATTGAAGGGAATCAAGGCTATTGATTTTGTTCATTTCTCTGCCAGTGATGTCGTACGTCACCCAGTTGTTGCCGATATCATTAATGCTTATGAAAAAGATGCACCTAAGTTTGATCTTGAGAAAAAATCAGAAGAATCAGACCAGGCTAAAGAAGTAGTATCAGGATTGACCGAATACCCAGTCATTGGTGCTGAGGATCTTAAAAAGTAAATAGATGAAAAGAGGTTTGAGAGTATGTGTTCTCAACCTCTTTTTCTTTGGTAGTCAAGTCACAGATTTCCTCTCTATTTTTGGTAAAATAGTATTAAAGAGTAGGCTAATATGAAGGGGAGAGGTATGACTAAGGCAAAAAAATGGAAGATTGGGATTATTGTTTTTCTAGGACTTGTTGCGACAGTTTTGATTGCCATAGGAGAGGGAAGATTTTGGAAGTATCAACAGAACTATATTCCAGATGGTACCTATCAGATGGTAAAATATGAGGCTAAATCGGCATATTCCAATGAATTGATAAATTGGACTGAGCGAGGAGAGAATAATGATAGCTTATATGAGGATTTTATAGTTGTTGAGAATATGAAATCTCAATTTTATTATGTTTTTGTGGGGGATGGGGAACCTTTTGTCTCACCATTTGAGCACGATGAAAAGATCCCACAGACTTTTGACCCACGTACTGGGACTTTGAAACAGGATCTAACAGTCTCTGAATATAAAGCTCTAGTGATTTTTCATATTGATAAGATTTCTAAAAAGGGAGAGGAGTATTCAAGAGTAAAAGAAGTATCTGTCCAAAGGTGTGTAGACGATTATAAAAAAATGTTGAAGCAAAAAAGAACTTATGAAAAGCGACCTAATGGTCTCGTTCTGACTGTTTATGCTGATGATGGACATATTGAGTCGCGTAGAACTTTTAAACGATTGAGCTCAGGGGAAGCCAAAGAGGTCAAAAGTGGTTATGATCGGGATTATGAGTATGCCTTGAAGTATTATAATTATTCAAGGCATGATGGGGATTATCTCATCTGGCGTTGAACTACCTACCGACCAAGTACCTCTTTTCTATCGAGAATCATAGCCTAACGATTTATTAAAAAACCTTACAGTCTTTATGATAATTGTCAAATACTATTTCACCATTTATTTTGGTACAATAGAACAGTAGACCAATAAAAAAAGGAGATTATTATGAACCAGCAAGAGTGGATTGAATACTTTGAATTAGTCAACGGTCGTAAACCAACTCCCGCAGAGTTATCTCAAGCTCAAGCAGCAGGCGAGTTTATCCTTGAACGACCTAATGTCTTTGGAGCAACTGGACAGGCTAATGAGCCAAGAAATATTAAACCAACTGAACCTGTTATTTCTATGACGCAACAGCCTCAGTTTGCCCAAACAACAGCAACCTTCCAACAAGTCGTACCTGCTAAAAAAGGAATGTCAAAAAAAGCCAAGATTATTCTAGCATCAGTCTTGGGTGCTGTGGCAGTGATTTTACTTTCTGTTGGTGGCTATTCATTATGGCGTTATCAGTCAGGTAAGATTGCGGATGGAACATACGAGATAGTTTCTTTCTCTCGTTATGATGAAGACAAAGATAAAATGGTTGATGCCATAGATGAATACAAGGACGAAGATTTGGACCTTCAGTCTTTTGTAGTTGTAAAGAATAATCAATCTAGAACCTACAATTTAGTAGAGAGTGACAATAAATCATATGTTAGTTTGCTGGATCATGAGATAGATGTTCCTCAGGTATTGGATCCGTGGAATAGAACAGAGAGTCAAGTTTTAGATGCGGATCAAGTCGAAGATCTCACAAAAGACTTCATGAAAAAGATGAGAAAAGACTATTCGTTCTATACCAAAGAGGAAGCTGACAAAGTCGTTAAAAAAACAACAAGAGAATATAAAGATACCTTGAAGGAAAAACGCACCTATGTCAAGCATGGTGATGAATACACTCTAACTACTTATGATAAAAAAGGGAAGCTTCAATCACGTATTACTTATAAACGTATGAGTAAGGGAGACGCTGAGGAGCGCTGGGATGACTATAAGGATGCCATCAAAGATTATAAGAAAGATTTGAAGACTTATAGTGATCAATATGATGACTTCAAGGATTACTATGATTATGGTTATGGCTACGATTACGGCTATGGTAATGACTATGGTGATACCTATGGCGGATATAATGACGGTAAGAATAGTGGATCAAAATCAGATTCAAGTGATAGTAGCAAAAAATCTAGTGATAAAATTTAATCCCCCTATTTCATAACAAGATGAAGTGGTACAAGAAGGAGAGCTAAAACTCCATCTTGGTACCGCTTTTCTTTTTATGAAAATAGTCAAATAGCTTTGGAGTCTTTTTTCTGGTAGAATGGAAATATCAATGAAAAAGGGGACTTTTATGAACGAAAAAGAGTGGTTAGATTATTTCGAAACAATCAATAATCGTAAGCCGACAGAGGAAGAAATCCAACAAGCAAAAGCTAATGGGGAATTTATTTCTCAAGAGTCTAAGAACGAGGGTGCTAATCTACAGCAAGATCAGTTGAGTGACCAAGTGACACAAGCCGTTTCACAAGTTGCTCCTGCTAAGACAGGCTTGTCTAAGAAAGCTAAAATTATTATTGCTTCTGTAGTGGGGGCGATTGTCCTAGTGGCGCTTTCATTTGGTGGCTATGCGTTCATGCACCTGCAAGGCGATAAAATACCTGAAGGAACCTATCTGCTTGAAACTTATCGCTTTTACCATAAAGATAAGAAGAAAATGGTTGATGGTATGGAATCTTTCAAGGAAAGTGGTCTAGAGGCTCATGATTTTGTTAAAGTCAAAGGTAACAATGTTAAATTTTATTTTTATACCTTAGCTGGCGGGAATAATCTGGTTGACTTTACAGACTATGATACTGACGAAGCATACCGTCCAGATGCTTGGTCTAGAACGCTTAAACCAAACATGTCACTATCTGAATATTCGAAAGTCATTGACCAGGCAGTAGATAATCAATACAAAATAAGTGAATATCGAACTCAGGCTGATAACGATGAAAGTAAAAAGATTTACGTTAAATCCTACAAAGAATCTCTTGAAGAAACCGTTCGATACAAGGTTAAGGGTAATAAATTGATTGTCACTACTTATAATAAGAAAGGCAAACTTACAGAAGAAAGAAGTTTCAAACGCCTATCAGAGGATGACGTGAAGAAATTAGATTATGACTATGAACGTGATGTTAGAGCGGATAAAAAGCTCTTTCAAAACTAGTAATGTTTAAAACCAGCTTAGCTGGTTTTTTTAGTGTCCAAAACGTGCTATAATAAGATGTTATATCATCAGTGTTAGCCCATTTGTTAACATATGAAAGGAAATTAAAATGACAAAAACATTCTACATCACAACACCTATCTATTACCCATCTGGTAAATTACATATTGGTTCTGCTTATACAACTATTGCTTGTGACGTCTTGGCACGTTACAAACGTATGATGAACTATGATGTCTTCTACCTTACTGGGCTTGATGAACACGGTCAAAAGATTCAACAAAAGGCTGAAGAAGCAGGAATCACACCACAAGAGTATGTGGACGGTATGGCTGTTGGTGTTAAGGACCTCTGGCAACTTTTGGATATCTCATACGATAAATTCATCCGTACGACTGATGATTACCATGAAAAAGTTGTTGCTCAAGTGTTCGAGCGTCTCTTGGAACAAGGAGATATCTATCTTGGTGAATACTCAGGTTGGTACTCAGTTTCTGATGAAGAATTTTTCACTGAAAGTCAGTTGGCAGAAGTTTACCGTGATGAGCAAGGTAATGTCATTGGTGGGGTAGCTCCATCAGGACATGAAGTGGAGTTGGTTTCTGAAGAATCATATTTCTTTAAACTCAGCAACTACGCAGACCGTTTGACTGCCTTCTTTAAAGAACACCCAGAATTTATCCAACCTGATGGTCGTATGAATGAAATGCTGAAAAACTTCATCGAGCCAGGTTTGGAAGATTTGGCTGTATCACGTACAACCTTTACTTGGGGAGTAAAAGTACCATCAGATCCAAAACACGTGGTTTATGTGTGGATTGATGCTCTTATCAACTATATCACTGCCCTTGGTTATGGTCAGGATGAGCATGGTAACTTTGATTTATTCTGGCAAAATGATGAAAACCACGAAATCATCCACATGATTGGTAAGGATATCCTTCGTTTCCACTCAATCTACTGGCCAATCATCCTTATGGCTCTTGATTTGCCATTGCCTACACGTCTTGTTGCCCACGGTTGGTTCGTCATGAAAGACGGTAAGATGTCTAAGTCTAAAGGAAACGTAATCTATCCAGAAATGTTGGTAGAGCGTTTTGGTCTTGATCCACTCCGTTACTACCTCATGCGTAGTCTTCCAGTCGGTTCAGATGGTACCTTCACACCAGAGGACTATGTGGCTCGTATCAACTACGAATTGGCTAACGACCTTGGAAACCTCCTCAACCGTACAGTTGCCATGATTAACAAGTATTTCGGTGGTCAAGTGCCTGCCTATGTTGAGAACGTTACAGACTTTGATGCTGATTTGGCTAAGGTTGTGGCTGAAAATATCGAAGAGTTCCACAAACAAATGAAGGCTGTAGATTTCCCACGTGCCTTGGACGCCGTTTGGAACATCATTTCACGTACCAATAAGTATATTGATGAAACAGCTCCATGGGTCCTTGCCAAAGAAGAAGGTGACAAGGAACAATTGGCAGCTGTTATGGCTCACTTGGCAGCTAGTCTTCGTGTGGTAGCCCACCTCATCCAACCATTTATGATGACAACTTCAAATGCCATCATGGAACAGCTCGGATTGTCAGGAGCGTTTGACCTTGAAAATCTTGAACTTTCAGGATTCCCAGAAAATGTGACAGTCGTTTCAAAAGGAACTCCAATCTTCCCACGTTTGGACATGGATGAAGAGATTGCCTATATCCAATCTCAAATGAACGCAGGCAAACCTCAAGAGAAGGAATGGAACCCAGAAGAGGTTGAACTTAAGTCTGAAAAAGACCAAATCAAATTTGACGACTTTGACAAGGTTGAAATCCGTGTTGCTGAAGTTAAAGAAGTAGAAAAGGTCGAAGGTTCAGACAAATTGCTCCGCTTCCGTCTTGACGCTGGTGACGGTGAAGATCGTCAAATCCTCTCAGGTATCGCTAAATTCTATCCAAACGAACAAGAATTGGTCGGCAAGAAACTTCAAGTTGTGGCTAATCTCAAACCACGTAAGATGATGAAGAAATATGTCAGCCAAGGTATGATTCTTTCCGCAGAACATGACGGCAAACTCACTGTCTTGACAGTAGATCCATCGGTTCCAAACGGAAGTGTGATTGGGTAAAATATCATATAAAAAACAGTTTATCAATTTTTTGAATTGAGAAACTGTTTTTTACTAATCTTCAGTTGTGACTAAAGCGCTTGAAACAGATCTTTGTTGAGCGCTCGGTAGTTTTGCTTCCTTAAAATCGGAAATCATCTACTCTTAAGGAAAGTCTTAAGAGGACTTGTTGTATAAGAAAACGAGTTCAGTCGAACTCGTTTTCTTATACACTATATTTCAATAAATGCTTAATGCGTTCCACACTTTCATCAGGTCCATAAGCATTTGGGTATCGGTCTAGTTTACTGATAGCGTCAAGGTCTGCTTGGTCTAGGTGGAAGTCAAAGCTATTAAAGTTTTCCTTCATTCGTTCGATATGGGTACTTTTAGGAATGGTCAAAATCCCTTGTTGGGTTTGCCATCTGAGGATGACCTGGGCAACTGTCTTGCCATGTTTTTCAGCAATAGCAGTTAGAGTTGGGTCCTGAAAAATACCATCCTCTCCTCTATGAAAAGGAGCCCAGGCTTGCGTTAGGGTACCAAATTCCTTATCAGCTTTCTGGATTAGTTTGTGTTGTTTATAGGGATGCAACTCGATTTGATTGACTGCTGGAATTACAGGTGTCTGCAAGGCAAAATCCGCCAAACGCCCTGTTGAGAAGTTAGAAACACCAATGGCTCTAATAAGTTCTTCATGCTTAAGCTCAATCATAGCACGCCAGGCACCATGTAAGTCGCCAAAAGGTTGATGAATCAAATATAAATCAAGATAGTCAGTATCTAGTTTGCGAAGTGTTTCTTTTAGGGCTAATTTGGTATCTTCGTAGCCAAGCTGGCTAATCCAGGCCTTACTAGTCAGGAAAATATCCTCGCGAGGGATACCAGATGCCTTAATAGCACGTCCCACGGCTTCCTCGTTACGGTAAAGACTGGCTGTATCAATCAGACGATAGCCTACAGAAAGAGCATCTTCAACGGCTTTTTGACATTCTTTTTGATCGAAAATTTGCCAGACACCAAAACCAAGGACAGGTATTTTGATGCCATTATTAAGTGTTTGAAATTCCATTTTCTTCTCCTTAGTGGTGGGGTAGTAAGCTATCCTGAATTTCCTCGATAAATGCTTGAATAATTGCGGATTGTTTCTGTTTATTATTGGTCACAAAACCCAAGGTGTGCTTTGGACTGTTCTTCAGTGGAAGTAAAACAATTTGGTCCTTAATGAAACTATTAACAATACCGAGACCAGAAGCGTAACTATCTGAGGCACAGAGCAGATTCATGACACTGCCTCGGTCATTACTGTAAATTACTTGTTGGTCAGGCAGAACCTCGAGAGGATCTTCGTCAAAATGGATTCCAGAGCTTTCTTGACGAAAGCGGACCTGTGGGTATCCCTCTAAATCTTTGAGATTGAGGGATTTTTTGTGAGCTAGAGGATGTTGGCGACCTAAGAAAATCTTAGTTTCAAACTCTCCAAGTGGGGTGAAAGTCAGATCCATGTGTTGGAAACTACGTTCTAGGATATGGTCATTGTCTTCATCTAGATAAATAATCCCCAGGTCACTTTCGAAGCTCTCAACGCTTTTGAGAATCTTCCTAGTCGTTGTTTCAATCAGTTGAAATTCTTGATAGTCACTACGAAAACGTTGGGCAATGTGAGCCATGGGAAGTGATAAGAAATCGTAGTGGTGACTGGCAACAGTGAATGATTTCTTGAATGATTTACGGTAGCGTCCCTCTAAGAGATCTAACTCTCCAAGAATACGTTTAGCGTATTTGAGAAAATCATGACCGTCATCAGTTAGTTTGGCTCCTGTATTGGAACGCTCAAAGAGTTGGACACCAAGTTCTTCCTCTAAATCACGGATGGATGCTGAGAGATTAGGCTGAGTCAAAAAGAGTTTTTTGGCAGCCTTACTAAAAGACCCTGTTTCAGCGATAGTCTGAACATAGCGACATTGTTGAAAATTCATAAGCATCCCCTTTGAAAAATATGATTGTAGGTCATATTATAACAAAATGAGAAGTCTAAAATCAGCAAAATTCTGATAGGAATAGATGAAGACCTGATATGAAATTTCTATGATTAAGTCGTTTTAGAAATAATAATGGAAAGTGAGCTGAGCTCTAAGAAAATAGTTCTGATAAAAGAAAAACTGCATCCACAGGCTAGACACTAAAAATCTAACTTGTAGGATGCAGTTTTAAATATTAGTCATTAAGATATCTAATGGCTTTCAGTTTTTTAGGACGAATAAGGAAGAGTCCTAGGGCAATTAAAGGTAGCCAGAAAATGAAATTCCAGATACTTGTAGCTGGTGCAGCCTGTGTTGATTGCGAGATAAGGACACTGCCAAAATCAATCAAAAAGTGCAGAATAATAGTCCACCAGAGGCTACCGGTACGTAGGTAAATAGCAGCAAAGAATATGCCATAAGCTGTTGCATAATAAACTTGGAACAGGGTAGCGTTCAAGGGCTGGTGAGTAAGATTTCCGAGATGGGCCAATCCAAAAAATATGGCAGACAAGAAAACGACTCCTAAAACCTGTTTTGAAGATCTAATACCATCTTGAAAGGCGAGCTTAAGGAAAAGTCCACGAAAAAAATATTCCTCAAAAAAACCGGCTCCTAAGGCAATAATCAAGGCAGTTCCTATCATGTGAGGTGCTTTACTGATACCCAAAGCAACCGCAGAAAGAAAGAAAAAATCTGCCAAAAGAACCAACCAACAAACACTTAGGGTTTCAGACCAACTTATCTTTTTTGTTGATTTGATCTTTAATCCGAGGCGTCTCTGTACGATGAAATAGTACACACACATAAGGCCAAGCGTTTTAATGAGATAAGCTATATTTTCAGGCAGTGGCTTAAGAAGCAAACGAAGTACAAGGTTCGCAAAAATAATACTAACCCCAAAAAGGATCAGTGTCCTAGTTTCTTTTTTTGTCATTGAAAAGTCCCCCAACTTTCTTAACATTTTTTTCAAGCATACGACGAAAAACGCTTAAAGTCAAGGTCTTGAAGGTGTTTTTTATGTATTTTTAGTTATGAAGAGGCCAGTTCTTGCTGACCTGCTTCTAGATAGAAAGTCTATTCTATCGTTGAAACGGTTTATTATGAGAAAAAAATGAACAGATATAAGAAAGTATTAAGTAAAAACTCTGTAAAATCCTTACGAATTACCCTTTATTGTAAAGAAATGATTAAAATATAACAAAAGTGTGTCAAATTTTAAAAACGTGTAGCAAATATATAATATTTTTTTCAGAAAACTATTGCCAAATTTTGAAAATCACGATAGTATATTAAACGGTGAAGAAAATAGGTTAATAAAATGTTAACCAAGAAGGAGAAAGTGTAAATGAAAGTCAATCCATTTAAAACAACATTGTATTCAAGCGTATTGCTTGCAGGACTCGCGGCTACAAGCGTAGCAGCTGCGGATGAAGCTAAAGATGTAACAGCAACTACTGATACTGATGCAACCGTATCAAATACGGCTGCAGAATCAAGTGCTAACCTTGTTAAAACAACAGGTGATGCAGCAGTTGTTACTACAGTACCTGGAACAGAAGAAAAAACTACTACTGAAACAGATACTACTGTAAAAACAACAACTAAAGCTATTGCTGAAGTTTCAAATCCTGACTTCGATAACGCTGTTGAAGCTGCAACAACGACTGCAGCAGCATCAAAAGATTCTGCTGATGTTAAAGCTGTCCAAGATCAAGCAGCTAAAGATGCTCAAGAAGCTTCAAATACAGTTGTTTCTGAAAATAAATTGACTCGTGAAGAAGCTGATGCAGCTCTTTCATCTGCTAAAGCAAATGTTGTTGCAACAGGGGGATTCACAGCTACAGAAGAAGCAGGTGTTAAACACACTAGCGTCGAAGCTGCTAACAATGACAACAAAGTTCAAACAACAGCTTTGACAACTGCGGTTTCAGAATATAAACAAAAACTTGCAGATTACAAGACACAATTGGATAAATACTACCAAGACGTTCTTGCTTATGCTGCTTGGGAAAAATCATACAAAGAGTACACTGGTGGAACAACAGCTCGTCTCTTGACAAAAGGCTTGGCTGAAAATGCTACTGGCTTGATCTATAAAACAGAATCTGATGCTACTATGACTGTTGAAAACTCAGCAGGTTCTGTTGACTACTTGGATAAAACAATCCAATCAGGTCACTCAGTAGATGAAATCCTTGAACAATTCAACACATCTCGTTACATTCCAAGTGACTTTAGTGCAGCTAACGGTACACAATACACTATCAATGCTGACGGTGAATACACTGAAGATGTATGGTTGAAGATGGCTACAGGTCAAACATTGACTGTAACATACAACAACCTAAACGGAACATCATTCAATGGTACTCCAGTTAAGAAAATTGTTGCAACTTACACTTTGGTAGAAACACCAAGTACAGATGGTTCAGCCATTGTTAAGTTGTACCACGATCCAACTAAGACACTTTTCATTGGTTCACAAACTGACGACACTAACAAAAAACTTCACGTTAAGATGAACTTGAACTTCTTTGATTCTGAGTCATCAGTGACACCACTTGATTTGTCTAAGAACGGATCAGTTTTGAGTATCTCATCACTTAACCACTGGAACACTGAACTTGGAAACCACATTGAAAAAGTTGGTTTGAATGGTAATGAATACGTTCAAATTCCTGGTTCATCTATCACTTTGCATGAAGATGGTTATGCTTATGCAACAAATGATAACGAATTTGTGGCTAACGGTTCACGCTTTAACAGTGACCCAACAATTGATCCAACAACTGGTGAAGTTACAGATGAAGGTTGGGATGCGATTAACCCAGACGGAACACCTCGTACGAAGAATGCCTACTATGGTGCTGCTGCAACAATCTTCAAGGGTGAACCAATGGACTTCATCGTAAGCGGAAATAACCTTAACGTTCCAACTGCTTACTGGTTCGCAACTAACTCAACAGTAGTTGTTCCTGAATTGCCAGAAGAACCAAACAAACCAGTTCTTCCAAACACTGTTTCAGCAAAAGTTACTTACCACAAAAACTTTGTATCTGTTGAAGAAACAACTGAGAAACCAAAACCTCAAGTACCAACAACTCCAACAGAACCTACACCAGGTAAACCTGTAACACCAACATCAGTACCTGTAAAAGAAGAAGCTCCAGCTCTTCCAGCTACTGGTGAAAAATCAACAGCAGCTTCTGCAGCAGCAGGTGCAGCTATGGTGACATCAGCTTTGGCCTTGTTCGGTATTTCAACTTACAAACGTAAACACTAAGATAATACATAAAAAAGCTAGGAAGATATCCTAGTTTTTTTAGTTTGGAAAAATCAAGTTAGCTAGAAATAAGAAAGATGAAATTTTCTGACATTTACTGAAATTACTTGATTTAGACTGAAAAAAGAAAAATAGACATACATTTTCTAATTTTTTCAAAATCGCAACTAAAGCCTATATTATAAGCTTTTCTCTGTAGTTAACTATGTGTAAAATAAGGGTGTAAATATTATTTTCAAAAAATATGAAATAAATTAATTGACAAAAAATTATAATACAGTATAATAGATTGTGTTAGGAAGAGTTTGTTTTTTTGGCAGGGTGACTACCTAGTCAAAAAGGACTAGCTTAGAATCTGGAATTCTAAGTTATCAAATTCCAATGTTTCATTGTGATGATTTAAAAAAGAGAAGATTTAAACAGCAAAAAAATTAGATTAATCGATTTAAAACATCAGCATCATCGTAGCGGGAGCTAGCGGTATTTTTAATCCGTGTAGAGCAAACGACAGATTCAAAAACAGCAGAATCGGTAGAGACTAATCGTCAAAAGCGAAGAGGGAAAGAAAATAAAGCAGTAACTGCTAATATACCTATCAGAAGGTGGACTAAACCTAATGACTGATAGGTGGTATGTTTTGAGAGTGGCATTTTTAGCCAATACTCTTCTAGGAAATAGTATCTTGTAAGCAGTGCGACGTTCTGCGTAAAGAAGCTAGAGGGAAAGTTTTTCAGATTGACTGACTATCAATCACAAGATACTCTTAACTAGAAACCATTTTGAACCAACACGGTTTTGCGTTTGTTGGTATTGAACTGCACCTAGGGAAATGGTGGTTCAATGTTAGTAAATAAAGACTTTACATTTCAAAAAGGTCAAAAAATTGTTTTATCACAACGTGAACTCGAGGGATTAAGTTCAAGTTGAGATTCAGGAACAAAAAGGTAAGAAGCATATTGGGATGATGTTTTAGCGACGGAATTTGACTAGATGTTTGTGAGAGCATCTGTCTATGCTACATTGACTATTTTTAAAGGTCGTGTGGAATAGAAACTGTTTTCAAGATCCTGATTCCTAGGAAAGTTGGGGGATTTTCCTTTAGGTATCGAGATTATTGAAAAGAGATCAAATGGACTGAGCGGCACTTGTATCCCAAGGTAAGCAATACACCTATAAACCTAAGTTTCCATACAGCAGGGAGCAAGTTTCAGTTTGAATGGGGGACGCATCTAGAGTAATCTAGATGTTTTTTATTTTGTGAATTCTTTTGCGAATAAGTAAGAGAGTGCATGAAGGAGGGTGTCGTGTTAATTGCAAAAAATCCGGAAGGGAAATTGGTTTCAGCACTTGAAACTGAGTTAAATCGCGAGGAAACTTATTGTTGTCCAGGTTGTCAAGGTAGAGTCCTATTGAGGCAGGGGCAGGTAATGTGTCCGCATTTTGCTCATAAGTCTTTGCAAGATTGTCAGTTCTTCTCGGAGAATGAATCGGCCCAACATTTATCCCTTAAGGCAGCCTTATATAAATCTTTGGTTAATCATGGTGAAAAAGTACGTATTGAAAAGGTTTTGTCCGAGATGGGGCAAATTGCAGATTTATTTGTTGGCGATTCCCTGGCTCTGGAAGTTCAGTGTTCTCGTTTATCTCAGCAACGTTTGAGAGAGAGGACACGCGCCTATCACCAAACAGGTTATGAAGTGCGTTGGCTTTTGGGGGAAGACCTATGGTTGGGACGGCGTTTAACAGACTTACAGCGGGACTTTCTCTATTTTACGGCTAAGATAGGATTTCATCTATGGGAGCTTGATTGGAAGAAAGAGGAAATTAGACTTAAGTATCTCATCTATGAGGATATTTTTGGGAAAGTCTATTACTTAACTAAGGCCTGGCCTTTAACCGAAAATCTGATGGTAGTTCTACGTTATCCTTATCAAGCAGAAAAGGTTGAGACCTATCAAGTGACTCAGCGAAAGAAAGTCTCACATGTGATTCAACGGGAATTAATGGGGAAAAATCCAAAATGGATGAGAAGGCAGGAGGCAGCTTATCTTAAGGGGATGAATTTGTTAAGTCTGTCTGATCAGGATTTTTTCCCACAAGTGAGATTTCCTGAATCTAGGCAGGGTTTTGTACAAATTAGACAGTCACTTGAAGGTTTTGAAAAGCTTTTTAAGCAATATTATCGAAAAAGTCAATTTTCTTATCGACAAACTCTCTACCCTCCCACCTTTTATGCTAAAATAGAAAAGAATAGACACAATTAAGGAGAATATTATGTCAGACAATCGTACTCATTTAGAAGAAAAATACACATGGGATTTGACGACCATTTTTGCGACAGATGCAGATTGGGAGACCGAATATGAAAGCACTGTTCAGGATTTGAAGAAGGCTAGTGCTTATGCAGGTCATCTCTTGGATTCTGCTAAGAACTTGCTTGGGGCAACAGAACTTTATATGAGCCTTATGCGTCGCTTGGAGAAAATCTATGTCTATGCGTCAATGAAAAATGACCAAGACACAACAGTAGGTCTGTATCAAGAGTACCAAGCAAAGGCCTCAAACCTTTATTCACAGTTGAGTGAAGCCTTTGCTTACTTTGAGCCTGAATTTATGGCCTTGGATGCTGAAAAGTTAACAGCCTTCAAAGCAGAGGAACCAGGGCTTGGACTTTATGACCACTATTTCGAACGCCTCTTGGCCAACAAGGACCACGTTCTTTCTCAAGAAGCTGAAGAGCTCTTGGCAGCAGCCGGTGATATTTTCAACGGTCCAACGGATACCTTTAATGTCTTGGATAATGCTGATATCCTCTTCCCATGGGTATCAGATGGCCAAGGGGATGTGGTTGAGTTGACACATGGTAACTTTATCACCCTCATGGAATCTAAGGACCGTGACATTCGTAAGGGTGCTTATGAAGCGATGTACGGTACTTACGAGCAGTTCCAACATACCTATGCACAAACACTTCAAGGCGTTGTTAAGGTTCACAATTACCAAGCCAAAGTTCGTCACTATAATTCGGCACGTCATGCAGCACTTGCGGCTAATTTTATTCCAGAGAGTGTTTATGACTCACTCTTGGAATCAGTGAATAAGCATTTGCCACTTTTGCACCGTTACCTTGATTTGCGTAAGAAGGTCTTGGGACTTGACGAGCTTAAGATGTATGACGTCTACACACCACTTTCTGAGACTGAAACTGCTCTTACTTATGAAGAGTCCCTCAAGAAAGCAGAAGAAGTCTTGGCAATCTTTGGTGAAGAGTATAGTAAAGGGGTTCATGCAGCCTTTACGGAACGTTGGATTGACGTTCACCCTAACAAAGGAAAACGCTCAGGTGCCTACTCAGGTGGTGCCTATGATACAAATGCTTTCATGCTTTTGAACTGGCAAGACACTCTGGACAATCTCTTTACCTTGGTTCACGAGACTGGCCACAGCTTGCATTCAACGTTCACACGTCAGACACAACCATATGTTTATGGAGATTACCCAATCTTCTTGGCGGAAATTGCGTCTACAACTAATGAAAATATCTTGACAGAAACACTTCTTAAAGAAGTTAAAGATGACAAGACACGTTTTGCTATTCTTAACCACTATTTGGATGGTTTCAAGGGAACTGTCTTCCGTCAAACCCAATTTGCTGAGTTTGAGCATGCTATCCATGAAGCAGATGCATCTGGTCAAATCTTGACAGCCGACTTCATGAATAAACTTTACGCAGACCTCAATGAGAAATACTATAACCTTAAAGCTGAAGATAACTACGAAATTCAGTTTGAGTGGGAACGTATTCCGCATTTCTACATGAATTACTATGTCTACCAATACGCTACAGGGTTTGCAGCAGCAAGCTACTTGGCTGAAAAAATTGTTCACGGTACTGAGGAGGATAAAGAAGCTTACCTTACTTACCTTAAGGCGGGAAGCTCAGATTATCCTTTGGAAGTTATCAAGAAAGCTGGTGTTGATATGACCAATACCGACTACTTGGATGCTGCCTTCAAAGTTTTTGAAGACCGTCTCGTTGAATTGGAAGCCTTGGTTGAAAAAGGTGTTCACCTTTCTTAAAAAGAAGTTACTATACTATATGAAAGAATCATTCTGGATAAGAGTGGTTCTTTTTACATCTAAAAAACGAACGTTTATAGCATGCAAGTCCTAATTGCTACGGAAAATTACTAATGAGCATATTTATAGCTCCTTATTTATATTTATGATAGACTAAAAACCTAACGTTTTATATTTTTTAAGTGAACAATGTTCAGAAATAGAAAGTAGGTTTTTGTGAAAACAACCAATCGTTATCTTGTAGCAACGTGTGGTGTCTTACTCCATCTTATGTTGGGGTCTACCTATGCTTGGAGTATCTATCGTAATCCTATTATGGCCCAGACTGGCTGGGATCAATCTTCAGTTTCTTTTGCCTTTTCATTGGCCATCTTTTGTCTTGGTCTTTCTGCAGCCTTCATGGGACGTTTGGTTGAAAAATTTGGTCCTAGAGTGACTGGTAGTATGTCGGCTGTTCTCTATGCCGGAGGTAACATTCTAACAGGAGTTGCCATTGCTCAGGGAGAGCTGTGGATACTTTATCTTGGTTACGGTATTCTTGGTGGTCTAGGACTGGGTGTAGGTTATATTACGCCTGTTTCAACTATTATTAAGTGGTTTCCTGATAAGCGTGGACTTGCGACTGGTCTTGCCATCATGGGCTTTGGCTTTGCCTCACTGCTAACCAGTCCTATTGCCCAATATCTGATTCAGGCACGTGGTGTTGAGCAGACCTTTTATATCTTGGGAGTTGTTTATTTTATTGTGATGCTTTTTGTCTCACAATTTATTAAACGACCAAGTGTAGAGGAAGCACAACTGTTGGCTGACAAGAGTCCGAACCGTCAAGCTGCTGATTTAAGCAAGGGAATTACGGCTAATGAGGCTCTGAAATCGTCAACTTTCTACTGGTTATGGCTTATCTTGTTTATCAATATTTCATGTGGCTTAGCCCTTGTCTCTGCAATTTCTCCAATGGCTCAAGATATGGTTGGGATGTCAGCGGAATCAGCGGCAGTTGTTGTAGGTGTTATGGGAATCTTTAATGGTTTTGGTCGCCTTCTGTGGGCAGGCTTGTCGGATTATATTGGGCGTCCGAAGACCTTTATCCTCCTCTTTGTGGTTAATATTGTTATGGCCGTCCTCTTAATTGTCCTGCAAGTTCCACTTGTCTTTGTGGTTGCGATGGCTGTTCTGATGACTTGCTACGGAGCAGGATTCTCCTTGATTCCTCCCTATCTTAGCGATATCTTTGGGGCAAAGGAGTTGGCTACCCTTCATGGTTATATTTTGACTGCCTGGGCGATGGCAGCCTTAGTGGGGCCAATGCTCTTATCCGTAACCTACGAATTGACAAAATCATACCAGATGACCTTGCTTGTTTTTATCGCTCTTTACGTGGTAGCTTTGGTCATTTCCTACCTCTTGAAAAAGAGGGGGTTACGTCAAGTAGCTTAATGATGAGGATTTGAGTTATAGATAAGAAAAATCTCTAGCACTCGCTAGGGATTTTTTATATAATAAAACACATGGTTAAATCATATAGTAAAAACGCAAATCACAACATGCGACGTCCTGTAGTCAACAAGGATATCGTGGACTACATGCGAACGCATCTTCAGGAAAATAAAGGGCATTTGGCTGAACTGGAGGCCTTTGCTCGTAAGGAAAATATTCCAATTATCCAGCACGAGGTTGTTGCTTATTTCCGATTTTTGTTGCAGACCTTGCAGCCTAAGAAAATCCTTGAGGTAGGAACAGCTATTGGTTTTTCAGCCCTTCTTATGGCTGAGTATGCACCTGATGCTCAGATTACGACGGTTGATCGTAATGAAGAAATGATTGGCTTTGCCAAGGAAAATCTAGCCAAGTATGACAGTCGTAAACAAATTACCTTGGTCGAAGGAGATGCAGCAGAAGTTTTGCAAGATTTGGACACTGATTATGATTTTGTCTTTATGGACTCAGCCAAGTCTAAATATATCGTCTTTCTGCCTGAAATCCTAAAACGTCTCAAGGTAGGGGGTGTCATCGTCTTTGATGATATCTTCCAAGGTGGGGACATTGCCAAAGACATAATGGAGGTTCGTCGTGGTCAGCGTACGATTTACCGTGGCTTGCATCGTCTTTTCGATGCGACCTTAGATAACCCTGGTTTGACTGCTAGTTTGGTCCCTATGAGTGACGGACTTCTTATGCTTCGGAAAAATTCTGAAAATATTATCTTGCCAGATTAAGCATTATTTAAGTAAGTGTGGTATAATAGCAGAGATATTGACAATTTAAGGAGTAAATAGAATGGCTAAAGAAAATGAAAACCTTGAGTCAACAGAAGAAACTGTTGAAGAGGTTGTAGCAGACAAAGACGCAGAACAAGAGCATCTTGATCGCCAAAAAGAAGAAGAGGAAAGCATCGCCCTCGCCAGTGAAAAAGCGAAAGAAAAAGCAAAACGTGCTAAAACTAAAAAGACACGTGATGCTGGTAAACCAAGCTCAGGTGGTCGCTTCCTTGGAGGTCTTGCCCTTGTAGCTGTTTCAGCTCTCGTTGGTGCAGGTGCTATGTATGTTTCCCTAGGTAACAAAACAACTGAAGAAACAACTTTGGTATCTATGAAAGGTGATACTGTTACTGTTGGTGATGTTTTTGATTCACTTAAAGGTAGCAGCCAAACACAACAAAGTGTTTTGAGTGCAACTTTGCAAAAGGCTCTTGAAAAAGAATATGGTAGCAAAGTCAGCAAAGAAGACGTTGACAAAGCTTATAAGCAAGCTTCAGAACAATACGGAGATCAATTCTCACAAGTACTTGCAGCCTATGGTCAAACAGAAGAGTCATACCGTAATCAAATCCGTACACAAAAATTGGTTGAGTATGCTGTTAACCAAGCCGCACAAAAAGATTTGACGGAAGCAAATTACAAGGCTGCCTATGATAACTACACACCAAATACAGAGGTGCAAGTGGTTTCAACTACTGATAAAGCAGTTGCAGATAAAGTAGACTCTGAAGCTAAGGCAGAAGGAGCAGATTTCTCACAAGTAGCTAAAGATAACAGCTTGGAAGTGACTTCTAAGACAGTTAACTCTGCTTCTCAAGACTTCCCAGCAGATGTTTTGACAGCAGCTTTCAAACAAGATGCTAATGCCGTTTCTGACGTAGTGACTGTTTCAAACAGCTCAACTGGTGCTGCAACTTACTACATCGTCAAAACTGTTTCAAAATCTGAGAAAAATGCAGATTGGAAAAACTATAAGGATGATTTGACTAAGGTCATCATCAATGGTAAGAAAGCTGATACTAACTTCACTAACTCAGTGATTGCTAAGGTTCTTAAGAAATATAATGTTAAAGTTGTAGATAAGGCCTTTAGCGCAATTCTTGACCAGTATGTGACTGGTTCTGGGGCTTCATCAAGTTCATCATCAAGCTCTAGCAAATAAATCACAAGATAGAGTTGATAATGCTATTATCAGCTTGACCTAAGACCTAAAACACGTTAAAATGGAGAGTGGCTGAAAGTTCTAATATCATGACATTTTTAGCCTTCCCTTTGAGATTGGTAATCATCGCTTCTGATACAGAAAAATGGCGGTCGCTGCGAGCCATGGACGAATCTGGTTACTTGCTACTCAAAGTTCACAATTAAAGACAAATAAGAATGACAAGTTCATTGAATGAAGGTGGTACCGCGGTTCACGTCGCCCTTCGTTTAGTGTTCTTGTCTTTTATTCTTTGGGTATTTTCTGAATGAAATGTATGGCAATATTGGAGGTAGCGTATGAAAACCTATTTTGTCAAACAGAAGTTTCGATTGGGTGGCGAACGCTTTGATATCAAGGATGATCAAGGTAGAGTTGCCTATCAGGTTGAAGGGTCCTTTTTTAAGATTCCAAAGACCTTTACGATTTTTGGTGAGGATGGTCGTGAGATTAGTCATATCGCCAAGGAACCGCTTAGTCTCTTGCCTAAGTTTACAGTAGACTTGCAGGATGGTTCGAGTTTTTACATTCGAAAAAAATTAACCTTTCTTCGTGATAAGTATGATGTCGATAATCTTGGCTTGCGAATAGAGGGTAATATTTGGGATTTGGATTTTCAACTGCTTAATAGTCAAAATCAGGTAGTTGCTAGGATTCAAAAGGAACTCTTCCATCTGACATCGACCTATACTGTTACTGTTTATGAAAATTCATACGCCGATTTGGCCATTTCCCTGTGTGTCGCTATCGACTATGTGGAAATGCTCGAGAATAGCTCAAAATAAAAAACAATTAATTAAGGAGAAACAATGAAACAACTTACTTCAGCACAAATTCGTCAAATGTGGCTTGATTTCTGGAAATCAAAAGGTCACGCTGTTGAACCATCAGCTAACTTGGTTCCAGTTAACGATCCAACCCTTCTTTGGATTAACTCAGGGGTTGCCACTTTGAAAAAATACTTTGATGGCTCTGTGATTCCTGAAAATCCACGTATTACCAACTCACAAAAGGCTATCCGTACCAACGATATCGAAAACGTTGGTAAGACAGCTCGTCACCACACAATGTTTGAAATGCTTGGTAACTTCTCGGTTGGTGACTACTTCCGTGATGAAGCCATCGAATGGGGTTATGAGCTTTTGACAAGCCCAGAGTGGTTTGATTTTCCAAAAGACAAACTTTACATGACTTACTATCCAGATGATAAAGATTCGTACAACCGCTGGATTGCTTGCGGTGTTGAACCAAGTCATTTGATTCCAATTGAAGATAACTTCTGGGAAATCGGTGCTGGACCTTCAGGACCAGATACAGAAATCTTCTTTGACCGTGGAGAAGACTTTGACCCTGACAATATTGGTATCCGTTTGCTTGAAGAAGATATTGAAAACGACCGTTACATTGAAATTTGGAACATTGTTTTGTCACAATACAATGCAGATCCAGCAGTTCCACGTTCAGAATACAAAGAACTTCCTAATAAAAACATTGATACGGGCGCAGGTCTTGAACGTCTTGTAGCCGTAATGCAAGGGGCTAAAACAAACTTTGAAACAGACCTCTTCATGCCAATCATTCGTGAAATCGAAAAAATGTCTGGTAAAACTTATGATCCAGATGGTGACACAATGAGCTTCAAGGTCATCGCTGACCACATCCGTTCATTGGCATTTGCCATTGGTGATGGTGCCCTTCCAGGTAATGAAGGTCGTGGTTATGTTCTTCGTCGTCTTCTCCGTCGTGCCGTGATGCACGGCCGTCGTCTCGGCATTTCTGATGCTTTCTTGTACAAACTTGTTCCAACTGTTGGTCAAATCATGGAAAGCTATTACCCAGAAGTTCTTGAGAAGAAAGACTTTATCGAGAAGATTGTTAAACGTGAAGAAGAAACCTTTGCACGTACCATCGATGCAGGTTCAAGCATGCTTGACGAGCTTCTTGCTAACCTTAAGAAATCTGGTAAAGATACGCTTGAAGGTAAAGACATCTTTAAACTTTACGATACTTATGGATTCCCAGTGGAATTGACAGAAGAGTTGGCTGAAGATGAAGGCTTCAAGATTGACCATGAAGGTTTCAAAGCTGCCATGAAAGAACAACAAGAACGTGCGCGTGCTAGCGTGGTTAAAGGTGGTTCTATGGGTATGCAAAATGAAACCCTTGCCAATATCACTGAACCATCTGAGTTCTTGTATGAAGCTGAAACTGCCGAAAGCCGTTTGAGCGTAATCGTTGCTGATGATGCTCGTCATGATAGTGTTAACTCTGGTCAAGCACTCCTTGTCTTTGAACAAACACCATTCTACGCTGAAATGGGTGGACAAGTAGCAGACCACGGTACGATCTCAGATGCAGCTGGTACAGTCGTTGCGCGTGTTGTTGACGTTCAACGTGCGCCAAATGGACAAGCACTTCACACTGTTGAGGTTGAAGGTGAACTTGTTGTAGGTGCTAACTACAAACTTGAAATTGACCACACACGTCGTCACCGTGTTATGAAGAACCACACAGCAACTCACCTCTTGCATGCTGCTCTTCATAATATTGTTGGTGATCATGCTGTTCAAGCTGGTTCTCTTAATGAACAAGAATTCTTGCGTTTCGACTTCACTCACTTTGAGGCTGTAACTCCAGAAGAATTGCGTGCTATCGAAGAACAAGTCAACGAAGAAATCTGGAAAGCAACTCCAGTAACAACTATTGAAACAGACATTGACACTGCTAAATCAATGGGAGCTATGGCCCTCTTTGGCGAAAAATATGGTAAGAATGTTCGCGTCGTTTCAATCGGTGATTACTCTGTTGAGCTTTGTGGTGGTACGCACGTTGCCAACACTGCTGAAATCGGTATGTTCAAGATTGTCAAAGAAGAAGGTATCGGTTCAGGAACACGTCGTATCTTGGCAGTGACATCACGTGAAGCTTACCTTGCTTACCGTGAAGAAGAAGATGCTCTCAAAGCAATCGCAGCAACACTTAAGGCACCACAATTGAAAGAAGTACCTAACAAGGTTGCTAGCCTTCAAGAGCAGTTGCATGCCCTTCAAAAAGAAAATGCTGCTCTTAAAGAAAAAGCAGCAGCTGCAGCAGCTGGTGATGTCTTCAAAGACGTTAAAGAAGCTAACGGTGTTCGTTACATCGCTAGCCAAGTAGAAGTTTCTGATGCAGGTGCCCTTCGTACCTTTGCTGACCAATGGAAACAAGCAGACTACTCTGACGTCCTTGTCCTTGCAGCTCACATTGGCGAAAAAGTTAATGTCCTTGTAGCAAGCAAGTCTAAAGATGTTCACGCAGGTAATGTCATCAAGGTTCTCGCACCAATCGTATCAGGTCGTGGTGGTGGTAAACCAGATATGGCCATGGCCGGTGGTAGCGATGCCAATGGTATCCAAGATCTTCTTTCAGCAGTAGCAGAACAGCTTTAAGATGTGATACAATAAAAGAAACTTGAAAAGGTAGGATGAAAATCCTATCTTTTTTTCTTTAAAAAGTTTAGTAATAATATTGAAATAATTGTAAAAAATATTTCAAAGGGGTATAATAGAAGTATGAAAACGGTTCCAATTTTTATCAAACAGCCTAGAAAGTGAGAGTGATCAAAATGAGAAAGGCATATGTTTTTAAGGAACGCCAACGTTACTCAATACGTAAATATTCTTTTGGAGCTGCATCAGTCTTAATTGGTGCGAGCTTGATGCTTGGTGGGCATGCTTTGGCTCAGGAACAAGCCAACGGCGCAAGTTCCAACAAGGACTATGAAGTTTTTGTAAATAATTCTGAACCACTTCAAATCGACCAGGCAACTTCAGAAGCTGTTACCGATGTCCTCAATCAACCAGCTTCAAGATCTGAAGCGCCAAGACCTAAGCTTGCCAGCAGTGAAGTTGCTTCTTCTGAAGCTAGTAGTGTAGTGGCTAGTGAGGCTGCTTCTTTGGAAGTACCGGCAGAGGTTGCTCATTCTGCATCTGCTGTTGCTTCTGTTTCTGGATCAGAAGTGGCTAGTCCACGTTCTGAAGTGTCATCAGTAGCTAGCTCTGAAGCGGCAAGTGAGACTAACCGTTCAGCAACTTCAGAAGTAGCAGAAGTTAGAGGTACTGACCGTGAAGCTGTCGAAACACGTCAACCTGGTGTGGATGGTCCTGTGACTGCTGACGGTTCTCTTGATATCCCATCAAACGGTACTTTCTATTTCCGTCGCACAACTGAAATTCGTACAGCGCCTATCATGGATATCAAACCTACCTTTGTCTTTAGTGCGGGCGACCATGTTATCTATGATAAGGTCTTGAAGAGAGACAATCATCAATGGATTTCTTACATTGGCTACGACTATGAACGCTACTACGCTGATATCGCAGCATTGAAGGCTGAAGACACTAGTAGCAACTCTGAAGCGACTAGAGATGAAACCATCCCTGAACGTGGTACTTATTACTTCACTAAACCTGCAGATGTGAAGAATCAACCTAGCTTGACTGCCAAGACTGAGTTCAATTTTGATCCGGGCATGTCAGTCAACTATGATAGATCTTTGCTTGCTGACAACCACCGTTGGATTTCTTATGTGTCATACAATGGTACTCGTCGTTACGTCGACCTAGGTGCTGCTGCAGAGGCTGTAGCTAAACCAAGAGGCGATATCGCTATTGAAAGTCATGACAATGGTGACTTTAGTGTAGTTATCAGTAATGTTTCAGATCAAAACGGTGTCCTCGGGGTATCTGTTCCAATCTGGTCTGAAAAGAATGGACAAGATGATATCATCTGGTACAATGCGACTCGTCTTAACAACGGTAACTACAAGGTTAACGTCAGTCTAACTGACCACAAGAATGAACGTGGTCTCTACAATGTTCATCTTTACTATGTTGAAACTAATGGTAAATTAGTTGGTGTGGGTGGCACAACTTACACAGTTCCTGCTAAGGTTGAAGAAGCTCATACAACTACTAGCTATAGCCTTCCTGATGCAGGAACTTACACCTTCAAAGAACGCTCTAGCATTAAGGCAGAACCTCGTGTGGCAAGTCCAGAGTTAGCCTACTACGATGCTGGTATGTCAGTTAACTACGACAAGATTGTCAGTGGTGATGGTTATCAATGGCTTTCTTACCTCAGCTACAATGGCAACCGCCGTTATGTAGTTGTGGCAAAACTTACTCAACAAGAAAGCAAACCAAGTGGCACTATCAATATTGAAAACCTATCTAACCTCGGTTTCGATGTTCATATCACCAATGTTTCTGGTGGTGACAAGGCTATCCAAGGCGTGAGTGTTCCAGTTTGGACATCCAAAGATGGTCAAGATGATCTTGTATGGCACCAAGCTAGCAGACAAAGTGATGGTAGCTATAAGGTTCGTATCAACGTTAGTGACCATAAGGCTGAAGCAGGTGAATACATTGTCCATCTCTACTATGTCCAAGATGGTAAAATGGTAGGTATCGGAGGCACTAGTACAACTGTTCCAGTTCAAAATGCAACTCGCCACAATCTTCCAGCTTCAGGTTCATATACCTTTACCGCTCGAACTGGCATCAAGACTCAACCTTTGGTAGCCAACCCAGATGTTAGCTACTATGATTCAGGCATGTCAGTCAACTATGACAAGGTTGTCAATAATGACGGCTATACATGGCTTTCTTACCTCAGCTATTCAGGACATCGTTTCTATGTGGCTATCGCACCAACAAGTGTGACTAAACCAGTAGAACAACCTGTTCAACCAAGCACACCATCATCTGGTACCTATACTTTCAAAGAACGCTCTAGCATTAAAGCAGAACCAAGTGTAGCAAGTCCAGAGTTGGCCTACTATGATGCTGGTATGTCTGTTAACTATGACAGATTGGTGACTGCAGATGGTCACACATGGCTCTCTTATGTAAGCCATGGAGGCAACCGTCGTTACATTGCTATTGATGGTAAGGCAACAGCAGTTGCTCAACCAGCAAGTCCAAGCCTAGCTGCAACTGGTACTTATACCTTTACCAAACCTAGCTCTATCAAAGCTCAACCAAGTGTTGCTAGTCCAGAGTTAGCCTACTATGATAAAGGCATGTCCGTTCGCTATGACAAGGTTCTAACAGCAGATGGTCATACATGGTTGTCTTATGTAACTTATAGCGGTGCAAGACGCTATGTGGATATTTCTTAAGATTTGTAACATCACTCTCTTTTGAGGGTGGTGTTTTTTTTTTAGTTGAATGAAGCAAAAAATATTACAAACTATTGTCTTTTTTGTAATAAAAATGTAAAATAAAAGGAGTAAGCAAATCTCATATTATATAATATGAGCTAAAAATTTTTTTTGGGAGTGGTATCTAGTATTGATGTTTCATAATACAGCCAAAGGAGTTATACTATGCTTAATATCTATGTTTTAGAGGACCATTTTATCCAGCAAAATATCATTGAAGAGGTTATAGGTAGGGTTCTTGAAAAAAACAACCTCAAAGTAGGTCACTTTGAGGTTTTTGACAAACCCAATCAACTGTTAGACTCTATTACCGAGCGAGGGTCTCATCAGCTCTTTTTCCTAGACATTCAAATTAAAGACGATACTAAAAAAGGCTTGGAAGTGGCAAAGCAGATTCGCAAGAGTGACCCCTATGCCAATATTGTTTTCTTCACGACTCATTCAGAGTATCTTCCCTTAACTTTTCAATACCAATTGGCAGCTCTAGACTTTATTGATAAGTCTTTGGAGGGTGAGGACTTTCAAAAGCGTGTGGAAAGTGTTATCTTATTAACCTGTAATAAGACCCAGAGTTATAACCCAGAAGACGCTTTTCGGGTTGAGAATGTTAAGACCGTTATTCAGGTTCCCTTTCATGATATCTTGTACTTTGAGACCTCGGATATTGTTCATAAGGTTATCCTTTATACTAAAGAGGAGCAGATTGAGTTTTATGGCAGTCTCTCTCAAATTGAAAAGAGCGACCCTAGACTGTTTAAATGTCATAAGTCCTTCCTAGTTAATCCAGAAAATATCATCAAATTAGATAAAAGTACGGGGACGGTCTATTTTGAAAATGGTGGTATCTGCTATGTCTCAAAATTGAAACTAAAGAAATTACTTGAGAGAATCAGCCTATGACAGCAATCAATTTTTTGTTGGATAACCTTGGCTTTTTCGTAGAAATCGTCGTCTTCATGCTTATTTATCGATACATTACCTCTGAAAAGATAAAATTGATATGGTATATCATAGTCCCTCTACTCTTAAGGTTACTATTTGTACTTATACCACCCTTAGCGTATGTAATGTGTTATAGTTTCTTAATTGTTTATTCTATATACAAAAATCGCTATGATAATAGGTGGCTTAGTATTTTCTATGGTTTATTTCCGATTGTTATTGAAAGTATCATTTATAGAATAATTGCTTATTCTATTGCCCTAGTAGTTGATATTGATTACATTATTGTTCTCAGAAATTATTTTCTTAATTTTGTAACTGAAATATCTGTTTTTCCAGTTTTTTTCGGAATCACAAAAGTTCTTAAGATGGACTTTGATTCACTAAATTATGGCTTTAAAAAATCATTTTCGAAGTTCTTTTTATGGATGATTGATATCTCGATGTTTACTTATTTTATGGTTCTTCAATTCTTAATTATTTTTGGGCAGAGTAATCAAGGGAGAAGGGATTGGATTGTTTATCTCGTGGTGACCTATGCTTTACTCTTTCTTGCGACCCTTGTTTATATCAATGCGACTTTCAGCGAAAGACTAAAAGAAGAAGTCCTTCTCCAAAAAGATAGGCAAATTAGTGATTTGGTTTATTATAGTCAACAAATCGAGAGACTCTATACTGATCTTCGTAGATTTAGGCATGATTACCTAAATGTTTTGTCTAGTATCAAATATGGCATTGACTCCAAGGATATAGCTATTATTTCCGATATCTACGATAATATCCTTGAAAAAACAAAGACTCGGATTGAGGGAAAACAGTACGAAATTGCCAACCTGATTAATATTAAAGATGAAGCCGTTAAAGGTGTCTTGGCTAGTAAAATCTTGGAAGCACAGGGACAGTCTATTACCGTTCATCTTGAGGTCAGCGACGTCTTTGAAGTATCAAGGATGGAATTGTTGGATTTCATAACAGTGCTCTCCATCTTCTTGGATAATGCTATTGAGGCTAGTTTGGATAGCAGTACTAAAGAAGTGAACATTGCTCTTATCAGTGGAGAGACAAAGGTAGTAATAGTAGAGAATACCATTGCTCAAGAATCTATCAATACAGTCGGTATCTTTAAACTTGGTCGCTCAAGTAAAGGAGAAGGACGTGGTATAGGGTTGTCCACTGTTCGAGAGATTTTAGGGAAGTATCCTAATTGTTCTTTGTCAACACAATCTAAAGACTATCGTTTTAAACAGACACTAAAAATAGAAGATGTGGTTTGATTGAACCACATCTTTTTATTATTTGCCGGTATGTTTGAAAAAATCCCACCAATTCATAATTTTGCACCTCATGTTTAATTTTGAACTTTATTTTACTATAAATCTACTTAGTAATCGTGGTAATGTCGTTGAATTGTCTAAATTTATCGTAATTAAAAATAAATGGCAAAAAAGAACGAAATAACACATTAAAAACTAATCGAACACTAATAAAGGTTAAACATATGTTTATTACGACATGTGGCTATTTAATAAGCATAGTCGTGCTATACTCTTTTGCATAGGAAAGAGTTATGAAAAAGACAAGGAGATATTATTATGAAAAATAGTTTTTACCATGTTGCTCAACGTTTCTCAATTCGTAAGTACTCTTTTGGTGCTGCTTCTGTTCTTTTAGGAGTTTTCCTACTTTCTGGTGTACAGACTGCTCATGCTGATGAGCAAGCAACTGTTTCTGATTCAACTACAAGTATTACTAGTGATAATGGAGTTGTATCAGAGAAAGTAACTTCTTCAAATGCTGAGATTGTTCTTTCTGAAGCTACTGTTTCAATTCCAAAGGAAAGTTTAGCATCTGCTGAAGCTCCTTCAACTGCTGTGACTCCAGAAAAGACAAGTGAAAGTTCTCAGCATGTTGAAACAGTTACTACGAATGAAACTCACAAAGTTGAGAATACTACTGAATCAATATCTACAGTAGAAGAAAAGGTTAACGTAGCGATAAATGCTGATAAAGTATCTGATAAAAAAGTTACTGATACAAGCATTTCAAATGAGACAAATAAAAAAATTGAGTCAGAGGTACGTGAAGATAAGGGGAATGAAAAAGTTACTGTAACAGAGAAAATTTCTGAACCAAAAGTTCCTGAAATTAAAACAGATAATAAGCCAACAACACCAAGTACTGGTTATTCGAGATTATTTAGTGTTGGAAATATTAGACGACCTATGTCAACTAATCCTAGAATTGGTGATGATTACCCAGCAGCGTGGAGGTTTGCTGAAGGATACGACCAATGGGGATATGCTATGGGTAACTGTACATCTTTTGTTGCTTATAGATTAAAAAATGTGAATCATATTGAACCACCTCGAGCATTGGGGAATGGAGCCCAATGGGGTGCTTCTGCTAGAGGGTATGGCTATCGTGTAGATAAAACTCCAGCTAGAGGATCTGTAGCATATTTCGATGATGGCGGGTATGGACATGTTGCATGGGTAGCGGATGTCCGTGGTGATAATGTTATTATTGAGGAGTACAATTGGTATATCAATGGTGTATATGATCATAGTTACCATACTCAAACATTACCTATTTCCCATTATACTGGTTACATCCATTTTAAAGACTTAAAAGGTGGAAATACAAGTATTCCTGATGCTCCAACACCAACAGATAATACAGGAAGTAATTTAGCTTCTTCAGGATCTTATCAATTTACAGAGAGAGTAAGCATTAAAGCTGAACCAAAAATGTCTGCTCCAGAACTAGCCTATTATGAAGCAGGAAATACTGTCAATTATGATAAAACACTCCAAGCAGATGGTTATGTCTGGATTTCTTATCTATCATATGCAGGAAACCGTCGCTATATTCCAGTACAAAAGCTTTCAACTGAGGTAAAACCAGAGGTTAAGGGAACCATTAACGTTACAAATAAGAATGACCAATCAGGTACCTTTGATGTTGTGATTTCAAATGTTTCAAGTAATGTTGGACTAAAAGAAGTTCAAGTTCCAATCTGGTCAGCAAAAAATGGGCAAGATGATTTGAAATGGTATAAAGCTGTTAAACAATCTGATGGTACCTATAAGACTTCTGTAAAAATTAGTGATCATAAGAATGACAGAGGAGAATATCTAATCCATCTCTATTATGTTATTGATAGTGGTAAACAAATTGGTGTAGGTGGAACAACGACAACTGTAGAAAGTGCTTCAACTACATCTAATCCTTCTAAACCATCAATTCCTAATAGTGGTATTTATACTTTTAAAGGCCATGCAAGTATCAAAGCAGAACCAAAGATTTCTGCACCTGAGTTGGCATATTATGATGCTGGAAATACCGTGAATTATGATAGCCTTATTCAGGCAGATGGTCACTATTGGATTTCTTACTTATCATATTCAGGTGCTCGTCGCTATATTGCTATTAGCTAAGACATAGAGGATACTCTACTATAGAGATAGCAGGAAATATTTCTCTATTATTTTATGTAACATTATTGAAACATAGATGCAAAAATGTTATATTTAGAATGTAAAAAATTAATTAAAAGGAACATAAATTATGAAAACTACAAGTAAGCTTATTGGTTCAGTCTTGGCTCTCATTATTGTTATTCTTGCCATCTTCCTGGTGACTAAGTTTAACAGCCATGAATCTGCACGCGTTAGCACAGTTAAGTCAAGTGTGAGAACGAGTCAAACAACTTCGTCAAGTTCACGTAAGACAATTAAGAAGAATGATAAATCAAGTCAACCCTCATCGTCAGTAGCTTCAAATGAAGAGGATAATGGATCAGCTTCTTCTAAAGAACAAGTTCAAGCAGCGGGAGCATCAGATACTGCACAAACAGGAGAAACTACAACACCAGCTTCTCAAGTTGGAGGAGTTGAAGGTGGTCGAGGTGCTTGGACAGCAACTTCTGGAACATTGACACTTGATGAGGAAACCCCTGTGTATGCTGCACCAGATAAAGACAGTGGGGTTGTTTCTAAAATGCCTGCAGGTGATGTTGATTGGGATAAATATGAAATTTTACCTGATGGAAACTGGTATAGTTTTGTCAAAGATGGACAACGTTATTATATTTCATATTCAGATGTAGGGCATTGATAAATGATTAAAAAGGAAACATGATAACTTTTTGCGAGTTATCATGTTTTTATATTTTTCCCACTTTTACTATCAAAATTACGATTAAATGGCTCTTTGTCAACTGTAGTGGGTGACGAAAAGCTAACATCTAGAGAGGACCAGATAGGTCTTCTCTTTTTGTATGTTCAGAGTGATGAAAACACGCTTCCTAAAGTTAATAAAGTTTCTAAAACCGAAGCCCAGACGTTTAATATCTTTGATAAGCTTATTGGTCCCCTCCAATTTTGCATTTGAGTAATGTGTTTCTAGTGCGTTTTTGATGTATGGTTTGTGTCTAAGGAAGGTCCTAAAGACAGTTTTGAAGTAATGATTGACCTTGCTTATATTCTCCTCTATGAGCTCAAAAAACTCATCCCCCCTCTTCTCCTGAAAGTGAAAAAGCAACAGCTGATAGAGGTTATAATAATTGGCGAGTTCTTCTGAGAAATTCAGTGTCTTCTCAACGACTTCATGTGGGCATAATGTTTGATGGAAGGTCTTTGAGTAAAAAGGGTTGAGAGATAACTTACGGCTGTCCTTTTGGAAGAGTCTCCAGTGATTTTTTAAAGCTCGATAAGGTAGTGACTTCTTATCAAACTGGTTCATAATCGCAATTCTTGTCTTTAAAAAGGCACGTCCAAGGTGCTGGATGATGTGGAAACGATCAATAATGATTTCGGCATTTGGAAAAAGTCTTCGAGCTAGTGGCATATAGGCTCCTGACATGTCCATCGTGATAAACCGTACCTTTTGTCGTACTTTCAATGGATACTTCAAAAAGTAGTTTCGAATAGTGGTTTGACGGCGATCATCAAGGATGGTTATGAGCTTGTTGGTCTCATAGTTTTGAGCCACAAAAGCGAGTTCACCTTTCTTGAACCCAAACTCATCCCAGGACATAACCCTTGGGAGTTTGTCATAATGTTCCTTGAAAGTAAACTGGTCAAGTTTACGATAGACAGTGGACGTCGATACACGAAGTCTTCTGGCAATATCCGTTAGTGATACCTTCTCAGTTAGAAGTTGTGCAACCTTTTGTCGGACAAGGTTGGAGATTTGGTGGTTTTTCTCAACGATTGAGGTTTCAGCCACCGTTACTCTCTTACACACTTTACACTGGAAGCGACGTTTCTTCAGACGTAGTAGTGTTGGAGTTCCAGCTTGTTCGAGAAGAGGGATTTTAGAAGATTTTTGAAAGTCATATTTGATCATTATTCCTTGACAATGAGGGCATGGTGGTGCAGAATAATCAAGTTTTGCATGAATCTCGATATGAGTATTAGTTTCCAAAACAAGAGAAATAATGGTGTTAGGGTCTTTAATTCCGATTAATTCTGTGGTATTCTTAATAAGTCTCATGAGTTCTTCCTAATGATGGTTTGGTCGCTTTTCATTATAGTTCTTATGGGACTTTTTGTGTACATTGAAAAAGCTCCATAATCTCTACAGTGGTTTTACCCACTACAGAAATTATAGAGCCGATTAAATAAGTGTGACTTGCTTTGGCTTCCGATTATGACAAAAAATGGACAGTTTATGATTTAGGTGTGAACAAGTCAAATAAATTTGGTATACTAATGGTCAAGCGAGAAATATTTAGTAATACTCTGTAAAACACTTGTAATATTTGTCGCTGAGTGTTACAATCAACCTGTAACATCAATTCGATAGAGAGAATAATTGATATGAAACGAGAAAAATTTTTACACGAACAACAACGTTTTTCCATTCGTAAATACTCATTTGGGGCAGCATCAGTTCTTTTAGGAGCTAGTTTGGTCTTTGCGGGTCAAGCTTTGGCTGATGAGCATCATGAGGTTTCAACATTTTCAGATGCTTCTTTGTTTGCTACCTCAGATAGTGATGCTGTGACCGCAGCTGATATTTTCAGTGGCGTAGCAACAGATGGGGCAGCGTCAAGTGAGAAAGCTAGTCAAGTCTCAACAACTAGCCAAACCGCTAGTGAAACTGCTACTAGCGAGGCTACAAGTGAAGTGAGTACTAGTACCTCACAAGCAACAGATAAAACTTCTGAATCAACAGCTGCCAGCTCAGAAGCAACAAGTGGAACAAATGATTCATCTGAAAAAGCTACTAACCTTGCTGCATCTGCCTTAACGAGAGCAGCTGTCAATACTAGTTTGGTGAGCCAACCAGCTACAACTACAGACAGCGACCTTCCAAGCCAAGGAACTTATGTTTACAAGGAACGTACAGAGGTTAAGAATCAACCTAAGGTGTCTGCCAAGGCTGAATTTTATGTAAATCCAGGGGACAGCGTCCTTTACGATCAAGTCGTGACAGCTGATGGCTACCAATGGATTAGCTACAAATCATACTCTGGTGTGCGTCGTTATGCGCCAGTTAAACCAGTGGCAGCTGGTAGCGGTAACGGTAATAGTGGTAATGGGGATGGCAAACCTTCTAGTGGCGCTCAAGCCACAACAGGTGCTTTGGATATCCCAGCGACAGGAACTTACTACTTTACACGTGACACAGATATTAAGAAGGAACCAAAAGCAGACCTCAAACCTACTTTTGTTTTCAGCAAGGGTGACCATGTCATATATGATAAAGTTTTGACAGCTGATAATCATCAATGGATTTCTTACCTTGGTTATGACTACGTTCGCTACTATGCAGATATTGCGACTTTGACACCTGCTAAAGCTGAAACACCAACTGTTAAACCAACAGAAAGCAACCAAACAAAACCAGAAGCTACTGGTGCTGAAAACCTTCCAGCAAGTGGCACTTATAATGTGACACGTAGCTTGAATGTTAAAAATGAACCTAAGGCTTCTGCAGAAACACTTTATACCTTGGAAAAAGGCTACAAAGTGAACTATGACAAGGTATTGACTGCGGATAACCATCAGTGGATTTCTTACATTAGTTACAGTGGTACACGTCGTTATGTGGATATTGCGGCTTTGAAAACTACTGAGTCTAAGCCACAAGAAAATCGTGTTTCTGGTAACCTTACCATCAACAACCAAACGTCTAATGGCTTCGATGTAGTCGTAACCAATGTTTCAGGTGGTGGCAAAGAAGTTAAAGAAGTCCGTGTCCCAATTTGGTCAGATAAGAATGGCCAAGACGACCTTACATGGTATCATGCTGACAAACAATCAGATGGAAGCTACAAGGTTCATGTAGACACAGCCAGCCATAAGGGCGATGCTGGTACATATTCTGTCCATCTTTACTATATGTTAGATGGCAAGAGAACCTATATCACAGAAACTAAAGCCACAGTTCCTCAATCTACTGAATCCCAAGTAACAGGGAAATTGACTATCAACAATCAAACCTCTAATGGTTTTGATGTAGTCGTAACCAATGTTTCAGGTGGTGGCAAAGAAGTTAAAGAAGTGCGTGTTCCAATCTGGTCAGATAAGAATGGTCAAGACGACCTTACTTGGTATCATGCCGATAAACAGTCAGATGGAAGCTACAAGGTTCATATAGACACAGCTAGTCATAAGGGCGATGCTGGTACCTATTCTGTACATCTTTACTATATGTTGAATGGTAAGAGAACCTATATCACAGAAACTAAAGCTACAGTCCCTGAATCTCAAGTAACAGGGAATTTGACAATCAACAACCAAACCTCTAATGGCTTTGATGTAGTCGTAACCAATGTTTCAGGTGGCGGCAAAGAAGTTAAAGAAGTGCGTGTTCCAATTTGGTCAGATAAGAATGGCCAAGACGATCTTACATGGTATCATGCTGATAAACAATCAGATGGAAGCTACAAGGTTCATGTAGACACAGCCAGTCATAAGGGTGACGCTGGTACTTATTCTGTGCATCTTTACTATATGTTGAATGGTAAGAGAACCTATATCACAGAAACTAAAGCTACAGTCCCTCAATCTACTGAAACTCAAGTTACAGGGAAATTGACCATCAACAACCAAACCTCTAATGGTTTTGATGTTGTCGTAACTAATGTTTCAGGCGGTGGTAAAGAAGTTAAAGAAGTCCGTGTTCCAATCTGGTCAGATAAGAATGGCCAAGACGACCTTACTTGGTATCATGCCGACAAACAATCAGACGGTAGCTACAAGGTTCATGTAGACACAGCTAGCCATAAGGGTGATGCGGGTACTTATTCTGTGCATCTTTACTACATGTTGGATGGTAAACGAACTTATATTACCGAAACTACAGCCACAGTGCCTCAATCTAATGAATCCCATGTAACAGGGAAATTGACCAATAACGGTTCTTACTACAGTGTTCGTGGTAAATACGATGATATTATCATTGTCAATAAGAAGCATGGTCTTTCTAAGGACTATAATCCAGGTGAAAATCCTACAGCTAAGGCAGCCTTTGTTCGCCTTCGTGATGATATGATTAACCAAGGTTTGAATGTCGGACGTTCATACAGTGGTTTCCGTTCTTACGATTATCAAAAGACTCTTTACGACAACTACGTAAGCCGTGATGGTCAAGCAGCTGCGGACCGTTACTCAGCTCGTCCTGGGTTCAGCGAACACCAAACTGGTTTGGTCTTTGATTTGACTGATAAATCTGGTAACTTGCTTGAAGATTCACGAGCTAGTCAATGGCTTAAAGACAATGCACATAACTATGGCTTTATCGTGCGTTTCCAAGCAGGTAAAGAAGCTTCAACTGGCTACATGCCAGAAGCATGGCATATCCGCTATGTGGGTAAAGAAGCTAAAGACATCCACGATTCAGGATTGAGCTTGGAAGAGTACTTTGGTATTGAAGGTGGCGATTATGCTACTAGTAGTAAACCTGCTGAAAGCAAACCAGCCACTACAGGTGCGATCAACCTTCCAGCGACAGGAACTTATACCTTCACAGGTCGTGCGTCAATCAAGGCGGAAGCCAAGGTTTCAAGTCCAGAGTTGGCCTACTATGACAAGGGGATGAGTGTAAACTACGATAAGGTTCTCACAGCTGATGGCCGTCAATGGATTTCATACGTGACAGCAAGTGGTGCTCGTCGTTATGTTGACATTGCAGTAGCTAAAGCAGAGTCTAAGCCAGAAACAAAACCAGTTGCGAAACCAGCGGATAAACCAAGTCTGCCAGAATCAGGCACTTATACTTTCACAAGTCGTGCGTCAATCAAGGCAGAAGCTAAGGTTTCAAGCCCAGAGTTGGCCTACTATGACAAAGGCATGAGTGTAAATTATGACAAGGTTTTGACAGCTGATGGTCGTCAATGGCTTTCATACGTGACCGCAAGTGGTGCTCGTCGTTATGTTGATATTGCAACAGTTAAAGCGACAGAAACCAAGCCAGAAGTCAAACCAGTTGCTAAGCCAGCGGATAAACCAAGTCTGCCAGAATCAGGCACTTATACCTTCACAAGTCGTGCGTCAATCAAGGCAGAAGCCAAGGTTTCAAGCCCAGAATTGGCTTACTATGACAAGGGCATGACTGTTAACTATGATAAGGTTCTCACAGCCGATGGCCGTCAATGGCTTTCATATGTGACAACAAGTGGTGCTCGTCGTTACGTTGATATTGCAGCGGCTAAGCCAGAAGCAAGTCAACCAGCCGCAAAACCAAGTCTCCCAGAGTCAGGTCGTTATACCTTCACAAGTCGTGCGTCAATTAAGGCAGAAGCTAAGGTTTCAAGTCCAGAGTTGGCCTACTATGACAAAGGCATGAGTGTTAACTATGACAAAGTTTTGACAGCAGATGGTCACACATGGCTCTCATACATGACAGTGAGCGGTGCTCGTCGTTACGTTGATATTGCTTAATGAAGTAATGAATCAGGTTGGACAATGTGTCCAGCCTTTTTTGATAGCCTTTCTTTATCATGAGATTGAATTTTTCAATTTTTGTGACGTCTTTTGGAGTGCTATAATGGTTAATATAGAATCGAGGTTACTATGAAAATCGCATTGGTACAGATGAATGTTGCCCACGGACAGTCTGTGGAAAATAAAAAACACGTGAAAGAGATGTTGGAAAGGGCGCTTGATGACAATCCCGATGTCATTGTGCTTCCTGAAATGTGGAATACAGGCTATGCTTTAGATGAACTGAATGGGCTTGCAGACAAGGAAGGTTTGGACTCTCAAGAACTCTTGTCTCATTTTGCTAGGAAACATGCTGTGGCTATTATCGGAGGGTCCGTTGCTATTGAGAAGGACGGCAAATTCTACAACACGACCTACGTCTACAATAAGTCTGGGGACCTAATCAATACCTACAGCAAGGTCCATCTCTTTGGCCTCATGGCAGAGGACCAGTACATGTCTGCTGGGTCTTCGGAGTCTGTATTTGAGCTTGATGCTGTGACAGCTGCTAGTGTCATTTGTTATGATATTCGTTTTCCTGAATGGGTGCGAACACAGATGGCACAAGGGGCCAAGGTACTTTTTGTGGTAGCGCAGTGGCCAGAACCTCGTGTGCAGCAATGGGAGATTTTGTTAAAGGCGCGTGCGGTTGAAAATCAAGCTTTTGTAGTTGCTGTTAATCGTGTCGGAACAGGACCAGACGATGTCTTTTCAGGGCATTCTATGGTTATCGATCCACTTGGAAATGTGGTCTTAGAATCCAAGGAGCATGAGGAGGGCATTTTTACGGCCGATATTAATCTTGAAGAGGTAGATAAGGTTCGAGGTCAGATTCCTGTTTTTGAGGATCGTCGCACGGACTTGTATCATTAAGGAGCGTTTATGTTATTTGAAGAATCGGACTTATTGAAGGCATTGCCAGAACAGTTTTTTGCAGGTTTGGTTGCTAAGGTTAATGCCAAGGTGGCGGAAGGAGCAGATGTTATCAATCTCGGTCAAGGCAATCCCGACCAACCGACCTATGACCATATTGTTGAGGCGCTGTGTCTTTCAGCGAAAAATCCTGCTAGCCATAAGTATTCACAGTTTCGAGGCAATCGTCCCTTTAAGGAAGCAGCTGCTAGTTTTTACAAGAAACATTATGGGGTCGATTTGGATTCCGAGCGTGAGATTTGTGTCATGGGTGGAGCTAAAATTGGACTAGTGGAATTGCCTCTAGCTTTGATGAATCCTGGCGACCTCTTGCTCTTGCCTGACCCAGGTTATCCAGATTACTTGTCAGGAGTGAGTTTAGGCCGTGTGACCTATGAAACCTTTCCTTTGACGGCTGAAAATGATTTCTTGCCAGATCTGGATGCCATTCCAGAGGAGACAGCTCGCCGTGCTAAGTTTATCTATATCAATTATCCGAATAATCCTACGGGGGCTGTGGCGACTAAGGCCTTTTATGAAAAGTTAGTTGCTTGGGCGAAAACTTACGAAGTAGGAGTGGTGAGTGATTTAGCCTATGGAGCTTTGGGTTATCAGGGCTATGAGAATCCTAGCTTCTTGTCAACGCCTGGTGCTAAAGATGTGGGCATTGAGTTCTATACTTTCTCAAAAACTTTTAATATGGCTGGTTGGCGTTTGGCCTTTTCGGCTGGGAATGACCAGATGATTGAAGCCTTAAATCTGATTCAAGACCATCTTTTTGTGGGAATCTTTCCTGCCTTGCAGGAGGCTGGGATTGCAGCCCTCTTAAATCCTAATTCTGAGGAGGCTGTTGCTCAACTTAATGCGACTTATGATAGCCGTCGAGATGCTTTTGTCCAGGCAGCTGCTAAGATTGGCTGGCAGGCCTTCCCATCCAGAGGTTCTTTCTATGCTTGGATGCCTGTGCCAGAGGGTTACACCAGTGAGAGTTTTGCGGATCTTTTGCTTGAGAAGGCCCATGTTGCTGTGGCACCAGGGAAAGGATTTGGTCCTGCGGGTGACGCTTATGTTCGCATTGGGCTTTTGGTAGAGCCAGAACGTTTGGTTGAAGCAGTCAATCGTATTGCAAACTTGCATTTATTTAATAACTAGATAGTAATCGTGAAAACAAGTAGTTGAAAAAGACTGCTTGTTTTTTCATATTAATTCCATGTTTCTCTTGACAAATGAATAAAAATACAATAAACTAGTTACATATTTATACAAAAGGAGTGCATAAATGAAAGTTTCAATCGTTGGTATCACTGGTTATAGTGGTTTAGAGTTAGTTAAAATTTTGAATAATCATAAAAAAGTGGAACTTGTTTCTATTCACGCAACCAAGGAAGTGGGCCGACGATTGTCTGATGTGTATCCCTATCTGACAGGTGTTTGTGATTTAGAAATTGAAGCTTATGATGCGGAAAAAATTATGGAAAAGGCAGATTTGGTTTTCTTTGCCACACCTTCAGGAGTTGCTAGTTCGCTAGCAGAGGAATTTGTTCAAGCTGATTTTCCTATTATTGATTTATCTGGGGACCATCGCTTGCCGGCAGATGTTTATCAAGAATGGTATAAAAAATCACCTGCCAACCAGAGTGTTTTGAATAAATTTACATACGCATTATCAGAATATACAGATGTGAAGGGCAAGAAATTTATTGCTAATCCTGGATGCTATGCAACAGCAACAGAGTTGGCCCTGATTCCTTTGGTGGCTGCTGGCCTGATTGAGACGGATAGTGTCATTGTGGATGCCAAGTCTGGTTTAACTGGTGCGGGTAAGGCTTTGAGTGAGTCTAGTCATTTTGTCAATGTTCATGATAATTACGTGACTTATAAACTCAATCATCATCAGCATATTCCTGAGATTGTTCAAACCTTGCAGAACTTTAATCCGGAAATGCCTGAGATTCAGTTTTCAACGTCGCTGTTACCAGTTAATCGTGGAATCATGGCTACGGTTTATTGTAAGTTGAAGAAGGACGTGACTGTAGCTGATGTGGCTTCAGCATTCACAAAGGCTTATAGCGATAAACCCTTTGTACGTGTTCAAGACAGCTTGCCAGAACTGCACAACGTTATCGGATCGAATTTTACAGATATTGGCTTTGCCTATAATGAAAAAACCAATGTTCTGACAGTTATTTCGGTTATTGATAATCTGCTTAAAGGAGCAGCTGGACAGGCAGTGCAAAATCTCAACCTCATGCAGGGGTGGGATGAGACGGAAGGTCTGCTTATGACACCGTCATACTTGTAGATGTAAGCATAGAGTTAGGAGAAAAAATATGAAAGTCATTGAAGGAACAATTGCTAGTCCGCTGGGATTCTCAGCAGATGGGCTACATGCAGGATTTAAAAAGAGAAAAATGGACTTTGGTTGGATTGTCTCTGAAAAACCAGCTAGTGTTGCAGGTGTTTACACGACCAATAAGGTGATTGCAGCTCCTCTAATTGTGACCAAGACCTCAGTTAAAAAGGCTGGGAAAATGAAAGCTATCGTTGTTAACTCAGGTGTAGCCAATTCTTGTACAGGAACTCAAGGTTTGGAGGATGCCTACACCATGCAGGAGTGGACCGCTGAAAAGCTAGGTGTTGAACCAGATTTGGTTGGTGTAGCTTCTACAGGGATTATCGGTGAGTTGCTACCAATGGATACCTTGAAAAATGGTCTTTCCAAGATAGTGGTTAATGGGAATGCGGATGATTTTGCCAAGGCAATTTTGACGACTGATACAGCGACTAAGACTATTGCTGTGACAGAAACCTTTGGACGTGATGTGGTCACAATGGCTGGTGTCGCTAAGGGCTCAGGTATGATTCACCCTAATATGGCGACCATGCTAGGATTTATCACTTGTGATGCTAATATTTCTAGTGACACCCTTCAATTGGCTTTGAGTCAAAATGTGGAAAAGACCTTTAATCAGATTACAGTTGACGGAGATACATCAACCAATGATATGGTTCTTGTCATGTCAAATGGCTGTACCCTCAATGAAGAGATTCTGCCAGATACACCTGAGTTCGATAAATTTTCGAAGATGTTGAATTTCGTGATGCAAGAGTTGGCTAAGAAAATTGCTAAGGATGGTGAAGGTGCCAATAAACTCATCCAAGTTGATGTGGTCAATGCCCCTAATGCCCTTGATGCACGTATGATGGCCAAATCTGTTGTCGGTTCAAGCCTAGTTAAAACAGCTATCTTTGGTGAAGATCCTAACTGGGGACGTATTTTAGCTGCTGTTGGCTATGCTGGTGTGGATGTTCCTGTAGATAATGTTGATATTATGATTGGCGGTCTGCCAGTTATGTTGGCCTCTAGTCCTGTTTCCTTTGATGATGAAGAAATGAAAGACATTATGCATGATGATGAAGTCACTATAACGGTAGATCTTCATGCTGGACATGAAAAAGGAACTGCATGGGGGTGTGATCTTTCCTACGATTACGTTAAGATTAATGCCCTCTACCATACTTAAGTTATCTATGATTAAGGAGTTAACTGATGACTACTGAATATATTGTAATCAAGATTGGTGGAGTAGCCAGTAAGCAGCTAACTCCTGAGATATTGGCTAAACTGTCCGAATGGCAGCAGGCTGGTCAAAAAATTGTTATTGTCCATGGGGGCGGTTTTGCTATTAATCAGCTGATGGAGGAGAATCATATTCCAATTCACAAGGTCAATGGTCTTCGTGTGACGGGGCAGTCAGATATGGCTTTGATCAAAGAAGCCTTGGTTGACATGGTTGGGAAAAACTTAGCGGGTGAGTTGACAACTGCAGGTTTGCCAGCCTATCAGGTCATAGATGAGCTTCCGGACCTTGTTCATGCTGATTTTTTGGATCAAGAGACTTATGGCTTTGTGGGTGAGGTCAAAAACATCGCCAATCAGACCTTAGTAGCACTCCTTGCTCAAGGTAAGATCCCCTTGATCCCTAGTTTGGGTTACAGTGAGCAGGGTGATTTGCTCAATATCAATGCGGATTACCTTGCTAGAGCTGTGGCAATTAGTCTAGGTGCCAAAAAACTTATCCTTATGACAGATGTCAAGGGTGTTTTAGAGAATGATCAGGTTTTGGAGCATCTGAATTTTGTGGACGTTCATAAGAAAATAGATTCAGGTGTGATTACTGGGGGCATGATTCCTAAAATTCAAAGTGCTGTTCAGACAGTTCAAGCCGGTGTCGAGCAGGTCATTATTGGTGATAACCTGACAGATGGTACCATAATCAAGGAGTAAACGATGACAAAATTATTTTCAAATTATAAACGGGCAGCGATTGATTTCGCTTCGGCACAGGGCAATTATTTGACTGATACCACTGGCAAGACCTACTTGGATTTTTCATCAGGTATTGGGGTAACCAATCTGGGTTACCATCCCTATGTCAATCAGGCTTTGACAGAACAGGTGGGCAAGATTTTGCACCAGCCAAATCTCTATCACAATCAGTTGCAAGAAGATGTTGCTGACCTTTTAATTGGTGACAAGGATTATCTGGCCTTTTTCTGTAACAGTGGTGCAGAGGCCAATGAGGCAGCTATAAAAATCGCTCGTAAGGCATCAGGCAAACAAGAAATCATTACCTTTCAAAATTCCTTCCATGGTCGAACGTTTGGATCCATGTCCGCCACTGGTCAGGATAAAATCAAACAAGGCTTTGGTGAAGGTGTGCCCCACTTTAGCTATGCTATTTTCAATGACATAGATAGTGTCAAGGCCCTAGCTAGTGACGAAACAGCGGCTATTATGTTGGAGTTGGTTCAAGGGGAATCAGGTGTTCAACCTGCTGATAAGGACTTTGTTAAGGCTTTGGCTGACTTTAGTAAGGAGACGGGTATTTATCTTATTGTAGATGAGGTTCAGACAGGACTTGGTCGTACTGGTAAGCTTTATGCTTATGAGCACTACGATATTGAACCAGATATCTTTACTCTGGCAAAAGGTTTGGCAAATGGGGTGCCAGTTGGTGCCATGCTTGCTAAGTCATCTCTTGGAGAAGCCTTCTCTTACGGAAGTCACGGCTCTACCTTTGGAGGAAATAAACTGGCTATGGCGGCGGCCAAGGCTACGCTTGAAGTTATGTTGGTCCCAGGTTTTCTAGATACTGCCTTTGAAAATGGAAACCAGCTACAAGCAAAATTGCAGGCAGCTTTATCTGATAAAGAGACGGTTACCACTGTACGTGGCTTGGGCTACATGATTGGCATTGAGACTACTGGCAATTTAGGAGAATTGGTCCAGTCAGCTCGAGATAAGGGGTTAATTGTCTTAACTGCAGGGACAAACGTGATTCGTCTTTTGCCACCAATCACCCTAAGTGATGCTGAAATTGAAAAGGGTGTGGCTCTTCTATCAGAAATATTTGACTAGAACATAAAAATCACTTGATTCTTGAATCAAGTGATTTCTTTTACTCATTGTCAGTAGCAATCTCGCTGAGAAGTCCTTTAGCTGTTGTTGTTGGCAGAATACGGACACGATTAAGTGAGAGAAGACCATCCTTGGCACTGGCTAGCCCTTCGTTGGTTGTTAGTCCTAACTTGTAAGTTTTCTTAGCTAGGTCAAGTGTCGTTTGATTGTAGCGACCTGATGGGTAGGCAATGGTATTAACCTTTGTATTGAGTTTATTTTCAAGGAAGTCAATAGAATCCGTTAATTCAACCTTTTGTGTTGCCTTGTCAGTGGCTGACAAATCAGGGTGGTTAACCGTATGAGACTGGAAGCTCATGCCGTGTGCCATCATTTCTTTCATCTGCTTGACGGTAAGATTTCCAGCGTTCCCTTTCTTGACAAAGCCAGTGATAATATTATTGGTTGCCTTAGCCTTGTATTTTTTGAGAATAGGATAGGCAATGGTGTAGAAATCTTCGTTACCATCGTCAAAGGTCAGCCAGACAACCTTCTTAGCAGGTAGGGCGTTTTCAGTGAAGGCTTTGTAGGCTTCTTCAGGCGTTAGGAAGTAGTATCCTGCCTTCGCCAAGGCCTTGATTTGTGCCTCGAAGAGGTCTGGGTCAACGATAAGGTTGGCGTTGGAGGCTTCAGATGGATCCATGACGTGTACCGCATGATACATGAGGATAGGGATTTGGACAGGTTCGTCATAGGTTTTCCATTTAGCTGTCGTCTTAGACTGACTGGTCTGAGCCTGTTGTTGCTTGCTTTTCGACTGGTTTGGGCGATTTAACATAAAAACTGCTAGTAAGCCAAGAAGGACAATATTTAGGAAAAGCAGAAGAAGATTCAGTTTCTTTCTGTTAGCTTGACTTGATTTTTTCTTTTGAGAAGTCATTGTATCCCCTTTCAAATAGGTCTAGCTATTATTCTAACAAAAATGGAGTGGAAATGCACAGAATTTTCAGTAAAAAAGAATACTTAGCTCCTTAAATGGCAACAATATTCTGTCAATTCCGATAGAAATGTGATACAATTAAAGAAATGTATGTTTTTAAGGAGAAATCGTAAATGTCTATTAAAATTGGATTGCTTGGCTTTGGTACAGTAGCTAGCGGTATTCCTTTCCTCTTGAAGGAAAATGGTGAAAAGGTTCTTGCAGCCTCACGTGACCAACTCGAAATTGCCAAGGTTTTGGTTAAAGATGACGAGGAAAAAAATCGTCTTATCGCTGCCGGAAACGACTATAATTTTGTCACAAATGTTGACGAAATCCTTAACGATGCAGAGATTCAAATCGTTGTTGAATTGATGGGTCGTATCGAGCCAGCTCGTACCTTCATCACAAAAGCACTTGAAGCAGGTAAAAACGTTGTTTCTGCCAATAAAGACTTGATTGCTACTCATGGAAAAGAGTTGATTTCTCTAGCCCAAGATAAGGGAGTGGCTTTCTACTATGAAGCTGCCGTTGCTGGTGGTATTCCAATTTTGCGTACTTTGGCTAATTCTTTGACATCTGACAAGGTGACTCGTATCCTTGGTGTGCTTAACGGTACATCTAACTTTATGATGACTAAGATGGTTGATGAAGGTTGGTCATATGAGGATGCCCTCAAGACTGCTCAAGAACTTGGTTATGCTGAAAGTGATCCAACCAACGACGTTGAAGGTATTGACGCTGCTTATAAAGCTGTTATCCTTAGCCAATTTGGATTTGGTGCCACAATTGATTTTGACGACGTTTCTCACAAAGGAATTACGAACATCTCAACAGACGATGTGGCTGTTGCTCAAGAATTGGGTTATGTCATTAAATTGGTTGGTGATGTGCGAGAAGTAGAATCAGGTATCTCAGCAGAAGTATCACCAACATTCTTGCCAAAAAATCACCCACTTGCTAGCGTCAACGATGTCATGAATGCAGTCTTTGTTGAATCTATCGGTATCGGCGAATCAATGTACTACGGTCCAGGTGCTGGTCAAAAACCAACAGCAACATCTGTTTTGGCAGATATTATCCGTATTGCTCGTCGTCTCTCAGATGGCAATGTTGGTAAACCATTTAACGAGTTCCGTCGTGACTTGCCATTGGCTAATCCAGCAGATGTTAAGAGCAACTACTACTTTGCCCTTGATACGCCAGACGAAAAAGGTAAAATCCTTCACTTGTCTGAAATCTTCAACTCAGAAGATATTTCATTTGAACAAGTCTTGCAACAAAAAGCAAATGGCACAACAGCTCGTATCGTTGTGATTACACATGCTATGTCTAAGACACAACTCAAAGCTGTTACTGAAAAACTTGAAGCAGCAGAAGACTTCACTGTTGTCAACACATTGAAAGTTTTGTCTAACTAATTGATAAGCCCATACTGGTGCGTATAAGAAAGGTATTCAAGGAGAAAAGTCGCTGATGGCTTTCCTCCTTTTGGTGTATTATTATGAAAATTACTGTTCCAGCAACATCTGCCAATATTGGTCCGGGTTTTGACTCTGTGGGTGTTGCCGTTTCTAAATATTTGACAATCGAGGTGCTTGAACCAGCGGATGCATGGCATATTGAACATGATTTGGGAGATATTCCTTCAGATGAAAATAACCTCCTCATTTCAACTGCCTTGCAAGTTAAGTCTGATTTGCAGCCCTATAAATTGGTGATGGCATCGGATATTCCCTTAGCGCGTGGGCTAGGTTCTTCAAGTTCTGTTATTGTAGCAGGAATCGAGTTGGCCAATCAATTGGCAAACTTGCAGCTCTCAGACGATGATAAACTTGATATTGCAACCAAGATTGAAGGTCACCCGGACAATGTTGCCCCAGCTATTTTTGGGAATCTCGTTGTAGCCTCTTATGTGGATGAACATGTTAATAGCATCGTGACAGACTTTCCAGAGTGTGCCTTTGTAGCCTTCATTCCGAGCTATGAACTTAAGACGTCTGATTCACGTGGGGTACTTCCAAGTGACCTGTCTTACAAAGAAGCTGTAGCTGCATCATCTATTGCCAATGTTGCCATTGCTGCCCTCTTTGCAGGCGATTTGGTTAAGGCGGGACATGCTATTCAAGGGGATATGTTCCACGAACGCTACCGTCAAAAATTGGTTAAAGAATTTGCGACTATTAAGGAATTGTCAGGTCAATACAGTGCTTATGCGACCTATCTTTCAGGCGCTGGCCCAACAGTTATGACTTTGACGCCAAATGATCAGGCTGAAGCTCTTAAAACGGCTATCGATGGTCTTGGTTTAGATGGTGAAACCTTCATCCTGTCTGTGGATCAAGCAGGTGTTGTGGTTGACTAGAAAAAATCAAGGGCTACTCTTTGGTCTAGCCACCTATATTCAATGGGGATTTTTATCCCTTTTTTGGAAGCTTTTAGCAGGTGTTTCGGCTTATAACACCTTCTCATGGCGGATTATTTTTACTGTAGTGACTATGTTGACTTACGCCCTAGTTGCTAAGCAAAATACACGTTTCAAAGGGGAGCTTGTGGAACTTTGGCAGGATAAGAAAGCCTTGCTTCGTATGCTACTTGCTAGTTTTCTCATAGCAGCTAACTGGTTGATTTATATCTATGCTGTGGGTCATGGTCAAGCGACGCAGGCTAGCCTGGGCTATTACATTATGCCTATTATTTCTATCCTGTTTGCCCTCATTTTTCTTCGTGAATCATTGAGTAGGACCATGTGGTCAGCAGTAGTATTGGCCTTTATAGGAGTACTGGTTCTTGTTGCCAATACAGGAAAACTTCCCATGGTTTCATTGGGGTTAGCTCTGAGCTTTGGTTTCTATGGTCTAATCAAAAAAGGGGTTAGGCTCTCCAGTGACGTAGCCATGCTAGTAGAAAGTGGCTTGCTACTACCTTTTGTAGCTATCTATCTCGTTTTCTTTTCTCCAGAATCATTTTCTTCCTATTCGAGCATGGAAATGTTTCTCCTAGCCATATCCGGTATGGTGACGGCTGTTCCCTTGCTTTGCTTCTCAGAAGCAGTCAAAAGGGCACCGCTTAACCTTATTGGTTTCATCCAGTATCTTAATCCTACGATTCAACTTCTCGTAGCTATCCTCATTTTTGGTGAGACGGTCAGCTTTGGAGAGTTGAAAGGCTTCCTCTTTATCTGGATGGCCATACTAGTCTTTGTAACTGGCCAAATAGTAACATTTCGTAGAAGTTCCTGATAGCTATCGGGAACTTTTTATGATGTTGTCCTAAAAATGAGCCAAGTTTATCTGACAATTTTAGAACTTTAAGATATAATAGTAGTATTAGATTAAAATAGCGGAGAATTTTATGCGAAAAATGAAAAAGCTAGTGGGCTATCTGATTCTGCTCGCTATCCCAGTTGCCATCGCTGCAGCCTTGTTTATTTTTAACGGGTCAGGTTATCGCTTGTCAGAACAAGATGCGGCAGACATTGCTTACAAAAATGCAGGTGTCAAAACTTCTGAGATTTCTCAATCAACAGTTTCGAAAGCACGTTCTGGGCTTCACGGAAGTTATGAGATTAGTTTCACAACGTCAGACAACCATTTTGAATATACAATTGATGGTCAGTCAGGATCTATTTTGAAACATAAGAGTGACCATCCAACAACTAAGGATGAGGATGACGCTCAAAAAGGTGAAGAACCTAAAGACGAGACTCAACCTAGTGAAAGCAAGGAAGAGACAGCTGTATCAAAAGAGACTGCGCAAACAACAGCTCTTAACCATGCTGGCCTAGCTGAAGGTTCTGTGACAAACTTGAAAACGGAATTGAAGACTGAAGGAGACGGTAAGGTCTACAATATCAGCTTTGACTATGCTGCTAGCGGTCTACGTTATAAATACGCGGTAAATGCTGATTCAGGAGCTATCGTAGCCTATACGACTGAGTATCTCACAGGGGCTGCGACTCCTACTCAGTAGGTCTCAGATAGAGTGAAAGCTCTCCTTATTATTGAGGAAAATCCTTGCAATTTCTCTGAAATGGTGTAAACTTAAAGTGAAAACGGTAACAGTAGCTGTAATAGTTGCCGTAGAATCAAGGAGGCTTTGACCATGAAAGAATTCCAAGCATTTAAAGACACGCTTAGCAATAAGGCTCTCAAAGCCATTTACGAAGAAAGTAAATTGGAAGTCCAAGACGAAACAACTGAAGGTACAGAAGCCTTCTCACTAGCCTTGGCAACCCAAATGGCTATCAATCTACTCGAAAGCTATGAAAAATGGCTAAAAGAAGAAAGAGCTAAGGGAGATAAATAAGATGAAATCCTTGTCGGAAGACAGGGATTTTTCTAATGGAAAATAAAGTTATCTAGAATGTAGATTATCTGTCTTGAAATGTCTATAATACCATCATTCATGCACTTAAAATAAAATAAATGCTTTTACTTATGATAAATGAGCCATTTCTTGTGAAAAAGGTCTCGATTTTAGCCGATGTTTTGTTACAATGGTTTCAGCAAGTTCCTTAAGAGAGGAGTAGAGAGATGATTTTCTTGGTGGTTAGGATAATTACTATGATGTTAGGGGTTATAGTTACTTACCTGCTATTGTGTTATTTTATTAGTCATACACAGTCCGAACATGTTTTAATAAGAGCACATCAAAGACGAGTTGCAGCTGGGAAAAAGCTCAAAGATGTTTGTGGGCTTGAATTAAAAGTTCATAAAGAACATTTTCAGAAGGATTTTGAAGGAAAGTGATGGTGAACTTCATGGAGTTAATTAAATCATTTCTTGTGGCGCCCTATTTTCTTGGGGTGATTCTTGGTGGTGTATTTTTAGGGATTTATATGTTGATAGATAAGATTATTAAGAATCCGATGAAAGATATCGATTGTTACAAAAAGTTTGTAGAATCTTACAAAGAAGAAGCTGATTTTTATAAAATGACCTCCGAAGAGTATAAAACGATGGCAATAACTTACCGTAAGAGATATTTGGAAAGCCAAGCAAAGTTAGAACTTGTCATGAAAGGTAATAGTAGCCATTGAAAATTGTGAGGAAAAGTAAGACAGAGGACATACTTTCAAATTCAAAAATCAATAAGATTTCCATCACAATTTCATTTGTCTTGGTCTTAAAATTGTGATAAAATAAGACCATTCAGAGGTGCTTTGAAGCCCATTTGTCACAGGAAGCGGTGGTACTGAGAAATCCGCACAAATGTCAAAGCTGGTTGCTGATGGTCAAATTGAATCAAGAAAGATGTGAGTGGTTGCCACTCAAAATTGGGTGGTACCGCGGATACACATTCGTCCCTGTCATAGTTATGGCAGGGATTTTCTATAGCTTTTAAAGAACCAAGACCGAAGGTCACTGGTGAATTTAGAGATATCGATGCAGACGGAGCGCAAGCGAGGTCTACGTTCCTATCAAGGGAGGGTGACATGAAGCAATCTTTTGAGACCAGTAAATTGTACTATGGTTTTCCAATTTTTATCTTGGGTTACCAGGACCAGACACATGGCTATAATGTGACGACTTGTAGTTCTTCCTATAGTCTAGGAGATTGGCTCGTCATCGGGGTTGGTAGTGAGGAAAATGCGGCAGACCAGATTAAGCATTATCAGAAGTTCACAGTGAATATTCCTGATGAGAGTTTAATGCTTGAGATGGAGCAGGCTGGTTTTATTAGTCATCGTGAAAAGATTGCTAAACTTGGCCTAGATTTCCAACCTTCTAAACTGACACAAGCACCTATACTGGATGCCTGTCCAGTCGTTCTGGATTGTGAGGTAGACAGAATTATTGAGGAAGATGGGATCTGCCATATTTTCGCTAAGATTGTAGATCGCCTTGCTGATCCTGGTTTGCTAGATGACAAGGGACATTTCCGTAATGATTCTTTTGCACCGACTTACTTTATGGGAGATGGTCATAAACGTGTCTATCGCTATCTAGATAATCGTGTCGACCCCATGGGAAGCTTTATCAAGAAAGCGAGGAGGAAGGATGACGAAAGCTGAATTACCAGAACGAATCGAGACGGAGCGTCTTCTTTTACGAGTCCGAACAGTGGCGGATGCAGAGGATATCTTTGCCTATGCTAGTCTCCCAGAGGTCGCCTATCCAGCTGGTTTTCCACCCGTCAAGACCTTGGAGGATGAGATTTATTACCTAGAACATATCCTTCCCGAGCGGAATCAAAAGGACAATCTTCCAGCTGGTTATGGCATTGTGGTCAAAGGGACTGATAAAGTGATTGGTTCTGTTGATTTCAACCATCGCCACGAAGATGATGTGCTTGAGATTGGCTATACCTTGCACCCAGATTATTGGGGCCGAGGTTATGTACCAGAAGCAGCGCGTGCTTTGATTGATCTAGGTTTTAAAGATTTAGGTCTTCACAAGATTGAGCTGACTTGCTTTAGCTACAATGTCCAAAGTCAACGTGCCGCTGAAAAACTCGGTTTCACTCTTGAAGCTCGCATAAGGGATCGCAAAGATGCTCAAGGCAACCGTTGTGACAGTTTCATATATGGCTTGCTGAAGAGTGAGTGGGATGAGAAATAACTAAGTATAGACACTAAAAAAATTTGTAAAGTTTAAATAACTTATAAAGTATTGAGGTACAAAATGGAAAACGAAAGCTTGGATTTAATTATTAAGGAAGTAGAAAATCAACAGGAAAAAGAGTTAGTTCGTTTTGAATCTAACTTATCTGAAGGAATAAATAAGTACAAAGAAGTATTACCAGCTGATCTAATAACACCCCAACTACAGGAAAAAATTGACAACGAAGTAAAATTACAATTAGTTGAATTTCAAAAAAGTATTGATTTGAAACCGAAAGCATTATACCATGCTTTAAAAGTTGAGGCTGAACTTAATCCTGAAATTGAAAAAGATGATTTGAAACAAAGTGCTTATGATTTCTTGGAAAAAACAACAAAAAACAAATATTTAAAAAAGATTATTCGTGAGCTAAAAAAAGGAGTATAAAATGGCAAATGTTGGGGATTTAGCTGTTAAAGGAGGAAAAGCTGTTATTAAATTTATGCTAGAATTGATAACAGAATTTCTGAAAAGTGAAGAATTTAAAAAACAAATGAAATTCATGGTCGAAACTTTAGTCACTAAGGTAGTTGATAAAGTTATAGAAGAAAAGAAATAGCTAGAAAGGACACACACATGTCTAAAGAACTTTCACCTAAATACAATCCAGCCGAGGTTGAGGCTGGTCGTTACCAAAAATGGCTTGACGAAGATGTTTTCAAGCCTTCAGGCGATAAAAAGGCTAAGCCTTATTCCATCGTCATTCCACCACCAAACGTAACTGGTAAACTTCACCTTGGTCACGCTTGGGATACTACTTTGCAAGATATCATCATCCGTCAAAAACGTATGCAAGGTTTCGATACGCTTTGGCTTCCTGGTATGGACCACGCAGGTATTGCCACTCAAGCTAAGGTTGAAGCGCGTTTGGCTGAAGACGGCATTTCTCGTTATGACCTGGGTCGTGAAAAATTCCTTGATAAAGTTTGGGAATGGAAAGACGAGTATGCCTCAACTATCAAGCAACAATGGGGTAAGATGGGTCTATCTGTAGACTACTCTCGTGAGCGTTTCACCCTTGATGAAGGTCTTTCAAAAGCCGTTCGTAAAGTCTTTGTAGAACTTTACAAGAAAGGCTGGATTTACCGTGGTGAATTTATCATCAACTGGGATCCAAAAGCTCGTACAGCCCTTTCTGATATCGAGGTTATTCACAAGGATGTGGAAGGTGCCTTCTACCACATGAACTATATGTTGGAAGATGGTTCACGTGCCCTTGAAGTGGCAACAACACGTCCTGAAACTATGTTTGGGGATACTGCCGTAGCGGTTAACCCAAACGATGACCGTTATAAAGACTTGATTGGTAAAAATGTTATCTTGCCAATCTTGAACAAGCCAATCCCAATCGTTGGGGACGAACACGCAGACCCTGAGTTTGGTACTGGTGTGGTTAAAATCACACCTGCCCATGACCCTAATGACTTCTTGGTTGGTCAACGTCATAACTTGCCACAAGTCAACGTCATGAACGATGATGGTACCATGAATGAATTGGCTGGTGAATTCAACGGCATGGACCGCTTTGAAGCTCGTAAGGCTGTTGTTAAGAGATTGGAAGAAATCGGTGCCCTTGTTGAAATTGAGAAAATGACTCACTCAGTTGGTCACTCAGAGCGTACAGGTGTGCCTGTTGAGCCACGTTTGTCTACACAATGGTTCGTGAAGATGGACCAATTGGCGAAAAATGCCATCGCAAACCAAGATACAGACGACAAAGTAGAATTCTACCCACCTCGTTTCAACGATACCTTCCTTCAATGGATGGAAAATGTCCACGATTGGGTTATTTCTCGTCAGCTCTGGTGGGGTCACCAAATCCCTGCCTGGTACAATGCTGAGGGTGAAATGTACGTTGGTGAAGAAGCACCAGAAGGTGATGGATGGAAACAAGACGAAGATGTCTTGGATACTTGGTTCAGTTCTGCCCTTTGGCCATTCTCAACTATGGG
>ERZ772979.154-NODE-154-length-55480-cov-22.989409_pt1 | contig 55480 bp, 36 predicted proteins | sample MGYA00511130_ERZ772979 | MGnify/ENA primary metagenome ERZ772979 (study PRJEB29015, sample SAMEA2738103) | human oral metagenome | biome: human oral; feature: human-associated habitat; material: saliva | place: China | collected 2186 ...
GCAATCTTCTTGCCCACCAGCGGGATGGAGCAGGAAACCTCGCCGTTGACGTCCAAGCGGGTCTGCTCGCCCTCGGGAATCAGGTGCTGGGTAGCCTGAGCGGACACGGGCACGCCGTTAACCTTCACCTCGGTAGAGACGGTGCGTGCACCATCAGCTGCCGGTGCGCTCACGGTGTCCACCTGAGTCATGGAGACACCGCTACCGACGAACTTACGGGCGATGTCCGGCACGCGCTCAGCGGGCACGGTGCGCTCCGTGGTTGCGGTGAACTCTGCGGAGGTGTCACCGGAAACGGAGAAGCTGCCGAACTCAACGCCAACCTCGGAGCAGACGAAGCGTGCGAAGTCCTCGCTGGAGAACGCCTCGATAACCTGCTCAACGCTTGCGTTGATAACGGTCGATTCCTGAACTGCCATAATTGTTCCTTTCGTAGTGCGCGAAAACCCCGCGCATTATCCCTTACTAAGGATACGGGGCGCGGGGTTTCGCAACCAATGTAAAGACGCGAATCCACCTGAGAATATGCCGTGAACAAGGGAAAACATCCACAACCTCTCACAGGGTGGTTGGAGGATTCGCATGCCGGTCTAAAAATGAGGGAAACACCTACGGGTGGTTCCCACATCGCATCACTAAGGATGCGGGGTTTAGAAAGCTAAAGCTTTTAGGTGCTGGGAGCCATCGCATCGATGCGAGCCATCTCAGCCTTACCCGCACGGTGTGCGCGAGCAGCCTGCTTCAGGCGACCCCAGAAGGAATCCTTACGGTGGGTCTTGCCAGCGAGCAGATCCTGCAGTTCCTCGCTCAGCTGCGCGGCAGAAATCTCCGGGGTGGAGACGTACGGCTCAGCGGTGCGGAACAGTGAGGGGTTCGCTAGAGCAAGATCCAGCTTAGCGAAGAGGTCTTCGCGGCTCTCAACAACAACAGCGTGGCCGCGCTTCTCCATCAGAGTGGTGAAGGGGACCTGGTGGTTGTCAACGACCTCGTCGAACTCTGCGCGGCGCGGAACAGCCAGGGGCAGAGCGCCGGTGCGGCGTGCATCCTGGATGGAGCCGGGGCCGCCCTGAACCAGCACTACGCGCGCGGTTGCGTAGTAATCCAGCAGTTCGGAGGCGGGAAGAAGCTTGAGGTTGTCTGCGTGCTTAATGGGCGCAGTGTGACCATGCTGCACGAGGCAGGTGACCTTGGGGTGAGCCTCAAGATAAGCCTCAACCCAACGCAGAAGACGATCAAAAGTGTGAACGTCGGTGCCGAGGGACACCACCAAATCGTAAGTCTTGGTAGGAATACGAACGGGCGCGACGGCAGGAGTAAATACGGGCAGGTCGAACTTGGAAGTATCAACGCTGACGCGGGGGAAGTTCTGAATAGACATAGCCTATTCCTCTCTATGTATTTATCGGTAGTAACCCCGTATACCTGACGCAAAAAATCCGGAGGGCATCATTGGTATACGCGGCGGCGTCGTGCCGGAGAAAATGGTGAGTAATCTCCGCATACGCTTCTCTGGCGAGTGGTTAGTTCGCTTGGATGGTGAGTCCACAGTGGAGCGCACGACTTATGCGTATCTGTATGTTTAATAAATACTATACCCTGAAAATAACGCCCCCAGCACACGCGGGGACGCTATTTTCAGGATAAAATCATCACTCTTAGAAAATGGGATGAATCACACGAGAATCAGGGAAATTCTTCTGCTGTTCCTCGCTCTGAACAATAATTCGATCAGCAAAGGTGTACAACATCTTGCCGGTCATCGTCGGCAGAGTCGGGCGGTCAAAACACTCAATATAAAGAGTCTTTACGCCAAAAAGTTTAGCCGCAACAAAGAAAGGAACAGCAACACCCGCACCCGCAGAAACAACCGCATCCGGGCGTTCCTTCGGGAAAATACGAAATGCCAAGAACAGATTACGAATAGCGTTCTTAATATTTCGGGTGGTCGGGTAATACGCCCAATAGGTCTTCTCGTCAGCGAGAGAAGATTCAACATCGGGCTGCTTAAAGCTAACCCACACGCGGTCGTAGTCCTGCCACGCAGCAGAAGTAGCCGTCAGATGCTTCAAGTGTCCGCCACTGCTAGAAACCAGCAGAAGCTTCTTCTTCGGTACCTGAGAGGAAGTTGCCTCAGTCATAGTGTTCTCCTAAAGCCCCATACAAGAGAAAAATAAGAAGAGAAGATAAAGGTGAGCTGGCGGGTCCGGCAACGCCTGCATCAGCAGATCCGCCTCAACAGGCGTTACCGCACCCCACGCTCAAGGACGAAGGACGAACCCGCACAGAGGCGAGGCATCCATCAACAGAACCCCGATTACTCGCGATCCAGGAACACAGCCAGAGCGTTCACGCCCTCAAGCTGATCCAGCTGAGCAAAAAGCTCACGAACCTGCTGCAGCGAAGTAGCCGCAGTGACCGGAACCAGAGCCACGCCGCCAGCCTGAACGAAACGCAGCTGGGTCGACAGGGGAGTAGCGGTGCTCAGGCTAATCACCAGAGGAGTCTCGCTCTTCTCAACCAGCGACTCGGGGGTGTGGCGGGTCAGAGCGTCACGGACCGAAGCGTAATCAGTGAAACGTGCGTACTCGGTCGGCAGAACACGCTGCAGCATCTGGTACAGGTGCTCAACGCCGCGGTCAGTACCGGGCAGAATCACAATGCCGGATGCGCCAGCGCTCTTCACATCGCCGTCGGGAGCACCAATGGTGCGCAGCAGCATGAACGCGTCATTCGCCTCAGAGGTGGAACCCAGCTCGTGAACGGGGATGCCAGCATCTTCCAGACGATCAGCGTAACCAACGTGACGCATAGTGCGGTCACGACCGTACGCCAGCACAGCACCAATCAGCAGACCGGCAACAGCACCAACAATAGCCATCTTCACCGGGCCAAGAGCCGAGGAAGAAGAAGGAACCTGAGCCTCGCTCATCACGCGGCCACCGGTGGTGGAAGTCAGCTGAATCTGGGTGCGACGATCCTGCAACTGAGAGAGCAGAGCCGCACGGTTGTTATCACCCTCGAGGCCAGAAATCTGCTCATCAATCTGGTGCAGAGCGGAATCAACGCTGCTCTTCAGAGACTCGGAACGAACCTGCAGGTATGCATTCGCCATAGCGTTAGCATAACGTGCAGCCTCCGTACCGTTGGGGCGGGTTACCTCAACATCCAGAACAGCAGTCTGAGAGGTACCGGTCACCTTGACGGAGTTCATGAGGCGGCTGGTCAGCTGAGCCTCAGAGAGGGTGTCGCCATTAGCAATCAGAGCCTTCGCCGCGTTCTGTGCAACCTCACGAGAGGAAGCAACACGAGACTCGGTGGCGATATCCACCTTCGCGGAGTTAGCGCTACCGGTACCGGCGGGATCAACCACCAGCGGGTAAACAACCAGCGAAGCCTTAGAAGTGTACTTGCTATTGGTCATATAGCCGTAGGCAGCACCCGCCACAGCGAAGACCACGACTGACAGCAGAATCAGCAGACGGTGTCGGAAAATGCGACGTACCTGGCTGCCAAGGGTAACCGAGGAGGTATGAGAGGTGTTATCCATGAGGACATCCTAGAGGAAGAGAAACGGACACTAAATATCGGAGAAAAACGTAGAAGAAGCGGAAGGCTAAGACTTCGCGCGGCGGGCGGAAAGGAAACGCTCAATGCCGAGTGCCTTGCGGAAGCGGAACAGTACCGCACCGTACACCGGCACCAGTAGCACCACGTACACGATGACGCCCAATACGCTCTGACCCAAGAAGGTCAAAGACACCAGAGCACACGCCGTCGGAACAGCCGCACCCAAGAAGAGCGAAGGAGCCATTTCACGAACCGAAGCGCGAATACCCACCAGACGGAACACCTGGTAGCTCGCCAGGAAAGTATCAATCAGCAGAGCCGATGCCCACGCCGTCACCGCACCGTACAGGCCCCAGACCGGAACCAGCGTGAAGTTCAAAGTCACAGCCACCACCAGCGAGGAAAGCTTGTTCAACAGCTGCCAGCGGCTCTTACCGCTCATCAGCAGAACAGACTGCACACCACCGGCACTCATTGACAGCATCGCCGCCGGGCAAATCACCCAGAGAATACCGGCGCCAGCCTCAAAGCCCTTACCGAAGAAGTGCAATAGCACGGGACCAAAGAACGCCAGGGAGAGGTAGAACGGCCACGACAGAGCAGTCAGCACGCGAGTGGTCGACAAGAAAATCTCACGAGCACGATCCAGCTGACGGGTCGCCAACGCCGCACTAATCGACGGGCCGGTCACCACACGACCGGTGTGCTCAATCATGGTGCCCACACGAACACAACGGTTCACGGCACCATAGATACCACCGGCAGCGGCACCCAAGAACGCCGTCACTACCAGCACGTCAATCCACTCCAGGATGGTTTCCACAACGGTTGCAACACCGCGCGCAGAACTGAAACCCCAGAACGAACGGAACGTCTCAGTCGGAGCCTCCTCGGAAGGAAGAACCTCCACATGCTCCTCGTTCGGGAACGCCCGCTCCAAAAGCCACAGGGCAACCACCGCAGTAATCGCCACCGGAACAGTCCAGGCGTACACAAGATCCATGAGCTGGCCCGAGAACAGAACCACCAAACCCACAGCCGCAAAACGCAGAGTAGGAAGCAGAACATTCTGCAGAACCGTAAAGGTCACCACGCGGTGCAGACCACGCAGCGCGCCGAAAAACACCGTCATCAGCGCCGCCACCAGCACGAAAGCAGAACTGACGCGCATCGCCGCCTGATACTCAGGAGCCATCGGCACAATCTCGGTGTAGATGTAAACACCCGCCACCAGAAGCACCGAAGTCACCAGCGAAGGAATCAGACCGTAACGGATTAGCTGCGGAAGCACCCCGTAACGACCCAGCGCACGCTGAGCGCTCATCGTACGAACCAGACCCGTATCCGCGCCGAAGGTCACCAGCGAAATCGCAATCGCGAATAGCGCCATCAGACGGAAAAACTCGCCCGAACCCTCAGCACCAATACCATTCGACACCACCATCGTGGTCACGAACGCAATACCCGCACCGTACATCACACACAGAGAAGCAAGAGAACCGCTCTTCGCGAGGCTGGGCTGCTTACCCTTAGCGGGAGCCTTCGTAACCGGTGCATTCTTAGTGGAGGCGCTATCGGCTTGCACTTTCGAATCGGCAGACTCAGCGGTCGCCGAGGCAACCCGCCGGGACCCGGACAGATGAGCACCCGCCACAGCGGTAGCGCTCGCCGCTGAAGAACCTGCATCCGAAGTACCCGAAGAACTCGCTTCCAAAGAATCGGGGAGCGACTCCTCGAATACAAAGCCCTGAGCCGGAGGCACAATCGACAGCGCCGTGGTCGCCGGAAAACGACCCGAACGGATGTCATCCACCGTCGGAGCAAACTCATCAGCAGAAGACTCTGCCTGAGAATCAGACTGTTCCACTACCGGATCCACATACTCGCCGCTCTCACGCAGACGCGCACGACGGCTAGGGTGACCGCCCATCGAATACGCATCATCGAAAGATGAAACCGCAGAGGTCTCTAAACCACGAGGGGACTGATTCTTCGTCATAGCCCCTCACCATCCCGGATGGAACGAATACACGCCATCGAGGCGAGCACCAGAATGGTCAGCTGAGCAATATCGAAGCTATAGAAAATAAAGACAACGCAGCACGCGACCGGCACACTATGCAGCCAGTACCCGGAGGCGGTCTTCACTCGTGCGCCGCTTGCCACAGTGCACACCATGAAGAGTGCGAATAGTGCCAGACCTACGAAACCGAAGCAGAACATCAGGGTCCACAGGTAACCCTGGGTACCCATCGACACGCCAATGCTCGGTTCCATACGCGGAGTGCCATAACCAATGATCGGGGACTCCAAGGTCGCCTTCCAGGTTGCACGGTAGAGCGCCGCACGGCCACCGGTAGAGTCCGAGTAGTCCTGACGACCCAGAATGTTATCCACGGTGCCCGATGCAAAGAGTGCAACCACCACAGCCGCAATCGCTGCAACACCCATGCCTACAGCACGCCAATTAGCTGCCAGGAACTGACGCAGCAAAACATATGCTGCGCTAATACCCAGACCAATGAACATGCCGCGGTTACTGGTCGCAATTGCCGGAACAGTAGAAAGAGCCATACCGATAAGCAACGCAACGCGCAGCCAGATGGAACGCAGACGCAGCAGGCACGCCAGCATCACCGGGGTGAGCAGAGTGTATGCCAAACCCCAACTATTCGCGTAGGGGAACGGTGCGGAGGGGCGAATATACGCCTCGGGAGCACCCCAAGGACGCTGAACCTCAGCAAGGGGAGGAAGCATATAGTCGCGCACCAGCGGGTTCTGCATAAAACCCGAAGGCATGATGAAGCTCATCGGGGTACGCAGACGGAACTCGGGGAAGAGCACGCCGCCGTAACCCAGAACAATGAGGGTCACCCACAGAGTCGCCAGACCACCCAACAACCTGTTGAGGCTAATAGAGGAGCGCGCATTGTAGTAGTACAGGGCGTAAATGCCGGCGCTGAGAATGTTTACAAAGCGCAGACCCCAACCAATCATGTCGGTGGAACGGGTCAGAGCAAGTGCCGCAACAACAACCCATACGCAGAATGCGCCCCACACCCACAGGGAACCGGGCACACGCACATTACCTCGAATGATGAGGTAAAAAAGCATGATCGCTGCCAGTACCAGCGGCGCAATCTGAAGCAGTCCCAGAGCCCACAGCGCCGGGAAGCCGTACAGCAACGCCAGCAGAGGCCACGCGGGGAGCTTCTTCTGCGCCGTAGACATCGGACGGATGCGCGCGCGGGCACGCAGAATACCGCTGGGCGGCGTACTAGCCGACCCTGCGGAATCCTTCAGCGCAACAGGCGAAGCACCCGGAGGGGAAAGAACGGAAGAGGAAACCATGTCTGTGCGATACCTGGTTAGAGACCTCGACCGGTCTTCTGGACGAGATCAAGAAGAGTAGCGGGCTTAATAACGCCGGTGGATACAACATACGCCGCCCAAGCACGAAGCTGCTTGGGGTCGCGGCGCAGGGCCGCGCGAGCGTAGGCACGCGCCTCCTTGTTGTTACCCAGGGATGCCTGAGCGTACGCAATCTGACCGGCAATACGTGCCAGGCCCTTGGGATCCTGCTCGAATTCGGGGAACTTACGCAGAATGTAGCTCAGACCGTCAACCATGGACTGCCACTTGCCGGAGAAGAAGGAAGGACGGTCCCAGAGCACCAGAATCAGCGGCTCGGGCACGCTCAGCACATCGCCGTGGCGGGTTGCGCGCAGCAACAGGTCATAGTCTTCACCGTAGGCGGCGGGCAGTTCCTCATCGACCAGACCGATGCGGGCGGGCTGACCGTCAACGCCGAGCAGGTCCTCGCGGGAGTACAGCATGGCGGAGGGGTGAATCTCGGTGATACGCGAACGCAGGAAGTCTGCGAAGGTTGCGCGCTCGGGTGCCAGGCGCACGATGTCCTGACCGCCGGAGCGGACGGTAATACCCGAAGAGATAGCAGCTGCTTCGGGGTTTTCGCGCCAGAGAGCAACCTGCTGGGTGAGCTTGGATGGCATCCAATAGTCGTCATCATCGCAGAAGCCAATTATCTCGCCGCTGGAGGCAATGATGCCGCTATTGCGGCCGCCCGCCAGACCGCCGGAGCGGGTGTTGGAGACAATCTTCAGCGCACGGTTTTCGCCGACCTCAATATCTTCGAGACGGTCGGGCTCAACACGGTCAAAGACAACAACTACTTCAACGAAGCCGCGGTAGCTCTGCTCGAGGATGGAACGTACCGCCACGCGCAGCAGCTCGGGGCGCTTGCCGTTGGTCGCGATAACGGCGGAAACATCAGGGTTGCGAGAGGTGAAGTGCATCATTGGGTTTCTCCTTACTCAGCGGGGGTCGCGAGGCTAACGTACTTGCGGCGCATGGACAGCAGGACGGTTGCGGCATTAGCCAGCAGAAGCAGCGCGTAGACGATAACGAATACGGGGCCGAAGCCAACAAAAATGTAAATCCAGCAGAGGGTGCCAGCGTCCATGTGCAGGTTGATGAAGGAGCGCAGGGAGCCACCGGTGGGAGGTGCCGCGGTCTTGCGGTTGTTGCGCAGCTGCTCAGCAAGAATCTGGCTCATGAAATGACCTGCGGTCAGCGCGGTGAAAATCATGGGCATGGCAATAATCCAGCCGTTGAATGCACTGGAACCGGTAAAGGAGTAGTGCGCCGGGTACAGCAGGAAAGAGAGTAGAGTTGCCATGTGCACCGAGGGCACACGGATGGAGTCGACCACGTGGTCGAGCCACTCACCGGCGGGGGAGGACGCACCGGTCACGCGAGCAACCTGGCCGTCAGCGGAGTCCAGACCGTAACCGAGAGCGAAAAGCAATGCAACGCAGATACCTACACCAACGCTGGGCGGGCAGGTAATCAGAACGATGAGGCCTGCTGCAGAACATGCAGCGGAAATTGCGGTGACGCCGTTGGGGGTGATGCCCAGAGCAACAGCTGCCGCAGCGAAGTAGCGTGCTACTCGGCGGTTGACCCAGCGGGTGTAGGCGGGAACGCCAATGCCGGGCTTCTGCGCCGCCTCAAGGGAGCGCAGGGTGTGGGAGAACTTCGCGGCAAATCCCGATGCGGGCGCGGAGTTCGGGGCGTGAGGTGCCTCAGAGGTGGACATGCACATTCCTTTTTAATCGGTGAGAGGAGTGAAGGAGAGTGAATTACTCCCTTTCGGGGTGGTTGCGAGAAAGTCCGGAAGTCTCGCACGCGAAAAAAGAGGTGGTTGGTCCCTTTTTTCACATACACCACTATATAGATATTTTACAACGAGATAAAGTGCGACAGGGTGCGTGTGGTCAGGGTCAACAATTGTGTCGTAAAAAGCCTCTGACAATGCGCTTTAGTGCAGATTTGCGGGATTCATCGGGTAGGTTCGGCGTGCTGTTAGGTGGGGTTATCGACACTTTGTTCCTGCAAATTCTGGATTTAGAAAACATATCTGAACATTGTGCAGAGATACACATAACAGAAACACAAATAACAGGAATAAATGATGCAAAAAACACAGAAAAACGGGTAGCACACGCAAATGGGGTTTGATTTCCTGAATCATTCAGAAAATCAAACCCCATTTGGCTGAGATTGTCTAGAAGGTATTAGTTCCTTCGAGACTGCATCGGGACGCGGGTTCCGATTCCGTTATTGACGGCGCGTCGCTCGCCCCGATCGGCTGCCGCGTTGTTTGCGTTATCGACCACGGGCTGCTCAGCCTTGTTTGCAACGGGAGCCTCCGCTTCTTTGTCAGCTTCCTTCTCGGCGGGCTGCTCAGCAACCGGTGCCTTGGAGGTAGCCTGCAGATCGAAGCTCACGTTCGGCAGCGTATTGCGTCGAGTGAACGCCGGGTGGACCTCAACAGCGATGAGGTTTTCGCCAGCCTTCAGCTGAGAAGCCGGAACGGTGAAGGTCACCGGAGTCTTCTGAGCCTTAGCTGTATCTACCGAGCTGGAAGCTGCCGCGCTATTCCACAGCTTGCCCCTGGTATCGAAGTTGGAACGACCAACCTCTTCACCATTGACACCCACCGCAATAGCGTCATCCGCGTAGGTGGTCAGCACCAGGTCGCGGCTCGCCTGCTCACGAGTGAGCTGGATGGTGGTGTAGGCGTAGATGTTGTGGCGGTTACGCACGAGCGGAACATCAACGGAGGTGTTGAGATTACCGGTGCCGACACCAATCGGGGTCTTACCGGTCTGCCATGCTTCCTGCGCGATATCTTCCAGGGTGAAGTGGAAGTTGTACTTCCAACCGTACTTACGGTTGGGAGCCTGGTCGGAGACCATGTACTTCCAATCGGACGCGTAGGGCAGAACAATCTGGTCCTTAGCGGCCTCTTCCTTCGGGTCCTCGGGCTTGGGATCGGCAGGCTTCGGGTCCTCGGGCTTGGGATCGGCAGGCTTGGGCTCCTCAGGCTTCGGATCCTCTTCCTTCGGTGCCTCGGTAGTTGCTTCTGCACTCGGGGTAGCGCTTGCTGAAGCACTGGGGTCAGCGCTTGCGGTCGCATCAGCACTTGCCGTGGGGTCGGCCGTAGCAGTCGGATCAGCGGTAGGAGTCTCGGTCGCGGTCTCCGTGGGGGTAGGAGTCGGGCGAACCGGAGCTACCTGAACCGGAGCTACCTGAACCGGAGTGGACGCAGAGTAGTTATCCGAGGTGTCCACAGCACGCACAAAGTAACGTGCGTTATCGGTGTGGTCAATCTCGAACTTCGTACCCGAAGTGCTTGCAATGACGCGGTCGTCACGCAGAATCTGGTAGCGGACACTACCGGTATCCTGCACAGCGTCCCAGGTCAGAACGTCCTTATCGTCCTTCAGCTCAACCTGCAGGTTCTGCGGGGTAGCCGGAGGAGTCACATCGCGAGCCTCAAAGCGCGCAAAACCGATGGTGTCCTGAGTGCCGTGAACACCCAGCGAACGGTGAATATCGCCGCCAACCCACAGGGTGCCCTTCGAATCCACGAAGGACTCCCAGATACCGAAGCCATGGTCACCCTTAATAGAGGGGGAGAACTCAGGTAGCATCTTGCCGCTGTCCTTATCAAACGCAGCAACCAGCTTGACCGAGTGAATCACGCTCGAACCGCCCACGGGGGCCTGCTTGTTACGCGAATCCTGGTAGAGGAAGTCGCCGCAGTGGCAGGCGCCGTAAATGGTGTTGCCGTGCAGATGCAGATCCTGGAAGTCGCCGCCGTTACGGGTAATAGCAGTGTAGGTGGGGCTCAGGGAGGCCTTGTCGTAACGAGAGATGAGGTGCTCAGTACCGCCCACCCAGACACCGGAACCGGCATCCTGAACGTCGAACTGGAAACCCCAAATCTTAGTTTCATTACGCAGATCAGAGACATTAGCGCCAGCAGGAATCTCAGAATGCTGGTACGCCCACGGGCTGCCCTTCTGCAGATGCTGAGTAATATCAGCCACGCGGTAGGCAAGGCCGCCGTTGAGCCAGGTAAAATAACCCGCTACATATACATGAGAGTTATCAGGAGATGCGCTAATACCATTAACGGTACCGTTGAACACCTGACGCCAGTTACGGTCTATACTCACAATACCGGGCACACCGTTAGAAGGCTCGCCCAACTTATAACGGGCGATATTGCGTGAATACGCAGCACCCGCCTTTTCGCTTTCATAAACGTGGGTAAAGGTGCCGCCAATATACACGTAGTCACCCTGACGGTGAATGGTCTTCACCGTCATGACCTCGGTACGAATGCGATCTTCGACTTTAACCTGAGCCCATTCAGGGGCAATTTCACCGGTCGTGGCGTCAACAACGACGAAGCTCTTATGCTCCTCACCGTTAACAAGCTTGAAGTTACCGCCAATAGCCAGACGGTTATTCGGCAGAGCCTCAACAGCCTTCACCTGACCATTAACAGTCAGCTTGAAGTCGCGGCGCAACTCGCCGGTCTCCGGGTCAAAGGCAGCAATATTAGACTGGTGAACCTTCTCGCCGGAAGACGACTCAAGGTACTCGAAGTCGCCACCAATAAACACGCTGGAGGTGCCGTTGCCGTGATCGACCTCGGTGATCGCCTCAACGTAGGTGTTCATCTCGTTGGTTTCACCGGTGAAAGTCCTAGTACTGGTTCGCCAGCGCCAATCTGCCGAACGGCTACTGGGCAGGGCACGACGAGCACTCGCCTGAGTACCGGAATCCGGGATAGCGCCCAGGTTCAAATCGTTCTGGGTCAGCTTCGGGCGCAGGAACATCTGGGTGTAACCGAAAGAGGTTTCACCCTTGCTATCCTTGCCGTAGATATAGGAGTTCTGCGCGTCGGTTATCGCCGGCTCAGAGCCATCCTGCGAAATGGGGGAGTTGGCGCCGTAACGGAAGCCCATACGGTAATCCTGCGAAGCCATTTCCTCAAAGAGCATCGTCCTGAAGCCGTAGTTCTGGCCGCCAAGCATATGGTCCTGCCACGTGCCATTAGGCCAGTCCCTGCGGCCATTTTCATTGTAGGAAGAGAACTCGTCAGGGTTGGTGACTGTCGCGTTGGCCCAGATAGCGTTCGAACGCAGAGCCCAAGTCCACTCAGAAGTCTGGCGGCGATCCACCGTCGCCTCCTGCCACTTGGTGCCCGAGGTGTTCAGAGCGCGACGGAAACGGTAACCATCGGGCAGCTGATCAGGGCGGGTGCCGTTGAGCAACTGAGAAATAGTGGTGCCCGAAAGCTGAATCGGGGTCTTCGCAGCGGGCAGGGAGCTCAGCGCCTTACCCTGCTCGAGAGTCAAACCGGACGACGCGGGTGCGGCATCGCTGTAGAGCTGGGAGGCGTCACCCTGGCCCTCGTAGTTTTCGGTCCAGCCGTCACGACCTTCACCAATCTTGACCCAACCGCCACCATCAGTTTCCTGATCGCAGTAGAACTGGGTAGGCTGGCTCATCGCGGGGGTGTACAGCCAGTAGGCGCCACTCTTTGCCTCGGGGTTAGCCTGCTTGGCTTCCCAGCAGCTAGCGGCAGCACGCTCGGAAGTCGTGCCATTGTAGAAAGCAGAGTCCCTTTTTTCCGCAGTCTGTTCAACAGCGGTACTCGGCGTAATAGCGGGGATAGCTACGGGCAAAGCCAAAGCCGTAGCAATGCTCAAGCAAAGAGTTGAGCGAGTTATAGCAGAACGTGAAAAGCCGGAGCCCGTCATGCCAAGGTGGGCTTTCATAATATCTCCAAATGAATGCCAAGAAATGTTATCGAGTGCGCATCAACATTAATGCGCTATGGATGATAATGCGCGGGTTCCAGCGAATCATAGCTGGAAACCGGCATCTTTAATTAGACCCTAACAATCAGGATTGTTCGGGAAATCATGGGTCGCAATCTTCCACTGACCATCGACCTGAACGAGGGTGTAAATATTGAGTGAACGCTTAGGAGAATTGTCATCCTTAACGGGCTGATTATTCTCGTCATAGATCTTCACCGAGGAAGAATCCATGCATACTTCCAGCATGCGCGCGGGCTGACCCTTGTACTGAGTTTCAGTCATACGGGGAGTGCCCACCACAGTGGAAGAACCTTCGTAGTGCCAGCCAGCCAGTGCGTATTCGGAAGCCTGCACGGCAAACTCAGCGGCAGCGGAATCCACAGCTACCGCCTCGATGGAGCGAATCGTCTCATCATCGAGAACAGCACGCGCCTGCTCAACGTTCTGCTGCTCGGCCTCTTCATCGCTGCTCGGGTCAGCGGTACGCTCGGGAGAGGGAGCAGCGGAAGGAGCTGCCTTAACCTTGGTCAGAATGGTCTCAAAAGAGTTAACCAGTTCGGTAGTCTTCTTAACTTCTTCAGCGTCAACGGGCACGGAGGAAGCGTTCTTCATTTCCTCAGAGCCAGTGTAAATCTCTTCAAGCTTCTGACCGTCAGAAGAAGTAGCCTCAGCATTTGCCTTGGGAGATGCCTCGCCCGAAGCCTCAGCGGATGCAGAAGCGGTGCCCTGCTCAGAAACCTTAGGGGAAGCGCTCGAAGACTGAGCGGAAGAAGCGTGTGCAGAAGCGGAAACGGTTGCGGAAGCAGAAGCGGAAGAAGAGCTATCAGAGCTCGGGTTTTCAGTAGCGCAAGCACTCAGAACCAAAGCGGATACCGCAACGGTGCCCAGGGTGCCCAGAAGCCGGGACCGGGAGGACTGCTCGAAGAATGCTGACATAGGAAGCCTCTTTAGTGGTTGGAGTGAGAATGACTATATTCCGGAAGATAATACCTCGCACAGTAGCAAAGCACCTAAAGGCTAACACGCAAAGCTGGGAAAACACTTAGACCCGCAAAAATAACGTTTTTATAAATGATGAGAATAACCCCTAACTAATGCTCTATTTTGGCTCGAATGGAAGATAAATATATATCTCTGAATGAAAAAACCTTCATGTAAATGAATGAAATAGGTTCACAATGTGCAAAAAAGTCCCGGACTGGTTTGAAGCCAGCCCGGGACAATAGGGCGAACATCACTAAAATTATTTTGTCATAAAGTGGATATCACCCTGATGAGGGATTATGCTGCCTGGACGGCCTCGGTACTTGCCGAATAGTTATCTGCAGTATCTACCGCGCGCACATAATAGCGGGCGCCATCGCGGTGATCCACCGAATAGCTCGTACCCGTAACCGTCGCAATAGGACGATCATCGCGCAGAACCTGGTACTTCACCCTGCGCTCGGAAATACCCGACCACGTCAGCTGATCCTTAGAACCGTTCGTCGTAACCTTCAGGTTGTTCGGGGTAACCGGAGGGGTTACATCGCGAGGTGCATAACGAGCGAAACCAATGGTCTCCTGCACACCGTTAGCACCCAGCGACCTACGGATATCGCCACCAACCCACAGGGTGCCGGTCGAATCCACGAAGGACTCCCACACACCGTAGCCATGTGCACCGCTCATAATCGGTGCGAACTCCGGCAGCATCTTACCGCTGTCCTTATCAAACGCAGCTACCAGACGGATAGTCTGAGCATCCTTCGCGCTCTCCCAAGCCTTCTCCCAGGTAGTGGAGTTCTGGTAGATGTAATCACCACAGTGGCACGCACCGTAAATGGTGTTGCCATTCAGATGCAGATCCTGGAAATCGCCACCTTCACGAGTAATCGCGCTATACGTGCGGCGCATGGTCGCCTTATCGTAACGGCTAATCATATGCTCAGTACCGCCAAGCCACACCGAAGAACCAGCATCCTGAACGTCGAATTGGAACCCCCACATCAGACGTTCATTCTTCAGATCATTCAGACGAGCACCTTCAGGAATATACGAAGGCTGGTGGTTCCAATTGCCGCCCTTCTGAGAGCCCGACTTCATATGTGCAATACGGAAAGCCTCAGCACCATTGAGCTGAGTGAAGTAACCAGCGACGTACACATCAGTGTTACCCTCAGAAGCACTCACACCATTGACCGTGCCGTTAAAGACCGGACGCCAATTCCAGTCCACCTCACCGTTGCTCAACTTAATACGAGCCAGGTTCCTTGCGTACGCATAGGTGGGGGAGGTCTGACCCTTAATGTGAGTGAAGGAGCCACCAATGTACAGGTAGCCGTCACGAACGTGCAGGGTCTTAATCTGCACCGGTACGGAAGCAATGCGGCTCACCGGGCGGATATCCCAGTCCTTAACGATCTGACCGGTCTGCGGATCCAGAATCACGAAGCCATTGTAGTACTCACCGTTCACCTGGGTGAAGGAGCCGCCCACAGCAAACAGACCGTTCGGCAGGGCCTCAACGGACTTCACCTGACCGTTAATCTTCGGGCGGAAAGAACGGCGCAGCTCGCCGGTACCCACCTCGTAACCCGCCAAGAAAGCCTGCTCAACCTTCTCGCCGCTAGCCGACTCAACGTACGCGAAATCACCACCGGTAAAGACAGCGCCACCAACCTCGGTGATAGCCTCGACCTGGGTATTCATCTCACCCTTCTTACCGGTACCGGTGTCAGCACTGGTACGCCACTTCCACTTCTCGGAGTAGCTATTGGGCAGTGCACGGCGGCTACTTGCCGCAGCGCCCTGCTGACCGTAAGCGTGCAGACCCTTAGCCGCCAAATCGTTCTGCGTCACCTTCGGACGCAAGAACATCTGAGTAAACACCAGAGGAGGGTTCGAATCGTTCGCCGGACGGTAAATATAAGAGGACTGGTTGTTCATCTTGTACGCAGTGAACCAATTAGCAATCGGCGCTTCCGGACCATAGGTGAAGCCCTGCTTATATCCCTGAGAGGCTTGCTCCACAAAGTACATATTGCGGAAGTCGTACGACTCATGGGTGAAGATACGCCCCATCTGCTTCTCGCTGGAGGAGTAGTTATAGCGAGTGTAGGGGTAAGGGTTCTTGATTGTAACATCCGACCAGTACATCCTCGCACGCAAAGACCAAGACCACTGGGGGCTTGCCGCACGCTTAGCAGTGAAATCCTGCCACTTAGTTCCTTCAACATTCAACGAACGGTGGAAACGCACGCCATCCGCCAAATCCTGCGGCTGGGTACCGTTCAGTAGAGCATCCACCTTGTTGGAGGGAAGCTGTACTGCATCAAAGCCGGTCGGGTTCTTATACAGCTGATCGGCATTACCGCGACCGTAGTAGTTCTCAGTCCAGCTCTCACGACCGCGGCCAATCATAACCCAGCCGCCGCCATCAGTTTCCTGATCGCAATAGAACTGCTCAGGAGCACTCATCGCAGGGGTGTACAGCCAGTACGCGCCGCTCTTGCCACGCGGATTATTCTGCTTAACCTCCCAGCAGCTCGCAGCCGCGCGCTCACTCGACGAACCGTCATAGTAGCGTGCATCAGCAGCCTGCGCGCCCGAAGCAATCGGACCCAAAGAAGCCGCAACCATCGCAAAAGAAGCGGCCGCCGCACCCAAAGCGCGGGAACCAGAACGAGAAGCTACACGAGAGCCCTCAGAAGCGGAGGAAGCAGCACCCTGCGCGCGCCCTCCACGCGTGAACGGAAGAAAATTCATTTGTCTCTCCTAGAGACCTCAACCGGCACACAGCAGAAAACTGCAATTCACACAGCAACACCCACCCCACACAAGGCACAGCATAGTGACCAGGCATCGGGGTAAGGGGGAAGCGTTATGAACTGCGCTAACAGCGAGTCTGTAGCCGGAATCAGTGAGTGTAGTTATCGGAAATTGAATGAATACGCCCCACCCCTCACGCACGAAGCCAACAACGGCAACGCGCCATAAGAAGCGGAACGCTAAAAATCTGTGAAGCTTCTCCCCGTCGTACCAACAGCCAAGAAACACCACAGACAAAGATTCAGCCCATCATCGGAAGGACGGAAGTAACCCATCCGACGCAATGAATCCCAACCCATCATAGCCGCCACAGGGGCGAAGAGATAGCAAACTGGGAAATCCGGACCAAACCAAAACTATAGAGGGCATACACCCCGGGTGCACCGCCGCCTGATCCGGACCCCGCAAACCCTGCAGAGCCCGAACCAGGCGGCGGTTCAAAGAAACTAGATCAACAATCTGACCTAAGCCTGAGCAGCTCCCGTGGAAGCCGAGAAATTCTCAGATGCATCGATGGAGCGTACGTAGTAGCGAGCGCCATCAGTATGCTCAACCTCGTAGCTGGTGCCCGAGACCGTAGCAATCACACGGTCATCACGCAGCACCTGGTAGCGAGCACCGCTCTCACGAACGCCAGACCAAGACAGCTTATCGGTCGAGCCATCACGCTGAACCGACAGGTTCGACGGAGTCGACGGGGCGGTCACATCGCGAGGAGCAAAACGAGCAAAACCGACAGTGCGCTGCTCACCATTAGCACCCAGCGAACGGTTAATGTCGCCACCAACCCACAGGTTGCCTCGAGAATCCACGAAGGACTCCCAGACACCGTAGCCGCTCGCGCCCTTCAGAACCGGGCTGAACTCGCCCACAACCTCGCCGCTGTCCTTATCAAACGCCGCGACCAAACGCATGCGGTGAACCGCCTTCGATTCCTTCCAGTAGGTGTGGTAACCGGTTGAACCCTCAAAGAGGACGTCACCGCAGTGGCACGCGCCGTAAATGGTGTTACCGCTCAGATGCAGATCCTGCCAGTCGCCACCATACTTAGAAATCGCAGTGGAAATACGGCCGTAACCGTTCTTCGAGTAGTTAGCAATCAGGTGGTCAGCACCAGCAGTCCACACGGTCGAGCCAGCATCCTGAACATCGAACTGGAACGCGTACACAATACGGTCAGTAATGTTCAGCTTCAGCGACGGCTCCCACTCCCACCTAATGTTCGAAGCATCCGAGCCATTCAGTGCAGCCAGGCGGAAAGCACGCTGGTTATTCAGCTCAGTGAAGTAACCCGCAGCGTGAACAGTCGAGTTATCGGACGCAGCGGTAATACCGTTGACCGTACCGTTAAAGTTCGGGCGCCAGTTCCAGTCCACCGCACCGTTCGAGAGCTTAATACGAGCGGCACCACGGGAGTAAGCGTACGCCTTAGACGTATTGCCCTTTACATGGGTGAAGTTACCGCCAATGTACAGGTAACCGTCCTGAACCAGCAGGGTCTTCACCTGAACTGCATCGCCGTTCCGGCGCTGAATCTGAAGATCCCAGGTGCGGTCAATCTGGCCGGTGGTTGCGTCCAGAATGACGAAGTGGTTGACCTTCTCGCCGTTAACCTCGGTGAACTCGCCACCAACCGCCAGGCGGTTATTCGGCAGAGCTTCAAGAGCCTTAATCTGACCGTTGAAAGTCGGACGGAAAGAGCGAACCAGTTCGCCCGAATCTACGTTATAGCCCGCCAGGTACGACTGGTCCACGCGCTCGCCACCAGCCGACTCCACATACTTGAAGTCGCCACCGGTGAAGACGGTGTCGCCCACCTGAGTAATAGCCTGAACGTAGGTGTTCATCTCGTTCTTCTTGCCGGTGCCAGTCTGCTCACTGGTGCGCCAACGAACGGGCATCGTGTAGCTATTTGGCAGAGCACGACGGTTGCTAGCGGCAGAGCCAGAACCAATCTGCGAGAAGTTCAAGTCACGCTGAGTCAGCTTCGGACGCAGGAACACCTGAGTGAAGGGGATGGAGTAACCAGCGGAACCACGCTTGTGGTAAATGTATGAATCCGAATTCTCATTACCGAAGTTCACCAGCGAACCGTACGCAAAACCAATCTGGTAGCCCTGGTTCGGGTTCGCGAAGAAACGAACAGAACTGGTGGTAATACCCGGAGCCATCTCCGAGGGGGAACCGCCCATACGCGCAGTGCGGTTAATGCCGGCACCGGTGAACTTCACGGTGCCCCAACGCTGACCGTAGCTCATTGCCCAGGTCCACTGCTCAGTCTGAGGACGCTGAACATAAACGTTCTGCCACTGGGTGCCCCTTGCATTGTGGGCACGGTGCAGGCGCATACCATCGGGAAGGTCCTGAGGCTTAATGCCGTTCAGCAGGGCATCGACAGTGTTTGCGGGAAGCTGGACGGGAGTAAAAGCGGAAGGGCCCGTGGGGTTCTGGTGCAGTTGATTCGGGTCGCCGGTGCCGTTGTAAGACTCGGTCCAACCCTCACGACCGCGACCAATCATGACCCAGCCGCCGCCATCAGTTTCCTGATCGCAGTAGAACTGCGCCGGGCCGCTCATCTGCGGGGTGTACAGCCAGTAAGTGCCAGAGGAGGCGGAAGGATTAACCTGCTTGACCTCGTAACAGGAAGCAGCCGCCTTATCGCTACTGGAACCGTCATGGGTTCCGGTCGCAGCCGAGGCGGGAGTAGTAGGAGTAAGAGGTGCCGCAGTGAAAGCGGTACCAAAAGCGAGTGCGAAAGCGGCCCACTTTTTAGCAGACCATGAATGGGCATGGCGCTTTTCAGCGGGTTTGTTCGTGTATGTGGTTGTCATATGCGTCTTTCTGATGCGACGTTCCGGAAGAAACATCGAAAGATACGGTGAATTTAGCGCACTAGAAAAACCGCAGTAAATACTGAAAACCTGAGGTTGGTTGGAAGAGGTAAACAGAATCCGGAAGGGGATATACTGTCTGGTTTTTCTCTAAGTGTTAATGATTAGGGTACAGGATTAAGCTGTGAAAATAATGGTGCACAAAGTGCAAAGATGCGGGTGGGGGTGTGATTTGCGCCCTATAAAATCGGCGTTGTGGTGCAGGAACAGACACGGAAGAAAACCATACTCAAATATCAACCACGAAAGCGACAATCGAGTGCAAAAAGGAATATATTTCATCACAGAGGAATACAAGAGAAAAATGCCAGAAAAAGCAGACAAGTCCTACAATGGAAAAGCCGCAAAAAACACCCCAAAACGCACAAAAAGCACCATGAAATAAAGGCAAATTCACTCGGACGCCCCAACCGGCACCGCCCAATACCGACCATCCATAGCAACCCTCCACCAGCTCAACCGCCGCAAGCGAAGACCCCAGACTCAGGAGAACCCGTGAGCACCACCCGAAAAGCTACCGCACAGCCCCTCGAGGCACCCCTGCACCCCCTCCTGAAAACCCTCAACCAACTCAGCAGCTGGGCCGCGATCCGTACCGCCGCCTCCGCGAAGCCCGCTGAACGTAGCGCCCGCACCCTCATCGGCGCCGTCGCCGGAACCCACGCCGCGCTCATTGCCGATATTTCCGCCGCCGTACGCGGAACCACCCCCGAAGTGCTCAGCCTCATCATCGCCCCCACCGACCGCCAAGCAGAAGACCTCGCCGCAGCCCTGCGCTCCTACCTACCCGCCGCAGACATCGCGCTCTTCCCCGCCTGGGAAACCCTGCCCCACGAACGCCTCTCACCGCGTTCCGACACCGTAGGCCGCCGCCTGCAGGTACTACGCGCCATGACCGGGGACGCGGCTAAACGCCCCCAGGTCGTTATCGCACCCGTACGCGCGGTCATCCAGCCCATCGTCACCGGCATCGAAAAGCTCGAACCCGTGCACCTGGTCCGCGGCGAAGAATACCCCTTCAAAGATGTGGTGCGCGGCCTCAACGACGCCGCATACTCCCGCGTAGACCTGGTTGCCAAGCGCGGCGAATACGCCGTACGCGGCGGCATCATCGACGTCTTCCCGCCCACCGCAACCACCCCCGTACGCCTCGAATTCTTCGGTGACGAGCTCGACGAGATGCGCCACTTCTCCGTGGCCGACCAGCGCACCCTCAGCGGGGGAGGAGAGCTCACCGAACTCACCCTGCTGCCCTGCCGCGAACTGCTCATCACCCCCGAGGTCATGAGCCGCGCCGCGCGCCTGAAGGCCGACTACCCGGCAGCCGCAACTATGCTCGAAAAGATCGCAGGCGGAATCTACGTCGAAGGCATGGAATCACTCACCCCGCTACTCATCGAATCCATGAACACCCTCACTGAGCTACTGCCGGCTGGGTCCATGATCATCAACGTCGAACCCGAGCGTGTGCGTGCCCGCGCCGAAGACCTCGTCGCCACCAACGAAGAATTCCTCGCCGCCGCCTGGGACACCTCCGCAGAAGCCGACGCAGTAGCACCCATCGACCTCGGACAGCTCCGCATGAGCGACAGCGGATTCCGCACCATTGACCAAACCACCGCACAGGCACTCGAAGCCAAACTCAGCTGGTGGGAAATCACCGAACTCGTCACCGACGCAGACCTGCTCGAAGACGCCGCCGCAGGCGCACTCGAAAACCAGAGCATCGCTGACGCCATCGAAGACGGCATCGACACTTACACCGTCAACGCCACCTCCGCAACCGCATTCAACGGCTCCGTCGAACGCATGCTCAGCCAGGTTGGCGACCTCATCGGCCAACAGTGGACCGTCCTCGCCCTCACCAATGGCCGCGGCTCCACCGACCGCCTCATCGACCTCTTCCACTCCGGCGAAGGGGCACCCGCCGTACCCGCTGCCCGCCGAACCAGCCTCGAAGCCGACCCCGCCGGGGACCTCGAACACGGCATCGTCGAGGTGTGCGAGGCACCCGCCTCCGCAGGCTTCCTCATCGAGGAGGCGAAGCTCGCCGTCTTCACCGAAGCCGAACTGCTCGGACGCCGCGGCACCTACGCACCCCGAGGCGCCGCAGGACAGAAATTCAAAACGCGCCGCCGCCGCAACGCGGTTGATCCTCTCGCGCTGAACCCCGGCGACTACGTGGTACACGAACGCCACGGCATCGGTCGCTTCGTCGAGATGACTTCTCGCCCGGTGGCGGGCGCCTCCCCGGTCAACGGCATGCAGCCCATGAAGGAATACCTGGTCATCGAGTATGCCCCCGCCAAGCGCGGTGGCGCTCCCGACCGACTTTTTGTGCCCTCGGATCAGCTGGACCTCATCTCCAACTACGTGGGTGGCGAGAACCCGAGTCTGTCCAAGATGGGCGGCAGCGACTGGGCGAAGACCAAGTCCCGCGCCCGTAAGGCAGTTAAGGAAATCGCCGCCGACCTGGTGAAACTCTACTCGGCACGCCAGGCATCGCGCGGTCACGCCTTCGCCGCAGACACCCCCTGGCAGCGAGAGCTGGAAGAGTCCTTCCCCTACAACGAGACTCCCGACCAGCTCACCGCCATCCACGAGGTGAAGGAAGACATGGAGAAGGAAATCCCCATGGACCGCCTCATCTCCGGCGATGTGGGCTTCGGCAAAACCGAGGTCGCCGTACGTGCCGCATTCAAGGCGGTGCAGGACGGCAAACAGGTCGCGGTGCTCGTACCCACGACCCTGCTCGCGCAGCAGCACTACGAGACGTTCAGCGAGCGCTTCTCGGGATTCCCCGTGAAGATTCGCGTGCTTTCCCGTTTCCAGAAGGCGAAGGAAACTCGCCAGATTACCGAAGAAATCGCCTCCGGCGCGGTGGACGTGGTGATCGGTACCCACCGCATCCTCTCGGACAGCGTGGTATTCAAGGACCTGGGCCTGGTCATCATTGACGAGGAACAGCGCTTTGGCGTGGAGCACAAGGAAAAGCTCAAGCAGATGCGCACCAACGTAGACGTGCTCGCCATGAGTGCAACCCCGATTCCGCGCACCCTGGAAATGTCGCTAACCGGTATTCGCGAGACCTCCACCCTTGCCACCGCGCCGGAGGAACGCCACCCCGTGCTGACCTTCGTCGGTCCGCGCACCGACAGCCAGATCACCGCCGCAATCCGCCGCGAGCTCATGCGTGAAGGACAGGTCTTTTTCGTGCACAACCGCGTGGCTGACATCGACGATGTTGCCGCCGAAATCGGCAAGCTCGTGCCGGAGGCGCGCATCGCCACCGCCCACGGCCGCATGAGTGAATCGCGCCTGGAGCAGATTATTGTGGACTTCTGGGAGCGCCGCTTTGACGTGCTGGTGTGCACCACCATCGTGGAGACCGGCCTGGATATTTCGAACGCGAACACCCTCATTGTCGATCACGCCCAGAACTACGGTCTGAGCCAGCTTCACCAGCTGCGAGGACGCGTGGGTCGTGGCCGCGAGCGCGCCTACGCCTACTTCCTGTACCCGGTGGATAAGACCCTCGGCGAGATTGCGCACGAGCGTCTGAAGGCGGTGGCGACCCACAATGAGCTGGGCGCTGGCCTGCAGCTTGCGATGAAGGACCTGGAGATTCGTGGTGCCGGTAACCTGCTCGGCGGCGAACAGTCCGGTCATATTGCCGGCGTCGGTTTTGACCTGTACCTGCGCCTGGTCGGCGAGGCGGTGGCGAACTACCGCGGCGAGAAGGAAGAGCGCGAGGTCGAGACGAAGATTGACCTGCCCGTCAACGCGCATATCCCTCACACCTACATTGATTCTGAGCGTCTGCGCTTGCAGGCGTACCGTCAGATTGCTGCCGCCGATACTGAAGAGAAGATCGCGGAGGCTCGCGAGGAACTGGTCGACCGATACGGCGAGCTGCCGGAGGCGGTAGAGAATCTGCTTGCTGTGGCGACGGTGCGTATGCACGCTCGTGCCGCCGGTATTCACGAGCTGGTGGTGTTGGGTCCGAAGGTTCGCGTGGTAACCGCTACGCCGTTGCCGGAGTCCCGCCAGATGCGTCTGAAGCGCGTGTACCCGGGTTCCACGCACGCCCAGCCGAAGGGTATGGACACCTGGCTGACGCTGGTTCCGCGCCCGAAGACCATGCCGGTGGGCGGTAAGGACCTGGTGGACGGCGCGATGCTGCAGTGGGCTGAGAAGTTCATCAACTCGATTTACTCGGAGAAGCCGCAGGCTCTCGAGGAGTAGAGACCTACAGGGGTAGGCGCCGCCCTATCATATCGGGCTGCCGAACCATGATGCCGAACCATGAAGATGCTCGCCGTGCAGATTGCCACAATATGGCACATCTGCACGGCGAGTGCGTTTGCCCCGTAGGGGCGGCATAGCTCACAATTAAGGCATGACTTCAACGGTGAACTATGCATCTCAGCGAATTGTAATTATTGGTGGTGGCCCCGGCGGCTACGAGGCAGCGATGGTGGCTGCCGCATCCAACGCGGACGTGACTTTGATCGAACGCAATGCCATTGGTGGCTCCGCCGTTCTGACTGACGTTGTGCCCTCTAAAACCCTGATTGCTACGGCGGATATGATGACCCGCTTCTCCGAGGCGGGTAGCTTGGGCATCGAGAACACGAAGGGTAAGGCGCCGCAGCTTCGTGTTGATATGGACCGCGTGAACCGCCGAGTCCGCGACCTGGCCCAGCAGCAGTCTGCCGACATTAAGCGTGCCCTGGCCTCTGCTGGTGTGAAGATTATTCACGGTACCGGTAAGCTTCTTGACCGCCACACCGTTCAGGTGACTGATGAGGCGGGCCTCGTCTACCCCCTGCACGCGGACTTTGTGCTGTTGTCGGTGGGTACGCATCCGCGTGAAATGGCGACCGGTATGCCCGATGGCGAGCGCATTCTGACCTGGACTCAGCTGTACAACCTCTCCGAGGTTCCCGAGGAACTGATTGTGATTGGTTCGGGTGTGACCGGTGCCGAGTTCGCTTCGGCGTATAACGGTCTGGGTTCTAAGGTGACCCTGGTGTCTTCGCGTGACCGCGTGCTTCCCGGTGAGGACGAGGACGCAGCTCGCGTGCTGGAGGACGTCTTTGAGCGTCGCGGTGTGCGAGTGATGCCGCGTTCCCGTGCGGCTGCTGTTGAGCGTACTGAGGATGGCTCCGGCGTTATCGTGACTCTGTCGGATGGTCGTAAGGTTTCTGGCACTCACTGTCTGGTTGCTATTGGTTCGATTCCGAACACTGAAGATTTGGGCCTGGAAGACGTCGGTGTTGAGCAGACCCCGAGCGGTCATATTAAGGTGGATGGTGTGTCCCGTACGAGCGTGAACAGCATTTACGCTGCCGGCGACTGCACGGGCGTGTACCCGCTGGCTTCCGTGGCTGCGATGCAGGGCCGTATCGCTATGGCACATATCCTCGGTGATGCGGTGCGCCCGCTGCGCACCGATAAGGTTGCCGCGAACATCTTCACCTCCCCGGAGATTGCGACCGTGGGCGTGAGTGAGAAGGACCTTGCCGAGGGCGCCTACCGCGGCGACGCGGTGACCCTACAGCTGGGCACGAACCCGCGCGCGAAGATGATGGCGATGCGCGACGGCTTTGTGAAGATTTTTGCTCGCCGCCACTCCGGCACCGTCATTGGTGGCGTGGTGGTTGGTCAGCGTGCTTCCGAGCTGATTTACCCCATTGCCCTGGCGGTGGAGAAGAAGCTCGCGGTGGATGACCTGGCGGATACCTTCACGGTCTACCCCTCGCTCTCTGGCTCTATCGCTGAGGCTGCACGCAAGCTGCACACTCGCGGTCTGTAGGCATCAACCTATTAGGTGCTGAGCTGGGTGTTCCCCGCCTGGTGCAGCATCCCGGAACAGTATAAAAGCGGTGGGGGGTCGCCTCCTGAATCTAAGGAATTCAGGAGGCGACCCCCACCGCTTTGCCGTAGAGACGCCTTAGCCCCTGCGAAGTTTTACTTCGTGGTGCTGACAGCGTTCATGTCCACGTCACGGGTTTCGTGAGTGAGCAGGATGAAGACAACACTCAGGATCGAGGCGAATGCCAGGTAGCCGCCCACTGCAGCCACACCGTAGGAGGTGTTCAGCCAAACAGCCACGAACGGGGTCAGTGCCGCACCGAGGATGGACGCCACGTTGTAGGCGATACCGCTGGCGGTGTAACGCACGTTGGTGGGGTACAGCTCCGGCAGGTATGCGGACATGGAACCGAAGGACAGACCCATCAGGCACATACCGATAAAGATGAAGAGGGTAACCACTGCCGCGTTTGCGTTCGCGCCGGTACCAACAACGGAGGGGGAGATGAACAGACCGAAGGACAGACCGAAGACCGCCATAGCGATGGTGGTCCACAGCTGCTGAGTGCGGCGGCCGTACTTGTCAGCCAACCAACCCGAGATCGGGATGAAGATTGCGAAGCCGATAATGGAGATCAGCTGAATAATCAGGAACTCGCGGTATGGAATCGCCAGACCGCCCTTATCCGCCTTGCCGATACCGTAGGAGAGAACCCACGCGGTCATCAGGTAGAACAGCACATAGCATGCCACCATGATGAAGGTACCCTGAATCATGGGCCACCAAGCAACCTTGAACGCCTCAACGAGCGGGGTCTTAACCTTCTCGTTGTTAGCTGCTGCCTTGGCGAAGACGGGGGTCTCCTCCAGCTTGAAACGAACGTACAGGCCAACAGCGACCATCACGATGGACAGCAGGAACGGAATACGCCAACCCCAAATGAGGAAGGGATGCTCGAGGTTCTTCGCGTCGGTTGCGGAGTTGAAGGTAATCCAGCTGGTCAGCAACAGCATGAAGCCGTTCGCAAGCACGAAGCCGATGGGTGCACCCAGCTGAGGCCACATCGCGGCGCGTGCACGCTTACCTTCCTCAGCGTATTCGCTGGCAAGCAGTGCTGCGCCGGACCATTCGCCGCCCAGACCCAGACCCTGGCAGAAACGCATAATGGTCAGCATGGTCGGTGCCCACAGACCAATCTGGTGGTAGGTGGGCAGCAGGCCGATGATGAAGGTCGCCAGACCCATGGTCAGTAGCGCACCAACGAGGGTTGCTTTACGGCCAATCTTGTCGCCGAAGTGACCGAAGATGACGGAACCGAGGGGACGGGCGATGAAGGCGACGCCGAAGGTCGCGAAGGAAGCCAGAAGCTCAGTGGTTGCGTCCTTTGCGGGGAAGAACAGCACGGGGAACACAGCCACTGCTGCGGTGGCGTAAATGTAGAAATCGTAGAACTCGATGGTGGTACCAACGAGCGAGGCGAGAATAACTCGACTGCGAGGAGTCGTATTCTTCACCGATGCAGCAGACACTTTCGTGTCGGGTGCAGAGGTGCTCATAAGGAAAACTCCCGAAATGGTGAACTGTGTGTACAGGTGGAGCCGGGGCGTCCGTTACCGGTCAGCGCGTGAGGCGGGTGTGCCGTAGGCGCGTATCGGGTGCCGTGACCGCACCGGGTGGGTGCGGCAGGCGCTGGAATCTGAAAGGCTCCTCTAAAGTGCAACATTATAACTCTGTTCAGAAAAGACCCAACAAATACAGCCACTATCTGGACGTAATCGCAATAAGGGGGCCGCTCAAACCCCACAGAAGCAGACAAGAGCGGACATAGAAAATCCCCCGGAAAGAGATGAGACATGACCTCATATCCTTCCGGGGGATTCGTATAGCCTATAGCGCTCGCAGTCGCGAGACCTCAGTATCGAGATATTAGTATCGAGATAGAGCGTTACTTGATGATCGCCAGCACCGCACCGGAGGTGACGGTATCGCCGGCCTTAGCGGACAGACCCGAAACCTTACCCGCCTTGTGCGCGGTAATGGGCTGCTCCATCTTCATAGCCTCCAGCACCAGAATCAGGTCGCCCTCAGCGACGGTGTCGCCGTCAGATGCGGCAACCTTCACGATGGTGCCCTGCATGGGGCTGGTCAGCTCATCGCCGCCACCCTTCGCCGCGCCGCGTGCCGAACGGGACTTGCGAGTCTTGGACGCGGGTTTAGCGGCAGGCTTAGCGCCACCGCCCAGATCGGGCAGGGACACCTCCATGCGCTTGCCGTTAACCTCAACGACCACGGTGGTGCGCTCGTCCTCATCGGAATCCACGCTGCCGGGTGCACCGGAGTACATGGGGATGGTGTTGTTGAACTCGGTCTCAATCCAGCGGGTGTGCACCTTGAACTCGCCGCCCTCAGCCGGCGCGAAAGCGGGGTCGTCCAGCACGACGCGGTGGAACGGGACGACGGTGGGCATACCCTCAATGGTCAGCTCAGCCAGGGCACGGCGAGCACGCTGCAGAGCCTGCTCACGGTCCGCGCCGGTAACAATGAGCTTAGCCAGCATGGAGTCGAAGTTACCGCCGATGACATCGCCAGCCACGAAGCCTGAATCCCAGCGAACGCCGGGGCCGGTGGGCACGGTCAGCTTCTCGATGGTGCCGGGAGCGGGCATGAAGGAACGGCCCGCATCCTCGCCGTTAATACGGAACTCGAAGGAGTGACCGCGCAGAACCGGGTCCTTCTCCTCAATCTTCTCGCCGCGGGCAATACGGAACTGCTCACGAACCAGGTCCAGACCGGAAATCTCCTCGGAGACCGGGTGCTCCACCTGCAGACGGGTGTTCACCTCAAGGAAGGAGATGGTGCCGTCGGTGCCGACCAGGAACTCACAGGTGCCGGCACCCTGGTAGCCAGCCTCGCGCAGAATCGCGCGGGACGCCTCATACAGGCGCTCGTTCTGCTCATCGCTCAGGTAGGGGGCGGGTGCCTCCTCAACGAGCTTCTGGTTGCGGCGCTGCAGAGAGCAGTCGCGGGTGGAAACCACCACGACGTTGCCGTGCGCATCCGCCAGGCACTGGGTCTCAACGTGGCGGGGCGAATCCAAGAAACGCTCGATGAAGCACTCACCGCGACCGAACGCTGCGGTAGCCTCACGAACAGCGGACTCGTACATCTCAACAATGCTCTCGCGGTCGCGCGCCACCTTAATGCCGCGGCCACCGCCACCAAATGCGGCCTTCACCGCAATGGGCAGACCGTGCTCATCCGCGAAGGCGACAACCTCATCGGCGGACTTGACCGGGTCCTTGGTGCCGGGCACCAGGGGAGCGCCCACCTTCTGCGCGATGTGGCGTGCCGCCACCTTATCGCCCAGCTGGGTAATGGACTCGGGGGAGGGGCCAATCCAGGTCAGACCCGCGTCGATGCACTTCTGAGCGAACTGCGCGTTCTCAGACAGGAAACCGTAGCCGGGGTGCACGGCGTCAGCGCCGGAGCGGATGGCAATCTCAATGAGCTTGTCCATCACCAGGTAGGACTGTGCCGCGGTGGCACCGCCGAGAGCGTAGGCTTCATCGGCGAGCTTTACGTGCTGGGCGTCGCGGTCGGGGTCAGCGTAGACGGCGACGGTCTGCAGACCCTCATCGCGGGCTGCACGAATCACGCGGACAGCAATTTCGCCGCGGTTAGCGATTAGAATCTTGCTGACCGGGCCGGTGTGGCGGCCGGGGACTGCAGTAAATTTCTTGGCGGCTTCTGCCTGGTGCTGAGTCACTTAAAGCTCTCCTTTAATCTCCTGCCGAAAAGGATATCTAGAATCGGCGGGATTGGCGAATATAACGCGCATCATACTGTTCTATCTTATCGATTGGTGTTCAACAATGTATATTTCAAGGCGCGCTTTGAGACAGATTTATACGATTACGCTGGATCTAATCCTCATCCTGGAGCGCTAACCACAAATCGGTCACCGCAACCTCGCGGCGGCGTAGCATATCGCGTAGCGCGTGAATGGACAGGCCCACCACCGTGTGGAACTCACCCTCAATACCGCGAATAAACGCTGAACCGTAACCGTCCAGGGTAAAGGAACCCGCCACCCAGAGCGGCTCACCGGTAGCAATGTACGCCTCAATTTCCTCGGGGGTGAGCTCATCAAAGTGGACGGTAGCGCTGCGCAACTCAGAAACGGTGGGCAGCTCAGAAGTAGCGGACAGCTCGGCACCCGGCTCAAGACCGCGCAAATCCACGAGCGCGTGACCGGTATGCAACACACCGTGGTTGCCGCTCATGGCACTAATGCGCTCGCGTGCCGCCTCGGCAGTGTGAGGCTTGCCGTAGGCAACACCCTCAAACTCGAAGACCGAATCGCAGCCCAGAACCAGCGCATCGCGCACACCCTCGGCGGCGAGTTCAGCGGCAACTGCCTGCGCCTTCAACTGCGCCAGAAGGGAAGCGGTCTCAGCCGGGGTGAGTCCCGCACGTCCCTGCGCTCGCGCCTGTTCGTTGGCGGTAGCGAGTGCGGCGTCCTCATCTACGGAGGAGACGCGCACCGTGAATGCGATGCGGGAGTCTTCCAGGAGCTTGCGGCGCGCCGGGGAGGCGGAGGCAAGAATTAGTCGGGTCGGTGAAGCGCTGGTAGTCATGGGTTCTATTTTAGAGTGTTGTCGGGGAGCTTTACTCTCGGGTGCAGATTGAAGGGTGTCAAGAAGCTGGGGGATGGGCGGAAAAGTAAGGGGGGACGAAAAGAGCGTGTCCCATCCCCCTCAACCACGTAGGAGATGGAACACGCCGTTCAAAATCATAACTCTTCTCAATCGTTAAAGAAAAGAAGAATCAATAGTGACGTTTTTATGACGCTTGACAAATGTATTTCGCCCATGCTGAGGCATGGGTGGTGGAGAAGGTACACGGCGCTAAGCGGTACCGCCTAGCGCCGTGTGCGTGAGCCTTCGTCAGATTAGCGGTGTGCCGCGGCGGTGTTGTCTTCCACCTCGTGAAGTCGCTGCGCCTCGCCGGCGATGCGCTCATCGTAGAATTCCTGAGCCACGAAGCCGCCCTCCGAACGGGGAGCGTTGTAGAGCTCCTCATCCAAAATGCCCTCGCGGCGAGCCACAATCGCGGGAACCAGAGCCTGACCGGCAACGTTCAGAGCGGTACGACCCATGTCAACGATCGGGTCAATCGCCAGGAGCAGACCCACGCCGTCCAGCGGCAGACCCAGAGTGGAAAGGGTCAGGGTCAGCATCACGATAGCTCCGGTCGTACCGGCAGTCGCAGCCGAACCGAGCACGGACACCATCACAATGAGCAGGTACTGGGTGAAGTCCAGCTGAATACCGTAGAACTGAGCCACGAAGATCGCGGCAAGAGCCGGGTAAACCGAAGCGCAACCGTCCATCTTGGTGGTCGCACCCAGCGGAACCGCGAAGGATGCGTAGGCGCGGGGAACACCCAGGTTGCGTTCGGCAACGGTCTGGGTCATCGGCATCGAACCCATCGAAGAGCGGGACACAAAGCCCAGCTGGAGCGCCGGCCACACGCCCGAGAAGTACTGACGGACCGACAGGCCGTTCGCGCGAACAATAATCGGGTAGACCACGAGGAAGACCAGCAGCAGGCCAATGTAGAGGGCGATAACGAACGCGACCAGCGAACCCATCGACGCCCAACCGTACGCGAAAACTGCCTTAGCGATCAGACCCACGGTACCCAGCGGCGCCAGGCGAATAATCCACCACAGAATCTTCTGAATAATTGCCAGGGCGCTCTTGACCACGTCAATGAACGGCTTGGCAGCCTCGCCAACCTTCAGCGCGGCAATGCCGACCGCACCGGAAATGACCAGAATCTGCAGTACGTTAAAGGACGCCGACGCGGTGATGCCGGAATCACCGGACTTAGCGCTGACACCTAGACCCAGGAAGTTCACCGGAATCAGACCGGTCAGGAAAGCAGTCCACGAACCGGTCGAGCCGGTGTACGCCTTGCCCTGCACCTGTGCACCCACGCCCGGCTGAACAATCAGGCCCATTGCAATACCGATGAGCACCGCGAAGAACGCGGTAATCGCAAACCAGATGAGCGTGTTAACCGCCAGGCGTGCCGCGTTCGTCACCTGTGACAGGTTAGAGATGGAGGCGACCACGGCGGTGAAAATCAGTGGAACAACGGCCGCCTTCAGCAGGGTGACGTAGGAGGAGCCGATGGTATCTAAGGTCACCATGAGCCAGTTGGGGTTGCTCTTCGCGTCCCCACCCAGTGCGAGGGCGAGCGCGCCGAGAATAATACCCAGAATGAGCGAGGCAATGATTTGGTTGCCGAAAGACGTAGCCCACTTGGGCAGACGTGAACGAGATGATGCATGCGGTGTAGACATGTGGCATACTCTAGAACTTTTACGCGCTCCGGCGCGAGTTTGTGTGAAGAAGTGTTTCAATCCGGTGCAGTGTGGGGGATGTGTGAAGAACCGTGACCATCCGGTGGCACTTTTCGGCTGCCCAACTCCGTACCCTAACCCCGCAATCCAACCCAGCTGCTCAACCCCGCAGACCAACCAGCAACGCCGCCAGCTGCCCCCCACATAGGCGGTTAAATCGGCTGATAGTTAATCAGGTGCCATAACAAAAGCAAACAGAAAGGAAACAACTGCGCAACATGCGGCGAAGCTTGCTGAGATTTTGCCGTCAGCTAATAATCCGAAAGCTAGGGCTTGATATGCTGGAACCACACCGATAGTCCGGCGAAAGTCGCCGGATGATGCTGTACCCACTCAGCTTCATGTACGCGTTGAGCGTTACGCCACGCACCACCTTTCAAGGAGAGATGCATGAGTTCTGCTCCCCAATACCCCGGCGGAACCACCACCCCTAACGGCCCGAAGAAGCCCCGCAATCGCATGGAAGCGGTTGCAGATTTCGCTACCCGCGCCGCACAGACCTCTGCCCAGCAGACCCTGAACCTGGGCGCGACCCGCCCCGGCATCGCCAAGATGATTGCCGTAGCGGGCGCCGGCGTGCTGCTGGTTGGCGGTGGCATCTTCGCTTACAATTCCATGCACCAGGAAGAGAACGCGTTCCTGTCGCAGGGTGAAGAGTACGCCCGCGTCTGCCAGGATGCGAAGACCGGCCTGCGCGTGGAAGATAGCGAATGTGAGAAGGCAGGCGTTCAGGAGCCGACCGACTCGCCCTCGGGCTCTTCTACGGAGTCCTCAAGCTCTTCTGGTTCTTCCGGTTCCTCCAGCTCCTCCGGTTCTTCTGGGTCTTCGGGCACTTCTGGTTCGACCACCACCCACAATAATTCGAATGCGTTCCTCTGGTACTACCTGGGCCGCCAGAGTGCCGCTAATTCTTCTGGATCCCACTACATTCCTCCTGTAGGGTCCAAGCTTTCCGGAGGTAGCACCACCCGCCCCAGCAACGGCACCGTCTACAGCGGCGTGTCCTCCAAGGGCGGCGGCTTCGAAGACTCCTACCGCACCGCGAAGAAGTCCTCCACCGTCTCCTCCGGCAAGGTGACCAGCACCAATAACTCCGGTAAGACCTCCTCTGTGCGTAATAAGACCACCGGATCGGTCTCCAGCGGTAAGCAGGGCACCAGCAATAGCGGCAGCACCGGCTCCTACAGCAAGTCGAACACCTCCAAGTCGGGTTCGTCCTCGAAGTCCGGTTCTTCGTCCAAGTCTGGCTCTTCCTCGAAGTCCGGTAGCAAGGGCGGTTTCGGTGGCGGCTCCAAGTCCGGTGGCGGCCGCTCCGGCGGCTAAGCCATCAGCCATGACACTGAATGCGGGCAGGGCCTGAACGGTCCCGCCCGCATTTTCCTCACTCGAACAGCCACACTTGCGGTGACGTAACAACACCGCTTTCCAATCACTACTTCGAAGGAGCCTAGCCCCTCATGCGCCGCGAAGAATTTCCCGTCGGCCGACCCGACTGGGAGAACGTCATCATTGAGGAAGGCCTCACCTACAGTGTGGACGGCCCCCACGACACCGACCACTACTGGAACGAATACGCCGCCTACATTTTCAGCCCGCAAGAAATGGACTCTGTGCGCGCCCAGGCGGAAGAAATGCACCGCATGTGCCTGGAAACCGTCGAGTACATTGCCTCCGGTGCGTTCGGCACCCTCGGCCTGCCGCAGGCAGCGTTCAACCTCGCCGTAGAATCCTGGAACCGCCGCGACGCCGACTTCTACGGACGCTTCGACTTCACCTACTCGGGTGTGCCCGGCGACCCGATGAAGCTGCTCGAATACAACGCAGACACCCCCACCGGCATCGTGGAGGCGGCAGTCAGCCAAAAAACCTGGGCGAAAGACCAGCGCCTCGACACCCGCGGCTACGCCCACTGGGGTGAAATCGGTGAAGCCTTCACCAACCGTTGGCGCCACATCTTCGCCCCCGAAATCACCGCGGGCGTGCAGCCCGTACTGCACCTGGCGCACGTGCCCCCCGAGATTGACGAGACCAACGAGGACTACAACAACCTCTGGCTCATCGCCTACTCGGCACAGCAGGCGGGCATCAAAACCCACATGATTCCCATCGACGAAGTCATCTTCAACGAAGACACCAAGAGCTGGGAAGACGCACAGGGACGGCGCATCACCAACCTCTTCAAGCTCTACCCCTGGGAAGACCTGGTCACCGACAGCGAAGCAGGCTACGACAAGCTCCTCTTCGCCTACCACGGCGCCATGGACCGCTGGATCGAGCCGGCGTGGAAGATGTTCCTCTCCAACAAGCTGCTGCTCGCCGCGCTCTGGGATAAGTACCCCGGCCACCCGAACCTCGTACCCACCTACGCGGGGCACCGCGGCGGCATGCGCAACTGGGTTCGCAAGCCCCTCTTCGGACGTGAAGGCGACGGTGTAGAAATCTACGCCCCCGACTACGACGTCTTCATCAAGCCCGAAGATGACGACTTCTTCGCCAACGCCCCCGAAAGCGAATTCATCTACCAGGAGTACATCCCGGCACCGCGCTACGAGGGCATTATCAATCCGGTCAGCCATCCCATCCTCGGCGTATGGGTGGTCGATGGACGCACCGTAGGCGTGGGCATCCGCGAATCGAACGGCGCGCTCACCGACTACTGGTGCCGCTTTGCCCCGCACCTGGTGGACCTGAACGACTCCACCGGCATGGGATTCGGCACCACCGACCCCGGCGCCGCAAACTTCGGATAGACCCCAGAAGACATAGCCTTCAGAAGATATAGATTTCAGACGACACGAAAATACAGCGAAGCCCCCGCCTCAGCCACAAAGCTGAAGCGGGGGCTTCGTCTATAGAGTTCCTAATCTCAAGGCTCTAGTTCAGAGGCTCCAGAGATTCACTCGACGAGGAGCGAGCAGACTAGAGGCTACTCGTCGTCCTCATCGTCGTCATCCTCAGTGTCCAGAGGAAGCATCATCTCATCGGTCAGGGCGCGGCGCAGAGTATCCAGGCCCACCGAACCGAGCAGAAGCGCACGCGTATGGAACGCACGCATGTCATCGCCGCGGCGCACAGCCTGATCGCGCAGCTCCAGCCAGAGGCGCTCGCCAATCTTGTAGCTCGGCGCCTGACCCGGCCAACCCAGGTAACGCAGGAACTCGAAACGCAGGTGACCCTCGGACTCGTCCAGGTTCAGCTTCAAGAACTCGTAACCCAGCTCAGAGGTCCAGATGGTGCCCGGCTCAACGCCCAGCTGCTCAGCCCACTCATCGGGAATCGGCATCTCGCAGTGAACACCAATGTCGAAGACCACGCGGGCGGCGCGCATACGCTGAGCGTTCAGCATGCCCATGCGGTCACCCGGATCCTTCAGATAGCCCAGTTCCTCCATGAGGCGCTCGGCGTACAGTGCCCAGCCCTCACCGTGACCGGACACCCACAGCATGTTCGTGCGCCAGGAGTTCATGGTGCCCTGCAGAGCCGTTGCGATAGCGATCTGCAGGTGGTGACCCGGAACGCCCTCGTGGTACACGGTGGAGGTTTCACGCCAGGTAGTGAACGTGTCCTCACCCTCGGGAACCGACCACCACATGCGGCCAGGACGCGAGAAATCGGGGGAGGGGCCGGTGTAGTAGATACCGCCCTCGTTCGTGGGCGCAATGCAGCACTCAATGCGGCGCATGGGGCCGCCAATTTCAAAGTGGCTACCCGCCAGGTTTTCCACTGCGGCGTCGGCGAGCTTCTGCATCCACGCCTTCAGCTCATCGGTGCCGTGCAGCTGACGTGCCGGATCTTCATCGAGCAGCTGCTTCGCACGCTCAATGCTTGCGCCCGGCTCAATCTCCTCGGCAACCTCACGCTGACGAGCGATAATGCTCTCCAGCTCCTTCACGCCCCAGGCGTAGGTTTCGTCCAGGTCAATGGTGGTACCCAGGAACGAACGGGAGTGCAGGCTGTACGCCTTACGGCCCACAGCGTCGCGGGAGGGAGCGACCGGCTGCAACTTCTCTACCAGGTAGCTGTTGAGGCGGCGGTAGCCTTCCTTTGCAGCCTCGGCACCTGCGGCAGCCTCATCCTTCAGCGCGGGGACAGCCTCGGCAACCTCAGCGGCAAGATCGTCAAAGAAACCACCGGGAGCGTAGTATGCGGCGGTCTGCTCAATGACAATATCCACCTGGCGGCGCGGGGCGACCTTGCCCTCTTCACGAGCCGCCTCAAGAGTCTGGATGTAGCCCTCCAGCGCCTCGGTCACGCGGTGCATACGACCAATAATGTGCTCCCAATCCTGCTGGGTGTTGCGCTTCATCAGGTCAAAGACCGAGCGCACCTCCTGCGGGACGGAGGCAATATTGTTCAGCTGCCAGCCACCAAAGCCAGCCTTGTACTGCTTGCGGTACAGGCTCAGGCGCTCCTGCAGAGCATCCAGGGTGACCAGGTCAACGTCATCAATAGGCAGGACGTTATCGACCTTCTTCAACGTCTTCTTCGCAAGGCGCGCATAAGCCTTCTCGCCTGCGGGCGAGTAGTCGGGGTACAGGGTCTCTACGCCTTTGCGGCCAAGTTCGGTTGCATGGACGGGGTTCAGGTCGAGGACCTTTTCAAAGTATTCGTTAGCAATCTGATCGACGTCGGTCAGCGAGCGCTTCAATCGGTAGATGCTGGGAAGTTCCTGGTAAGTGCTCATGTTCATATCCTAACGCAGGGGTGTGCCTTCAACCACGATTTTCGGTGATTTGGGTCGCATAAACCGGCAATATTACGGGCTGAGCGGCACCGAATGCGAGGAAAACAGCTCACCTGTGGACAACTCACCGGGGTAAAGGTGCGAAAATGCCCCGGCTTTCTCCCACCTGAACGTGCAGGAAAGAGAAGGCCGGGGCGCCCCCAGATGGGCTAAAAACTGCTAGCCGGCGAAGTATTCGCCGTTGAGTTCCAGCAGACCGTTCGCGCCCTCGACCACGCCGAGGCGGTGCGCAATGAGGCGGTCCTGCAGCTCATCGCCGGATACCAAGTCCACCAGAATGTTCGGGTACTTGGTCGAGCAGCGGATGAACTCGTCGTACGCCTCATCGCTGAATGGGGCGTTCGTGATGAAGGTGCCAAGCTGACCGCCGCGGGCGTGAATCGCCAGGAAGAACGCGGTAATATCCTGCGGCTGAACGCTCGCGGACAGCACGCCGTTAGCTGCCGGGCGCAGAGTACGCACGTAGAATGCGCGTTCTTTTTCGCCGGTGGCGGGGGTTGCCACACCGTCTACGCCCTGAGCATCCAGAGCCTCTACCGTGTAGCCGCGCATCAGGAACAGATCGAAACCAATGCTGCGGAAACGCTCCTCAGACACCTGAGTCAGTGCCGGAGCCAGCGCCTCGCGGCGGAAGACCTGACGGTAACGCTTCAGCGCCTCACGCACCTGAGCGGCAGCCACCTGCAGAGCAGTGGACGGGTCAGCGGAGGCGGGAACCGGGACAGCAACAGCAGGCTGAGCAGGAGCCACAACGGGTGCAGAAACAGCGGGTGCAACCGGCTCAACAACCGAAGCCGCGGAAGTAACCGGCGCAGCCGCCGGAACCTCAGCGGGAGCCTGGGCAACAGCCGCCACCGGCGAACCAGCCGGACGCGCCAACAACGCCGGAGAAGCACCCGGCACCGGAGCCAACGGCTCACGCGAAGCGCCCTCACGAGCCGCCAGGCGAGCCTGACGCTCCGCCGCGCGCGCCTCCTTAGCAGCCTGAAGAGCCTCCTCACGAGCCTGCAACTCAGCCGCAATATCCTGAGGCAACTTATGCTTGAGCGACTGCGGCGGCAGCGGCGCCATGCGGGCGGTCACCGCCTCCGGAGCACCCTCCGGGAATCGCTTGAGCAGCTCCTTACCCGCCTCGCTCAGCTCGTAACGCTCCGGGTTCTTGCGGGAGGTACGACCCGTACCCTCACGCAGAGCGTTCAGGTAGCGTTCGCCCTTGAGCACGTGCATCGCCACCGAATAGCGGTTACGCAGACGCGGGGTCAGCTTATAACGGTGCGGCGCAACCTCACCCTGCAGGTACGGGATATCCAGGGCAATCTTCAACTCATCGTAAATGTCGTAGTAGGAGATACGCGGGTTCTCCTCCACAAGCTTCAGAATCGGGTGAAGCAGCTGATGCGGGTACGGCAGAGCGTCCACCGCCGCAGGATCGAGCAGAGCCGAAGCCACCAGCTTCTGAATGCTCGGCTCAGCCATCTGCGCCAGGGCAGGCGCAAGCGCGGAACCCAACGAGTAGACGGTCTCACGCTCGGAGAGGTAGTGGTGGGCAATTAGCACATCGTAGATGTAATCCTGCGCGTCAATCTGCACAAAATAGGGGTTCGAGGACGCCTGCTGAATACGCTCGTCGCGGTCAAAGACCTGCTCCAGGCTCGGAAGGCTCAGCTCCACATCGGCGCCGTGATCGTTGAGGGTGTCGAGCAGAAGAACGCCCATATGAGTCAGCAGAGCATCAGTTGCGGCAATGTCCTCAGCCGTAATGGAAGCGCCCTCATCCTTCACCAGCGCCAGCACGGAGCTCAGCTCGCTCGCCGGTACGCCGGTTTCCTCGTGGCGTGCCACCAGCTCCTTCGCCGAAGGCGACAGCGAGTACAGAGTCAGCGGAGAATCCGTGTGCTCGTGGATCGTCTTGGTGCGCAGGTAGCCCTCACGGGTCAGCAGGCTCAGCGCCTGAGCGATCACAGGCTCAACAATGCGCTGCTCCAGGTACGACAGGCCGTACCAGCCCTGCACAAAACCGCACTCACGCAGCACCAGCTCACGAATCTTCACGGGCGCCGCCGCGGGGTATGCCGGGGTAACACTCAGGACGATGGGCAGAAGCTCACGCACCGTAATGTGCGAGAGCAGAACCGGGTAGAACTGCTTCAGGTAGTAGAGGTACACGCCGCTGAGGAGGGGCAGAACCGGCAGAAGAGCCTGCGCCTGCTGTTCCTTCGGGGTGCCCAAAAGTTCACGGCCAGCCTCGCTGAGGGTGTAGTGCAGGTTGCCCGGATGCAGCTGGCTGAGGGACACCTCAAGATAGTCAGCGTTGACCAGCGCCGCAATCAGCTTATTGAGTGCCTCACGGAAGAGAACATTGTCACCGACCGCGATGAAACGCTGAGTCATGTTGAAACCCAGGTCCACACCTACGGGAGTGTACATATCGGGGAAGAAAACCTTCTCGCCACGGTCCTGAGCGCGCTCAAAATGGCGGAGCAGGGAGAAAGCCGCCGCAACGCTGAGAGTGCGTGCTTCCTCGGGTAGGGTCTCCCACGAGGTTTCCTGCTGCAGAGAGTGCAATTCGGAATGGTCGATATGGAGCATTGTTTTATTCACAAAAGCCACGCCGGGCTCCTTATCTGGTGTTATTTATCGTGCGGGCATTCTTCATAAAGTGCAGTCATTCGAGCGGGAAAATATTCACACAATACTGGGCGACACCATCTTTATTTTTGGGTCGACCCTTTGGCATCCCGCCGTGAAGAGAAACGGGAAAGGCAGAAAACTCAGCCCTCCCGTGTCCGTACCGTCTTCAACGACGAACACTTCAGAAAAGAACGCTATAAATTAGGGTGAAGTGCCTACACCGTCACGGGTATATACACTTCGTGAAATAATGCGAAGAATATATAACGCATTACTCTCTCATTGTATCGGCTGGTTCAAGAAATAACCTAGTTTTCTAAAACCAGCCGATATATGAAAATATCCTCATGGAAAAGTGAAAATACATTAAGTGAAATGACGTAGGAAATGCGCGAAGACCAGAGACCTTCAGAAGGAAATGCTTACCCCAAGCCCCCTCCGGTTACTCCATGCCGCGGGCAAAATACTCCTCGTCAATGCGATAACCGCACTCGCCCTCACCATCAAGCACACCCACACGGTGACGAATCATCAGCTCCACCAGCTGATGCTGATCAACCAGAGCAATATTGCGTGCACCCGGCAAGCCCTGCAAATACTCAGGCACCGGCTGCGCAAAAGCACCGCAGGTCACCAAAACACCCTGCAAACCGCCGTGCAGAAGCACCGCACCGGCAAGCTTCTGAATCTCGTTAGGAGTGACCTTCATGGTTCCGCAATAGTGCTTCACCTGAATATAAATCGGTGCGAAATCCAGGCCGTCAGAGTAGCGGGCAATAACATCCACGCCCTTATCGTCGGCGCCGCCGGTCACCTCGGTACTAAAACCAAGAGCCGTAAAAATATCGGCAACAATCTGCTCAAAATATTCCGGAGTCACCGCGTGAATATGCTGAATTAAATCCTGCGTAAAGTGCTCGGCAAATTCCGCCTGAGCATGAATAACCGGTGAATCGCTGGCACGCAAAATAATATCCAAAGGAGACTGACCCGCAGGCCAGGTCTCAGCAGTACCCGCAGAATTCAACGCATGTGCAAGGTGCTCCGCACCGGTTGCTTTGTGGGCAGCAGTAGCTTCCCCGGCATCGGCAGCAGGGAGGAACGGCTCCATACCGGTGACCGCATCACCATCGGAAGCACCAAAAATGAGGCGATGCTCCGCCTCCGCAGTCGCCAGGAGTGCGTTCGCCTGCTTCTTCAGCTTCTTCACGCTCTTCGCCGTCAAACTCTGAGCACACAGCGCCTGCACCTGCTTCACCACACGCGGCGGCACCGAACCGTGCAGATGCGGTGTGCAGGTCAGCTCGGCACCCAGAGGAGTGAGCAGGTACTTCCTCTTCTCCCACGGGGTCAGGCGAGGCATCAACTGGGCATAACGAAGTGCCACCAAGATCTTCAAGGTGGTACGTACAGCCACCGCAAAATCGGTGGATTCAAGATTGGGTAGGTTCTTCTTCGACCCCAATGCCTTAGTCTGCTGCCGCAACTGCTCACTAACATAGGCGGCGGTGCGAGGCACAGTCTTCGACAAGCGCCGTAGCGTCGGCAACAGAAGCGCGATATAGACATCCGGTGGGGGCCTATGGTTTTTATTCAGCATCTTTGCCATGGTCCCTGCCAATTTATTAACACTAATGTGACGGTATATACATCGTAGCATCAGTACGTATCATCATGACTTTATCGTTTCTAATATGACAAAACCACAAGAATCAGCGCATTAGATGTTGAATAACGCAATATAAATCTTGAATTTGAGGCAAAACAATAAAATCCCGTCACACCAGCCGGTGCAACGGGAATTTATTATTCAGATGAGCTGCCCGCGTTACATGGGACGCGCACGCCTCCACGAACCGGGGCCCGGACGCAACGAAGCACCCAAACGCTGACCGCGGTTCAGGATGCGCGAAGCAGTACCCATCAGCGAGCTCTGCTCCTGCTTCGTGGCGTTCGCCTGCATCATCGCCACCACAGCGGTTAGGGCGGCAATCTCCTCCGGGGTGGGGGAGCCCTTCACTACCTTCAGCAGCGGCTCCTGCTCAGCGTCAGTATCTACCGAAGACTGAACGGAATCCTTCGCGGTGCTGGGAGCGGTATCCGCGCGCGCAGAAGAACTGGCGGAAGAGGTAGCACGGGAAGACCCGCGCTCAAGCTGCTCGGCGCTCTCAGTAGCCTCCGAACTGTCCTTCTTCTTGCCGAACGAGAAATAACTCAGCGGATTGTAGCCTGCCAAAGGCTCGCCTCCTTAGAAAACCTAAAATCATGGGGATGCCCGCGCCATACACGGCGCGGGCACAACGGAAGCCTACAGCGGGATGTTACCGTGCTTCTTTGCCGGGGTAGCCGCACGCTTATCGTGCAGGGCACGCAGCGAAGAAATGATGCGCACGCGAGTCTCACTCGGGGCAATCACCTCGTCAATGTAACCCAGCTCAGCAGCCTGGTACGGGTTCAGCAGCTCTTCCTCATACTTGGCGATCAGCTCAGCGCGGCGAGCCTCAACATCGCCACCCTCAGCCGCCAGAGCCGCCAGCTCACGACGGTACAGAATATTCACCGCACCCTGAGCACCCATCACACCAATCTGAGCGGTGGGCCACGCCAGGTTAATATCGGCACCCAGCTTCTTCGAACCCATCACAATGTACGCACCGCCGTACGCCTTACGGGTAATGACGGTAACCAGCGGAACGGTCGCCTCCGCGTAAGCGTAGAGCAGCTTAGCGCCGCGGCGAATAATGCCGTTGAACTCCTGATCGGTACCGGGCAAGAAGCCGGGAACATCCACAAAAGTCAGAATCGGAATGTTGAACGCATCGCAATGGCGCACGAAGCGGGCGGCCTTCTCGGAAGCCGAAATGTCCAGGCAGCCGGCGAACTGCATCGGCTGGTTGGCGACGATACCGACCGTGCGGCCCTCAACGCGGGCGTAACCAATCATCACGTTCGGGGCGTACAGCGCCTGCATCTCGAGGAAGTGGCCGTCATCCACCACGGACTCAATGACCGCGCGCATGTCATAAGGCTGGTTTGCCGAATCCGGGATCAGGGTGTCCAGGTCCAGATCGTCTACCGTCACCACGGGCTCCTGGTCGTGCTCCAGGGGCAGGGGCTCGGCAAGGTTGTTCGACGGCAAGAATTCCAGAAGCTCACGCACAAAATCGAACGCGTCTTCTTCATCCTCAGCCAGGTAGGTGCTGGTGCCGGTCACGGAGTTGTGCTGACGCGCACCACCGAGGGTCTCCATGTCCACATCCTCGCCGGTCACGGTCTTAATGACGTCCGGGCCGGTAATGAACATGTGCGAAGTCTTATCCACCATGATGATGTAGTCAGTCAGAGCGGGGGAGTACGCGGCACCGCCAGCGCAGGGGCCCATAATGACAGAAATCTGCGGAACCACGCCGGACGCACGTACGTTCATACGGAAAATGTCAGCAAACATCGCCAGGGAAGCCACACCCTCCTGAATGCGGGCGCCACCACCATCGTTAATGCCGATGACCGGGCAGCCGTTCTTCAGAGCGAACTTCTGCACCTTCACAATCTTCTCGCCGTTCACCTGCGAGAGGGAACCACCGTACACGGTGAAATCCTGCGAATACACGGCAACCAGGCGGCCATCCACGGTGCCGTAACCGGAGACCAGGCCGTCACCCAGAGGCTTCTTCGCCTCCATACCGAACGCGGTCGTGCGGTGGCGGGCGAGGGCATCAAACTCAACGAAAGAACCCTCGTCCAAAAGCATCTCGATGCGCTCGCGGGCGGTGTTCTTGCCGCGTGCGTGCTGCTTCTCGATAGCTGCCTCACCGCTGGGCGCGAAGCTGCGCTCTCGACGTGCATAAAAATCAGCGAGCTTACCGGCGGTGGTGCTCAAATCAAATTCCTGCTGGAGGTTCTCGGACATTATTCCTCGTTCCTGCTCCACCCGATTGTCGGGAGCCAGTGGTTGCGGTGATGGTTGTTCAGGAGGCCCCGAAGAGCGCTCTTGAACAATGTGCATATCTTTCAACTATAGTGCGAACTAGGGCACATGTGCCAGGTGAGAAGCCAGAATATCAACACTAGATACACTTTTAGGCACTCAGTACCCAAGAAGGTGCATATAGTAAACGAAAAGTGCAAAAGAGCGGCTCAAAAGAGCGCAGAAAACCCCCTCTCGCGCCGGCAATCCTTGCCGGCGGAAAGGGGGCTTACGTTCAAGCTTTTCCAGCGTGAAGCGGTGCTCGACCTTAGATGGTGCCCAGAACCGGGTTCCACTCGGTCACGGTGTGAGACAGAACCGCGCCACCAACGTTCATCGGGTCGTTAGCCACGATCTTTTCGGCTGCCTCAGCGGAATCAACCTTTGCGATCAGCAGAGCGCCAGCGGGGGTCTCGCCGTCCAGCAGGGGACCGGAAACGATCAGGTTACCCGCCTCAATCTGCGAACCAAGGTACTCGCGGTGAGCCGGACGGTACTTCGCCTGCTCCTCGGGAGCTGCGTAAACGTAAGTAATTGCGTAATAAGCCATAGCGGTCTTCTTTCGAGCAGGGCGGAGGAACCTCCGCAGCCGGTCGGTGCTTGATGCACCCTCACTGTCTAATGTACCGTCTCGGGTACCGGGTGGGCATCACCGGCGGCAAGAAATTGATATGGTGAGAAATCAGCGTGACTCGGCTGAAGCTCGTAGGTTTCGGTAACGGGTCGGCATGTTTTAGAGCAGTTTTCGGGCGGAGTAGAAAGGCACAAGCTATGGAGAAGAATATACATACCGAGAGCGACCATTCGGTTTTGGATGCGCCGCGCATCCGCACCATCGCGCTGGAGGCGGGCTACTACAGCGTGAACCTCTACGATGAAGTTGACTCCACCACCACCCGTGCCCGCGAACTGCTCATGGACGGCACCGACCCCGAACGAGAACAGCTCGGTGAACTCTCCATCTACGCCAGCCTCTACCAAAGTGCCGGACGCGGTCGCCTCGCCCGAGCCTGGACCGCCCCTCCCGGAGCCTGCCTCGCCGCGAGTATCGTGGTGCGCCCGCACGCCTCCACCGACCCGCTCGCCCGAGAACTCCCCGAAGACAGCTACCACTGGATGACCCTCATCGCCGGGCTCAGCGTGGTCGATATTTGGCGCGGCTACGGCGTGGATGCCGCCCTCAAATGGCCCAACGACGTCATCGCGCAGGGAGCCAAAGGCTGCGGAATCCTTGCCCAGCTCGTCCCTGAAAGTGGCTCCACCGAGGGGCAGCGCAGCATCATCGTGGGCATCGGTCAGAATACGAATATGTCCGCCGAACAGCTGCCCGTACCCACCGCCACGAGCCTGAGCCTGTGCACCGGGCAGGTCATCGACTCATCCGAGGTGCTCACCCGACTGCTCGGCATCTTCGCTCGCCGCTACCGCGCCTTCGTGCGCGCCGGCGGCGACCCTGAACGCCCCGACCCGCTCAACCCGGAGAGCCTCAGTCTGCTCGATCAGGCACGCGCCACCACCGCAACCCTCGGCGCCAGCGTGCGCATGAGTCTGCCCGACGGAAGCACCGTAGAAGGCACCGCCGAAGACCTCGACGCGCAGGGGCGCATCCTCATCCGCCGCGAGGACGGGGCCCTAGAGCCCTACGCGGTGGGCGATATTGAGCACCTTCGCCCCGCCAACGGTAGCTACGGAGATTTTCAGCAGGCACACTAGAAGCAGCCCCTAAAATTTCAGCCCGGCACGGCTACACTCAACGAACCCGCACCACCTCAACCGGCGCCTCTAGCCGGAATACAACAACCAGCACAGCTAAGGAACACCATGCGTTTGCGCGGAAAACTCAACCCCGGTGAGCATGTCATCATTGCGACCCGACAGCACTACGGTGCCCTGCTGCCCACGCTTGCCTACCTGCTGGTTGCAATCGCCGCGTCAACCTTCGCCTCCACGGCACGGTCCTCACCGATTCTGTGGACTCTCGGCACGATCTGTGCGGTAGGTACTCTGCTCGGTGCCGTGCGCACCGCCTGGCGTTGGGCAACCACCTACTACCTGCTGACCACCCACCGGCTCGTGGTGCGCCGCGGCATCATGACCCGCAGCGGAGATGAGTCGCTCTACCTGGACTCCATGGGGGAGCGCTGGGCAAAACAACCCGGTCCGGGAGCCTGGCTGGGGTACGGGTCGGTGTACGTGGTGTGCCGCGGGGTGCACCACCGCCTGACCTACGTGCCCGATCCCAAGCGCTTTGAAAAAGAAATTAAAGCCGCCCGACGCGACTACTACGCCCTGCGCGCTCGCTATATTTAGAGCTTCATCGCCTCTGCGACCGAGTTGGGAGGGAACTGTCGGAGTGGCTCAGAGCCTAAACTCGCCGCTAAATCTGCCGAAAAAATGCGGACTAGAGTATTCTTAAATGTGAATTACTCCACTAAACTATCCGGGGGTGCGGGCGCTTTTGTGACCCAAACACCACGGCGGAGGGGTATATTAACAAGGCGCTACACGGTGAGCATCATCGCAGTGAGGCAATGCGAAACCCGCAGAGCACAACGGTGTACCACGTAACCTAGCGCCACCACGGTATAAACCAGACAGTATTTTCCGGCAGGGATGAAAGGAACGGCAGCGGCAATGAGCACGGCAGACCGCCATGAACCTGCGCACTCTCCGCAGGACACCGGCGCCACCATGGGCCCCGAAACCCAAATGCTCAACCTCAAAATCCTGCAGAATCTCGCGCAGAATAATATCTACCGCGACGAGGAATCCAAAGCAGGAATCCGAGCCCTCGAAAAGTCGCTCCTGGGACAGGGTCGCCGCTACACCCCCGTAGAAGCCGCAGAATGCGCCGGACTTCCCTTCGAAACCGCCCAGCGCATCTGGCACAACATGGGCTTCCCGACGATTCCCAACCACTCGCCCTACTTCACTGAAACAGACGTGCAGATGCTCGCCGACCTACAGAAGTTGGACGCAGAAGGCGACATCCGCATGGAATATGTGGCATCCCTCGTGCGCGCCGAAGGTCAACTGACCGATCGCACCGTCGCCTGGCAGATTGAGGCGCTCGTGCACAACATCATGGTCACCGAAAACCTTAGCGATAATGATGCCCGCCGCAAGCTCCTTAAAGACTTCCCACGCTACCTTGAGGTTCTCGAGCGTCTGGCGCTATACGCATACCGTCGCCAGATGTACGCCGGAATCCTGCGCTTGGGATTGCGCGAAAACAACGTGACCACCTCCGGACTTTCCCGCCTGCCCTTGGTGCGCGGCGTAGGGTTCGTTGACCTGGTTTCCTACACCTCCCTGGTGCGTAACCTGGACGCTGCGGCTCTTTCTCAGCTCATCAACCACTTTGAGCAGAGTTGCCTGGACGTTATTGCGCCCCTGGGCGGTCGCATTATTAAGACTCTCGGTGACGAAGTTTTCTTCCTCACCGAAACCCCGGACGCTATCGCAGAAATCAGCCTGCAGCTCTCCGAAAAGATTGGTGCCGACCCGCAACTGCCGGATGCACGTGTCGCCTTCATCTGGGGTGAGGTTCTGGCTAACCGCGGCGACGTGTACGGCTCCAGCGTGAACCTGGCTGCGCGCCTGGTTTCCCTGGCTGAACCGGGTACCGTGCTGACCGATAATGAGACAGCAAACACGCTCCGACAGGTGGGAAATCGCTATACTCTCACCTCTCAAGGAACGCGAAACGTTAGAAGCTTTGGTAACGTAGACCCCGTGGCGGTGACTCGTCGCGCGAACTACACAATGGAGATAGACCTCTCATGACTGAACTGAAACTACGTACCGGTGGTGCAACGCACCGCGGCGCACATCGAGAAAATAACGAAGATTCGATGGTCGTCGCCGGTTCCCTTTGCGTGGTCGCGGACGGCATGGGAGGCCACGAGGCGGGCGAGGTTGCTTCGCGCCTGTGCGTGCGTCAGCTCGCCTACTCGCCCTTCTTCACCATGCCCGGTGGCCGTAGCGAAGAGGAGCAGCAGGCATATACTGAGCGTCTCGCCGCTATTGACGAGGAAGACCCCACCAAGCGCCGCCGCCGTGCAAACACTCTGCTTAACAATGAAATCGTGGGCACCCTCAACCGCCTGCACGACATCATTGGCGAAACCAACGAGGAGATTAAGCAGGCGCTTTCCCGCTCCGGCGGTACGACTGTGACGGGTGCATGGCTGACCCGCATTGGCGACCGCAACCTGTGGGTTATCTTCAACGTGGGTGACTCCCGCACCTACCGTCTGCTACGTGAAGACGAGGGTATTCACCACTCCGCCATGGAGAAGCTGCCCGGTTCCGAGGGCTCCGCCTCGCTGGAGCAGGTCACTAGCGACCACTCCGAGGTGCAGTACCTGGTCGATGAAGGTCAGATTACCGCCCTGGAGGCGCTGACCCACCCGCGCCGCAACGTGATTACCCGTGCGTTGGGTACCGGCAACTACTGGGAGCCGGACTTCTGGGTTCTGCCCGCTCGTCCGGGTGACCGCCTGATGCTCTGCTCCGATGGTCTTTCCGGTGAGCTTTCGCACGAGTACATGGCGCGTGTGCTCACTTCGATTCGCCACCCGCAGGATGCCGCTGACGTTCTTCAGCATGAGGCGCTACGCTCGGGCGGCCGCGACAACATTACGGTGATTGTTGCCGACGCTGTTGAGGCCTAAACTTCATACCTTATGATTCACCCCCCGCTCTCTTCGAGTACTCGTGCGAGTACCTGTAGGAGGCGGGGGTGAACTGTATCCGCGTTGAAGAACAGAGGAGTGCAATCTGGGAAGTAGCTACGGTGTTCTTGCGCCAGCGTTTGCGCTGGCGGAACCCGAGCAAATATGACGAGCGATAGGGGAGAGGCGGAGCAAAAACGCTAGACTGGACGGGTGACTGAGAACAACACCACCCAGCAGACTGCCCCCGCCGAGACTCGAGCAGAGAGCCCCGCAGAAAACTCCGTGGAAAACACCGTGGAGATTACCGAGGCCCTGCGTGCCGAGTACGCGGAACTGACCGATAAGATTCGTGCCGCCCGCCGCGCCTACTACAACGAGGATGCACCCTTCCTCTCCGATGCCGAGTACGATGCGCTCTACCGCCGCCTCGAAATCATTGAGGCGGAGCACCCGCTCATCATCGCGAACGACTCGCCCACCCAGGAAGTCGGCGGCGAAGCCATCGAGGCTTTCGCACCCGTCACCCACCTGCAGCGCATGTACTCCCTCGAGGACGTCTTCTCCTTCGAAGAGCTGCGTGCCTGGCTGACCAAGACCGAAGAGAGCGCCCGGAACCTCACCGGTAGCGCACCGCAGTGGCTGACCGAGCTGAAGATCGACGGCCTGGCGGTGAACCTGCTCTACCGCAACGGCACCCTCGTGCGCGCGGCAACCCGCGGCGACGGCACCACCGGCGAAGACGTCACCCACAACGTGCGCACCATTGCGAGCATCCCGCAGCAGCTGACCGGCGAGAACCACCCCGAAGAGATTGAAATCCGCGGTGAAGTGTTCATCTCCTCCGCCGATTTTGAGAAGCTCAACGAGTCTATGATTGCCGCTGGCAAGAACCCCTTCGCGAACCCGCGTAACGCCGCGGCAGGCTCGCTGCGCCAGAAGGACGCGGCGGTGACCGCATCGCGCCCGCTGAGCATGTACGTGCACGGCATCGGTTCGCGCACCGGCCTGGACATTGCCACTCAGTACGAGACCTACGATCTGCTCGCTTCCTGGGGCCTGCCTGTGAGCCCCTACAGTGAAATCGCCGCTAACACCGAGGCGGTGTTCGACTTCATTAATAAGTACGGCGAGCAGCGCCACTCCCTGGTGCACGAAATCGACGGCATTGTCATTAAGGTCAACGACTTCGCGACCCAGGCTCAGCTGGGCTACACCTCCCGTGTGCCGCGCTGGGCGGTCGCGTACAAGTACCCGCCCGAGGAGGTGCACACCAAGCTACTGGACATTCGCGTGGATGTGGGACGTACCGGCCGCGTGACCCCCTACGGCGTCATGGAGCCCGTGTTTGTCTCCGGCTCGACCGTCGAACGCGCGACCCTGCACAACCAGGACGTGGTCAAGGCTAAGGGTGTGCTCATCGGTGACACCGTGGTGCTGCGCAAGGCAGGTGACGTGATCCCCGAGATCGTCGCCCCCGTGGTTGCCCTGCGTGACGGCACCGAACGTGAGTTCGTCATGCCCAGCGAATGTCCCTCCTGCGGTTCGCCCCTTGCCCCCGGTAAGGAAGGTGACGTGGACCTGCGCTGCACGAACCCGCGCTCCTGCCCGGCGCAGCTGACCGAGCGCGTGTACTATGCGGCAAGCCGCGGCGCCTTCGACATTGAGGCGCTCGGCTTTGAAGCAGCAAAGGCACTCACCAGCCCCGCAACCCCGGATACCCCTCCGCTAACGACCGAGGCGCACCTGTTCAGCCTCAACATTGAGGACCTGCGCGATGTCACCATCGAACGTGAGAAGAAGGTCAAGGGCGTGGGCACCGGAAAGATGGAGCGCGTGCCCTACTTCTACACCAAGCCGACCAAGGCACGCCCCGAGCCAAAGCCCACGAAGAATACGCTGAACCTCTTCGCCGAGCTGGAGAAGGCAAAGCAGCAGCCGCTGTGGCGCGTGCTGGTTGCCCTCTCGATTCGCCACGTGGGCCCGACTGCTGCCCGCGCGCTCGCCGCGGAGTTCGGTTCGATGCAGGCAATCCGCGAGGCTGACCGTGAACGCCTTGCCGCTGTGGACGGTGTGGGCACCACAATTGCCGACTCTATTATTGAGTGGTTCGCTGAGGACTGGCACGCCGAGATTGTGGACTCCTGGGCTGCCGCCGGTGTGCGTATGGAGGATAGCCGCGATGAATCGGTGGAGCGCACCCTGGAGGGCTTGACCGTGGTCGTGACCGGCACGCTGAACGGTTACACCCGTGACGGCGCGAAGGAAGCCATTATTTCTCGCGGCGGTAAGGCATCCGGTTCTGTATCTAAGAGGACCCACTTTGTGGTTGCTGGCGCGAACGCCGGCTCGAAGCTGGATAAGGCTCAGCAGCTGGGTCTGAAGGTGCTGGATGAGGAGGGCTTCACCGCCCTGCTCGAGGGTGGTCCGGAGGCTGTTGAGGCTACCGCCGAGTAGACCCGGTAGCGGGGTTATCTGATTCTGACCCCTGCAATATATAGAGCATTCAGGCTCTGGAGTGCGTGCTTCAGGGCCTGAATGCCAATTTCTGGCATTTATAATTACCACAGCTTTTAAGGCGGAAGCGCCTTAAAACACTCCCAAAGCGAAGAAATATTTAAAAAATATTTACACGCTGTTCAAAACCCTTAAAGGTGGTGCCCATCAACCCCGAATCAGAAAACTCGGCGGGGGAGCGCCTTCGAGTTAAAGCCCTAGAAAACCCCGAAATTCCGGGGTGAAACCCTTAAGGCGCGCGGGGCTCAAGGTCTTAAATAATGTTTCCTTCACTTTTAACCTGGAAGAACCCTGGGAGAACCCGGGACGTTCGCTGTGAACTTGAAATCGGGTTGGAATCATAAAAAACCTCGGCTATCTTTGAGACCAGATGGATTCTCGCAAGAGAATCACCTGTGTGGTTTCAAGCTTGGAATGCTTGAAACGATGCCCGGTTCTACCGCACGTCCCCATCGAGGAAGTGCCACCCGGATTCCGCACATAAGTGCAGAATCGCTCACGGTGACATGAAATCGGTGGAGAGCCGCTCACATGGTAGAGCCAGAATATGAGTAACCTACTTCGTTATCAAAGGGTGAGCGGCGGCGCGCTAGAGTTCCGGGGACGGAACGAGCGGGGACGGCCCCAAGGAGCATTATGAAGAACACTTCCATTCGTCGTACCGCAGCAGCTCTCGCCATCGGTGGCGCTGTAGCAGCTACCATGTCGATGCCCGCTGCAAACGCAGTAGACGGTGCTACCTGGGACGCACTGGCACAGTGCGAGTCCGGTGGCAACTGGTCCATCAACACCGGTAACGGCTTCTACGGCGGTCTGCAGTTCACCCAGCAGTCCTGGAACGGCGTCGGCATGTCCGGCTCCCCCGCGACCGCTACCCGTGCACAGCAGATCGAGGCTGGCGAGCGTCTGCTCGCTATCCAGGGCTGGGGCGCATGGCCCGCATGCTCCGCTAAGCTTGGCCTCTACGGCAAGACCGGCGCAGCTCCCACCTACACCGAGCCCACCACCACCGTGGCTGCACAGTCGCAGACCCAGCAGACCTACACCGCACCCGCGGCACAGGCTGCACCCGCAGCTCCTGCAGCTCAGGCTGCACCCGCAGCAGTTGAGGCTCCCGCAGCAGCACCCGCTGCACCGGCAGCTCCCGCTGCACCCGCAGTTGAGGCTCCCGCAGCTCCCGCAGCAGCACCGGCAGTTGAGGCTCCCGTAGCAGCAGCTCCTGTTGCAGCTCCCAAGGCTGCAGCAGGCACCTACACCGTGGTTCCCGGTGACTCCCTCTCGCTGATCGCTGCAAAGCTCGGCGTTGCAGGCGGCTACCAGGCAATCGCAGCTGCGAACACCGACATCATCTACAACGTTGACCTGATCTTCCCCGGCCAGGTTCTGACCATCCCCGCCTAAGGATTAACCCCCAAGCGTAACGTGGACACGTTGTAGCCCAACGCCCCGCACCTCACACGAGGAGCGGGGCGTTGAGCATTTAACCCGAAAATAGGGGAGAGAAACACCGCCTGACCACGCAAACCAGCAGGTAAACCCTCCAACCCCCAATGAGACGGAAAACGCAACCTCCACTACACTAGAGAAGAGACAAGAAAACAAACTACGGGAGAACCATGTCTGCCATCACCTTTGAACAGGTAAAGCACCTGGCATCGCTGGCACTCATTGAGATGACCGATGAAGAACTCACCGCGATGGCGTCTGAGCTGGACGTCATCGTCGCATCCGTTGAGACCATGTCGCAGAAAGCAACTGCCGACATCCCCGCGACCAGCCACCCCATCCCCCTCGAGAACGTCTTCCGCGAAGACGTACCCGTCACCACCCTCACCCAGGAAGAGGCGCTCTCCGGCGCCCCCGACGCACAGGACGGCAAGTTCCGCGTGCCGGCAATCCTCGACGAAGACTAAGAGGAGAACAACCAAGTGAACGAACTGATCCAGCTCACCGCCGCAGAAGCAGCAGAAAAGCTCGCATCCGGCGAAATCACCTCCGTCGAGCTCACCCAGGCACACCTGGACCGCATCGCAGCCACCGACGGCGCACCCCTGAGCGACAACCGAGCAGACGGCAAGAGCGGCCTCAACGCCTTCCTGCACATCAACGCCGAAGAAGCACTTGCCACCGCAGCAGCAGTGGACGCAGACCGTGCAGCAGGCAAGGAACTGCCCCCGCTCGCAGGCGTACCCATCGCCGTCAAGGACCTCATCGTCACCAAGGGCCAGCCCACCACCGCAGCATCGCGCATGCTCGAAGGCTGGATGAGCCCCTACGACGGCACCGTCACCCGCAAGGTCCGCGAAGCACGCATGCCCATCCTCGGCAAGACCAACCTTGACGAATTCGCAATGGGCTCCTCCAACGAGCACTCCGCATTCGGCGTAGTCCGCAACCCCTGGGCACTCGACCGCGCACCCGGTGGCTCCGGCGGCGGCTCCGCAGCAGCCGTCACCGCCTTCCAGGCACCCCTGGCGCTCGGCACCGACACCGGCGGCTCCATCCGCCAGCCCGCAGCACTGACCGGTAGCGTCGGCGTCAAGCCCACCTACGGCTCCGTCTCCCGTTACGGTGTCATCGCCATGGCATCCTCCCTCGACCAGGTAGGCCCCGTCGCACGCACCGTCCTGGACACCGCACTGCTCCACGAAGCAATCGCAGGCCACGACCCGCTCGACGCAACCTCCCTGCCCGATGAGCCCGGCAACTTCGTTGAAGAAGCCAAGGCAGGTGCCGAAGCCGCACGCAAGGGCGACCTGTCCGGCCTGCGCATCGGCGTCATCAAGGAACTCGGCGGCGGCAACGGCGAAGGCTTCGAAGCAGGCGTCCTCGCACGCTTCCGCGAATCCGTCGAAGAGCTTCGTGCCGCAGGTGCAGAGATCATCGAGGTCTCCCTGCCCTCCGTCACCGAAGCCATCAGCGCCTACTACATGATCATGTCCTCCGAGGTGTCCTCCAACCTGGCACGCTACGATGGCGTCCGCTACGGCCTGCGCGTCGTACCCGAAGACGGCCCCGTCACCATCGAACGCGTCATGTCCGCAACCCGCTCCGCAGGTTTCGGCCACGAGGTCAAGCGCCGCATCATCCTCGGCACCTACGCACTGTCCGCAGGTAACTTCGACGCCTACTACGGAGCCGCACTGCGCGTACGCACCCTCATCCAGCGCGATTACGCGGCAGCATTCGAAAAGTGCGACGTGCTCATCTCCCCGACCGCGCCCTCCACCGCGTTCAAGCTCGGCGAGAAGACCGAAGGCGACCCCATGGCAATGTACCTGGGCGACGTCGCAACCGTGCCCGTCAACCTGGCAGGCGTCCCGGCGCTCTCCCTGCCCGGCGGCCTCTCCGAAGAGAACAACCTGCCCGTCGGCATCCAGTTCACCGCACCCGCACGCGAAGACGCACGCCTGTACCGCGTCGGCGCAGCACTGGAAGAACTGCTCACCGCAAAATGGGGCGCACCGCTCTACAAGAGCCTGCCCGACACCGAAACTCTGATCCGCGACTTTGACTTTGGGGGAACCAAGTAATGAGTGAAGAAGTCCTCAGCTTCGAAGAAGCCATCGAAAAGTACGACCCGGTCCTCGGCTTCGAGGTGCACGTCGAACTCAACACCAAGACCAAGATGTTCGACTCCGCACCCAACGAGTTCGGCGATACTCCGAACACCAATATCACCCCCGTATCGCTCGGCCTGCCCGGCGCGCTGCCCATGGTGAACAAGACCGCTGTTGAGTCCGCCATCAAGCTCGGCCTGGCACTGGGCTGCGACATTGCAGACAAGTCCTACTTCGCCCGCAAGAACTACTTCTACCCGGACTCCCCGAAGAACTTCCAGACCTCCCAGGCTGGCGGCCCCATCGCGGAAAACGGCTCCCTGGACGTTGAGCTCGAAGACGGCACCATCTTCACCGTCGAAATTGAGCGCGCCCACATGGAAGAAGACGCAGGCAAGCTCACCCACGTCGGCGGCGCAGACGGCCGAATCCAGGGTGCAACCTCCTCCCTGGTCGACTACAACCGCGCAGGCGTGCCCCTAATCGAGATCGTCACCCGACCCATCGTCGGTGCCGGCGAGCGCGCACCCGAACTGGCACGCGCCTACGTTGCCGCAATCCGCGACATCGTACGCTCCCTCGGCATCTCCGACGCCCGTATGGAACGCGGTAACGTCCGATGCGACGCCAACGTCTCCCTCATGCCCAAGGGCGCAGAGAAGTTCGGCACCCGCTCCGAAACCAAGAACGTGAACTCCCTCCGTTCCGTTGAGCGCGCCGTCCGCTACGAGATTCGCCGCCACGCAGCGATCCTCGAACGTGGCGAAAAGGTTACCCAGGAGACCCGCCACTGGCACGAAGACACCCGCGAAACCTCCTCGGGTCGCCCCAAGTCCGACGCTGACGACTACCGTTACTTCCCCGAACCGGACCTCGTACCGGTCGTCACCAACAGCGAATGGATTGAGCGTCTGCGCGCCGAACTGCCCGAACCCCCGGCAGAGCGCCGCCGCCGCCTCAAGGGTGAGTGGGGCTACTCTGACGAAGAGTTCCGCGACGTCGTCAACGCCGGCGCACTCGACGTCATCGAAGAGACCGTCGCCGCAGGCGCAACCGCAGCAGCAGCCCGCAAGTGGTGGATGGGCGAGATTGCCCGCCGCGCAAAGCAGGCTGAAGTTGAGCTCACCGCCCTCGGCGTGGAGCCCGCAACCGTGGTCGCCCTCGAAGCGCTCATCTCCGAAGGCAAGATCAACGACAAGATCGCCCGCCAGGTGCTCGAGTTCGTCCTCGCCGGTGAAGGCACCCCCGCCGAAATCGTTGAGGCACGCGGCCTCGCTGTGGTCTCTGACGACGGTGCGCTCACCGCAGCTGTTCAGGAAGCACTGGCAGCAATGCCCGACGTTGCCGACAAGATCCGTGCCGGTAAGGTTCAGGCTGCTGGCGCTATCGTCGGTCAGGTCATGAAGGCTACCCGCGGTCAGGCTGACGCCGCTCGCGTGCGTGAGCTGATTCTGGCTGAGTGCGGCGTGGAGGGCTAAGCTCTTCCGCTCCGGCTCTATCGAAAGAGGCGCTGTCTCCCGAGGTGGGAGGTGGCGCCTCTTTCGTGCTTTACCCCATTCCAGGTTCTGCGCGGGATGCACGGTTCCGCTTAGATTCCGCACGGAAAGGCGGTTATCGTCCTCGTTCCTACAGGGAACCCGCCCTCGCTTCGCTTCGGGCACCC
>ERZ772979.156-NODE-156-length-55230-cov-6.312714_pt1 | contig 55230 bp, 55 predicted proteins | sample MGYA00511130_ERZ772979 | MGnify/ENA primary metagenome ERZ772979 (study PRJEB29015, sample SAMEA2738103) | human oral metagenome | biome: human oral; feature: human-associated habitat; material: saliva | place: China | collected 2186 ...
AATATCCCAATTTTCATTGAGAAAGACTTGCCTTCTTTAAATCAATATACTTCACTTGCCAGCCAGAAAATTTATCATTCAATAGTGCAGCAGAAAGATATTTTGATTAAAACTATCCATCAAATCCAAAATGGTTTCTCAGATCAAATTAACCTCTATCATATGTTATGTGGATATGTTTTTGATGGAACAATATTTGATGAACTTGCAAGATATAACTTAATTACAACTCACAAGATTCATCCAGACCATTCAGATTATCTTATTATTATGTATGAGAATAGTCATTCTTTAAGTACAACATATAGTAATAAACTACTATGTTCTTACAATCGTCTTCAAACAGAACACGGCACATTTAGTTCTTTTGGCGATTGTGATGGCAATCGAAATGACTTTTATCGTCAATTCATGTTACAGAAATCCCATCAATTTGATACTACAATAAAATATCCTGCCGATGAATTAGGCATGGCATTCCATTCCTTAGTTGAAGGAAAGTACATATCAAAGGATTTTATTACAATCTTTAACCAAGTAGGTTATACAAAAGATGGAATAATCAATGTCCCAGTTTATTACCCTGATGATTTTAAAGTCGGTGATGAAATTTCCAAAATTGTCATTGACGCATGCTCGCAAATTCTAATTGAATGCCTTAACCTATTAAGCAGAGAACAAAACTTATTATCAATTCAACACAATGTAGATATTCGTGATATCGCAAATGAAATTTATCATTTGATTTTCGGTACAGTAAATGAATTGTTAGTTCAACATAATATCGTTGCACAACCAGAGTACCACCCAAATGAAGGTAGATACTTAAAATCCTATGAAATATAGCCTATAGGATTTTTCATTATTGTCGGATCATCCTTTTTCATTGTGTTCACTATATGAAATTTTCATATTTGTTACAAAAATAATTGTTTCATAACTTGTTTTAACGCATAATCAATATCGTAGGGGAGATTGAACTATGTTTACAAAACTTACTAAGGCTGAAAAAGACTGGATTTTATATGATGTCGGTAACTCTGCCTTCATATTATTGGTATCAACAGTTATGCCGCTATACTTTAATAGTTTAGCGGAGAAAGATGGATTATCATCCGTTAGTTATCTAGCATATTGGGGATATGCCGCATCAGCCGCAACACTATGTGTTGCCTTCTTAGGACCAGTGATTGGTACAATTACAGATTTCAAAGGATTTAAGAAACCTATCTTCTTCGCATCTGTACTAGTCGGATCACTTCTATGCTTGATGATGGGATTTATCTCACATTGGCTAATGTTCCTAATATTCTTTATTCTTGCAAAAGCTGTATATTCTTCCAGTATCATCTTCTATGATTCTATGTTAGGAGACATCACAACAGAAGAACGTCTCGATAGTGTGTCTTCCTTAGGATATGCATGGGGATATATCGGTTCCTGTATTCCATTTGTATTATCACTTGCCGTAATTTTAGGTGGTAAAAAGATTGGAATCTCAGGAAGTCTAGCAATGACAATTGCCTTTACAATCACAGCTATTTGGTGGTTTGTATTCTCATTACCTTTATTAAAGACATATAAACAAACCCATTATATTGAAAATACAAAGAACGCTATTACCGAAAGTTTTAAACGCTTAGGAAATACGCTCAAGAATGCAACCAAGCACAAGAAAATCTTCTTATTCTTAATCTCATTCTTCTTCTATATTGATGGTGTTTATACAATTATTGATTTAGCGACTGCGTACGGAACAGCGTTAGGCTTAGGTAGCACAAGTTTATTACTTGCATTACTACTAACACAGATTGTTGCCTTCCCTGCTGCTCTTACATTTGGTCGATTAGCACAGAAATTTGATACAACACGATTAATTCTACTTTGTATCTTTGCATATCTTGGTATCGCAATCTTTGCAATCTTCTTAGATACCCAAGTCGAATTCTGGATTCTTGCGGTATGTGTAGGATTATTCCAAGGTGGTATTCAAGCTCTATCCCGTTCTTATTTTACGAAGATTATTCCAGCTGAACAGTCTGGTGAATACTTTGGATTGATGGATATCTGTGGTAAGGGTGCAGCTTTCTTAGGTACAGCATCTGTTTCGCTTGTATCACAGTTAACAGGTTCAATTAGTGCTGGTGTAGGAAGTATCGCATTCTTCTTTATATTAGGTATCTTCTTCTTTATCAAAACAATTAAGACAAACTAAAAGCCCACGTGAGTGGACTTTTTTCATCAGTGACTAAATGCGTCAGGTAAATCGTTTTCCAATAGAATTGTATCGGAAGGTAATGCATGTCGATAGATATGAGCAAACGCTTCTTTGACATTCTTTACAACGATAACACGATTCATATCAAACCCAACTTCTTGTAGGCCCTCATAGATAGGCTTTGTTTGAATTTCACCAACAAGGATAACCTCATCTGCTTTACCCTTCATCTTACGACCAAATTCTTTATTTGCGTCATCTTGAATTGCGCCAAGATCAATCATACCTGGTGTTACAACATAACGTGTGTTTGGCATCATTGATAGTACTTCGAGTGCCATTGCGGATCCTACTGGGTTAGAGTTAAACGCATCATCAATAAAGCGATAGCCATTGATTGTCTTTAATTCTAAGCGGTGCTCTACTTGTTTCATTGTCTTAGCTGCACGTTGAATCGTTGACCATGGCACATTGAGATGTCTTGCGACACAGATTGCGGATAGAATATTGAGAATATTTAATTCGCCAAGAAGCTTTGTTTCGATACGTACACGTTCATCACGATGAACGACCGTAAAAGATGAACCCATACGTGTGTAAGTAATATCATCTGCGTAGTAATCTACATCTCTACTCTTTACTCCATAACTAACTGTCTTAACTGGATTCTTTAGGTGATAGTTACGGATAAAGTCATTATCATAGTTCAGGACTCCAAGGCCATTCTTTGGTAACAGTTCCATCATCTGCATTTTTTCTTTGATGATATTCTCTTGAGAGCCAAATGTTGCTAGATGTTGAGGTCCTATCGAAGTTACAACACCAATCGATGGTTGTACAAACTTCATTAAGTAAGTAATTTCACCAACATGGTCAGCACCCATCTCACATACAAATACTTTATGAATCGGTTTTAATAAAGTACGAATCGTAATTGTAATACCCATCGGTGTGTTGTAAGAAGCTGGTGTCATTAGTGTATTAAACTGTTCGCCAATCATTGCCTGCATGACATTCTTCGTGGATGTCTTACCATAACTACCAGTAATACCAATCTTAATTAGATCTTTATCTTCACGAAGAATTTTCTTTGCTTGTCCAATGAACCACTGTTTTACAAATGTTTCAATTGGTGAAGTAATCCATCCTACAAAGAAGATTAAAATCCATGGTAGAATGATTACTAGTGTAGATATGCATGCATACTGTGGTAAGAATTTATGATTGAGAAGTATCAAACCAATTTGTAATAGAGCCATGACAACGATTTGACGTTTTACACGGCCTGTATAAACAAGTGGCTTTATATACTTTTTATTCTTTTCGCGAATAACATTAATACCCGTAACAAGAAGTAGCAGTACTAACCATACCCATGCAAAGATTTTAAATCCTGCAAAATATGTTAATAATCCTGCAACAACAATATAGCAAAGTGTTGTAACCAACATTCCTTGTATCATTTTTTGGTTTCCGGCAAGCCATTTACTATATCTGCCTATTTCATAGCGATTCTGTTGAAACATGTGTAATGCATGTTTTGTTGGTATTAACATTGCGACAATTGTCGCAACTGCAAGTATCCATCTTTCCATACTATGCCGTCTCCTTTAAGAATATATCCAGAACACGATTGAAACGGTCTGCTTGGTGCCAATATGCCCAATGGTCATCACCCGCAAATATCGCTAGACCTGCATCCGGCATCATCTTCTCCATCTGTTTTCCCATCCATAATGGTGCAGCTGTATCTAAATCACCCCATACAAGTAATACTGGGCACTTCACCAAAGGTAAAAGCTCCGTAACATCATCATTAACCACCTTTACGAAGGTAGGTCTCATAATACCTTGGGCATTACGATAATCTTCTGAACCAGCATTCTTTTGTAGTTCTTCAAGTTTCTTTGTCTGACCCGTTAGCTTTAAAAACCATTTACCAGCCTTAAATATCTTGACACGTATCTTACTTTCAAGGGATTGCTTTGGACGTATACCTGCAGCACCTGTCAGACACATCTTCTTTACATTCTCTGGGTTCTTTGCAGCGTAGCGAATTGCTACACGACAACCAAAGGAATGTCCAATAAGAATAGGATTTTGAATTTGATTCACGACAATGAAGTCTTCTAAGAATGCCTCATAATCCGGAACACCCCAAGCAACAGGTGGATTATCACTCTCACCAAAGCCAGGAAAATCAATCGCAAATACACGATAACGATCTTTGAAATGATCAAAGATTGCCTGCATCATTTCCTTATTTTGACCCCATCCATGCAGAAGGATCATATCTGGTCCTTCGCCTTCTGTGATATATGTCGTTTTTACACCGTAAATCTGTTCTGTTTTTTTCATATGTCTTTCTATTTTAATCGATATTGATGAATTTTTCACCCATTTATACAAGTTTATGCTGGATGATTTTCATTTGCTTTCTTTGGTTTTTGTTTCCTAGCATCATGCCAGATTCTAAAGCATACACCTTCGGTAAGATTTTCTGCCGCTACGCGATAACCGTATGTCGTCACTACACGATGAACAATGGACAAACCTAAACCAAATTGGCCATCTGTTCCCTTTTCATAACGATGGAATAATGTACTCAAACGGTCTTTCGAAATGTTCTTACCGTCATTGATTACACATAACTCATCTTCTTGTAATGTTACCTTGATATAACTCTTGGCATAACGTAAGGCATTATCAATTAGATTTTCTACAACAATACGCCAAGGTTCTTCTTCGCCATGGAAGTAAACTTCTTCATCCAACTCACAAATAAAACTAATTTCTGGACGAACAACCTTGAGCGATAATAATGCTTTATCGATAATCTTATTCATGTTGAGGTGATTTCCTTCCTCAACTGTATCCTTTAGATAGTCCATCTTGTTGAGGATAATCAAGCTCTTAACCTTCTTCTCCAAACGATTTGCATGTTCGATAATAACATCGACAGACTTTTCTAATGTTTCGTATGGATAAATACCATCTTTAATAGATTCTCCATATGACTTAATAGTTGCGATTGGTGTCTTTAAGTCATGAGAAATATTCTGAATCATTTCTTCTTTCTCACGATTTTGTTTCTTAAGCTGTGCATTCATATCACGAAGTGCATCCGCAACTTCACCAATCTCATCATTACGCTGCACTAATAGTTCCGCATCTTCTTCATTCTTAATTTTCGCAATATAGTACTTAATTTGTGATAGCGGTAAAATCAAAGTTGTCACCCATATTAACAACATCACCATAAAGCCAATGACAAAGCTGACGTTTAACAATACAACACCATTAATCAAACTATCACGTAAGCGTTGTTGAGCAGCGTTTGACATCACTGTAATTAGTTCACGCCCATCATTTAATAGCGTTTTGGAATATAAAACAATATTATCTCCTGGCGTATTTGTTCCATCTAACTGTGCCTCTGGTGTGTAATAAGAATCCATCGTGCCAGAATACGGAACATTTGCATTTGTTTTCAGTCTTTCTTTTAAAGTCTGATCCATCTTACTTCCATAGATAACCGTGAAAGTATTCTTGTCATGATCAAATAAGTATGCACTGATTGCGCCATCTGTCTGTACAAAGTCCAAAGACTGGCCTGGGTTTTGATCAGCGTATAAAATCAAACTTTCCTGTGCACTGTGCAAACGATTATACATTTCTGCTTCGGTAAAACGTTCAATCGACGGGGAAAGAAAGATAATTACGAACATCGCAAAAATCATGATAAAAAGGAATACCATGCTGAGTAATTGTTGCGACAAACTCAGCTCACGCAACCACATTCGTATGCGCTTCATTATCCGAGCCTATAACCGAATCCATAAATCGTATGAATACTTAAATTCGGCATTTTCTTTCTAAGTCTACGTAATGTATCATCAACGACACGGTCACTACCAAAATAATTTTCTTCCCAAACTTGGGATAGAATCTGTTCACGTGGGAAGGCAGTACCGCGATTATTCACAAACATCATTAAGAGTTCAAACTCTTTCGTTGTTAAATCAATCTGCTTATCATCTTCGATGACAATTCTCTGTGCTTCATCAATTTCATATCCATCAACTTTGATATGTTCTGCTTCATCTTTATAAATACGACGAATCAAGTTATTGACACGTAACACAAGTTCTTTTGGAGAGAATGGCTTTGTAATATAGTCATCACTACCCTTTTCCAAGCCAATGATACGGTCAAATTCTTTATCACGTGCAGACATAAAGATAACAGGTACCTCAGAACGATAGGAACGGATAGCTTCAATGAGGTCAAAGCCACTCTTATCGCCTAGCATAATGTCAAGAATCCATAGATGTACATCTTCATCAGAAGTATGCGAGTAAGCCTCATCAAAATCCAAATAAGAACGCACTTCATATTCTTCTTTTTCTAAATATCTTTTTACTAATTCATTTAAATCTTTTTCGTCTTCAACGATTGCGATTACTTTTTTCATATTATCACCGCCTTTATTTTATCACAGGTTGGTTTGTTAATGTATCTATGCCACTATTGTACTCCATCAAAGAAAAAAGGGCATTAGCCCCTAAGATATTATTTATATCCGTGTTTTCTCATCTTCTGATCGAAGATATCGTTGATGATTTTACTAAGTTGTTCCTTTAGTTCGCCCTGCAACTCATCACATTGTTGCGCTTGGGCATATAGTTCTGGATATTCCCTAGCAATCTTTGCAACGGTATCCTTTGTCGCATGACCTCTTACAAAGAAAGGAATCTTATGCATAACCTCATCAGGTACTAATTCAATAATCATTTTGGCTGTCTTATCCATCTTTATTACACTCCTATCCGTTTCAAGTGAAACTGTGGTTTATTATACTCTGATTCCACCCTCATGCACGTATACTGCCCAAAAGAAAAGCGGAATCATCCGCTTAGTTAAATCCATATAGTTTTTGCGCAAGTTTATAAATTGTTAGTAATGCACTCTGGCCAAACTTACCAGGTAAGTTAACAGCTCTACCAACAAAGGAATAACGAACTTTATGATAGATTTCTTCATCTGTTTCCTGCATGTACTTCCATAGGTCTTCCTTCATCGCAAGATGTTCTGGTGTTCCAGATAACGTAGCTAGAACCGTAGTAATTGCAGAGATAATTTCTAAGTATGAATACATGTATTCCGTACAATTCGGAATCGATTTATCATATGCACTTAACGTATCAATCATAATCTTATTGACACGTAACTGTTGGTCGAGTCGTTTGATCATAACCTTTTCGTTTACAGATTGATCATCACGACCAATAAAGTAATGGTAAAGATTAATATCTAAGTAGTACAACTTCTTCACATAAGGTAAAGGCTTGAATACATAAATATTATCTACATAGAATGTATGCTTCGGTAATACCAATTGGCTCTCACGCAATACCTCTGTACGATATACGCACGCATGCATGGTCATATACTTACCTGGAGGCATCTTCCTAACATCCTTCCAAGTAAATGTACGATTGAGTGGCAAGTAACCCTTATAGTTAATTACCTTCTTATTCTTTACACCTACTTTGTCATAGATATAGTTACATAGTACTAAGTCAGGAACATTTACAGCATCTTCTCCACTATTGCTGAACATCTCTAACTTCTCAAGTAAAGTTGCAAGTGCTTCCTCACCAAGCCAATCATCACTATCAACAACCTTGAAGAATACACCAGTCGCATGCTTAATACCTGTGTTAACTGCTTCACCATGTCCACCATTTTCTTGATGAACAGCTTTGATAATTGTTGGATATTTTTCCGCAAGACGATCAGCAATCTCTGCTGTACCATCCTTTGAACCATCATCTACGATAATAATTTCTACTTTTTCACCACCAGTTAATAACGTCTCTACACAGTGCTCCATGTAGTCCTGTGAGTTATAACATGGTACGGCAATACTCAAAATTTTCATAATTACCACCTATCTATCGTTACTATTGTAATATGAAAAAAATAATTAGGCTACCACCCTATGTCACATGATCATTTAAAAACAACATCAATCACCGATGTCGTTTTACGAACAATGTATAAAATTTATACAATGGATACTACAATTTAAAGCGCTGTTATGAAAGTTATAAATCCTAACACAACTCCAAATGCATTTGGAATTATTAAGATATAATCCTTCTTTGGTTCCTTCGTCCAACCATAAATAACCCATATCAAACAAGAGAGGGCCGCAGTAAGTGGCTGGTGTGGCTGTCCCTTCATACCATTCAAGTTTGCGATAATCTGTGGAATATAAGTGATAAATACAAAGACTCCAACAAACGCTCCAATTGATCCTACAATCGTATTTATTTTCTTTTTCATATCATTTAACTCCTTTCAACAATGTGCCCTATTCTAAAGGAAAATCCCGTATAATGTCAAATGATATGCGGTCATTTCACATAGTTTTCATGGATTAAACATAAAAAATAACAACATCAATCACTGATGTCGCTATCTAAAGTCGTTGTAAATCGGTAATCTGGATAACGTTCCTGTATATCCTGAACAATGCGTTTATATAGTGCTTCACGATCATCACAATTAAAGTCAATGACAATATCAAAACGTATCTCATTTCCCTGTACAAAGAATCCATGCATTTGGATAACATGCTCTACGGACATAACAATCTTTCGAATCTCTTTATACAAATGCTTCGCCTCATCATCCTTTGTGTTGTATGCATACACACTAATTGCCGTCACAAAGACATGTGTTTCATCATAAATCTTATCTTCGATTCTACGCTGTAATTCATCAATCTCATCCGCAGTCATCGTATCATCTACTTCAATATGTAAAGATGCCACATTCTTATTCGGTCCATAATTATTTAAGAATAAATCATATACTCCATGTACTTCATGAAAAGTCATAACCAACTTTTTTATTTGATTCGTAAGTTCCTTATCTGGACGTTCACCCAAGATAGAAGATATCGTAGAAGCCGCAATCTCATAACCAGCTTTGATAATCATAATGGAGATAATGACCGCAAGATAAGAACTAATATCGACATTCGTCCAGATAAACAATAATGCGGCCACAAGCGTACTTGCGGAAATTATAGAGTCCATACGACTATCTTCCCCAGAGGCGATAAGTGAACCAGAGTTTAGTCTTTCGCCCGTCTTCTTCACGTACATTCCCATCGAAAACTTAGCAAGAACAGCCACAAAGATAATAACCAGTCCAACTGTTGTATACGTTGGAATACTCGGATTAAATATACTCTTAACAGCTTCCACAAAAGAAGTAATACCTGCATATATAATTATCAAAGATATGACAAGTGCACTTAAGTATTCAACTCTACCATATCCATACGGATGCTTATGATCTGGTTTCTTTGAAGCAAGCTTTGTACTAATAATAGTAATAATAGATGAAAAAGCATCCGATACATTATTGACCGCATCCAATATGATTGCGATAGAACCAGATAAAAATCCAACCACAACCTTAAATCCAGCCAACATTGAATTCACAATAATTCCTAATACACTTGTGCGTATAATCTCTTGATTACGATTCATATTTTCACCTCGAATGTAGTTATTCTAACACCATTTCTAAAATTCGTTCTGATTATGATTTAGTCATTTCTCATGTTGTAATAACCAACTCTTTTTCTCTAAACCACCTGCATACCCATGTAGACTACCATCTTTTCCAATCACGCGGTGACATGGAATGATAATTGATATTGGATTATGCCCAATAGCTGTTCCAACTGCTTGGTTTGACATGGAAGCTTTTCCCAATTTGGTGCAAATCAGTTCTTTGATATCACTATAGGTTCTTGTTTGACCATAAGGAATCGCTAATAAACATTCCCATACAGCTTGTTGAAATACAGTTCCTTTAGGAGAAATCTTCAAAGTCATATCTGGGTTTTTATCCAAAAAATATTCATCGAGCCATTCGATTGTTTTTCTAGCCATCGTAGAGATCGAAGTAGAAAATTCCCCCTGTATATTCGCTCTATCATATTTTTGACCATCAAACCATAAACCGATGAGGGTATCATCTTCTATTGCAATTGTAATATGTCCTAATATAGATGTATATTTAACAAATTCAACCATAGTTTGTATCCCTTCGTTGTGATTATATATCAAGACTTCGCAATTAGACCATAGACACATATTCAAGTATAATAGTAACGCTAGGAGATGATACTTATGTCACTTTCTGAATACACATTAGCTCGTAAAAAAGGAAAAGCCGACGAGGAAACTTTACCAGTTTTAAACAACAGTATTTTCAGCGATCTACCAAAAGTATATATAGGTGTCTTAGAAATTCCTTTAGACCTTGTGGTAGGCACCATCACTTCCTCACGTGCAGCATCCTTTACTGAAAGTTGGATGCCAACACTAGATGAAGATACAGAGTTTGCTACAAAGTGGTCTAGATTGTATGATGCACAGATTGAAGAAGGAATCCGTGAACCAATTCAAGTTTATGAATACATGCATGCATTCTTTGTCAAAGAAGGAAATAAACGCGTATCTGTACTCAAATACTTACAAGCACCTTCTATCATGGCAGAGATTACTCGTATCATGCCTGTCCATAACGATTCACAAGAGATACAGGTGTATGAAGAATTTTTAAGATTCCAGAAAGTCACCAATTTATATACGCCATACTTTACAATCCCCGGAAGTTACCAACTTCTTGCAGATATGTTAGGACAAAACCTAGAAACCAAATGGCCACAGGATCTTATCCGTACTTTCCAAGGTGCTTTCTATCGTTTTGAACTTGTCACAAAGGATATCACATCAAATCAACCATCCTTTAATATTTCAGACGCATTCTTAATCTACTTATCAATCTTTACCTTTGATAGCTTGCTAGATAAGAATCGTATTATCCTACGTCATCGTATCGAACGTATCTTAAAGGAATTCAATCGTAGTGAAAGTAATGTAAGTCTTGAATATAAAGCAAAGGCAAAATCACAATCAATCCTTTCTCTACTCAACTTCCGTAAACAATACTATTCCGAACATAATCCACTAACGATTGCCTTCCTCTATCCAGCTGATGATTTAAATGATTTACAGACAGCTATAATTGAAAGTGGAAGAACCTATCTGAATAACCGTTACGAAGGTGTCCTTAACACCACTGCATATACAGGTTGTTCAGACACAAAAACAACTGAACAAATCATCCAACAAGCCTGCAAGGAACATGAATGGATTATTACCACAAGTCCACTCTTACTCAAAGATACATTGAAGGCTGCTACAGACTATCCTGATCATAAGTTTATGAATCACTGCACCCCTCTTGTATCACATATTATCAACACCTACGCATTACGTAGTTATGAGTTATTCTTCTTAATGGGTATCTTAGCAGGTATGATACATGATCAACACATCATTGGCTATATACCATATGATAATGAAGTATCTGTCATTGAACTCAATGCCTTTGCACTTGGTGTATCCTGGACTTCTCCAGACGCCAAAGTACATATCTTAAAAGAACCATGTCAAAATGCAATCATCATGGATAATCGTTCCACAACGCATAAACCAGGTTTATACCGATTCTCAGAATTGCAAGAAGAATGTCTAGCAGCACCAATTTACAACTGGTCACTCTTCTATGATTTACTTGTACAAGATATTTTGACCCACAAGGAAATCAGCGAACAAAGCTATTGGTTAGGTTTATCCTCAGGTGCAGAAGAACTATATCTGCCTTCTTCCACATCAGCTGCGATTTTACGTAGTATGAATCACTTTATTACCGCAATCAAAGAAGGTACTATCGTTCCATTTACCGGTCCAATCGAAACGCGTACCGGCAAGCAGATTGTAGAAGCAGATAGTAGCTTACAACCATTAGATATTATTCGTATCAACTGGTTAAATAATAATATTGTCGGAGAACTTTCTTCCAACAATATCCCACGAGATGAATTAACGGAGATTAAAACAACAGATGAAGATACTAGTCATTAGTGATCAAATAGATCCTTATCTATATGATTACTACACACCAAATAAATTAAAAGATATCGACCTGATTATCTCCTGTGGAGATTTACCAGCTAGATACCTAGAATTCCTTGTGACAGTCGCAAATAAACCACTCTTCTATGTCCATGGCAATCACGATACCGCGTATCTACGCCATGCACCAGAAGGATGTGTTGATATAGACGGTCGTGTATATGAATACAAAGGATTACGTATTGCAGGACTTGGAGGATGTATGAAGTACAATGACTCTCCATTCATGTATACTGAATCCGAAATGCAAAAACGCATCAATAAACTCAAGCCAAGCCTTTGGATTTCCAAAGGAGTCGATATCTTAGTCACACACGCACCTGCCGAAGGCTATGGTGACCTAGATGATCTACCACATACAGGGTATGCATGTTTCAACGATTTACTTGAGAAGTATAAACCTGCATACATGGTACATGGACATGTACACAAAGAATATGGACAATTCCAAAGAGAACTTATACACGAAAGTGGCACAAAGATTGTTAATGGTTATCAAAAGGCAATCATCGAAGTAGAGCCACCCGAACAAACAGAGAAATCGTTTCTATATCCATACTTCGTCACAAAATTCTAATGATTAAAAATGGTATCCAACACATCGGATACCATTTCATTTTATATACATTACTGAACAATTACTCCATCACGAAGAACATAGTGTTCACCAACAACTTCTTCTATCTTCTCTTCCGTATCACCAAGCACATAACTACCATCTTCCATTAGATAGAATGTATGTCTTTGACTATCCGGATAGGTAACATCTTCTAGAAGCCGAAGCCCATCTACTACTTCATTCTTCCAAGAAGAATAGTGAGGAAGAATCATCTTCTCTGTTAACCCTAATCCAGGTATAAACCTCTGATATGTTGGATCAATCACTTCACCTTCTAGTTCAGGTTGCGCGTAAACAAGCGTTGCACTATTCATACTACCAGCAGAACTACCGATCCAGATACCACGAAACTCTTGAAGATGTTTCTTCAAATCAATCTCTTGGAAGAAAGCATTCTGTGTTGGAACATGACCACCCATTGCGATAATAATATCTGCTTTATCAACAAGTTCTTTTGTACGCTTTGCGCTATTTCTATCTAAGATATCAAACCCTGATAAGCATAAGCCATGGTTTTCCATGACATCCACAATCTCTTGTGCATAGCATCTTGTCTTTTCAATCTCATCAGGAGAAGACGCAACAAGTAATGCATGGCATGGAAATTTAACATGTTTTAACAGATCTTCGACCCAATGGTATTCATTGTGAAGTTCCATTTTTGAATAATCAACTAAACTACTACATAAATAATATCTCATACTAATTTAAAAATGTTTCATCCTCATCTTCATCTCTATACGGGTCAAAACAATCTCTTTGTAAGATTTCTTCAACCTCTGCTAGCATCTTTTCATAATAATGACAGCCCTGATTAATTTGGAATTCATAGCCTTCTTGTGCACCTCTTAAAAGAGTATACGCAACTTCATAGTCACCTTCCTCTTCGCCAATTGCCAAGAATCTCTTACCCACGCCAAATAATACGCTTGGATAATCTAATCTAGCAACTTCTGGTAAATCATTTAAAGATTGGAAGGCTGTCATGAGATAGTATTCCGCAATCTCATCATTTTTCTTAACACCCTTACCATGTTCATACATCGTACTTAACTTATATAAAGCATCTGTATTCTTAAAGCGTGCAGCCATCTTAAAATACGCAAAAGCAAGTTTTAAATCCTTCTTACAACCTCTACCATAGTAGTAACAGTAGCCAAGGTTTGCGAGTGATTGAACATTACCCATCGAAGAGGCAATACGATAATATTCGATTGCAGTATCATAATCTCCGGCACGATAGAATTCAGCACCTGTTGAATTAAAATAATCTCCATTAAAATCTTCAAGCGCTACTTTATTCTCATTTTCGAATTCAATATTCATATTCTATTCTCCTTGTCCAATAATCAATGAACATTCTTTACTCAATTATAAACCTAGACGTAAAAATAAAGAAGGCATCTCGTCCATGCAGACCAAGATGTCTTCTACTTGTACATGCAAATATTTACTGAGCGCAAAACAGTTTTCTAATGTTGGTAAACATTCTCCACGTTCCCACTTGTAAACTGCCTGTACGTCTGAAAAACCAAGGTAATCTGCTAGCTCACTGGTCTTCACTTTACGTTCTTTTCGCAAACGACGAATGTTATCACCAGTAGCACTTAAACTAACGATAGGATAATTCATAACTCCATCACCTCCAATATATTCCATAAAGATGGTATATCAATATACCATCCTTTGACATGCATGTAAATACCAATGTGATGTTAAAAGTGAAAACACTGTAATGGGCTTTTATTCACCCTACATCATCATTGCAAAAATATTGTTATCCTACAGAGAGAAAAGAGGCTGTGCAAGGTTAGCAATTCCTTGCATCTCTTCCCTAGACTTTCATCACGAAGCTCTGGTGGGATTGATTACCCACACTTTTCACCCAACTCTTCAGCATTTGTTCTGTGATCTTATTTTTCCTGACTCAGAACCTGTCTCTAGGCTACTAAGAGAATCTTCTTCCATATCTTATACACGAATTTCTTCGCTTCACGACAGAGTGGATTATTGGCTATTCTTAGGTTTATATATAACGCCAATATATACCTAACTAAGATTCAGGCACTCTATTCAAGTAACCCTCTATTCTTCCACCGATATGTATTCTGGACTATATTGCACAATGATGTGTGCCATCTGTTACTTTCAGGAATTGCACCCTTCATCTAGTATTACTACTTCGATGCGGCCAGCCGTAAGAAAGTATCCTTTCTCTTAGCCCCGAGCTTCATTCCAGATACCCCAGCAGGTTGAGCAAACCATCTTCACTGGGATATTACAGTATCTTCACTTTTGACACCATCTTTCTTGGTACAGTTATTATTCTACTTACCACAACTCTCCTAAACAATGAACCTGTAGTTTAATTTTATTACAAGCAAGACACTTGCAAGTTTGAGTTAGTTAGCGTAAACTAATTATAGATAGGAGATGTAGATTATGAGAAAAACAATATATAAACGCATCTTATTCTTAGAAAAGCTATTTAACAAAATAGAAAACAAAAGTAATTAAAAAGATTCTACTAAAGAATTAAATATATACATAAGAACAAGATGAACAAAGGAAGATATCTAGACTAGTGTTAGTCAGGTATCTTCCTTTTTAGGCGCTTTAAAATCTCGTGGGGTTGGGGATAGGCTATAAACTTTTGTGGGCACGAAAAATCATCGTGCTCATTTTTTGTGGGGAGACCCAAATATAATAAAACCTCCATGCTATTATCTTCTTGTCTGGAGAATCAAATAGAAATGGAGGTAGCCCTATATGGCTATTCATGATTTTATCACGTCAACCTTAAATCTAACATCAGATTCAATTCAAGAAATCGATGCGAAGCGTAAGGAAGACCATCTTTTTGTATATATAACGCTGGTAAACCAACACCCCACCTGTCCTTACTGTGGTGGCCCTGCAGTCTCTAAGGGTTATATTCATAGAACTTATAATCACCTTCCTTTAGGTGATACACCTTCTTCTATTCATTGGAAGCGTAGACGCTATACCTGTAAGGATTGTTTTAAAACATTTTCCGAGGATAATCCTTTTGGACCTGAACATTTTCATCAAACCTATGCTGTACTATATAAGATTGCTGCTGACTTTCAAAACCTGCATCTATCCTATAAAGATATTGCCGAACGGTATAATACCTCGGTTACTACCGTCCAACTATATGCCGACAGTTTCATTCAAGTCCCAAGGTTAACTCTACCGACCAATCTAGGAATTGATGAGCTTCATTCTAATATGGCCAAATATGGTGGTTCATATCTATGTTCTTTTGTAGATAATGATGCTCGCGTTCTTAATGAATTATTACCCGACCGTTCAAAACGAACATTATCAGCACATCTCGAGAAGATACCTCTAGAAGAAAGGAAACGCGTCTTATATGTAACCATAGATATGTGGGAACCTTATAAACAAGTCTCTCTCAAATACTTTCCAAACTGTAAGATATCCGTCGATCCTTTCCATGTAGTCAAACATCTTTCTGATGGTTTTACTAGATTACGTGTATCTTTAATGAACCAGGTTCCTAAAGAAAGTCCTGCTTACTATCTGCTCAAGCACTTTCACCGCCTCTTGGAAAGTGATTGTTTCCTGGATAACGAACCTAAATATAATCATTTCTTCCGTCAGAAGATGAACTATCGGGATCTATATGATGCACTTCTCAATCTTAACCCTTTGCTCAAACAGGCCTATGAGTTAAAGGAAGATTATAGATATTTTAATAGAAATTCTACTTATCCAGAATGTGTTGAAGAACTCACAGATTTAATTAGGTATTTTAAAGAATCTAGACTGGAATGTTATACCGAGTTCATTAATTTATTGGAAAATTGGTTTGAAGAAATATGCAATTCATTTCAAAGACCAACAGAAGATAGAAAACAGTCTAATGCACTCGCTGAGAGCCTTAATCAAAAGATGCGAGAATTTATTATGATATCAAATGGTCTCAGTAATTTTGAAAGATTCAGAGCACGTGTTATTTACGCACTGAACTACAGGATTGGCTTCTCATTGACATCAAATATTCAAGCATACAATCGTAAACAGAAAAAATAATAAATACATTGTTACTCTCCAGACAAAAAGACAATCCCGTAGAGAATCACTCTCTGGAATTGTCTTTTATAAAATCTATCCCCATGGGATTTTATTGCGTGTTTTTTGAAAACCCCACGCTATTTTAAATTACTTTTATTTATTCTTGAATCATTGTTTCTTTTGTGTTGATATTGATAATCTGCTTATTGATTACTTCAGCACCAACATACTGTGTTAAAAGATTTGCCAGTTCATCGATAGCTTCTTGTAATTCAGCCACACGGTTTGGTTCTACACATTCCATTGCGATGAATTCTACTGTTGTATCGTCCGTCACTTCTGTACGCTTTCCATCACGCCAGTTCCAACAACGGCAGATAACACCTTCCTCATCGTAGTATGCAATTTCACCTATTAATGGTGGTTCTGGTTTATCTGAACCAATTGGCCAGAAGTCTTCTCCACCCTTCATGATACCTAAGTGTAAATCACCCTTAAAGGCTTCCATATTCTCTGCCCCAATTGGGAATGCATACTTTAATGAAATTGCATTTGTAATATCAACAGTAGGTGCGATAGAACCAACTGGCGTACCATGCAATACACGCTTTAGTAAAGCTTCAATCGAACAACGTGCACCCTTCTTTGTAGGAAATTTAGAATATGCTTCACGCCAAGTCTTTACAACCGCATTTTCTGAAATCACTTCACTGGTCAAGTACTTCTTAGCACCTTCATTTGCACTATCTAATAGTGCTTTGATTTCTGCTGCCTTTTCATCATCTAAATGAATAGACTCTTGAACATTCTTTACAGCTAATACCGCAATACTAGCTTCTGGAAATATCTTCCAAAAACCTTCATCCACAATAAACTTTCTCATTGTCATACCTCTTGTACTACAGTATATCACTTTAAAGTATCGATAATAATAGGTAATACTTGTTTCTTGCGAGATACAATACCCTTCCCAAAATGTTCTTTATTGAGAAGATCCCCAAAAGCTTCACCAACTATATTGGATTTCTTTCCTGCCGCCAAAAAGTAGGACCCTGATCCCATAGGATCAGTAAACAGTGTTAATACTAAATCATAATGTTGTGACTCTGCCGTTTCTTCCATGAATGAATGGAAGTGATCTTTAATCGCAAAGTAATCATCTTTTTTACATTGCACTTGTGCAATGGCAATCCTTGTGCCACTAATTCTAAATTCTTTAAAATCATTATAGAGCAGTTCTACATCAGTTTTATTCGTAACAGAATCTGAAGCATCCAACATCTCTTGATATAAGTCGATAGCTTTTGTACCAGACACTTCTTCTAGGTATTTCACCATCTCATGATCAAAAGCCGTGGTTGTTGGTGACTGCAAGCACATCGTATCGTTAATAGCAGCACCAAGAAGAATCCCTGCAAGATTCTTTGGTAATTTGACATGTGATGATTTATATAAACCAGTAATGATTGCGGCAGTACTTCCTACCGTACGTGCAACAATATTAATAGGCGTTACTGTCTCAATGCCACCCATGCGATGATGATCAACAATTTCAACCACTTCACCAAACTCTAAATCACGTACAGATTGCATCGCTTCATTATGATCAACGAGAATAAATTTTTTCTTTTCATAGTGAAATAAGTGATAGCGTGAGATAGCACCTACAACCCTACCATCCTTATCCAAAACAGGATAGGTACGATAACGTGTCTTTGCGATATGATCACTCACTTCATCTACATACTCTGTTTCTTGGAATGTCATTACATCTGTTGTCATAACTGATTTGACAGATGGTGTTTGATAAATCAAACGTGAACATTCAATAACGGAGTAATCCGTATGCAACATGGATACACCCTTTTCTTTTGCATAGGATAAAGTAACTTCATCTATCCAATCTTCGCCAGATACAACCACTAAAGCTGCACCCGCCTCAATTACAAAGCGTTGAATATCTGGATTATTACGTACAATTACAATAGAATTCTTATATACTTCTGGCTTATCAGACATGGAAGGCATAATCTGTACAATACCACTTGGATGATACTGTTTCGATTCACAATAATACTTGCCTTTCAGTACTCTTGCAATGTTGGTTAAAGTGGCTGTGCTTATCAAATCTTTCAAAGACTTTCCACTTTCCGCCCAAAGCTTTGTTAAGTCAGAAACAGATAACAATCCTAAAAGTCTTTCTTTTTCATCAACGATGAAAATACCTTTATTTTTACGAGATAAAATAAGGTCTAACGCTTCTTTCATTGTTAAATCTGGGCCTGCAAGTAATGGATCATCCTTCTCTATTTCCGATAACATGCATCTAGCTGTATGGATTAGCTTAGGATGTTCAAAACCAAACTTCTGTAATAAATACTGTGTTTCACTCTTTGCCTTGCCTAAAGCACATGCGATAGCATCTTGCCCTAGTTGTTGTTTCAGATGAGCATACGCGATTGCCGATACAATTGCATCACAATCAGGATTCATATGCCCTGTCACATAGAATGGTTTCATTATTTACCCAACTTTCTAATTATAGTTATCCAGCAAAGCCACTTTCAGAACGATCCACTTTTTGCAAAGTAATACCAGTGCGGAATTCTGTTGGTGTCATTGCTTTAAATTTGTAAAAGTTAAGATTGAATGTCTTGATATTGTTATAACCTACAGCTACAGCAATATCTAAGACAGAATATGTTGTAGAAATCAATAATTCACTAGCTTTATTTATACGAATGAAATTCAATAATGTTTCAAAGTTCTTCTCAGAATAATAAAGTAACGAACGGTTTAATTCTGAGACACTAACACCGTATTTCTCAGCCATCGTACTAGCAAGCAACTTCTCTGTATCATAGTGCTTGTAGAGATAGTTAGTTACTTCAAATGCAACATTCTTATCTGCACGATTATATCCAGATTTTACTTTGCTATAGATCTTACGGTATTTGTTTGGTGTAATACCTACCTTTTCAACAAAGTGCTTTGATAGATGCGAAGCATCCGCAAAACCAAGTAGAATGGCAATTTCTTCAAGTGTCATATCCGTATAAATTAAATAATCTGATGTTTTCTCAATACGAATATTATTTAACAATTTTGTAAATGTAGTACCTGTTAAATCAGTTAACTTCTTTGATAATGTTGATTCTGATATAAAGAATACTTCCGCAACTTTTTCAAGTGTCAAACGCTCTGAAGAATGGGAATAAATATAACTTAATATCGAATTCTGCATGACGGAAGCATTTTCTTCATTCACTACTTCTTCACTAGCTTTAAAGTAGCGGCGATATGCCACCATTAACTCAATAATTTTAACGAGTGAATATAAGAATGATAACGGTTTTTTAGGTTGCCTGACCAATGCGGAATCAACACCGAGTTCCTTTTGTAGGTGTGACATGATTCCATCTACGTACTTTGTTTGTTCATCGTTTAAATATACAATCGGCTCAACCGCAAGGAAATTCAAAAGGTCTACACTTTCTTCTTCCAATCCTGGTGTTACCTTGAGCATTGTGTTAATAAACTGATAATCATAAACAACTAAATTTAGGTGTAAGGTATCTCTTACATCAATGATATCTGTAATCTTCCAAGGTGTAATTGCACATAATGTATGTGGTTTTATGTCATATTCCACACCATCAACTTTGATTTTACCAACACCTTTATTAAAGTACATAAAACGAGCAGCCTGGTGCATTAAAGCTTTGGTTGGTTTTTCGATTGCTTCATAGTCAAATGAGCAAAAAGAAATAGGATTAGTTTCCGACGTCCAGCTATCTTGAATCGTTGCTGTCTTTGTCATAAATTTAGTACCTCTGTTGTACATATCATAGCATATTTGAATAAAAGCGGAAAGTTCCGACCGTGCTCTCACACAGCCGGAACTCTATCCAAACATATTTGAGTTTTAATTATTTGATTAACATCATTGCTAATGATAGAACAACGATATTTGCGATAGCAATCGCTACAAATAACTTCATACCCCACTTCATATATGTCTTTAGTTCAACCTTAGCTGCACCTAGACCACCCATTACTACACCAGATGTTGGTGTGAAGAGGTTGATTAATCCGCAACCAGCGCAGAAGATATTGATCATAATTGAAGCGTTGAAGCCTAATGTATTTGCTAAACCACCCATTACTGGCATTGAGAATCCAGCAAGTCCAGATGTTGAAGGAACTAAGAAACTCAATACTAAGTAAATTACATATGATAGAGGAGCGAATACGAATCCTGGAACACCCATCAACATACCTGCTGCCTTGTCCAAGATCCAGAAGTCCATATGAGTAGACTTCATAACGACTGTAATACCACGAGCAACTGCGATAACAATAGCTACTGATAATAGATCCTTAGCACCGTCTAAGAATGTATCAATGAATTCTCTTTCAGACATTCTAGCCATGATAGCGATAAGAATACTTGAGAATGTAAACCAAGCAGCTAATTCAGAGAAGTACCATAGACCTAAAGGTTGCCCTGTTAAGAATGAAGTCCATCCAAGTACTGCTAAGTAAGCTTCTTCATCACCAGCAAAGTTGATGTCAATATAAGAAATCAAGGAAGCAATCATAACTGCAAATGAGATTGCAAATACGATTAATACAGCCTTATGCTTGCCAGTAAATTCTAACTTGTTGCCATCATCCTTTGTAAAGTGTTCACGCATATCTTCCTGCTCTTGTAGAGAAAGAATTGTTGAGCCTTTATCAGCCTTAACCTTCTTAGCGTAAGCTAATACGAAGAAAATAGCGATTGCAAGTGATGTAAACCACAATGCAAAACCAAGAATCATAACTAATGTGTTGTCATAAGGAACGTTAACACTCTGCAATGCAGCCATAGCTGCACCAGTAGCAAATGGGTTAATTGTTGAACCTAATACACCACATCCTGCACCAAGCAATACAGTTGCAACTGCTACCATTGTATCGAAGCCAGCTGCTACTAATGCTGTAGTAATCAAAGCGTAGAAACCGATTGTCTCTTCAGCCATTCCATATGTGGAACCACCGATAGAGAATAAGATCATCAAGATAACGATTAGGACTTCTTCCTTACCGTGCATCTTCTTAACTAAGTGATAAACACCAGCTTCAAGAGCACCTGTCTTCATTACAACACCGATGAATCCACCGATAGCCATAATAAATACGATTAAGTCTGCAGCATCCACAAATCCTCTTGGGAATGCCATGAAGAAATCACTAAACTTTGCGCCGACAACCGTAACGGTTTTGCCGTTAGCAACCATGTCAACCAATTCACCATACTTCTCAGGGTTTAAACCACTGATTAAGCTATCGCTAATTGGTTGTCCGTTTAAGAATACTGAAATTAAACAAAGTACTGCTAAAATGATAAATAAAATCGTAAACGCTGTTAAAGAGCGTTTCTTGGCTTTTACAGACATACTATCCCCCCTTCTAATTATTTAGTAATAATGGTGCCTGTTTCACCTTGTAAAGCAACTTTTGCTTTTTGTAATGATGTAATTAATGCAGTTCCACCATGTGTGTTATTCTTAACAAATTCCATGCATGATTGAACCTTTGGAAGCATACTTCCAGGAGCAAATTGCTTCTCTTCGATATACTTCTCTGCTTCTTCCAATGTCATTGTTGGAAGTTCCTTTTGATCAGGCTTGTTATAGTTAATGCATACTCTGTCGACTGCAGTTAAGATAATCAACATATCTGCACCAATGGACTGTGCTAGTAATGCACTGGAACGGTCCTTATCGATAACAGCTGCAACGCCCTTTAATCCTTGCTCTGTTTCAACTACAGGGATTCCTCCGCCACCAACTGTAATAACGATGTCGCCAGCCTTAACAAGTTGTTCAACAACCTTTAATTCAACGATACGTTGTGGAATTGGTGAAGGTACAACACGACGATATCCACGTCCTGCATCTTCTACAAATGTAAAGCCCTTCTCGGCAGCAATCTTATCTGCTTCTTCCTTAGTATAGAAGCTTCCTACTGGTTTTGTAGGTTTAGCAAATCCTGGATCGTTTGCATCAACAACTACCTGTGTAATAATAGATGCACATTCTTTATCAACGCCACGAGCCTTTAATTCCTGCTGAATAGCTTGTTGTAAATGATAACCGATATAGCCTTGGGACATCGCACCACATTCTGGGAATGGCATATATGGAGTATTGCCACCCTTTGTGCATGAGAATTCCATCGCTAGATTAATCATTCCAACCTGTGGTCCATTACCGTGACCAACAATTACTTCATAGCCATCCTGTGCTAAGTCAACAATAGTCTTAGCAGTATGACGAACTAATTCAAGCTGCTCTTCAGGGGTATTGCCTAAAGCATTACCCCCAAGAGCTACTACTATACGCTTTGCCATGTGATTACTTCAGAGTAGCATACATAACAGCCTTGATTGTATGCATGCGGTTCTCTGCCTCATCAAATTGTCTAGCTTGTGTGCCTAAGAATACATCATCTGTAACTTCCATAGCCTCTAAGCCATACTTCTGGTAAATGTTCTCACCAACTGTTGTGTTACGATCATGGAATGATGGTAAGCAGTGTAAGAAGATAGCAGTTGGCTTAGCCATAGCCATCAATTCCTTATTAACTTGGTAAGGACGTAAGAGCTTGATTCTTGGCTCCCATAATTCTTCTGGTTCACCCATTGATAACCAAATATCTGTGTAAAGAACGTCTGCGTCCTTAGCACCGATCTTGATGTCATCTGTTAATTCGATTTCAGCACCTGTCTTGCTAGCTACTTCTCTGCACTTAGCAACGAGTTCATCTGAAGGCATTAATTCCTTAGGTCCGCATGCGCAGAAGTGCATACCTAACTTAGCACAAACAATCATCAATGAGTTAGCAACGTTATTACGAGCATCACCGAAGAATGTTAACTTGCGGCCTCTAACATCGCCGAATTCTTCCTTAACTGTTAAGATATCAGCCAACATCTGTGTTGGGTGATATAAGTCTGTTAAACCATTCCATACAGGAACACCAGAATACTTAGCAAGTTCTTCAACTACTTCCTGCTTGAATCCACGGTATTCGATACCATCGTACATACGACCTAATACCTTAGCTGTATCTTCCAATGATTCCTTCTTACCCATCTGTGATGATCCAGAATCTAGGAATGTAACACCCATACCTAAGTCACGTGCACCAACTTCAAATGCACAACGTGTTCTTGTAGATGTCTTTTCGAACAAGAGAACAACCTGCTTGCCCTTTAAATAACTGTGGTCGACACCGTTAGCCTTTAATCTCTTGAATTCAGCAGATAATTCTAAGAAATATCTGATTTCTTCTGATGTAAAATCTAATAGTGTCAAAAAACTTCTTCCTCTAACATTAACGCCCATAATAGCTCCTTTTCTTTTTTTCTTTTCTATTTTTATGGTTATTCGATTTTAAACTTAGTCTTCACGAACTAATGGCATGGACATACATCTTGGTCCGCCACGTCCTACGCATAAGTTGGATGCTTCTAATTCTAATACTTCAAATCCATTATCCTTTAGATATTGGTTTGTAACATAGTTACGCTTGTAAACGATGATCTTACCTGGCGCAATTGTCAATGTATTAGAACCATCGTTCCACTGTTCACGTTCAGCTGCTAATGGATCGCCAGCTCCGCAAGGGAATAAACGAACCTTATCTAAGCCCATGAACTTAGCAAGAATATCTTCTAACTTACCTGTATGTTCTTCAATATGAACATCATGATTTGCACGATCAGCTGTTAATGCAAATACCTGTAATGTTCCCATGATACCTGGGTGAATTGTAAATGCATCAGTATCAATCTGTGTAAATACTGTATCTAAGTGCATGAATGCACGTGAATTAGGAATATTGAAAGCTAAAATTGTCTCAATCTTATTTCCTTCGTTTTCATAGAACATCTTCATAGCTAAGTCCTGAATTGCTTCAGCCTGTGTTCTCTGTGAAATACCGATGAATAAGAGTTTTTCATTAACGTTTAATACGTCTCCACCTTCGATATGGAAGTGGTTGTTACGTCCATATAAGTCTGGAACATTTCCAGCATATTCTGGATGGAATCTGAAAATGTAATCTGCATAGATTGTTTCACGGTTTCTTGTTACAGAATACATTCTGTTAATAACTGCACCATTACCTACAGAAGCGAATGGGTCGCGTGTAAAGTATAGGTTTGGCATTGGGTTTACTAATAAGTGTGAGTTAGTCTCAAGACGGTCAACTAAGAAGTTTGTGTGGATCTCACCAATTTCTCTGAATGTGATACCAGCCATAGTCTTTAGAACTAATTCCTTATTGTTTGTAAACTTAGCTAAGTAATCCTTAATAATCTTATGATATTCAGCTGTATGAACACCTGATTCAACTAACCACTGATCAAGGAACTGTTCCTTAATTTCTGGGTGAGCATCTAATGTTTCAGCCATTAAGTCTTCTAGATAAACAACTTCTACGCCATTGTCGCGTAAAATCTTTGCAAAACGGTCATGTTCAACCTGTGCTTCGTAAAGATCAGGAATATCATCAAATAATAATTCCCCTAATGTATCAGGTGTAAGATTTAATAATTCTTCTCCTGGCCTGTGTAATAAAACCTTTTTGAGTGTTTTAATTTCACTCGTTACATGAATGTTAGACATTTGCTTTCCTCCTATTGTCTTTTCATTTGGGCTACATATCGCGCGCATGATATGTAACCGTTTTCAAATCTATACTATTATTGTATACATATTTTTTTCTATAATTGGAAACATATTGCCTAAAATTTTGTATTTTTTTGTAAACATCATCTCGCTTTTCTTGTTGAAAAATTCCTTTAATTTCACAAGAAAGAGCCCCTATATCACTACAGGGGCTCATTTTATCGTTCTAGTTTTTCAATTACATTGATTCAGGTGCTTCTACACCAACAAGGTTTAGAGCGTTCTTCAATGTAATCATTGTAGCCTTCACTAAGCCTAAACGTTGGTTTGTTAACTCAGGATCTTCTGGGTTATTTACACGTGAACTGTTGTAGTAGCTGTGGTAAACCTTAACAAGAGAAATGATGTATTCAGTAATCTTGTTTGGCTTTCTGCTTGCTGCTGCATTTGCAACTTCAATTGGGAATTCACTGATGAGCTTCATCAACTGTAATTCCTTCTCATCACTGAGACGATCATAAGTAGCTACCTGTGTGAATGCAGGAATCTTAGGATTGTTCATAATGGAATGCATACGGGAATATGCATACTGTGCATAGAATACAGGGTTGTTGTTATCTTTAGAACGAGCTAACTTCATATCGAAATCCATGTGAGTCGCAACGTCCTTAGAAACGAAGAACCAACGAGCAGCGTCAACACCTACGTCTTCGCAAAGTTCACGAATAGTAATTGCATTACCTGTACGCTTGGACATCTTCACTTCCTTACCATCCTCAACCATACGTACCATCTGGATGATATCTACCTTAAGTACATCTGGATAACCCAATGCTGTTAAAGCAGACTGCATACGTGTTACGTAGGAATGGTGGTCAGCACCCCATAAGTCGATCAAGTGGTCATAACCTCTTTCAATCTTATAGATGTGATTAGCGATATCCGGTGTTAAGTAAGATAATGTTCCATCACTCTTACGTAATACACGGTCTTTGTCATCGCCATATTCAGTGCTCTTAAACCATAGAGCACCATCTTTTTCATATGTTAGACCCATATCAGCCATCTTTACTAAGCAATCATTAATACGCTTACGATTGTTCTCATAGAAGAATGTTTCATGCTGGAAGTTTTGGAAATCACAACGATATAGTTTTAAGTCATCCTCAATCTTCTTTAATTCTAACTCAACACCTGTCTTCTTAAAGTATTCAAGACGTTCTGCAGGATCAGCATTCAACCACTTATCACCATCTTTTTCTGCAATCTGATTTGCAATATCGATGATGTCTTGTGCATGATATCCATCTTCTGGAAGTGGATATTCTTTTCCAAAGTGTTCAAAGTAACGAGAAATTAAGGATTCACCTAACATCACAATCTGGTTACCAGCATCGTTAACATAGAACTCTCTGTAGTTGTTATAACCACTTGCTTCGTAAAGACGTGAGATACAGTCACCCCAAGCAGCGTTACGAGCATGTCCACAGTGTAAGTCACCTGTAGGGTTAGCGGATACCCACTCAACCAATACATTCACACCTGCACCAGTGTTATTCTTACCATAATCATCACCTGCGTTGATAACAGTATTAATCACTTCAGCCAAAGCATCTTTCTTCAAACGGAAGTTAATAAAACCTGGCTTTACAACTTCAATAGAAGAAGCTTCTGTATAGATTTCCTTTAACTTTTCAACGATAGGTCCAGCAATATCTAATGGACTCTTATGCAATGTTCGGGAAAGGCGCATAGCTACACTAGTTGAATAGTCTCCCATCTTTGGATCACGTGGGGTTTCAACAATCAATATTGAATCATCTGCGTCAATATCGTACACTTGCTTCACTGCCTCACGGACAGCTGAACTAATTTTGCTTTCAAAATCACTCATCTTTTTGTCCTCCCTCATTTGATAGCATAAATATCCTAATAAAAAAACCGCTTCTAGCGGGCTTTTTTTAAATGGCGCGCCGAGCAGGAGTCGAACCCGCAACCTTTTGATTCGTAGTCAAATGCTCTATCCAGTTGAGCTATCGGCGCATTCGGTGTTATCACCTTGCTTTTTAATAGTATTCCATTCCCCTAGAAAATACAAGCCTTTTTTCAGAAAAAAGTATTGTAAAATCAATGAAAAAATAGTACTTGTGAAATACATGCAAGCACTATCAAATAATTGTTTCAAACATACATACAGCGGTAGGAATAATTTCATCATCAAATACATAGGAATCATGATGTAAAGAAGGACACGTTCCCATTCCAACAAAGACAAACATACATGGTGCAAACTTCTTATAATAGCCAAAATCTTCACTGGCACGAATTGGTTCAGATAATTCTTCCACCTCTATACCCGCAGCCTTTAATTTCCTAACAGTTTTATCTACTAGAGATGGATCTGCGTAATTTTCATCAAAGCGGTCAAACTCTTCAATGCTTACTTTAAACTTTCCATTTAATTCCTCAAAGTAAGCACGAACATATTCTTCTAAGACAGCTAGTTCATTTTCTTTAGCCGCCCGTAAAGTCAAACAAATTTCCCCATTTGCTGGCGAGATGCCAAAGTTCAAACTACCCACATTCATATGGATAATCGTAATCATTGCAAGTGAACTGAAGTGATTATTCGCAAATGTAAATGGTTTAAATCCAGTCTGCTTTGCTAGAGGTTCAATCGATTTAGCAAATGCAGATAAAACATATACCGGATTAAGTCCTTTCTCAGGTTCTGAAGCATGGCTTTGTACTCCTGTTAAAGAAATGCGATACCCAACCGAAGCACACATGACTGTCTCTGGTCGATAGTAAATCACATTCTTTCTTAAGTTAGGCATATTGTGCAGGCCAAAAATTTTATCCACATGATACTTTTCAAATAATGGTTTGCAGATAGCGGCACCACTACCATTTTCTTCGGCCGGTTGGAAAAGATAGATAACATTATACTCACTTTCTCTATCCTCTTCTTCTAGCATCACACCCAGCAAAATTGCAGTATGTCCATCATGACCACAGCCATGAAATGGTGTATTTGAAGAATTCATTATCGCATCATGATCTGCACGTAATACAATCGTCTGCTTAGTAGGTTGATATGGCTTCATACAATACAACCAATCCCCTTCATCAAACACGAGATAACTAGACATATTTTGTGCAATAAATTCTTTGATTAATTTTCGTGTATTTACTTCGTGATTAGACAACTCTGGATGCTCATGTAATACATGGCGAAACGCAATAATCTTTTCAAGATTTTCCTGTTTCATACAGATACTCCTTTGCGCACTTCTATCATTGATTCTATGCCTAAATATTTTTGATTACAAATCTCACAATGCCATCATTTTTCTTGAAGTTTATCAACTACCTTTTGCATATCATCTGGTAATTTGCATTCTATCTTTATCTGCTTCTTTGTTTTAGGATGGATAAACTCTACTTTCCAACAATGTAATGCCGGTCGCTTCATCGCATGCATACTGCCACCATAGAGACGATCGCCAATCAGTGGATGTCCAAAATAAGCCATACCTGCACGTATCTGATGTAATCTTCCAGTTTCAATATGAACTTTAATCAGAGAGAAGAAATTACCCTCGATAATCACTTCATAATTGGTAATACAATTTTGACCATCCACGGTCACACTTCTTCCACGTATTCCCTTCTCTTTTCCTAAGGTATACGTTAAAGTCCCACTTTGTTCTTCAAACTTTCCTTTTACGATAGCCAAGTATTCTTTATGTAATAATTGTTCCTCGCGAGCAGAAGCTAGCAAAGCTGCCATCTGCTTTGTTTTTGCATATACAACAATTCCTGAAACACCTTTATCTAAGCGTCCAACTGTTCTAACTATAAAGCTATCATCTTGATAGTAGCGTTTTAAAATAGACCCCATATCATCATCAAAATGTTCTGCACTCGCATGGCTTGGAATTCCTGCAGGTTTATTCACCACAACAATATCAGTATCCTCATAGAGGATGATTGGTTTTGATTCTAACTGTGGCTCTTCTGTCCGTATAGTCACTACATCGTTTATATGTACCTCTTGTGTCAATCTGCACTTTTCATCATTAAGATAAATCGAACCAGACACATGAAATCTACTGATTTCACGTCGTGAAAAACCCATTTGTTTCGATAAGATATTCTTAACAAGAAGACCATCTTCATTCGGTGTTATTTTCTTTTGTTTTGCGATTTTCATGTTCAAATTATAACGCAAATCAATCTCTAATCAAAAGAGAGAATGCTATTGTATAATCATTGTTGAGAGGTACGTTATGTTAAAAATCAACCAGATTCGCTGTGAAGTTGGAGAGACATTTTCGATTCATCACATCGCAAAGAAATTACGCTGTTCTATTCATGATATTCACTCCTTTGAAATCGATCGTGAATCTATCGATGCTAGGGGTGACGATCTTCACTATTCCTATAGTGTATACGCATCTATTAAAAACGAAGATAAATATCTCAAGAACCGTGATGTAAAAAAAGAATCGAAAGAAGTTTATATTCTTCCAACAACCACGAAGGCTCCAATACAAAGACCTATTATCGTTGGATTTGGACCAAGCGGAATGTTTGCCGGTCTTATCTTAGCAGAAGCCGGTTTAAAACCAATCATCATCGAGCGTGGTCAAGCAGTTGAACAACGTACCAAAGATATCAACGAATTCTTTACCAAAGGGAAACTTTTAGAATCATCCAACGTACAGTTTGGTGAAGGTGGTGCTGGAACCTTCTCAGATGGAAAACTAACGACACGCATGAAAAACATACGTGTTTCAAAGGTATATGAAGAATTTATAGAAGCAGGTGCTAACCCTGCCATTCAATACCAACAACGTCCTCATCTAGGTACTGATGTACTACAGACAATCGTCAAAAAGATACGTGAAAAGATTATTCGTCTTGGTGGTGAAATATACTTTGATACCAAACTAGAAAGCTTATATTTAAACGGGAATCAAATTGTTGGTATTCATACAAATAAACAGGACTTTTCAACCGATAGTGTCATACTATGTACTGGCCATAGTGCGAGTGATACATACGAAACACTACTTGCACAAGGTGTAGAAATAACACAAAAAGATTTTGCGATTGGCGTGCGTATCGAACATCCACAAACCCTCATCGATCAAAGCACCTATGGTAAACACTATGGTCATCCTGCGCTTAAGGCATCCTCGTATCAACTAACTGCCAAGACATCTGTCAATCGTGGTGTATATTCATTCTGCATGTGCCCAGGTGGTGTGGTTATCCCTGCATCCACAGAACAAAATTGTCTTGCAGTAAATGGTATGTCATACAGCATGCGTGCAGGTAAGAATGCTAATAGTGCTATCCTTGTACAGATTCCACGTAGCGACTTTGATCAAGGACACCCTCTTGATGGTTTTCAGTTTCAGAAGAAATTAGAACAACTAGGTTACCACGAAGGCTTTGTAGCACCTGCACAGAATATCAAAGACTACTTGAATCACATCCCTTCTGATAAACTTGTCATTCAAACTTCTTATCCACGTAACACAATTATGAAGGACATGCATACATTCTTCTCCGATGAGGTTAATCAAGCAATGGAAGAAGGCATGAAACAATTCGATAAAAAGATACACGGTTGGATTGAAAATGGCATCATGGTAGGACTTGAAACGCGCTCTTCTTCTCCAATCAAAATACTTCGTAACGATAATGGATGCAGTTCTACCATTCAAGGATTATATCCATGTGGCGAAGGTGCTGGATATGCTGGTGGTATTGTCTCTAGTGCCGTAGATGGCATCAAACAAGCCGAAAATTATATTGCACATTTAAATCAATAAAGAAAAATGCAGACCCATATCTGCATTTTTCTTTATCTACCACGATTCTTTTTTCTTGGCTTGTAATTCTTTGATTGATGACGTGGCTTTCTATCACTAGACTTATGTGACTTGCTTGGCTTTGTAGACTTATGCATCGATTTATTTGATGCACCATCGTCACGTTTCTGATTGTCATTACGTTTGTTAACATCACGCTTCTTATTTCTATCACTACCACTTCTAGAATCTGACTTCTTCTTAAATGGTGGACGACGATTTGATTTACCAGTGCTTGCCTTCTTACGCTTCAATTCGATAGAGTATTCCGTTTTTATTAATGGAATCTCTTTCTTTAACATCTTCTCAATTGACGCAAGCAAACCTAATTCTTCATGACAACATAGAGAAATAGAAATACCCTCTTTGCCAGCTCTTCCAGCTCTACCAATACGGTGGATATAAGACTCATCTTCCTCTGGTAAATCATAGTTGAATACATGTGAAATATCTGAAATATCAATACCACGTGCCGCAACATCTGTCGCTACCAATACATCTACTTGATTTGTTCTAAATCGCTGTAATGCATTCTGACGTTGACCTTGTGTCTTATCACCATGGATTGTAAGAACTTTGATACCATCTTCTATTAACTTCTTAGTTAAACGATCGGCACCAATCTTAGTTCTTGTAAATACAATGGCCTTAGTAACTTCTGGACTTACAAGCATATCCTTTAGGACACGCTTCTTATCTGCCTTTTCACAGTATACAAGATACTGGGTAATTGTTTCAGCTGGACTTGCTGGTGGAGCCACACGAATATCCACTGGGTCATGTAATAATTCATTAGCTAATTCTTTGATTTCTTTTGGCATTGTTGCAGAGAACATAACAGTTTGACGAACTTCAGGAATACGGCTAGCGATTGTACGTACATCACCGATAAATCCCATATCCAACATACGATCCGCCTCATCAAGTACAAATATTTCAATATCACTTAAGACAATCTCACCCTGAACCATAAAGTCATTTAAACGACCAGGAGTCGCAATTAAAATATCACAACCACTGCGGAGTGCTTTTCTTTGCGGACCAGATGGTGCACCACCATATACACAACAAGCACGTAGTTTCAAATATCTGCCAAACTTTTTAAAATTCTCAAAGATTTGAACAGCTAACTCACGTGTCGGTGTTAATACCAGCGCACGAATCTGATGTTTCTTCTTATATTCAAGCTTATTTAAAATTGGCAATGCAAAAGCGGCTGTCTTACCTGTACCAGTTTGAGCACAAGCAATGATGTCCTTCCCTTCTAACATAACAGGGATTGCTTTCTCTTGGATTGGTGATGGTGTTTCATACTTCGCCTTACTGACAGCACTCAGTATCGGCTCCTTAAGTTCTAAATCTGAAAAGTTCATAAATCTCCTCTGCTTCTTAGTCTCATCAAAGAAAAACTGATCGAGCTTTTGTATTCCCGACCAGTATAATCAGTTTTCTATAAAAGACTCATAGATATTACTGTATATTCCTTATTAACGCAACCATAACACAGTTTTGCGATAGCATTCCGCTGCCATAATTCCAATGAGTACTATGAGTTTGAGTCTACGAATATCTCCTCAATTGCTACAATATCACTTTCTTTTAACATAATAATATGATTTACTCCATCCGGGAAAATATCAATTTCATCTTCACCAGATTCAGTACCAATAGCAGGATAGTAGTCTATGACTTCCCCGATAATGATTAAATCATTACAAGTAAACACTCTTACATGTTTCTCAAAGAAATCACTTAGTTTCATAAAATATATGTCCTTTTATAAAATTTCCCAAAGATAAAAGAAAATGATACATGTTATCTATAATATATGTTAAAGCAATACGCTTCTTCAACATTTTCATTTTAAGAGCGAGCAACGGGAATCGAACCCGCACATCAACCTTGGGAAGGTTGCATTCTACCATTAAATTATGCTCGCATATGTTTACTATATTGTATCTAAAATGACTAACCCATACAATATCTGCTAAAATATATCAGATGAAAAATACAGATATCAAAAAGTTAATACAATGGTATGACCAAAACAAACGCAGTTTGCCTTGGCGTGATACGGGAAATCCTTATGATGTTTGGCTAAGTGAGATTATGTTACAACAAACACGAATTGAAGCTGTCAAACCAAAGTATCTTGCATTTAAAAAGGAGTTACCCGATATAGCTAGCTTAGCAAACTGCGATGATGATCGTTTAATGAGACTTTGGGAAGGTCTTGGATATTATAGTCGTGCTAGAAATTTAAAAAAATGTGCTATATATTTGATGGAACATTATGCTGGTAAGTTACCAGAAAATTTTGAACTACTGAAGAAACTTCCAGGAATCGGTCCCTATACAGCGGGTGCTATTGCTTCGATTGCATTTAATCTACCAGCACCTGCAATTGATGGAAATGTACTACGTGTACTCACAAGATATTATGGAATTACAGAGGACATCCGCTTACCAAAAGTAAAGAAGATGATTGAAGACAAACTCAATGACTTCTACAGTTGTAAACAGCCAAATCTTAGTTACGCCTCTTTTAATCAAGGTATTATGGAACTGGGTGAAACAATTTGTGTACCAAACGGTGCTCCCCAATGTACAAAATGTCCACTCAATAAAAACTGTTACGCATATCAAAATCAGATGACAGACAGAATCCCATATCGCTCTTCTTTAAAAGATAGAAAGATATTAGAGCGTACCCTCTTTATTATTCGTGATAATCAATCCTTCTTAATTCATAAGCGACCTCATGAAGGACTTCTAGCAGGGTTATATGAATTCCCTGGCGTTGATGCACATCTAACAAAATCAGAAATGATTAGTCATATTGAATCCTTAGGGTTTACACCGCTTAGGATTAAAACTCTACCTGAAGCAAAACATATTTTTACACATTTAGAATGGCACATGCGTGCATATGAAATTAAGGTAGCTGAAATCCAACATCCATTAGATGAACATTACTATCTCGTAAATAAAAAGGAACTGCAATCACTTGCAATCCCTTCTGCATTTAGAAAATATACTGATTGGTATTCTCTTAGAGACTAACTCATTCCTTGCAAATGAGTTTTTTAGTCTGCACTACCATCTTGTTCAATCAAATACTTCACCGCCTCAATGGCAGCTTTGATTGCTAGATCTGTATCGTGGACTTGTGGATTTGGTAAACCTGCTCTTTGACGTTCTTGATTTGCGACTGTCAGAAGTACAGTGCCACAACGAACATGTAAATAACTAGCTACGATAAATAGAGCTGCAGATTCCATTTCGGAAGCCTTCGCACCCATCTTAAGCCACGCATCCCACTTACGAATTAAATCTGGTCCATTCGGAAGTGTTTCTGGACGATGTTGTCCATAGAAAGCATCCTTACACTCAACAACCCCTGTATGATATGGATGTTCAACACGACGAGCACCTTCTACCAAAGCATTTACAATATCTAAATCTGGAACAGCTGGATATTCAATAGGAGAATACTCCTTAGAAGTTCCTTCCATACGAATTGCGCCAGTTGCAATAACTAGATCACCACTCTTCACGCTTAAATCCATACCACCACATGTACCTATTCGGATAAATGTATCTGCACCAACTGCAGTTAGCTCTTCCATCGCAATGGAAGCACTCGGTCCACCAATACCTGTTGAAGTAACAGATACCTTTACACCATTTAACCATCCTGTATAAGTTACATATTCACGTGAGTCCGCTACAAGTTCAGCATCATCAAAATACTTCGCAATTTTGGCACAACGCTTTGGATCACCTGGCAAGAATACATATCTTCCAACATCGCCTTTTCCAACACCAGTATGATACTGCTTTCCACTACCCTCACTATAATCAATCATAAAAATATCTCCTTCTACACATTATAACGATAATAATCAGTCGTTCTATTGATGTAATTATAGCAGACCACTATATTAAATAAATAAAATTACGTTAGATATGCGCTAAAATCCGCACGTATTTCTAGCCATGCTCAAATTTTTTAATTTTTTTGAATAAAATGATTGCAAAGAAATTCCAGACATGCTATATTATACAAGCACTTGGCGCGTTGGTGAAGTGGCTTAACACACCGCCCTTTCACGGCGGCATTCACGGGTTCGAATCCCGTACGCGTCACTTTTTATTTTAGGGGCATCGTACAATGGTAGTACATCGGTCTCCAAAACCGCTGATGGGAGTTCGATTCTCTCTGCCCCTGCTGCTTACAGTGGATATAAGTCATGCATACACGCATGACTTTTTATTATATATACCAAATAAAAAGCAAGAATTTAATCTTGCTTACGTAATGGCTTTACACGCTGGATAGCAATTGTTGCTACAAATCCAGTTAATAATCCGGTTGGAATAGACAATAATAAGAAATATGGTAATACAACAATAAATGCCGGTTGCATATAGAAGAATGTAACAACCAATACCTGGCCTAGTGAATGTCCAATAGAACTCATAACGGAAGTAAACATCAAGGAAGAATTCAATAAATCCATCAAGATTAATATCAAGCTTGACAGTACTACACCCGCTAAACTAATCCAGAATACACTTCCAAATATCGTACCCGTCAAAAGATTGCCAATCAATACACGCATTGTATTTACGATAAGCATCTCTTTAATACCTAACATACGCAAAGCAACCAAGGCCATAATATTTGCTAAACCAATACGGAAGACACCCATTAATGGAGGTATCATTGTAGTTTCTAAAATATTCAACGTAATCGCAATAGCAGCTAATAGCGCTAGTACTGTAAAACGCTTCGTTTTAGCTATACTCATTTCACACCTACATACTCAGATAATAGATTTGCCGATCCAATAAAGACATCGTTTGGAAGACAAGTAATTGGGATAATACTATTTTCATCTGCCCAACCCATTTTTACGCATAGTTGATTTGGACAATCGACCTCACGTACATGCCACTTCTTATCTTTCACTTCAACGTGTACTTCACCTACATTACCTTTAACAACATATTCTCCATCAATACCTGAATCGAACCATTGTACAACTTTTCCACGATGTACAATACCCACCCAGATTCCAACTGGCTTTTCTGTTGGAACACCAAGAGAATCTGTATTAGTACTAGGTTCTGTACTTGGTTTTGCAGTCGGTTCTGTACTAGGTGTTGGCGTTGTTTCTGCAGTTGGCTCATCCTTCTTTGTAGGTTGTTTTTTATTTTTAGTGATATTGAGACCAATAATTCCTAATACTGCAATCAAGATAATACTGATCAAGATATATATTTCTTTCTTCTTCATAATGACAAAATTATAACATGTTTAACCCAATTTATCGCAGTTAAGTTTGTTATAATAACAACATGAGAAGAAAGCAGAAGTATATTCAGCATTTGATATTCCCTATCATCCCACTCGTATTTACAATACTATGGCTTGTCTATGCTGGATATGAAACGAATATCAGTGTCTTACTTTCTAAATCTAAAATTCGTATCTTTCCCCAAGTTTTATGTGGGATTTCACTCATATATCTGTTTTGGAAACTAAAGGATACGACCAAGCAATATGTTAGAGTTTTATTCTTTCTTTGTGCGATACTCACACTCATATTCCCTTATATCGAATTAGCACTCATCAAAAACATGCATCTAATATTCGCATATAGCACACTTGTTCTATATGTAATACTAATAAAAGACTTACCCGCTTTTTTTCAATATCGAACAATGTTTTTCATGGCATGTATCTTCTGTTTCTTTGATTGTATTTTACAGATGAAGATTACCGGTTTATCTGAAGTTATATTTCTTTGGGTTAATGCATATATCTTAGTAAAATAAAAAATCGAATCACTAAGATTCGACTTTTTACTATTGATTAATTTCAGAAACTTTCTTGCGTTCAGGACTTAAGTTATCGCAATAGAAACGTACAGCAACTGTACCTAATGCACAGTTATCTTCTGTTGGTTCAACGATATAATAGTCACCTTCAAGCATGCAGTTATATAAAGCTTGGCAAACTGTCTTAAGGTTATCCTTACCAGCTTCAAATTGAGTTAATAATGCGTCTGCGCTTAATTCAATATAGAGCCAATCTAAAGCCTTAGCTTCACCCTTCTTCCAGTTGATTGCGTCTTCGTAATCTTTTACTGTCTTTAAATCTAAATCTTCAACCGTAGCCTTAGCTGTCTTCTTAACTGTCTTCTTTGCCGTTTCCTTCTTAACAGTCTTAGCTGCTGGTGCTTCCTTCTTTACTTTCTTTGCAGTTGTAACTTTCTTTTCAGTAGCTTCTTTCTTTTCAGCTTTCTTTGCTGGTGCAGCCTTCTTCTTTGTAGCCTTCTTTTCAACTACTTCTTCTGCTACTTCTTTAACAGTTTTCTTTGTTGGCATGTTAGCAAATCCTCCTTTTTTTCTACTGCTTACGCGAATTATATCACAATTTCATTATAATTTTTCACAATAGATTTCTGTAAGTGTTAATATATGGTTGTAAAGGATACGAAATATGATCGTAAGTCGTAAAGAAATGCTCGAGATTGAAGAAAAATCTGGGCTTTCATCATTTGAATTAATCAATCTTACAGGCAAGAAATTAGCTACACATTTATTACCTTATTTAGAAGTGAATTCTAATATTTTAGTATTGGCTGGAAATGGTAATAATGGTGCAGATTCTTTTGCGCTTATCAACAACTTAAAACAATTTCATATCAATCTTATATTGGTAAATGGACTTCCAAAGAATCCAGATGCGATGAAGATATATAAACAAGTTCCATATCCCATTATTCAACCAATTCATTCTTTAGATACATGCTTGAAATCTTGTGACGTTATTATTGATGGCATCTTTGGCTTTGGCTATCATGGCAAATTAACGGATGAAATGCGTACAGTATTCAAACAGATACAGGATGCAAAAAAGCCAATCTATAGTATTGATATCAATTCTGGTGCAGAGTGCGATTCAGCCATGCATGATTCATTCGCATTACATTCTACAGTCACATTTGCGTTAGATTGCTATAAGCCCTTCCACATATTGCAGAAGTATCACCATCTATTTGAAAAGTTAGAACTTGTTCCACTTGATATACCGCATCCAAAACATAGTAGTTTTTTAGAGATGAATCAAACTCTATTCTTCCAAAATCTTGCGAAACGAAAGGAAACTGCACATAAAGGCAGTAGTGGTAAGATTCTACTTGTTGGAGGTTCTTATGGAATGGCTGGAGCAATCAGCCTAAATATAACTGGTGCAAAAGCACTTGGTTTTCCATACATTGAAGTAGGATGTATTGATGGTATCTACCCTATCGTTGCTTCGAAGCACACTACTGCTGTATTCCATCCATTCTCAGCACACAATGTTGAACAACAGTTAACCCCTACAATTGAACATGTAAGTGCAGCTGCCTTTGGTAGCGGTGTTACGCAGATGTATGAAAAAGAATTATGTCTTGACCTAATGATTCAAAATTGTCATGCACCTTTGATATTAGATGCAGAAGGCATACGCATGTTAAGATATAATACCTGGAAATTACGCTTTGCAAAATCGCCGATTATCCTAACGCCACATATCGGAGAGTTCGCAGATTTATTTCATTTAGAAAAGGAAGAAGTGATGCGTAATCCTTTGCACTATGCATTAAAATATGCAAAGGAATTAAAAGTATATATCGTACTAAAATCCGCACATACGATTATCGCTATACCAAATGGACAATGCTATATCAATCAGACCGGTAACGAATCATTAGCACAAGCTGGCAGTGGTGATTTACTAACTGGTATGTTAACTGCACTACTTGCATATCATTGTGATATCTTTACTAGCTTACGCATGGGTGTATGGCTACATGGTCATATTGCAGATAAACTTGCAGCTCATCATTCTAAAATGCATATGAACCTAGAAGATTATCCCGAAGCTATTGATCAATTTTTCTATGAAAATGGGTATTAAAAAACGAGGACTTCCTCGTTTTTTTAACCCTTTAGACCTTCTTCTTGACGCTGCATATTCTCTACAACAACATCATAGATATCACCGATAGATTGTGCATATTCAAGCACCTTCCATGGTTCATTTGTATGGAAATGAATCTTGATTAAAGTATCATCGCCAACAACTAATAAGCAGTCACCTCTAAAATTCTCTGTAATATAGTCATTAATGACATCTTCATCTAAATCATGTCCATCAATCAACAACTGTGTATCAAATTTAAACTCTAATTGTTCCATTTAAGTACCTCCATTAGATGCTGTTATTATATCACGCTTTTAGCGAAAACAAGTAGATATCAATGCTCCAGGGATTTTATATCGTACATCTGTATATAGGAGTTGAGGTATCCTATGAAAACATCATTCACAAAACAACAGCTTTTACATATGATTCAAGATAATATAACGAATATCTTCTTCCCGGAAAATTACCTAACATTTCTAAATCAACTAAGTTTTTTTCATGAAGAATCATTAGAAAATATCATCTTAATATTCACACAATGCCCTACTGCTACGATTGTATTCTCATACAAAGCTTGGCAAATATATCATCGTATTGTCCGCCGTGGTTACTCTGCTATTTCATTATTGCCAAATAATAGAGACAGTAACCAAGTACGCTCTGTCTTCGACATCAAGCACACAGTTGGCAAAGAATTCATTCCAACACATACTGATATACATGTAAAACAGATACATAGAATTCTAAGTTCCATGTTATCTAAGATAAAGATAGATTCTATCATTCAAATAGTCACAGACGATACTACACTACAAATAAAACATGCATTACAACACTACATCTATTATTTACTTCATACGTCTTTCCCTAAATATTGTACGAGTGAAATAGAAATGAAAAGTATACTCTATTGTGTTTGTTTTTACTATGGAATAGACGTAAGTGAATATAGCTTTTCCTCTATTGCCCTTTGGGCAAAACAAAAAACGAATCACGATCTAAGAGAAGCCTTAAATGTCATTCGTCATATTACTACTTTTTTAATTGATACAATTAATTACATGTATGTTAGTCATGAATATTCTTAGCAACCGGTAAACTCCATTTATGTAGAATTGCCATTGCTCTTACAAAGATTGTCACACCAATTCCTACCCAGATACCCAGTGAGATATTCCCTGCATGCATTAACATTGCACATGGTATGGCGCCAATAATGGAGGCGATTGCATATACATCCGTATGAAAGATTTGTGGTAATTGGTTTACACAGATATCACGGAATAAACCTCCACCAACACCTGTTAATACACCACAAAATACCAATAGAAAACTATGTGATGTTGGATGCAAGAAGAAGGCTACACGCACACCAACAGCTGTAAATACACCCAATCCTATCGCATCAGCAATTAACAAGAAATTCTTATACGCATTTTTCTGCGTAATCTTATTTGTATTCACATTGAAGTAGGCAAATAAGAATACGATAACAGAAGTTATACTCGCAACAACGACATATACTGGGTTAGAAAATGCACTTGGTGGCACACTCCCTAATACAATATCACGCATAATTCCACCAAACGTTGCGGTAATAACTCCAATAATTACTACTCCAAAGAAGTCCATCTTCGATTTCATTGCGACAAGTGCTCCAGATATCGCAAAGGCAATGGTACCTACTATTTCTAATATAAATATGTATTGATTCATATCATCCTCGTTATAATCCGTTCGTATTATATCAAAATTAAAAGTGCGTGTTCAACGCACTTTTATACAACTTATTCAGTTTCATCTTTTGGATGATAGATTTTCTCTGCAACGATTTGCACAACGGTCTTCTTATTTTCATCTTTCATGTAAAACTGCTTACGAAGATGGCCTTTGATACCAATTCTTGTGCCCGCATGGAATTCTTCACGAACTTGATCCGCTACATCTCCCCACGCAACTACATTTAAATAGTCCTTCGCTTTACTTGGTTCATTGTGTTTTACACAAACTGAGAATGTTGACATTGTGGAATCATTTTTTGTGCTACGAACACTAGGTTCGTACATCACTGTCCCTTTAATTTCAACTGCATTTAAATCATTCATCTTCTGTCCTCCATAGAATATCCTTCTACGTATATATTCACAGAAGATGAAATAACTCCCCAAAAATTAAAGTAATTCTTGAATTGCTTTTTCGACATCTGCCATATCAGCAGTTGGTTCAAAACGAGCTACTACATTTCCCTTACGGTCAACAAGGAACTTCGTGAAATTCCACTTAATATCAGAAGTTTCTCTAAAGTTAGGAACGAGATTACCAACGTGTGCATTCATGAAGTCTGCCTTTTCACCTGTGAATCCTTCGAAACCCTTTTCGCTCTTTAAGAATGTATATAATGGTAATTCATTTTCACCATTTACATCAGACTTATGCATGTGTGGAAATCTTGTATTGAAGTGTAAAGAACAGAACTCATGGATTTCTTCATCAGATCCAGGTGCTTGTCCTCCAAACTGATTACAAGGAATATCGAGGATTTCTAAACCTTGTGCATTGTAGTTTTCATGAAGCTTTTCTAACTCTTCATACTGTGGTGTAAAACCACAAGCTGTCGCAGTATTTACTACTAATACCACCTTATTTTCATACTCTTTTAAAGAAATCTGATTGCCCTTGGCATCAGTTACATAATAATCATAAAATCCCATAATTAATTTTCTCCTTTGGTTAGTTCTATTGTATCAACCATGGTTGGCATTGCAATTGATATACTCTCAAAGAAAAAAACGACCCAACAAAATGTCGAATCGTCTCCTAGTGCCTCCGGTCGGACTCGAACCGACACGGTATCGCTACCGGGGGATTTTGAGTCCCCTACGTCTACCAATTCCATCACGGGGGCGCTCAATTATTTTATATGATTGCTTTTTAAAATGCAATAGGTGGAAAGTTTCAAATGAACTTTCCACCTAAAAGATTACTCTTTCTCGCTCTTTCTTGCGTCGATGACTTTCTGTGCTACATCATGAGGTGCTGCTTCATAGCGATCAAACGCTAATTCATAAGATCCACGACCCTGAGTCATTGAGCGAAGTTCTGTTGCGTATGTTAACATTTCTGCCATTGGAACTTCTGCTCTAATTACCTGTAGACCATCTTCATCAGTACCCATATCCAAGATGATTCCACGACGCTTTGTAAAGTCTCCCATCAGTGTACCTGTATAGTCTTCTGGTGCAGTCACAACAACCTTACCAATTGGTTCTAGAAGCACTGGTTTCGCATTTGGCATCGCGGCATTATATGCAAGTCTAGCAGCTTCTTTGAAGGCTACTTCCTTGGAGTCTACTGGGTGATAGGATCCATCATATAGAGTCGCCTTAACACCAACTACTTTATATCCTGCAAGGACTCCCTTATTCATGCAGTCACGTAAACCTTGTTCAACTGGTGGGAAGTACTGTTTAGGAACTGCACCACCAAATACTTCTTCCGCAAATACCATGTCATCAGAATCTGTTGGTTCAAATCTTACCCAAACATCTCCATACTGACCAGCACCACCATTTTGTTTCTTGTATTTCCCTTGTGCTTCAGCCTTTGCAGAGATTGTCTCACGATACTGTACCGTTGGTTTTTCTGTTGTTACTTCAACCTTATACTTACTCTTTAACTTAGAGAGAATCAAGTCGATATGTTGATCGCCCACACCATAGAGTACTTGTTCGTGTGTTTCTTCGTTATTTACGAGTTTAATTGTATGATCTTCTAACATCAAGTTATGAATACCGTTGGATAACTTATCTTCATCCGCCTTTGTCTTTGGATGAATTGCATATCCTAACATTGGATGTGGATATTCAATATCTGGATACTTAATAACTCTTGAACGTGTGCATAATGTATCATTTGTTTCTGTTGCCTGTAACTTAACAACTGCACCGATATCACCTGTAAATAACTTACCTACACCAATCTGATACTTACCATTGATAACATAAATCTGGTTAATCTTTTCGGTTACATCTTTCTTGGAGTTATATACTTGGCTATCACTGTTGAGGACACCACTCATTACCTTTAAGTAAGAAACCTTTCCTACAAATGGGTCGACGATGGTCTTGAATACAAATGCACTGAGTGCTTCGTTTTCGTTTGTTTCCATGTCGATTGTATCACCCTTGAGTGTTTCAGCTTGGATTCTCCCCTTCTCTGCGTAACTTGGGAAGTATTCGGTAATTAGGTCTAACAAACGTTCAATACCTGTTTGGTTTTCTGCACTACCGCAATATACAGGGCGGATATCACCATTACGTACACCAATCCGTAAACCCTTGGCTAATTCGTGTTCATCAAATGTTTCCCCTGAGAAGAATTTCTCCATGAGTTCATCATCAGTCATTGCGATAGCTTCAGCGATTTCATTATAGTAACGTTCTACTTCACCAATTAAAGCAGATGGTACTTCCTTGGCTGTATTGCGGTCATTGTAGTACCATGCTTTACGACGCAAGATATTGACAGATCCTACAACCACACCATTTTCAATGATTGGTACTTCAAATGGGATAACTGACTTACCGAACTTATCGCGAATACTAGTATATACTGTATCAAAGTTCGCATTTTCTACATCCATCTTATTGATAAAGAAGATTGTAGGAATCTTTTGTTTAGAAACTGCTTCACGCCATGCGCGCTCTGTACCTGCTTCAATCCCTTCTTTTGCGTTTACAACAATCAAGGCATTATCACCCATCATTAAACCAGTCGCTTCTTCACCCGCATAGTCCATATAACCTGGTGTATCGATAAAGTTGATCTTCTTATCTCTCCATTCTACAGGTGCGATATGGCAATATGCTGATGTGCCACGCTTACCTTCTTCAGGATCATAGTTCAGTGCTGTGGTTCCATCGTTATTCTTTCCATAACGTTCAATTGCCTTTGTAAAATATAGGCAGGCTTCAATGACAGAACTTTTACCAGCACCAGAATGTCCTAATACCACTACGTTTCTTACTTCATTAGCTAAATAGTCTTTCATTGTCGGCCTCCTACTTTAAAATATCTTTCAAATCTGATAAGCATTCTTTACGTACGTAATGAATTGCTAAATTACCATCATAATCCTTCATTGTCTTATCTGCGCCTTTTTCAAGCAGATACTTCACTAATTCAGGAATTCCAATATACGCAGCGCGCATCAATGCTGTACATCCCTTATTATCAGCCTTATTGATATCTGCACCGTTATCTACTAGATCTTTAATTTCATCTAACTTGTATGCATTTACTGCTTCCATTAATGCTGTACGACCTTGTTCATCTACTGCATTTACATCAGCGTTCTTAGAAATTAAGTACTTTACTGTGTCACTATGACCAAGTAATGAAGCTCTCATCAAAGCTGTTCTACCCTTATTATCGTGGGCATCAATATTTGCGCCCGCATGAATTAACATACGGCAAATGTCTGTGTGACCCTTCTTAGCGGCACCCATTAAAGCTGTCTTATTATTTTTATCTCTAGCTCTTGTATCCGCACCATTGTCTAATAAGAAACGTACGATTTCAGTGTAACCACGTTTTGCACTTCTCATTAACGCTGTACGTCCATCACCATTTGCGATGTTGATGTTTGCACCCTTAGAAACCTGTGCACATAACTTTGCAAAATCGCCACTGGCTGCTGCTTCAAAAAAGTCTAAATTTGTCTGATCCATAATCGTTTTCCTCCTGTATGATTATCAGAAATTAGTTACAAAAAAGGATGGGCATTATATGTCCATCCTAAAAACCATTTTCACAGAGAACCCGTCAAAAACCTCCCCGCCTGGGGTTTGTACAATCTCATATTGTATATCAAAAAGAACATGCTTCGTAGTCATGCTACATCATCTCCATTCTCTTAATCAATACACTTCGTGTTCCTGTAACTACATAATACCGCAATTTTATTTCCCTGCAATATTGTTTGATTATCTTTTGCCAACTTTTCGTATGAATTCATGAAAATAATGTAAACGTTTACATATTCTATTTAAGAATCTGAATCTTAGTATATGGAATTTCAATTCCATTCTCTCTAAACGCAACAAGTAAAGCTTTGCGAATCTTTGAAGCCGTCTCTACACTCTTACCAAGTGACTTTGTTGTAAATGGGAAACGAATTTGAATACCACTATCTAAGAATTCATTTACCGTAATATTGATTGGTAAATTCTTCTCTTTTGCTTCTGCACTTCTCGTATCGATGACACCATCTGTATTTACTACAACATCAGTAATTACTCTCTCCAGTTTATCGATATCCGTATGATACGCAACTGATAAAACTAAGTAGCGAATGTATGTCTTCTGTCCAAATGCTTTGTCTTCTACGATTGCGGAGTTCATTGTACTATTTGGCACAATGATTTTTGTATTTTCAACCGTATTCAAGATTGTATGGCGAAATGTAATTTCAATCACTGTACCAGAGATATTCTTCTCAGGAAGATTAACCATATCCCCGACATGGAATGGTTGATAGATAACGATGAAGAAACCGGCGATAAAGTTACCAAATGTCTCCTGTGCAGCTAAACCAACAACAACTGTCATCACACTTGTTGCGCCTAGTATCGCTGTAGAAACGCTCTGTAAAGGTTTCACATTCATCAAGATAGCGAATGTCGCAATCACATAAATCACTGTACGTAATATCTTTAAAAGGTACTTAAATGGCATACTAGCCCTAGCATCCTTCTTCATCGCATGATCAACTAGTTTTTCCAATATCGTTGAAAATATCTTCGCAATCATCACTGTAATTAAAAATGTAATGATAAATCCTACAGCTCCATTTTCAAAAATAGTATTTCCAAATAAAAACACACTGTTTTCTTTTACAATGTTTCCCATCATTAACCTCACTTCAATAAATCACTATATTCCTTATATTCAGGCATATACATTCTGATAATATCATAAAATCGTTTCGAATGGTTCGCTTCCAGGATATGTGCATACTCATGTAATAAAACATAATCTAAACATACAACCGGAAAATGAATGAGTCTTGATGATAAACTAATATGATGTGTCATCGGCGAATAAGATCCCCATCTACTAGTCATGTATTTTAGTGTAATACGCGGAAGATTTCTATGATTTGCAATGCAGATATAATCATCCCATTCTTTCCGTCTTTCCTCCACCATTAGTTTCAGTTGTAAGTTTCCTGTACGATAGAAAATGTCTTGAATGATATCATCTTTCATCTCTGGTAGATAGAATACGATACGATCATCTTCTACTGCCATAAAACGCTGCTTAGAAATGATAAAATCCACGGGATATACCTTACCTAACCAACATGCTTCTTTACGGTTGGTGCCATCCAAAAGATAGCGATTCTTCTTTCTTTCTTTTTTACTAACTTTTACGATCCAGTCTTCCTTTTCATGGATAAACGATAGAATTTCCTGCTCACTAACATAGCGTGGGCAGGTAACGAATAATGTTCCATCATCCTTTACACGTAAGTACATTCTTTTATTTCGCTTGTGTTCGACCACGAGATTCCGCAGCTCATCACCAATATGTATTTGTCTCATGTATGTATGATACCTCTATTTATAATATAACTAAAAATAACTGTTGTTTATTATTTTTGGATATGATAATATATTTTAGCACATGGCGGCTATGGTGAAGTTGGTTAACACACTGGATTGTGGCTCCAGCACTCATGGGTTCGAGTCCCATTAGTCGCCCTTTAGTATATATAGAAAACTCGCTTAAATAGCGGGTTTTTATTATGTTCTTATACTTTTAGCGAACAGTTTGGCGAACAATTGCTACAAACATAAAAAAAGAACCTACCCTCGCAATGAGAGTAGGCTCGTGTTTATTCTTTTGGCTTTTCTGCTAATTGTTGTGCATCTGCTTTTTGCTTTAGCGTGTCTAGTGCTTTGACGATGATTGCCGGCATCGGCAATCCCATCAATCCGAGGTTTTCAATAATCGAAATTCCCTCACTTGCAATAAAGCCGGTAACTACCGCATTACGGATCAACTCCATACCTGTAACCTTATCCAACTGTACTGAAATGAATACCATTAACAGGATACCGCCCTTACGGAACAATCCTTTGAGTGATGCCCTGCTCTCCAATGCCCCGGTTTTAGACTTTGGAGATGCCTTAAAAATACCTGCTGTAACTAATCCTGTGATGTAGTCGATACCCATAAACCAGATGAGTGTAATTAACATTTGATCGCCGCCCCCTAATGCTGTTGTGATTGTTCCAAAAATGAGGGCTATGACTCCAAACGCTTCCCCGCTCATTCCTAATGCTTTACTTAATTTGTCCATTTTTATTTCCTCCTATCTAACTCTAATGGTGTCGCCGGCATAGATCTTGTTTGGGTCGGAAATACCATTGATGTAAGCAAGATACTGATAAGATGTCCCATATCGTTCGGCGATGCCGCTTAGCGTATCGCCCGGTTGAATCGTATAGTATTCCTCATCAGATGATTGTGCCGGCACTACGCCGTCAATCACAATACGATCTCCTACATGAATAATGTTCGGATCAGCGATGCCATTGATGGCAGCCAAGTGCTGATAGGTCGTTCCATATCTCTGTGCAATTTCTGATAATGTATCACCCGCCCGTACGATGTACACCTCGCCTGTTGACTGTGGTGTCGGCTCAGATTGTGGTTGTACCTGTGGAGTTGGAATCGGTTGCCCTGTTGTTCCGGCATAAGCCATCCACGCCTCGGCGTCACCATAGAACAATGACAAATCAAGATTTCCACCCCAACCAGCGATGTTGCCAGATGATGTGAATTGATGCATAGCGTAATCGCCTTGATAGATTGTCTCTACGTAATCATTCCACCCACGTCTAGCGTAATCCGGATACTCGGCAATCCATAATCCGTAATCGCCTAAACCTTCACATTGATTAGCGGCAGAGCGTTGTACGTAAATCATCGGATTAATACCAGTAAGAGCTACCACACGTTCGCAGAACCGCTTAACCCAATTCGAATTACCCCAAGCAGCATTATCCCCAGATTCCCAGTCGAGAACTAGGATAGCTTCATGTAAATATCCTTGTATGTTACCAATAAAGAAATCGGCTTCTGCTTCTGGATTTCCACCTGATGCATAATGATACACACCAAGCAATTTCCCTGCCGCCTTAGCAGACTGATAATGTTCATCACAGTAAGGATTGATATAACCGGTGCCTTCAGTTGCTTTGCAAATAACTGCATCACAATCAAGATTACCGGTAATGATTCCTGCTTGATGTGATGCTACATCTACTACTCTTAACATTATTTTTCCTCTTTCTATTTTTCATCTGCATAGCAAATGTTCTTTGCTTTGCGATATACATCTACATAGGTTTCGTTCTTGTCGCCATTATGAGTCACCTCGCAATAGTCTGCTCCGCCATTTTCAGACTTTAAAACATTAGTGCTGACTAAGGCTTTCCAATTCTGCAATGTTTTAGCAAACCCAACCACATAGCAAGCATTTGCCGTTACTTCAACACCGTTTACTTCTGTCATTGCCTTTGCTGCTAATTCTTTTGCTCTTTCAATCATTTTCTTTTTCCTCTTTCTTTCTATCTAAAAAAGCACCCTTTCGAGTGCCTTTACAGCAATATTTAATTTTCTTTGTGATAATCCCAAGCAGTACCGAAGCCGGGCTCATTGCCCTTATTGTTGTCGATTTTTGAAACGAACACAATTCCTCTAGCGATTGCTAAATCGCCTTTAGAATAGATTGTTTTATCATTCCACGGCTTGATTTCGACTTTCGGTTTATCTTGACTGTTCTCGCTTGCCTTTAACATCTTGTAATGCTTTGAGTCTTTGTCAGGTGTATTAGTTTCACTTGATATCACAGCTTCGATAACCTCATACGGAATGCTCTTGTATTTGAAACGTTCTCCTTTTTGATAAGGAAATTTAAACGCATTCCAATCATCCAAGAACTTCGACCACTTGATAACGTCTTTGATTTCCGCGTTTTGCAACCCTAATGCGATAAATCTAGCGACCGCTTCTGTTTCAGCTTTTTGATTGGCTAAATCGATTTCCGCTTGCGGAACTTCATCAAAAGAAAACCTAATACTAATATTGTTTTCATCAACCACCTTAGTTTCAAAGCCTATCATTTTTACCGTTTCAAATTGATATAAAGCGTTTTCTTTGCCACCGATAGACTCTACTATCTTTGCATTTGATACGTTCTTTTGGTTCATAAGAACCGCTGTATCATAAACCCTTTTAAAAGGTATCATCAATTCAAAACCATTTTTCTGGTATGACAAAACTTCAAATGTTTTGCCATCATTTAACTTAATTTCCATCTGTTCGACCTACTTCCTATTCTATTCTGTGCCAAATATTAACTGCGTAATATGGTGGTAATGAGTTAGCTTCAGCAGTTTGTCCAACTACCTGCGTAAAGTGGTTCCAACCTATGAAACCTGCACCTGAGCCTGTAACAACAAACGTAGCATTTCCTACCGCAGCTAAGTTTGTATCATTTGCGGCTTTATAACCAATAGCGTTAGTGTTTCCATTAACCGCGCCGATTGCTGCCGCTAGATTTCCGTTTCGTCCATCTCTTTGGCCATGTGCGTGTGTAGCACTACCACCTTTTGATTTAATAGGTATGTCTTCACTCGCACCAATCAAGAATCTATCATTTATCTTTTCCCATTTGCCACCAAGAATAGCATTTGGATCATAGTCCTTATTCTCGTTCATCAGAACAGAGCCAATAGGATAAAAGAAATCAATCAATCTTTGATAAGTGTTGTTATTTTTTAAGTAAAACGCTTCTGCACAAAAGTTGCCATTTACATCAACTTGCGTTTTTCCAAGTTGCATAAGTGCTTTTTCGATAGCAAGTGTTATATCTCGACTTATAGACTGTCCAAAACTATCGGTGGCAGTTAATGTATATGTATATGCTTGGTTAGGATTTGCACCACCAATAGGCTTTGTTGCGGACCATTTATTACTATTGAGTATTCCTGGTGTATTGCCAGTTGCACTACCTGTAATGGTGATGTTGATTGCGTTTGTTGTATCGCCAACTTTGCCTTGCCAATATTCACCATCGGCGCTGATTGCACCGTTGCTACTTTCCGCACCATTACGAGCCACATTTAAGTTGATAATAGATGGTCTAACGTACTGATGATACTTTGCTTTCTGTGTCCAAGTTGTAACATTATTACGACTATCTGTAGCGGTAATCGTGTACGTGATCTCGCTATTTGCATTTGTCAAACCATCGAATAAAACATCTGTTGTTGCTGTATTGACTGTCTTATTAAACGTTCCAACACTTACAGTGATAGATTTAATCGTTGCATGTTTCTTAGCGTTTGCTGATACTTTTACTCGCTTTTTAGACAATAAAGACATGCATTCATACACATTTGGAATAAAAGATTTTGCAATACCTTCATCTGTAACAACAATGCTATCTAACGTTGGACTATCTGTGATTGTCAGTTCTTGTTTATATTCAGTACTTTCACCAATCTTAGTTTTAAAATCAGCGGTCCATGTTTCTAACACAATACCGATTTCACATTTCCCCTTATCAAGATTTTTGGTGAGTTCATAAATTCTGTCCCATTCCGTTTCAGACATAGACACAACCGCACCATTTTCGTATGGTTGAACAATCTTAATCTGTTCAACGTTGACAATACTAATGCGCATACGTTCGCGGTATGCATTTACTTTTCTTGTGTACGCAATGGCATACTTGTTTTCGTTATTGTTCAGAGAATAATTATCAACAACACTCTTTCTTGGAATGTTTCTGCACGATACATCGCCACTTAGCGATGTATCCATCAATGGATATGCTCCAAAAGTTAAACTAGCAGATAAATTTGTAGTGTAATCTCCATTATCGTCATGTCCAGCCCAAAACCCACCTCTTAGAATGTTTTTAGATGTTTCAAAATGGTATGGAGAACCGCCACTAATTGGAGTACACCCAGTACATTCAATTAAGTAATTACCACCGTATGTATTACCTTGTTCCCATTCTGTATCGAGAGATACTTCGATCCATGATTTATTGTTTTCGACGTCTATCCATTGGTCTGGCTCTCTCGCCCATAAAACAATGTCGTATATACCGCCATTTACATTTTTATGGACTTGTGCAACTTTTACCCAGTTGTTGTTTAATGCAACCATATTTATTCACCACCTATCCAATAAATATTCGTGCATGCGACAGTTTCGCCGTTGATTTCTTTCATCGTTCCACGCTTAAATTTGTGTGCGCCAGTTGCAAAGTTCCCCTCTGCTTTTAATGACTGCACTCGTGTTTCGGTAGAATTGACATCAACCATGACTTTCCCATTAACCACAATCTTTGACGATTTTTCATCAAGCACCTGTTCAGTTGTTGAACCCTCTTTACCTTGAATATGCATGCCGTCAGATTGCAACTTAATTTGTTTTAAAACAGCCGTTTTACCGTCTATTTCTTCCGTTAGCGTTTGACTAATACTATCTTTCGTCAACTGCAATTCCGCCTTAGTTGCATATTGTTGGGTCTGTGCTTCTAATGCGTGCAAATCATCATTTGTTGATTGTAATGATTTCTTGATTGCTGTTGTTTCTTGTACGGATAAATTAACAGAATTGTTTAATTGCTCGATGGTTGACTTATTGGCAATAGATACATCAATCCATCCATTTAATGCATCAGCTTTGACCGCTTCGGAATAACCAATACTATCATCAGTAAAGATGGTTTTGTATCTTGTCCATATCCATGTATCTTTGGTCTTTTCAGGTTGCGTATTTGACCACTCACCACCTACTAATTCTGTCTTTGATGTTGACAAATAGTATTGCGGTTCGGCATGTTTAACACCCCTGCCTGCTTTGCCTGCTATTGATGGAGAATAGATATCCGATGTTGTTTTATCGCTGTATGTATATGTGATCTTAGTCCACAGCGTATAACCTTCATTGACAAGTGGTATATTCTCTAACCACTGACCAGTTGGAGGTACTACAGAGCTTGTACTCGCTTGATACGTTAGTTTTGGACTACCGACAATCCCCCTACCTGCATCACCCTTAATACCCGTCAGCTCGAATGGATCATGTTTAATTTCGGAACCATTCGCTAAAACATCTGCAAGCATGTACCACATGTGTTGTCCAGCTATTGATACCGGCTTCGTGGTAGACCATGCTGAATCTGTTTTGGACGGTTTATCTTCTGACGTCGTTTGCAAGTAATATTGCTTTGTGCCAGAGACTGTTCCAGCAGAAATATTTTCAACTTGTGTCTTAATCTTGTTTGTTTCAACTTGTAGATTACCTACATCGCCTTTTGCATCTTCAAGATTCTTTGCGACAATTTCAAGCTTGTTTGCATCTTGATCAACTTTAACCTGTAGGCGTTTAATTCTTACTTTATCGGAAACCTTAGTAACAACAGAATCGACATTCTTTAATGCAACCTCTCCATCAAGTTCGACAACAGATTGTGTACCTACATACTTTCGCTTAATGCTCAAGACGATACACTTATTGCCGTCATATGTGACCGTATCGCCTAATTTAATCGCATCTTTACCAAAGGTTTTTAAACCTGACATACCGTAGAATGATTGGCCATTATACTTCGCTAAAATAGCATCTGTATAGGTTTGGCTATCGCAATAGGAATTGTTTGCATCTATGTAGATGGTCTTACCTGTATCGTTTCCTGAAGCAATCAAATTAACACCGTCATCATACGCAACACGTGAGATGGTTATTAGATCTGTTTTTTCAAAATCTGATGTAAATTCTATATCGTGATTAGTAGTAAATAGATTTCTGAAGATAAGCGTATTTGACTCATTTATGAGTGCATTTGTACCACTTAATTCAGCAATCCATCCAATGTAATCACGCATGATTATTGTTGTATCTATCCACTGTGCTTTTTTGTTCAGTACAGTATTTGATAACCCTGTTTTATCAATGCCGACACCAGCCAAATTAGACATCTCATCTAATTGTTGAGAGATAGTTGGATATTTATCCTTTTCATACGCTAACGAGCTCTTGTACGGCTTGTTAAACTTAATCATCACGTCATATAAATTCAGTGATAACTTTTTTGTGTATTTCTCTGGAGCTTCTTGGACAATGAATTCTTGTGTCGGAATTTCCGTACTATCAGCTTCTTTTAGATCAATCAAAAAGGTGTTCCCAGCACAATTACTAAGAACACCATCTGTATTGTTTAAATCGAGATCCAACATCATGCTTGGAGTGTTACCCAAAAGTCTATCCTCTTGCATGCTGTTAGACGAATTGAACGATACAACTAGGTCTGTTATTTCAACAGGTGTTGCAGTTCCTTTTTTTATATAGACTTTCATATTCTAGCACTCCGTTAAATCAAAGGTGTAGCCTTGGCTATAAATGCCATCACCGATAGCAATATACTTAAATTTACATTTACTGCAATACATTTTGTACGTTTTACGCCGCAGCGTTTTAATATCAAATGTTTCGACCATAAACTCTGGTGGTTCTAGCATATTCATTACTTCTGAAACCACTTCTAAGTCATCGATGGCATAAGCCAGCGCAATCTTCAACACACGAGAACGAATACGCATACGATGCATGATTCCTTTTTTAACATCGCGCAACGAACTGTCACTGTCTAAATCACCGTATTCAGGTTCAAACTTAGTCGGCGCAGGGAGATCTTTACCATCAATTTTAATTTTTATCAATTCATAATCAATCATGCTTTAACCTCCCTTTGCTAACTGTAGTTGTTTATTTCTTTGATCTATTAGTTTTAGCAATTTATCTCGGTCAATCACGATTCCTAGATTTTGTAGTGTCTCTAAGATTTCATACATTAGTTGGATAATTACTTCTTGACCATTGCCGCCTTGTGATGACATCAGTGCATCGTCTATCGCACGTTTGGTCTGTTCATAGATCTTACTCTCAGGCGAAACGATTTCACCTTCGTGACGGTTATCACCAATCAAAGCTAATCGTGGAGCATTTGCTCCAACGTATCCACCTTGTGCCAATGCTGGAATATTAGGTAAATCTACTCGGAAGCCTTTACCACCGATAATAGGTACCCAATCCGGTACGGTGAAGCCTACACCATTGATTCGGTTAATTGCACCATTGACGATAGCGATTACCGCATTGATTGGTCCTTTTACCACACCTGAAATCGTACTGAAAATACCACCGAAGATATCGACAATACCCTGCCAAGCTTGTTTCCAATTTCCTGTGAATATTCCCTGGATAAAATTAATCAAGCCACCAAATATCTGTTTGATACCATCGAAAATTTGTTGTGTTCCACTGAAGAACGCCATTACGATTCCGTTGATAAACTTAAACGATGAGCTGAAATTTGTTCCGAAAACTCTATCCAAGAACCCTAAGAATGTACGAAGGATTTCCTGGACTCCTTGCATAGCTTTATCAACATCTAATGTGAAGATACCAATCAAGAAATCAGAAAAGCCTTTGAACATCGAAGTTGCACTCTTCAATAACTCATCAACGAATTTGCCAAGAACCGCAAATGCATCCAACATAGCTCCTTTAATGAAATCTGCTAGTGGAGATAAGATATTGTTCCAAACCCATGCAACACCT
>ERZ772979.157-NODE-157-length-55165-cov-24.089839_pt1 | contig 55165 bp, 39 predicted proteins | sample MGYA00511130_ERZ772979 | MGnify/ENA primary metagenome ERZ772979 (study PRJEB29015, sample SAMEA2738103) | human oral metagenome | biome: human oral; feature: human-associated habitat; material: saliva | place: China | collected 2186 ...
GACGGCAACAGCTACACCTTCCTGGACACCGGCGTATGGTCCGTAGCGCACGGCGACCACTCGCACTACTACACCACTTCCCCGTCGCTGTCCTCGCTGTCTCTGGCGGCTGACCACACCGGTCACGTCATCAAGGACAACGGCAAGGTCGCGGCATTCGCTGACGGCACCGGCTCCTTCGCTGTGTACGACCCGGCGAAGCTGACCCATGACAAGCGCACCGCCTCCTCTCTGGAGACTACCACCGTCACCCTGCCCAAGCCGCACCACGGCTTCGCAATCCCGCTGCCCAACGACCAGTACCTGGTAGCGGTCGGCGACTCGAAGACCCGCACCGGTGCCGCTGTTGTGGATGCTCAGGGCAAGACCGTCACCGAGAGCCCCGCCTGCCCCGGCGTTCACGGTGAAGCCATCGCCAAGGACGGCGCGTTCTCCATCGGCTGCACCGACGGCGCGCTAGTCTACAAGGACGGCAAGTTCACCAAGATCACCAACCCCGAGGACCCGTACTCGCGTTCCGGCAACCAGGCTGGTAAGGCTGACTCCCAGTACGTTCTGGCGGACTACAAGACCGACAAGGACGCTAAGCTGGAGCGCCCCGAGAAGTTCTCCATTATCGACACCGTTGCGGCAACCCGCACCGTCTACTCCCTGCCTTCTGGCGTGAGCTACACCTTCCGTTCGCTGGCTCGCGGTCCCCAGGGTGAGGCGCTGCTACTGACCACCGACGGTAAGCTGCGCGTCTTCGATCCTGCAACCGGCGCCGAGCTGGGCTCCGTACAGCTCATGGAGGCGTGGACCGAGTCTGAGACGTGGCAGGACGAGCGTCCGGCACTGTGGGTGGACGGTAAGACCGCCTACGTGACCGACCCGGCAACCAAGAAGCTCATTGCGGTGTCCCTGTCGAACCCGGCAGCACCGAAGGAGCTGATGAGCGTGGAGCTTCCGAAGACCCCGAACGAGATCCTGGGTGTCTCCTCCTCGAACGCTGCACCGGTTGAGGCTGAGGCACACGGCACTGCTTCCTCCTCGGCTTCGGCTGACGCGCACGAGTCCGGCGAGGCTCATGAGGGCCACTCCCACTAGGGCTCTCACGCTGAGATAAACCTAGTGAAAACATAAAGAGAGATGCGACCGATAGCCTATCGGTCGCATCTCTCTTTGTGCATGCAGGGTTTATGCGCCAGCTACTAACGCAGCGGCAGACCCCCAATTTCTTCCCAGTTCTGCCCATCGTAGGAGTAGCAGTGCAGGTGATCCACGGTGAAGGTACGCTGCTCGGCGGGCAGAGCGTCAAACACCTTGCGGGCGTTCGCCACCTGCTCCTCACTCAAGCCGTGGCCCAGGGTCACGTGCGGCACGTAGGGGAAGGATGCCGCGCCGGCACCGAATAGCTCAACCAGCTTCTGGTGAATCTGCTTGAACTCGGTTTTACCCGCCTCCAGGTTCAGGTACTCCACCTCGGTGACCGGGCGGAAGGAGTGTACCGAACCCCAGCGCGCCTCAAAACGCGGGGTGTCCAGCGCCTCGCGGAACTGCGGGGACTGCACCGCAGCCAATAGAGATTCGTTCAGCTCCGTCAGGTACACGGTCACGTGGGTGCTGATAGGCACCACCGCACCACCGGCTACCGCGCGCTTCCACTTTTCCAGGCGCTGAGCATTCTCACCGCTCACATGCGCAATAACGCTCAGGTAGCGGCGACCGGGTTTCAGGGTCGGGGATACAGGAGCCGTCGTGGGGCTCGAAGAGTTCTCTTGTGCTGTCATCTCAATCGTGCAGGTAATGCGGCGTCTCAGCCGAACTGGCTGAACAGCGCGCTAGATTGCGGCGGCAGGCAGGAAGCCAACCTTCTTGTACACGTTCTCAATGGTGACCGTAGCGATCTCGCGGGCAGCGGATGCACCCACAGCCAGCAGGCGGTCCAGCTCGGCGGGATCGTCCATCAGCTCGAGGGTACGCTCACGCACCGGGGTGAGGCGCTCCACCACGATATCGGCAAGGTCAACCTTCAGGTGGCCGTACATCTTGCCCTCGTAGCGTGCCACGATCTCGTCGATGCTCTCGCCGGTCATTGCCGAGTAGATGGAGAGCAGGTTGGAGACGCCGGGCTTAGCCTCGCGGTCGTAGGCGATGACGGAGCCGTCATCGGTCACGGCGGACTTAATCTTCTTCTGGGTTACCTTGGGGGTGTCCAGAAGCTTGATCAGGCCCTTGTCGGTGGCTGCAGACTTGGACATCTTCGAGGTCGGGTCCTGTAGGTCGTAAATCTTGGCGGTTTCCTTCAGAATCACCGGCTCGGGCACCACGAAGGTCTCACCAAAACGGGAGTTGAAACGCTGAGCCAGGTTACGGGTCAGCTCCAGGTGCTGACGCTGGTCCTCGCCCACGGGCACACCGTCCACCTGGTAGAGCAGGATGTCGGCAGCCATCAGAACCGGGTAGGTGAACAGTCCCACGGAGGCGTTCTCGGCACCCTGCTTCTGGGACTTGTCCTTGAACTGGGTCATACGGGAGGCCTCACCGAAGCCGGTGAAGCAGTTCAGAACCCACGCCAGCTGGGCGTGCTCGGGCACGTGCGACTGCACGAACAGCGGGGTGCGGGTCGGGTCAATGCCGGAGGCGATGTACTGCGCCGCGGTCAGGCGGGTACGCTCACGCAGCTCCTCGGGGTTCTGAGGAACGGTGATGGCGTGCATATCCGGGATAAAGAACAGGCATTCGTTATTCGGGTCGTCCTGCAACGCCACCCAGTTGTTCACAGCACCAATGTAGTTACCCAGGTGCATCGAATCAGCCGACGGCTGCGCACCCGAGTAGATACGTGCCTTCTGCTGAGAGGCGTTAGGGATGAGGGACTTATCCTGCTTCTTTTCGTCTGCCATAGTTATTTCCTGTGCAGTTCTTCCTGTGCGGTGCTGCGGACGGTGCAGCACATCTTCAAAAACTTATCTGTAGGTGGGTCCGCGTCTTACTCACCGATGCGGTAGTCAACCACGAGCGGCGCGTGATCGCTGAAACGCTCATCGTAGCTTGCCGCGCGGTCCACGACCGCTTCCACGGCGCTTTCGGCGAGCGCCGGGGTCGCCATGTGGTAGTCGATACGCCAGCCTGCGTCATTATCGAACGCCTTGCCGCGGTAAGACCACCAGGTGTAGGGGCCGGGTACCTGACCCGCCAGCTCACGAGCCACATCGCGGTAGCCGATATCGCCGAAGAAGCGGTCAAAGTAGGCGCGTTCCTCCGGCAGGAAGCCGGCACGCTTCTGGTTAGCTTTCCAGTTCTTAATGTCCAGCTCGGTGTGGCCCACGTTCAAATCGCCCACGATGAGCACGTGATCCGAATGCTTTGCCAGCTCAGGCATGCGCACCAGCATGCGCTCCAGGAAGCGGTACTTATCGTCCTGCTTCTGGGTGCCGACCTCGCCGGAGTGAACGTAGGCGCTGACCACGGTCAGGGTCTTACCGTTGGGCAGAACGTAGTCCGCCTCAACCCAGCGGCCCGAATCGTCAAAGTACTCTTCGCCAATATTCGAGCGGGTCGCTACCGGCTGGTTCTCCAGGACTTCACCGGCTGAGTTCGGGGTGCGGCGGGTCGCCACCAGCACGCCGGCACGGCCCTTCGCAGCAGCCTCCGCGTGCAGAATATGCCACTGGGATTCGTCCAGCAGCTCACGCACGATAGCGTCGGGGGCGCGCACCTCCTGCAGGCAGAGAATGTCGATGTCACGGCTCGCCAACCACGCCGCCATATCCTTCTTGTAGGCGGCTCGGATACCGTTCACATTCACGCTTGCCACGCGAAGCAGACCGCTCGGGCGCGGTGCAGGGGTGTTAGAAAAATGCATAGTCTTAATTATGCCAGTTTGAGGGAAGAGAAATTTTCACTCGTGCGCGTTTTTTCTCTGGCTGAACGGTAAACTATTGGGTGATGAATTCACACTCCTCACAGACCACCGACCACGGTGCCCCCTCACATTCTGCGGGCACCACCGCATCCGAAAATACCGCTCACAACGCTGAGAGCCGCTACGAGCTACCCCCGATTCCCGGCCCGAAGTACGAGCAGGTCATCCACTACATTGAGCAGCGCTACATTATTCCCGGCAAGCCCGGCGATAAGCTGCCCACCGAACGCATGATTCAGCAGAACTTTGGGGTGAGCCGCCAGACGGTTCGTAGCGCCCTGAAGGTTCTGATTGAACGCGGCCTGCTCTACAACGTGCAGGGCTCCGGCACCTACGTTGCCGAGCGCACTGACGCCACCTACATTCCGCGCGTGGACACCTTCGTTGACGATATGCGCCGCCGCGGTTTTGAGGGCTCCACCCGCATGATTGCGACCCGCTGGGTGGACGCCACCGAAGAGATTTCCACCCACCTATCCGTGCCGGTGGGCGAGCAAGTGCTGTTCGTGCGTCGCCTGCGTCTTGCCAACCACGAAGTCATTGGCTTTGAGCGTTCCTACTTTGTCAAGGCCGCCGCAAGTAGCATCCTGGATGCCATGATGGCGGAAATGTCCGGCGCTTCAAGTTCCTTCGACCAGCTTGCCGACACCCCCAACGCCATTAAGCACGCCCGCGTACGCATCAGCGCGGCGCTCTTCACCGACGCCGACGCCGAGGCGTTCAACCACCAAGTTCCCGTGGGCGAGGCGGCGTTCAAGGTCTGCGCGACCGGCTACACCGAAGAAGGTAGCCCCGTCGAGTACTCAGAGACCCTGTACCTTGCTGATGCCTACTTCTACGAGATGATTCTCTAGCACCTGCCTTTTCTCTTGTGATGACAGTGTGAAGGGCGGTGCCCCGGTAGATTGTTCTACCGGGGCACCGCCCTTTTGAGTTATCAGCCCTGAAATGTTGCGAGCTTTACGCCGCCTGACGCTCCGCAGTCTCCACCACGTTCACCAGCAGCTCCGCGCGGGTCATCGGGCCCACACCGCCGGGGTTCGGCGAAACCCAGGACGCCTTCTGCGCAGCCTCCGGGGAGACGTCACCGAAGAGCTTCTTCTTGCCGGTTTCCGGGTCCTCAGCACGGGACACACCAACGTCCAGCAGGATTGCGCCGTCCTTGACCTGGTGAGCCTTCAGCACGTGCGGAACACCCACAGCGGCAACAATGACGTCAGCCTCGCGCAGTACCTCGTCCAGGTTCTCGGTACCGGTGTGCGCCAGGGTTGCGGTCGCGTTCACCTCGCGGCGGGTCAGCAGCAGACCCAGCGGGCGGCCCACGGTAATGCCGCGGCCAAGCACCACAACGTTCTTACCGTTCCAGTCGATGCCGTGGCGCTTGACCAGCTCAATGACACCGTTGGGGGTGCAGGGCAGCGGGGAATCCAGCGGCTCAGAAACGTTCAGCACGAGCTTGCCGAGATTGGTCGGGTGCAGGCCGTCAGCATCCTTCTCGGGGGCGATGCGCTCCAGCACGCGGTTGGTGTCCAGGTGCTTGGGCAGGGGCAGCTGCACAATGTAGCTGGTGCACGCCGGGTCGTTGTTCAGCTTGTCGATCTCTGCGTCGAGCTCTTCCTGAGTGATGTCACCGGGCAGGTCCACGCGGATGGAGTTAATACCAATCTCTGCGCAGTCGCGGTGCTTAGCGCCCACGTACGAGCGGGATGCAGGGTCGTCACCGACCAGGACGGTACCCAGGCCGGGGGTAATACCCTTAGCCTTGAGCGCCTCGACGCGCTCCTTCAGCTCTTCCTTGATGGCTGCGGCGGTTGCGTTACCGTCTAGAATCTGGGGCATTGTTTTTCCTTCCATAGGTTGCGGCGGGTTCGCCGAAACGGACGGTCTGTGTGTTGAGTTCTAGGGTGTGTGCCCAGCAGGTACCACTCCCCCGCTACGTCCCGTAACGGGTGTAGCGGGCAGGGGCGGTAAAAGTATCAGGGCGAAATAACCCCGCCCGCTCAGCACCCGCGGGGGATGCTGAGCGAACGGGGTCATTCATGGGTCTACCAGTTCTCGCTACCCTGGTAGAGGGGGTACTTGGCGCACAGCGCCTCAACGCGGGCACGCAGCGCAGCGATGTCCGGGTTCGGCAGCAGTACGGAAGCGATAATGTCGGCCACCTCGGTGAAGCCCTCAGCGTCGAAGCCGCGGGTCGCCAGCGCGGGGGTACCGATACGCAGACCGGAGGTCACCATCGGCGGGCGCGGATCGTTCGGCACAGCGTTACGGTTGACGGTAATACCGGCATCGTGCAGCAGGTCCTCTGCTTCCTTACCGTTGAGGGCGTGGTTGCGCAGGTCAACGAGCACCAGGTGAACGTCGGTACCGCCGGAGGCAATCGCAACGCCGGCGTCCTTCACGTCCTGCTGCAGCAGGCGGTTCGCCAGGATCTGTGCACCCTCAACGGTGCGCTTCTGACGGTCCTTGAACGCCTCAGATGCGGCAACCTTGAACGCGGTAGCCTTCGCAGCGATCACGTGCATGAGCGGGCCGCCCTGCTGACCGGGGAACACTGCGGAGTCAATCTTCTTCTTCAGCTCCTCGGTGCAGAGGATGAAGCCGGAGCGGGGACCGCCCAGGGTCTTGTGCACGGTCGAGGAGACCACGTGTGCGTGCGGGACGGGGTTCGGGTGCAGACCCGCAGCCACCAGGCCCGCGAAGTGAGCCATGTCCACCCACAGGTATGCGCCGATTTCGTCAGCAATCGCACGGAACGCAGCGAAGTCCAGCTGACGGGGGTACGCGGACCAGCCGGCAATAATCAGCTTGGGGCGCTCGGCCAGAGCCAGTTCACGCACCTGCTCCATGTCAACGCGACCGGACTCGTCCACGCTGTATGCCACAACGTTGTACAGCTTGCCGGAGACGTTCAGCTTCATGCCGTGGGTCAGGTGGCCACCGTGTGCCAGAGACAGACCCATGATGGTGTCGCCGGGGTTCAGCAGCGCGTGCATGACGGCGTTGTTCGCCTGCGCGCCGGAGTGGGGCTGAACGTTAGCGTGCTCAGCGCCGAAGAGTTCCTTCACGCGGGAAATAGCGAGGGACTCAACGATGTCAACGAATTCGCAGCCGCCGTAGTAGCGGCGGCCGGGGTAACCCTCAGCGTACTTGTTGGTCAGTACCGAGCCCTGGCTTTCGAGGACGGCACGGGGGACGAAGTTCTCGGATGCAATCATCTCGAGGGTGTTCTGCTGGCGCTTGCGCTCCAGCTCAATGGCTTCTGCAACCTCGGGGTCGAGGTCGGCGAGGGGCATCTCGAGGATCTTCTGCTCGGACATTACGCTCCTGGGAGTGTTTTTGCGTTATCTTCGGTCGCTCATCATCGGGGCTGCCGCGGCGTACGCCGGGCGGTCTTTAGGAGGCGGCGCGCGCCTCCAGCTGAAAACCCTGAATGAAAAAATATGAGCTACACCTCATAATACCGTAAAGCCCGCTTTCCTTCGAGAAGGAAAACGGGCTTTACAAAGCATCACAATGAAGTTTTACACCGCCACCGCAGGGCATATAAACCGCCCTTTAGGCTTATCGGCGGCATCCAAGCGGGTCTACAAACCCTACGCCTGACGCAGGATAGCGGAAGCATACTCCAGGTACGCCTCGCGAGCGCTCTCCTTCTTACCGCCAGCGACCAGCTGGGTCTGCACCACGTAACCGGTCAGCACCGACAGCACCGCGGCACCGATAACGGTCAGCCACTCTTCAAGCTCCTCTTCGGTGAAGTCCAGCTCAGCGGCACCCCAGGCGCGGTAGCGCTCCAGGGACTGATCGCGCAGGTAGCTCAGCTGTTCAGACACCACGGTCGCCAGCTGCGGCATTGCCACCGCCTCGCCCCAGGTGACGAGCAGGTGACGGCGAATCTTGGGGGTGTCCAGCACCTTCAGGCACCCGAACACGTAGTCCCAGGGCTGTTCGGCGCGGATGCGGTCGAAAGGCGCCATGTCCATGCGGGCTGCCGCCAGGATAATCTCATCCTTGGAAGAGAAGTGGTTATAAATCGCTCCAGCGGACAGGCCGGTGGCCGCAATAATGTCGCTCATCGAAGCCTTCTGATAACCGTGCTTGATGAAGCATTCGCGGGCGGTCTCTACAATCTGAGAACGCCTGTTCTTTTTGTATTCTTCGCTGACTTTAGGCACAACCTAATCCTAGCGAATTTTTAGCCAATCCGTGCGCATCCCGGTCGCCGTTGACGCGCCCTCGTGCGCAAATCCGGCGCAAAATAGAGCAAAAATTCTATAAATACGACTGCCCACAATACGGATGCCCCAACTCAGATGTCCCAGCACGAATGTTTCAGGTGGAGAGCACGAAAAAGCGGGGCATCCCAGGCTCACCAGAAGGTTCACCCTAGAATGCCCCGCTCACAGCGGGTAGCTCAGCGCAGGCTGAGCCCGCTACACGTTTTTAGTGGAAGAAGTGGCGGGTACCGGTCAGGTACATGGTCACGCCAGCAGCCTTAGCCGCCTCGATAACTTCCTCGTCACGGATCGAACCGCCCGGGTGCACGACGGCACGCACACCGGCGTCCAGCAGCACCTGCAGGCCGTCAGCGAAGGGGAAGAACGCGTCGGATGCGGCAACCGCACCGCGGGCACGCTCGTTACCTTCGCCGCCGAGGGTGTTCGCACGCTCAACCGAGAGCTTGCAGGAATCCACGCGGTTCACCTGGCCCATGCCGATGCCCACCGCGGCACCGTTATCGGCAAGCAGAATAGCGTTAGACTTGGGCGAACGCAGCGCACGCCAGGCGAACTCGAGGTCGCGCAGGGTTGCCTCGTCAGCTGCCTCACCGGCAACCAGGGTCCAGTTCTTCGGGTCGTCACCCTCAGCCTGCAGGCGGTCAGCCTCCTGGAAGAGTGCGCCACCGGAAATGGGGCGGTACTCAATAGCCTCACGGGCAAAGTTCTCGGGCAGAACCAGCAGGCGCAGGTTCTTCTTCTCACGCAGAATCTCCAGCGCCTCAGGCTCGAAGCCGGGAGCCACAATCACCTCGGTGAAGATACCCTTGACGGTCTGAGCCATAGCGGCGGTCACCGGGCGGTTAGCGGCAATCACGCCACCGTATGCGGACAGCGGGTCGCAGGCGTGCGCCTTCGCGTGAGCGTCCGCAATCGGGTCAGCCGCACCGGGGGTTGCCACAGCAATACCGCAGGGGTTGTTGTGCTTGATCACGGCAACAGCCGGCTCGTCGAAGTCGTAAGCGGCACGCAGAGCGGCGTCAGCATCAACGTAGTTGTTGTAGCTCATCGCCTTACCGTGCAGCTGCTCCGCCTGAGCAATGCCGGGGGCAGCGGCGGGGTCAACGTACAGGGCGGCACGCTGGTGCGGGTTCTCACCGTAACGCAGGGTCTCGCTGCGCTCGAAGCCCAGGCCAGCGTACGGGGGCCAGAAGTTAGCGTCCTCATCCTGCAGGAACTGGGATGCGGTCCAGGTAGCCACAGCGGTGTCGTATGCGGCGGTGTGGGCGAATGCACCAGCGGCAAGGCGGCGGCGCTCGTCCAGGGAGAAGCCACCGTTCTTAGCGGCCTCAACAGTGCGCGCGTAGTCGGCGGGGTCTACCACAATAGCGACGGCGTCGTGGTTCTTCGCGGCAGCGCGAACCATGGAGGGGCCACCAATATCGATCTTCTCGATGATGGCGTCCTGATCGGCGCCGGACGCAACGGTCTCAACGAAGGGGTACAGGTTCACAACCACCAGGTCGAACGCCTCAACGTCCAGCTCTTCGAGGGTGTCGATGTGCTCCTGCTTGCGGCGGTCAGCCAGAATACCGGCGTGGATGCGCGGGTGCAGGGTCTTCACGCGGCCTTCGAGGCACTCGGGGAAACCGGTCACTTCGGTGACCTCGGTGACGGGTACGCCTGCTGCCGCGATGGTGGATGCGGTGGAGCCGGTGGAGACCAGCGCGACGCCAGCCTCGTGCAGGCCGCGGGCGAACTCCTCCAGACCGGTCTTGTCGTAGACGGAAATGAGGGCGCGGCGCAGGGGCACGCGATCGAGCTCAATGAGAGACACAAATACTCCGATGCTTTAGACGTGCACGCCGGTTTTCGGCGGCACAGCTGGTGGATGGACGTAGCATGCCCGGATAGGCAGGGCATGTGTGGGGGTATTCCCCGCCGCTGTGCGTGACGCTAAGGTGAGCGCGTCGAATGGGCACAACGGAACGTGTGTGGGCGGCGGGGTTTGAGCTCGGCTCATTCCGCCGCGAAAAATTTAGTGGGCGGAATTAGCTGTCAGATGCAGTGCCGCGGGATTCAGTGCCGTGGGATTCAGCGAGAGACGCGATGGTCTGCACGAGCAGGCGGCGCTCCTGCACCTTAATGCGTTCGTGCAGGGTTTCTTCGGTGTCGTCATCCAGAACGGGCACTGCCGCCTGGGCGAGGATGGGGCCGGTATCGACGCCCGCATCCACAAAGTGGACGGTCAGGCCGGTAATCTTCACACCGTGCGCCAGGGCGTCACGCACGCCGTGCGCACCCGGGAAGGAGGGCAGCAGAGCGGGGTGGGTGTTAATAATGCGGTTGCTGAAACGCTCGACCAGCTGTGCGTCAACAATGCGCATGAAGCCGGCGAACACAATGTAATCGGGGTCGTAGGACGCGATCTTTTCTTCCAGCGCGCGGTTCCAGGAGGGGCGGTCGGCGTAGTCGCCGGGCTGCACCAGGAAGGTGGGTACACCCGCCGCCTGGGCACGTTCAATGCCCAGACAGGGCTTGTCGGCGCCCACTGCCGCAATGTCGAGGGGAAGCTCGCCCGCTGCTACAGCGTCGAGGATGGACTGAAGATTCGTTCCGGAGCCGGATACCATAACCACAATTCGCACCCGACTAGTATAACCCGTCTCACACCCTTATCCAAAGGGGGTAAGAGGTTCACAACGCACCCAAAACCCAAAGGTGAGCACAAAGAAACCCCGGCGGGACAAATCCTCACCGGGGTTCACTGGAGTTCACGGGGGGCCATGGGGCTTCACCGGGGTTTGCTGGGCGCAAACTCAACGGGTCGCGAACTCAATAGGCCGCATACTCAATAGGTCGCGGGCGCACGGGACGGTACCCTTATAGGTATGTCTACTCCCCCGCAGAACACCCCGAGCAACGCACCGCAGCAGCCCACGCCGAACAACGGTGCACAGCAGAACCAGCAGGTTCCGCCGCGAGCGCCGCAGCAGGCACCTCAGAACATGATGCCGCAGCCTCGAGGACCTCAGGGTAAGAAGCCGCGTAAGCCCATCGACCCCATCGAACAGCAGAAAGCGAATATTCGCACCTCGCTCATGCTGATTGCTGCCGCGCTGGTGATTTTTGCGGCGTCTTCCTTCGTGCTCTCCACGATGCCGCTTTTCTTGGCGCTCTTCATCTTCGCGCTCGCCGGCATCACCCTGAGCATTATTGCGATCGTGCGCACCGCCGTCTACCGCGGCCCCTGGTTCTTCTACATTGCCGCGGGCGTCAGCATTATCTACGGCGCGATGACCCTGCTCGGCGGCATCGGTCTTGCCCTCATGCCCGGCGCGCAGGAGTACCGCGAATGCCGCGCCGCCGCGCTGACCCAGACCGACATGTACACCTGCGACCAGAAGTTCCAGGGCACGATGGACAAGCTCACCGGCACGTCCAGCTCTAGCTCTTCCACAGCTCGTTAGGGGTTCTGCGCGCTAGTTCTTCTTGCGGGCGTTAGAGCCCTGCGCATTAGAGCCCTGGGCACTAGAACCATGGGACTTCGAGGAGCTGACATCCAGCGGGGGCAGCTCCACGGTAGACGCCTCATCGGTCACCAGCGGAAGGATGCCGGTCTGGCTACGAACCTCAAAGATGCGGCTCATCGCCTGATCGGCTGAGAGGACATCCAGCTCACGGTCCACAAAATCACGCTCTAGGTCGTTCTTCTGCTTCTTGCGTGCCGCCTTGGCCGCCTTTTTCGCCTCACGCTTCTGCGCGCGCTCGTGTGCGCGGTCCTGAGGGGAATCCTGCGGGGCGGGTTCAGCGTGGGAACCCTCAGTCGGCTCGGCACCTTGCGCTGCGGCGGGCTGTTCAATACCAAAGCCGAAGTACGCCATAATGCGGCTCGCGCGGCCCTTCAAACGCGGCGCCTGCTCCGTGGGCTCTTCAACACCACTCTCACGCTCAGCCGCTACAGGCTCAGCAGCCTCGTAGACGGGCTCCTGAATCAGCTCGCGAGTCTCCTCCTCGGAGGAGTCATGAGCGTACACGGCGGGGTCATAGATGCCGTGCTCGTCAGCAGTGTACTCGTTGGAGGCAGGCTCAACAGATGCTTCAATGCTCTCGTAATCCTCAGCCTGTGCAGAGTCAGCGTGGGCGGAGTGCAGGTAATCGACCTGCTGAACGGCCTCAATCGGCTCGTACTGCTCAGCGGGGCTCTCTTCAGCAGTAGCCTCTTCGGAAGCGGGCTCTTCAGCCGCCTCTTCGCGCTCTGCAACAATCTCGGCGAAAGCGTCCGCCGCCGCACGTTGCGCCAGCTGCTCGGTCGCCTCCACGGGGACGGCAACCACCGGCTCCTGCGGATGCACCGGAACATGACCGGTCGCCACCTCAGGCACAACAGACTGCTCGGATGCAACGGACTGCTCGGGCTCAGCAACGTTCTCGGAAGCCTGCGCGCGTGCCGCCTCCTCAGCTTCACGCTCTGCAGCTTCACGCTCAGCCGCCTCACGTGCCGCAGCTTCCTCAGCCTCACGCTCCATACGCTCCGCACGCTCCTGGGCACGCTGCTCACGACGCTCCGCAAAACGCTCACGGGTCGAGGCAGTAAAACTCATCAGACGCTCACCCAGGTTCGGGCGCTCATCCGCAAAACGAGGCAACTCACGGCTGCTGTCCGGCACCAGGGCGCGGCTCAGCAACATACCGAAAGTCACGCCGGCACCCACCGTCAACGCGGTATGCGCCGCAAAAGTCAGCGGCTCAGCACCAACCTCCGTAAAACGACCAATACCCAGAGAGCCGTACGAAATCCAGCCCAGCCACAGGGCACCAAACGACGTCATAATACCGGTCATCACACCCAGCACCACCGCAGAAATTAGCGCAGACAGCGGGCGGAACGGAACCTTCAGGGCAACCCACTCATCCAGGTGATCCTCACCCTCACGCAAGAACCACCAGCCAGCAATCGCACCGGCACCCAGCGGCACCAGCAGACCCACCAGACCGAACGTACCCATTGACTCGGGCACAGCACCCAGAATCGGAAGCATCGGCAAAGTACCAACATCGCTACTGGTCAAGCCAACCGAGGTACCCGCACCAAAGGAGAAACCGGCACCGGTTGACCACGCAATCGCATAAATCACCAGGTTCGGCAAGAAACCCAGCTGCAGCAAAGTCACCGCAGTATCACCCACAGCACCCGCATGCAGCTCCTGGTAGGTGGCAACAATCTGCGACCAGCCAGCCAAAATACCGATGCCCAAAAGCACCGCACCCAGACCGACCAGCGCCACAAAAGCAACCACCGCAGCACGCACCACAGCCCAGGCGTACGAACCCGCCCAACGCGAATACTGACTCATCTGCGAAATCTGCTCCGCAGTATCAACACCCACCATGCGAGAGAGCGAACGCGCCTCACGGTAGCCACCCCACATCAGACCAGCCACCACAATACCCAAAGGCACCAGGGCAGCATTCAACGCCTGAAGAGGCTGAGGATGCGGGCTCGCCCAACCGTACATCGCCGAACTAATCAGCGCATAAGTCACCGAACCGGACAGCACCGGAATCAAAAACTCACCCTCATACGAGGCGCGCGCCAGGCGACGACCCGAACGGTAACAGAGCAGCAGAGGCAGAATACTCAAACCCAGCGGCACCAGCGTCATCGTGCCGGCAGAAGCACCAAAAGCAGCCGCAAGATCCAGGGGAACACCGTGAATCAGAAGCCACAGGTGCGCCGACATGGCGGCCACGGAGGAGAACTCCATGTCGCCAAAACCCTTGGTCGCCCACACGGCAGACATCGCCGCAAACACAGCAAGTGCAGAGAACAGGGCAGTAACAATTAGCTCAACAACACCCTGAAGCCACAGAGGCATGGGCATGGAATAACGCGAGATAGGTGAGGTGCTTTTCATCGTCCTTCAATCATGCCACGAATTAACGACGAAACCCGCCTCCGATTAACACTCGAAAGCGGGTTCTCACAACTATTCACACAGGTATTCATACAGACGCGCACGCGAGGACGCGTATCAGACGAAGTTTTACTGCTCAGTCCACGGGTTGGAAGCCTGAACACCCCAGGCGCGGTATACCTGCGCCTTAGAAGAAATCAGCTCCAAATCATAGGCGCTCGCGCTCGCCGCCATCAGACCCTCCAGGGCGGCGGTAGGCAGCGGACCGGCATCATCACGACCCACGGCATGCGCACCGAGCGGCGCCTGACGGCCAGCCCACTCGAGGCTCACGCGCGCATCCACATTAATAACGTGGTCTCCAAAGCGCTCAAGAAGTTCGGTAATCCAGCGGTCAGTTTCCGGGTAGGGGTACAGGCCCTTCAGCTCACCAATACTCAGCACAGAAATGTACATGTGCCGGAACGAGCGGCGGCGCAGAAAAGCGACCACGGCGGGGTCTGGATCCGCCTTACGGATCTCCGCAAGAACGTCGGAGTCCAGGAGCATACCGGAGAAATTCATACCCCTAATGCTACGCTACGCGCAGACCGGCGTACTCAATAGCGGGGATGCCCTCGGGGTTCGGCAGAAGAAGGAAGTTCAGGAACTCGTCGCGCTTAGAAGAAATGCGGGAGTAATCGTCAATGCTGACTGCGGTGTATCCGCCTCGCGCGGGGACAGCTGCGGCACGCAGGCTTTCCTGGTAGGAGCGGGAGGGGTTCAGAGAGATTGCTGCTTCGGTTGCAGAGCCGTTGTACATGTGACAACCTGCGCCGTGAGTGGCGCGATCCTTTCGCGTTGCTCTTGTCTGTACCAATTACCACCGGTTATTCCGGTGGTGAATACAAACCGCTTCGTCATCCGAGCCACCCGTGAACATGGGGTTGGCGTTCGACCATAGTCGGAGCTTATCAGTCGAAACTCTTGAAGCTGGGTTCAGCTTACAGCATTTTCTCAAGTTAAGTAAAGCGTTTTGTGAAAGAGATTTAGATTATTAGTGTTTTGCCTTGTGAAAGCGCTTTAAATGGCGTGAATTTTTGATACTGCGCGGATTATCTTATGTGAATACCGGTGTTTTTATGCGTTAAAAACTCCCCCGCCAAAAATACGAAATACACCCCAAGCCACCGCTCAATAGTCGCCCCAGCAACCAACCCGACAGTCAATCCAACAGTCAGCCCGGCAGCCGCCAGCAAATGACCGGCGACAAGGCGCAAGCCCGCACAATACGCGATAATGAGCTGGTGAGCGCCAACAACCCCTTCCCCGAAATTCCCGTCACCGTACCGCAGATCATTCGCCAGGCCGGGCACCGCACCTACCAGCGCGGTGTCGCCTACCAGCGCAACCGCGAAGTCATCCGCTACAGCTACGACGAAGACGAGCGAACCCTCACCGGGCTCGTCAACGGAAGCACCATCATCCCCTACGAAGTGACCGTCCGTTTCTTCCCCGCCGTCAGCGGCTCTGCAACCTTCACCGCCCGCTGCACCTGCCCCGTGCTCACCGATTGCAAGCACGCCGTAGCACTCATGCTCACCGCGCTCGACCGCGCCTCCGTAGCGAAAAAGGCACTCAGCGAACACCCCGGACCGGTCGGCGTACCCGGTGCCGCGGCAAAGGACGCGGCAGAGGCAAAGGGACCCGCAGATTCAAAGAGCGCGGACGTTGCGGAGGCGAAGAAAGTCGCCGACCCGCTCGCGGCGCTACGCGCCTCCGGTGCGCTCACCACCGCGGCGAAACTGCCCGCGCCCGATGCAGCGACTGCCGAGCCCGCAAACCCCCAGGGAAGCTTTGCACTCAACAAGCTAGGCGCCTCCCCGAGCCTGCAGGCAGAGGCATCCGCAACCAAAATCTCGGCATGGCGACGCGATCTCTCCTCCGTTCTTTCCGCACGTCAGGACCTTGCAGGCATTGATTCAATGCGCGTGAGCGGTGCCCTGGATTTCTCGCTGAGCGTCTCCGGCTCCTACGCGCGCGGCCGCAATATGCCCGGCGCAACCCCCAGCATTAACCTGCTCGCCCGACCGCTCATGGCGTCCAAAACCGGGCGCTGGATCAAGGGCGGACTCAGCTGGGAAACCTTCGCCTCCAGCGTGGGCGGGCCCGTCGGGCGGCACGAAATCTACCCCGAACACGAACGATTCTTCGCCGAGCTCTACTCGATTGCCCGCCCCTGGCAGAACATGTACTCCTCGCACCGCGACTGGATCTCAATCAGCGCTTCTGCCTCCACTCTGCTCTGGGACGTACTCGCCCGCGCGGAGGATATTGGTCTGCCGCTGCTCGTCAACGGTCGCGAGGTGAACTACGCCGTGCTGAGCCCCGCGCAGGTGCGCCTGCACGCCGCCGCCAGCGAAGAGAAACACGCGGAAGGCACCGGACTGCAGCTTCAAGCCGCGCTCAGCTGGGAAGGACGCGAAGGCGAACTACTGCGCCAGCTCTGGCTACCCGCCGCCCACTGCCACCCCATCGGCACCCCGCGCACCGGCTTCTTTGCCCTGGGCGGGCTCGCCCAGCAGGAGTACGAGCAGGCGGCAAAGGCGGTGCACTGGAAGACCGCGCGCCCTGGCGCACTGGATGAGGTGGGCCGCGAATCGTTCGTGCAAAAGGACGTGCAGGAGGCGCCTACTGAGCCCTCTACCCCGACCATTAACCCGGCACAGGATGAACGGGCGCAGGGTGAACGGGTGCGCTACTCCCCCGCCGTACCCGAGCTGCCCGAGGGTGTGGAACTGGCACTCATCCCTCTGGTTGAGCCGCTCGATGCCGCCTCCGAATCGCTCATTAGCGCCGGAACCGTGCACATTCCCGCCGCGGAACGCGCCACGTTCCAGAAAGAGTACCTGCCCGCGCTCAGCCGTTCCATTCCCTCGCTGACCCCCGATCCGGCACTGTCGCTGCCGCGCGTGAAGCCCCCGCATCTGGTGCTTGGAATCAGCTTTGACGAGCAGGTACGCCACGACGCGCAGCTGAGCTGGCATTGGGAGTACCCGCTGAACCCCTTCGCGGAGGACAGTGCAGAGGAGGCGAGCGCGCAAGAGGCGAGCACACAGAATCCTGCGGCCGGCTCCGATGTGTACTCCCTGCCCGTTTTCGGTTACCCCGGTGAAGAGGGCGGCGAGATTCGTGATGAGCGTTTTGAGGCGCGCGTACTGCGTTCGGTGCGCGCAATTCTTGCCGCCCACCCGGCGCTTTCCGGGCTGGAGGAGCGCCGCATCGAAGGCTGGGAGACCCGCGAGTTGCTCAGTGCGATTCTGCCGAAGCTTCGCCGTGTTTCCGCTGTTCAGGTGCGTTTTAACGGCACCCCGCCACAGTTCGTGGAGGCAACCGACGCGCTCATTGAAATCACCGTGAGCGAGGGTAATTCGCGCGACTGGTTCGGGCTGGGCATTGCGGTGAAGGTCAACAATTGGACTGTACCGTTTGCACAGATTTTTGAGGCGCTCGATCGCGGGGCGGACCGTATTCTGCTCGGTAACGGCACCTATTTCTCGCTGCGTCGACCCGAGTTTAAGACCCTGCGCACCCTCATTGCGGAGGCTCGCGAACTCGACGATGCGGGCGGTGAGCTGCGCATTAACCGTCACCAGGCGGGGCTGTTCTCTGAGCTGGAGTCGCTGGCGGCGAGCGTGCATACGACCGCGCGGTGGGATGCTCAGGTGCGTTCGCTGCTACAGCTGGTTGAGGGCCTGGAGGATGCCGAAGAAAGCAGCGAAAAGGGCACTGAAAACGCATCTGACAAGGGCACTCAGGATTCCCCCGCGCTCCAGAAGACCTCTCGCAAGAAGACTTCCCGCCAGATTATTCCGAGCTGCCCGGTACCCATCGGCCTGCAGGCGACCCTACGCCCCTACCAGGTGGAGGGTTTTCAGTGGTTGTCCTTCCTGTACGAGCAGCGTCTGGGCGGTATTCTCGCCGACGATATGGGTCTGGGTAAGACCGTGCAGGCTCTCGCCCTGCTCGCCCACGCGATTGAGGAGCATCGTGCCGCCTCCGAATGTGCCGCCGAGCGCGGTGAGAGCGTCGAGCCGTTCGCGCCCTTCCTCGTGGTTGCCCCGACCTCCGTCATCACCAACTGGGCGGCGGAGGCGGAACGTTTCCTGCCCGAGGCGAAGGTCGTGACCATCACCGAAACCACCGCCGGTAAGACCCCGCTGTCCGAGCGCATCGCCGGGGCGCACCTGGTGCTGACCAGCTACACGCTACTTCGCATGGATGAGGACGCATACACCGGCTACGCCCGCACACTAGGCCGCACCGTTGACGATTCCACGGGCGAGCAGTCCGCCCCCGAAGGCTGGGGTGCGCTCCTGCTGGACGAGGCGCAATTCGTCAAAAACACCGGCACCCGCGCCTGGTCCATCGCCCGCGCAATGCCCGCCCGCACCAAGATCGCGATGACCGGCACGCCCATTGAGAACAACCTCATGGAGCTGTGGGCACTGCTGGCAATTGTGGCGGACGGCCTGTTCCCCTCCGCCCGTGCGTTCCGTGACCTGTACGCTCGCCCGGCGGAGTCCGGCGAGGACCCGGCGCACGCCGCGGCGACGGCGGCTCGTCTGCGCCGGCGCATCCGCCCGCTCATGCTACGCCGCACCAAGGAGCTGGTGGCGGCGGAGCTTCCGGCGAAGAACGATACGCGCGTGAACCTGCCGCTGGCTCCCGGTCACCGCCGCATCTATGACACGCATCTGCAGCGTGAACGCCAGAAGGTACTGGGCCTGCTGGAGGATATGGATAAGAACCGGTTCACGATCTTCCAGTCGCTGACCCTGCTGCGCCGCCTGGCGCTTGATGCCGCGCTGATTGACCCGGAAGCCTACGCCGGGGTGTCGTCGGTCAAGCGCGACTACCTGGTTCAGCAACTACCCGACCTGCTCGAGAAGGGCCACCGTGTGCTGGTGTTCAGCCAGTTCACCGGCTACCTCAAGAGCATTTCGGCGCGCCTGGCGGAGGAGGGCATCGGTCACCTGTACCTGGATGGTTCGACCCGCAACCGTGCAGAGGTTATTGAGGCGTTCACGAGCGGTCAGGAGCCGGTGTTCCTCATTTCGCTCAAGGCTGGCGGTTTCGGTCTGAACCTGACCGAGGCGGATCACGTGTTCATTATGGATCCGTGGTGGAACCCCGCCGCCGAGCAGCAGGCGGTGGACCGTATTCACCGCATCGGCCAGGACAAGGAGGTGCACGTCTACCGTCTGGTCGCCGAGGGCACGATTGAGGAGAAGGTCATGCAGCTCAAGGAGTCGAAGGCCGCGCTCTTCGATGCGGTGGTCGGTGAGGGCGAGTTCGCCTCCGCGGCGGTCACGGCTGAGGATGTGCGCGAGCTGTTTGCGCCGGCTGTCGAGCGGTAGCCACCTTCGAGTCTGAGCGGTAGCCGCCCTCGAGCCTGAGGAGGTGCCTGGCGCCCGTCATTTTTTGTCATTTGGTTACGCCTCAGGCTAGATTCACGCCCGATTCTGGCCCGGCTCTTCTCAACGGGGGCTCTGAGGCGTAGCCTTGAAGGACTGCTTACGGAGGCGCCGCCTCCCCATAGATTCCAAAGGAGCATCATGAGCTACAACGTACCCAACGTAAAGTTCAACGACGGCCGATCCATTCCGCAGCTGGGCTACGGCGTGTGGCAGGTTGAGGACGAGGTCGCCGAGAAGGTCGTGGCCACCGCCCTGGAGACCGGCTACCGCCACATCGACACCGCCGCTATTTACGGCAACGAGGAGGGCGTAGGCCGCGCTATCGCTAACTCCAACGTGGCTCGCGAGGACATCTTCCTCACCACCAAGCTGTGGAACTCCGACCAGGGCTACGAGAGCGCTTTCGAGGCGTTCGAGGCGTCCCTGGAGAAGCTGGGCACCGACTACGTTGACCTGTACCTGATTCACTGGGCTAAGCCTCAGCAGGGCCTGTACCTGGATTCCTGGCGTGCGCTGATTGAGTTGCAGAAGCAGGGTAAGGTCCGTTCGATTGGTGTTTCGAACTTCCCCGAGGAGCAGCTGCGCGAGATTATCGAGGAGACCGGCGTGGTTCCGGCCATCCACCAGATTGAGCTGCACCCCTACTTCTCGCAGGAGGCGCTGCGCGCCGTTCACGCCGAGTACGGCATCGCGACTCAGGCGTGGAGCCCGCTGGGCAACGGTAGCGACCTGCTGCAGAACCCCGTGCTGGCTGAGATTGCAGAGCGCCACGGCGCGACCCCCGCGCAGGTCGTGCTGGCGTGGCACCTGGCTAAGGGCATCGTGGCTATCCCGAAGTCTGTGACCCCCTCCCGCATTGAGGAGAACCTGGCGTCGGTGAACGTGAAGCTGACCGCCGAGGACATCGCGGCTGTGGATGCGCTTTCCACCCCCGAGGGTCGTATTGGTGCTGACCCGGCGAACATCGACTTCTAAGGTGTAGCTCGGGCGTATAGCTCGATACACACCTACATAAAGCCCCGACAGGCACGGATAGTGCTTGTCGGGGCTTTTGTGTGCTCTTGCGGGAGCTGAATTTTTAGCGAACGCTCATTCTTGGATTGCTCAATAAGTCGGCGAGCGCTCTGTATCTAGCTCTCGCCCGCTAGTTTTCGTCCTCTACCAGCAGGGAGAGGGAGATGCGGCGGCGCGCCGGGTCGACCTCCACGACGCGCACCTGCACAATGTCGCCGCTACGCACAATATCGTGCGGGTTCGCCACGTAGCCGCGGCTCATCTGCGAGATGTGCACGAGGCCGTCCTGGTGCACGCCAATATCCACGAACGCACCGAATGCCGCCACGTTCGAGACGGTGCCCTCGAGCACCATGCCGGGGCGTACGTCCTCGAAGTGCGAGACGGACTCGGAGAAGCGGGCGGTGCGGAAGCTACCGCGCGGGTCCAGGCCGGGGCGGCGCAGCTCGGTGAAGATGTCCTCGACCGTGTACACACCGGCGGTGGCTTCCGCACTCTCCGGCATGTGGCCGTCCTGCTCGTGGCTGTCCTGCACGTAGTCGGCGGGGTTCAGCCCGGCGAGCGGGTCGGTTCCGTCCGAGGTACCCAGGGCGCCGGCAACCCAGTGGGCGCCGTTGCGCGCCTGCGCGTCGGCAATAATGCGGCGCGCAAGCGGGTAGGCTTCCGGGTGCACGGCGGAGGCATCCAGCGGCTCCTCACCGCCGCGGATGCGAATAAATCCTGCCGCCTGGCGGAAGGTTTTCGCGCCCAGTCGCGGCACGTTCAGCAGCTGCTGACGGTTCGCGAAGGCGCCGTGTTCGGTGCGGTAGGCGACGATGCGTTCGGCGGTTGCGGTGCCCACGCCCGCCACATGCGCGAGCAGCTGCACGGAGGCGCTGTTGAGGTTCACACCCACGGCGTTCACGCAGTCTTCGACAGTGTCGTTGAGGGCGCGGCGCAGGGCGGCGGGCGGCACGTCGTGCTGATACTGGCCCACGCCGATGGACTGCGGGTCGATTTTAACGAGCTCGGCGAGCGGGTCCTGCAGGCGGCGGGCAATGGAGACGGCGCCGCGTACGGTCACGTCGTAGTCGGGCAGCTCGGCGGCGGCGAGGGCGGAGGCGGAGTAGACGGAGGCGCCCGCCTCGGAGACGGTCACCTTCTGAGGTGCTTCCACGCCTTCCTCGCGCAGGGTGCGAATCAGTTCGCTGGCGAGCTTGTCGGTTTCGCGGCTTGCGGTGCCGTTGCCAATAGCGATGAGTTCCACGCCGTGCTCGCGGCAGGCGGCAGCGAGCTCGCGCAGTGCTTCTGCCCACTGGTTGCGCGGGGCGTGCGGGTAGACGGTGCCCACGCGCAGCGGCTCGCCAGTGCCGTCAACTACAGCGTATTTCACGCCGTGGCGCAGGCCCGGGTCCAGACCGAGGGTGGTCTTGTGTCCGGCGGGTGCGGCGAGCAGAATATCGCGCAGGTTGGAGGCGAACACCTCGGTCGCGTGCTGTGCGGCGGCGTCGAGTAGCTGGTGGCGGATGCGTTCGGCAAGGCGCGGGCGCAGGTGACTGCGCCATGCGGTGCGCACGGTAGCGGCGAGCCAGCCGAGTACGCGGTCTTCGTCGTCGACGGTGTTGAGCACCTGCACGGGGATGCGCAGCGCGGCGGCAACTTCACGCTCGTATGCAGAACGGACGTTCTCGTAATTTTCGGCGGCGGCCTCAGCTTCGGCGCGGGCGGCACCACGCAGGCGGCTGAGCGCCACGGGGGCGGGTGCCACATCCACCTTGAGGCGCACCACGCCGGCGTCCTTGGCGCGGTGCAGCGCCAGCACGCGGTGCGGTGGAATGGAACGAATACGATCCGAGAAGGCGAAATAGTCGGAGAACTTCGCGCCAATGCTTTCCTGACCTGCAATCACGCGGGACTCAATCACGCCGCCTTCACGCAGGCGCTTGAGGAGCTTTTCGCTCAGCACCGGGTCGGTGAGGGCGCGGTCAACCAGGATTGCGCGGGCACCGTCGAGGGCCTCTTCGGCGCTGTGAATCTGCAGGGCTTCGTCCGCCTCTGCAACCTCAATGCTCTCGTCCTCGTCGTCTTCGGTGCCGTCGGTAATGTACGCGGCGGCAATCGCGTGTGCCTCGGCGAGGGGCACCTCCAGCAGGTCTTCGACGAGGGAATCAAGCCCGGCGGCACGCGCCATCTGGGCGCGGGTCACGCGCTCACTGCGGTACGGGGCGTAGATGGCGTTCACGTCTGCGATGGTGGCGGCGTTCATGAGCGAGGAACGCAGCTGCAGCAGGGTAAGCGGGTCGATGAGGCCTTCGTCGGCGCGTTCGGTGAGCGCTTCGAGCACGCGGTTGCGGCGCTCTTCGAGGGCGCGGAGCTGGCCCAGGCGCGACTGGATGGTGCGCAGCTGGGTGTCGGTGAGTGCGCCCGTTGCTTCTTTGCGGTAGCGGGCGATGAAGGGTACGGAGTTGTCGGCGTCGAGCAGCGCCACGGCTGCGCGGATGCGGTGCGGCGCGATGCCGGTTTCTACGGCGAGCGCGTTGATGAGGTGCTCGGCGGGCTGCTCAGTCTTGCCGCCGGTTTCGTGTTTTTCGCGGTGTGCGGCGCTGCTGGGTTCGTTGCCGGCGGCGCTACTGGGCGCGGGGTCTGCAGCTCGATCCGCGCGCGGGCGGATGCTGCTCGGGAGGGGGTGTTCGCTCATCCTTCCAGTTTCGCATATTTCGCCGCGGCTCATGGGTTGGCCGGTAATGCTGAGAAAAGAGTCAGCGCGGGGCGTATTTTGCTCGCCTGTACGGGTGCGGGTAAGCGTGTTTTTCCGCCGTATCTTCTGGTGCAGAATACGGTGCTTTGTGCACGTTTTACCCTGTGGATGCGCTAAACGTTGTCATCTTTCCGTAAGAAACCGTGTTAGGGGTTCACGTATTTGAATAGTGCTTAGTTTCAGCGATAAATTTAGATAAAAGAGCATATTTTTTTGAAAAAATATCGCTTATTCGTGCAGATAAGAGCTGGACTCACACCACGCAAACACCCTTATCTGCGTGCACACGTTCAGGGTTTCGGCGGCACGGTACGACATGGTGCCGCCACATCCCGCAGATGAAAGAGGGACCCATGCGCGAACAAGCCGCGCTATTAAACGCGCCGGAGGGCTACTTAGATTTTCACGACGAGTACGCGGAACTCATCGCCGAACTCGCCGCGCTGGGGTTCACCCCTACCCAGGTTCTCCGCCGCCTCAATTTTCTGTACCCGCACATCAACAAGAAGCACCTGAACTATGCGCTGGACTCCGGCATCTGGCAGTTTGGCCCGGTCACGGCAGACGCCCCGAGCTACACGGTGCTCGCATGCGGCCTCTGGTACGTTTTCGCGGAAGCCTACGATCTGCCTCCGGAGCCCGAGTACGCGGCGCTGATTCTTGATTGCGATATTATTCACGACCTGCCGTCCGCGCTGGAGGCACGCCACTTCAACAATGAAGACATTGCGCACGTTCTGGCGAAGATTGGTGCAACGCTCAAGTACCTTGCCGCACACCCCTACTCCCAGCTGGAGGAAGAAGCCTACGCGCAGACCCTCGAGGACATCCGACTGCGCGGTTTGGAAGAAATCGGCACCGAGGGCGGTAGCCTGTACACCCTGCTTGCCGCCAGCATGGAGGGCGAATCGGCGTGGCCTGCCCCCGCACAGACGGTCAACGATTACCTCGGCGACGGCGACTGGTCCCTGGGTATGCTCCGCACCGGCATCTACCCTGCGGAGGCGCTCGAGAACGAGTGGTATATCGACGCCGCGGCGGTACCCGAGGATTTTGCGCCGAAGACTCTGAGCCTCTTTTTGAGCTATTGCGCCCGCTACGACCGCGAGCCGACGGCGCTGAACTACGGCTACTGGTCGACCATTCCCACTCTGATTGGTGAGGTGCCTCCCTTGGGAGCGGTACGCGCCAAGTTCGGCTCCTGGCAGACGACTCTGCATCGCGGACGCACGCAGATTGCCCGCGAGCTGCGCCTGTGGACGAAGAACGAAGCCAACGCAGCTGCCGTGGAGGCGAGCGCCGCTGAGTCGAACGAGGCCGAGGCGAGCGCGGCTGAGGAGCTTGAGCTCCTCGACGCTGAGCTGACTAATGCTGACGCTGAGCTGACTAACGCTGAGCTCACCGAAGCAGAACTAGCAGAGTTGGATACCCCGGACGGCGGCTCCCCTGCGGGCGCTCCCGCAGAATCGGCAGAGCCCGCGCGTCTGAGCGCCCGCGAACTCACCGAGCAGGGCATCGGCGTGGTGCAGACCGCCCACACCGACCTGGCGGCGTACCACCGCACCCAGTGGGAGCAGACGGTGGAAGTCTTCGGCGAACGCCTCGCGCAGCTTGCCTGGAACCGCCGCCTGAGCACCTACTACTTCTTCGACGGAGCCTGCCTGGAAGATGCCGACCCGACCCCCGTGGTGACAGTCTTCCGCTCCCCCACCGGCTTTCTCTGCGAGCTCGAACCCACCGTCGAGGCGCTACCCGCCTTCGACCCGGAGTTCCTGCAGGAGCACGGCTGGAGGCACCCGGTACCGGTGCATGCGCTGTGGAACCTGCACGCGCTCGACCCGCTGGAGGCAGCTGCCGCCGTCATTGAGGCGATGCGTTCGGGTTGCGGTTGTGAACGCTGGGATTTCTACCGCACCGATGACGACAACGACCCGCTTGCCGAAGAGGCTGAGGTGGCGCCTCTCTAAGCGCACTCCCGCGAGCCTCTCGTCGGGTTCATCCCTGGAGACAGCGAAAGCCCGCCGTCCCCCGCTCCCTGAGAGGAGCAGGTGACGCGGGCTTTACGCATGCACCGGTAGCCGGTGTACTAGTAGCCGGTACCGATAGCCGATGTGGCTTAGCGTGGGTTGCTTAGCGTGGGTGTTTAGCGTGCCGAGAAAATCTCGGATGCCTCCACAATCGCAATCTGCGCGGTGCGGGTAGAGATTGCTTCGTGGCGGCGTGCATCCGCATGGCGCTTGAAGAACCAACCAATACCCAGAATCGCGAACCAGACGGGCATCGCGAGCAGACCCCTGAGGGTTTCTTCATCCATGGCCAGCACACCGATGGTGAAGGCGAAGAACACCAGCGACAGCCACGCGGAGAAACGGCCGCCGGGCAGACGGAACTTCGACTTCTCGTGACGTGACGGGAACTTCTTGCGGTACATCAGGTAGCTGACCATAATCATCGCCCACGCAAAAATCACGAGTACCGCAGCCACGGTGGTGACCAGGTTGAACGCGCTAGAGATTGAGTCACCCGCGTAGAGCAGCACGATGGAGGACAGCAGCATCACGGCGGAGAGGAACAGCGCGTTACGCGGCACACCGTTCTTAGAGATCTTGCCCAGGAACTGCGGGGCGCTGCGCTCGCGCGCCAGGCCGAATGCCATGCGCGAGGTGGAGAAGATACCGGAGTTCGCCGAGGAGGTTGCGCTGGTAATCACCACAAAGTTGATGATGTGCGCGGCGATGCCCAGGCCCGCCAGGGTGAACATGGCGACAAAGGGGCTCTTATCGGGGCTGACCAGGCGCCAGGGGGTGACCATCAGGATGACGGCGAGCGCGCCCACGTAGAAGACCATAATACGTACCGGCACGGCGTTAATTGCCTTGGGCAGGGTCTTTTCGGGGTCCTGGGTTTCTGCGGCGGTGGTACCGACGAGCTCGGAGCCCATGAACGCGAAGACGGCAATCTGGAATGCACCGAGGAAGCCAATCAGGTGGTTGGGGAACATTCCGCCGTCGTTCCAGAGGTTTGCGACGGATGCCTGCGCACCACTGGGCGAGGTGAAGCCGACGGCGATCATGCCGCCGCCAACGATAATCAGGGCGACGATGGCGACGATCTTAATCATGGAGAACCAGAATTCGATTTCGCCGAAGTTCTTCACGGAGACCAGGTTCAGGGTCAGCAGTACGCCGATGACGGCGAGCGCCGGGATCCATGCCTGCAGGTCGGGCCACCACATGTGCAGGTAGCCGACGATTGCGATGATATCCGCGACGGCGGTGACCACCCACATGAACCAGTAGGACCAGCCGAGGAAGAAGCCCGCCATGGGGCCGACGAGGTCGGTGGTGAAGTCAGAGAAGGACTTGTACCTCAGGTTGGAGAGCAGAATCTCGCCCATAGCTCGCAGCACCAGGAAGATGACGGCGCCGATGAGCATATACACGAAAATAACTGAGGGACCCGCCATGGAGATGGCGCGACCGGAGCCCATGAACAGGCCGGTACCGATGGCACCACCGATTGCGATGAGCTGGATGTGGCGGTTGCTTAGACCGCGGTGCAGTCGCTCTCCCTGTTCGGGAGCTTTAGGATTCAGGCTGACGTTGTTCTGTTCAGTCACGACGTCCTCTTTTCAGCGGTTGTACCCCGTACCGCATGTGCCGTTACTGGAATAAGAATCGCTAGATCGCAGCAGGCACGGTCACTGTATGAATATGCGGCCATTAGCTTGCGGGGCGTCCCCGGATTTCGGGGCGAGGCTGGGGCTCTACCAGCTACCGCGCAGTGTTCGGAAGTGTCACGCTATCGATTGGCGCGGAGTTTTTCTGAGAGCCCTCACAGCTACTTGGATAGTTATTCTACAGGTGTTAAGTGCAAGAAAACAGGATTTACGGCAAAAATGTGACCTATTTCTATTATTTGCGTCATATCAAGCGGCGTAAAAAATGCCGCCCGGAACGTAACAGGCAGACATGAGGGCACGCGAAAGCCCCGCCTCCGCATCCTCAAAGAATGCAGAAACGGGGCTTACCAACAGCGCCGCAGAAAGAACAGAATTACTTCTGAGCAGCCTCTTCAGCAGGCTTCTCGGCAGCCAGTGCGCGAGCACGCTTCGCCGCATGGTGGCGGGTCAGAATCTCGTAGCCAATAGCCAGAGCGATGAACCAGATGGGGGTCAGCGCCAGACCGATTGCGGTATCCGGGTACAGGCTCAGGGCGTAGACCATAACAGCAAAGAAGACCAGACCAAACCAGCTCATACCAATACCCCAGGGCATCTTGTATACGGATGCCTCGTGGCGTTCGGGGAACTTCTTACGGTAGACCAGGTACGCAATCAGGATCATACTCCAGGTGAAGATACCCATCATCGACGCCACGGAGGTCACCACGGTGAACGCCTCCATAATGCCGCTACCGGCGTACAGCATGACCAGGCTGAACAGCAGCAGCACGGTGGTCAGGTACAGGGCGTTGGCGGGCACACCGTTCTTGGTGAGCTTGCCCAGTGCGGAGGGTGCGGCGCCGTCGTGTGCCAGACCGTAGACCATGCGGGAGGTCGAGAAGATACCGGAGTTCGCAGAAGATGCCGCGGAGGTCAGCACCACGAAGTTCACCAGCGATGCGGCAACAGCAATGCCAGCCAGGGAGAACATACCCACGAAGGGGCTCATGGACTTATCCAGCTTGTCCCAGGGGGTCACGGCGAGGATGGTCATCAGCGGCACAGCGTAGAAGAGCGCAATGCGGAAAGGCACAGCATTAATAGCCTTGGGCAGGGTACGTTCGGGGTGCTTGGTCTCAGCCACGGCGGTACCAACAAGCTCAGCACCCACGAAGGCGAAGAGAGCAATCTGGAAGGAGCCCAGGAAGCCGGTCACGCCCTGGGTGAAGATACCGCTACCGGAGGGGCCGGGGTGGTCCCACAGGTGGGTTACGGAGGCGGTAGTACCGTCGGGGCTGGTGAAGCTGAAGGCGACCATGAGCGCACCAACAATAATGAGGGCGACAATCGCGACGATTTTAATGACTGCGAACCAGAATTCGATTTCACCGAAGTTCTTCACCGAGGGCAGGTTCAGCAGCAGCAGCGCCACGATAACGGTCAACGCCGGGATGAATTTGGGCATGTCGGGCAGCCAGTATTGCACGTAGCCGGTAATCGCGATGACGTCCGCGATACCTGTGACGACCCAGAAGAACCAGTACGACCAGCCGACGAAGAAGCCGGCGCGCAGGCCGAGGATGTCGGTAATGAAGTCAGTGAAGGATTTGTACTTGGGGTTGGAGAGCAGAATCTCGCCCATGGCACGCAGAACAAAGTAGATGACGCTACCGATAATGGCGTACACCAAGACGATGGAGGGGCCGGTCAGGGCGATGGTCTTCGCCGAGCCGAGGAACAGGCCGGTGCCGATGGCGCCACCAATAGCGATCAGCTGGATGTGTCGGTAGCTTAGTCCGCGCTGAAGCTTAGAGTGCTCAGCTTCGGAGTCTAGGCCAGTGACGGAGTTGTGCTGCATTGGCTGCTGTGTCACGTGTTTCTCTTTCCTGCGTCGATTCGCCCTAAATTTCACTCGGGGGCGAGTCCGGGTGGTTGGTATTCGTGCATAATCCTGAACGGCGCGCCAGGAGGCGGTTCCCGCGCTTCCCGAGCCGGCGCGGTGCGCTTGGGCTTGTGGGCTCCGATTTTGCGGGCTTCCGACTTCTTGCATCGCCGATAAAAGGTTATGCAGAGAATGCATAATTTCAAATTTTACCCCCTCATACCCACACAAGTACAAGGAATACAACATCACCAAATTTTTGAGACGGGGCGATTGAGACGGGACGAGCCTGTGGCACCTCTCAACCCCCACCCGAAACACGCCCCGCACCACCCCTAGATTGCCCCCTTCTCAGCAAGCTTCTCCCGGGTTTTCAAAAATATTTAGAAACTTTACGTGTAAAACTTTACAAGGCGAAAAACCGGGTCTAGAGTAGAAACCGTTCAACAAAACCTAACCAACCAACTACAGCACAGAAGGACAACATCATGGGCAAGTTCTCCAACGCAGCACTGCGACTCACCGCCGGCGCACTCATCCTCGACGCAGGCGTCAAGAAGCTCAAGGCAGACGAAGGCACCTACGCCTTCCTGCAGCAGATGGCGGCAACCGGCGTACCCGCAGTCTCCAAGCTGGACGCAGCAACCTTCGGCAAGCTCATCTCCGGCGCAGAGACCGCCCTCGGCGCAACCCTGCTGACCCCCTTCATCCCCGCACGCCTGGCGGGTGCAGGCCTGACCGCATTCGCGGCAAACCTGATGACCATGTACTTCCGCAACCCGGACATGCACGACAAGTTCTTCCGCCCCACCCAGGACGGCCAGCAGCTCGCAAACAACATCGTGATGCTCGGCGCGGGTCTGGCGCTGCTGGGCTCCAAGAAGTAAGCCCCACACGCTAACTCACTCAGACGACCTCACGAAAGTGCGGCGGGAACAGTATTCGTTCCCGCCGCACTTTTGTATGCGCGCTAAATTTCTACGCCCGCCGGACGTACACCGCACCCACCCCACACCCGGCTAGTTCTGTCTCACGCCAACCCCGCACGCCGCGAAACCGCACGGTATAGCGGCGCTACGCTATTCTTTTAGGTATGTCTACTGAGAACACGCAGCCTAGCCAGGCACCCGAATCCACCGAAGAAAAGGCCAAGAAGCCGGTTCCCGAGGAATTCTTCCGCCAGCCCTACTCCTTCGTCCGCCGCGGCGACCGCCTCACCGCGCGCCGCCAGAAGGCGTGGGACACATACTCCCCCACCCACGTGCTGGACATCCCGCGCCTGCGCACCGACACCTCCGTCGCACCCGAGGCAACCTTCGACCCGGTCAAGATTTACGGCCGTGAGGCGTACCAGGTCGTCGAGATCGGTTCCGGCCTGGGCGAGGCGATTGTGCACCGCGCAGCTGAGGTGCCCGAGGCGAACTTCCTCGCCGTTGAGGTGTACACCCCCGGCATCGCGGATCTGCTGCTGAAGATGGGCAACGCAGGCGTGGAGAACGTGCGTGTGGCTCAGGCGAACGCACCCGAGCTGCTCGACAACATGCTTGAGGAGAACTCCGTGGACGAGCTGTGGGTGTTCTTCCCGGATCCCTGGCACAAGTCCCGCCACCACAAGCGCCGCCTGGTGTCCCCGGCGTTCGCTGACAAGGTTGCGCGCGTGCTTAAGCCCGGCGGCATTTGGCGTCTGGCGACTGACTGGGAGGAGTACGCCCTGGTCATGCGCGAGGTTCTGGAGGCGCACCCCGACTTTGAGAACGTGAACCCCGGCGCTGGTGCGACTGAGGAGGATCCGCTGGGTGGTTGGGCTCCGCGTTGGGAGGGTCGTACCCTCACCAGCTTTGAGCGTAAGGCTCAGGAGGCGGGCCGCCGCGCGCACGATCTGACCTACCGCCGCAAGTAAGCGGCTGCGCCAGCTGACGCAGGTCAGCACGGGGTTAGCGCGAATATACGTTAAGGAGGTGAGGCTCCCCGGTCGTTCGGGGGGCCTCACCTCCTCTTATTAATTTTAATATTTTAATTTTCTTTAGGTACCTTAATTTTCTGCAAACGAAGACGGTTATCATCTATCCGTTTTTGATATCCGTCCATAAATTCTCTCATGCGCTGCGAATTTTTCTCCACAGACTTTTTCAACTCTTCCAAATCACTGCGCAATTTTTCTATATTTGGGGTATTATTAATTCCAGTATTCATAACTTCACTACCCAAAACAGAAGTCTCTTCTTTGGCTCTTTTATATAGATATTCGCAAGACCTGCGCTCATATTCTTCAAATTTTTCTAGAACATCCCCCGAATCCTGAATAATAAAACTTTCATAATTAAGCAGAATATCTCCATTCATGCTTTCCCCCTTACTTTTAATGGGTAAAAAATATAAGGGAAATCTTTCCGGACCTCCGCCGCCAATTGCGCAACCTTTCAACTCATGAAACCCAAGGAATAGAATTTTATCTTTATCGCTATTCTCAGAGTTCAACAAAAGACATCTCGCCAACCTGGGAGACAGAACAAAGTAGTGAGGGTGCGAATACTCGGAAATCCTAAATCCCAAATCAACATCACGACCAATAAAATCTATATGATAATCTTTTTGGATTGCAGAAATAGAATTATTATACCTAGAAAAAACATCCTCTGCCAGCGGATTTCCAGCTGGGTATTTTTCCCAATTTTCAACCTTCGCACGATAATCCGCATTGGACAATCCATTCTTCGCTATTAGATTCCATCGAAATTCCCAGTCATTACCATTTGACTGAAGCAAAAAAGAATATCCATGCAGCCCCAGTAAAATACCCCTAATATCATAATCATATTCCATGACTTTAATGAACTGATTCACATATCTATCGATAGAACCATAATCCACTTCCCCACTCTCATCCACAGAGATAACTCTAAAATAAACGAGCTCATCACCGCGAACTCTCCATAAGAACCAGCCATCCTTTTCCGAATCGCCATCAGTCGCATCTAGACACCGTAAATTTTGATCAAAATCTGACATAAATCTAGATATACCGATTGATCCATATGGATATTTAATTTTTAAAGCGGTGGAACCGTCAATATCTACTCCACATACAAGCACGGCCTGGGGCACCTGTGCCCTAGGCCGTGCTTCATTATCACGAGATTCCCAAGTAGTATTAGACATCAATTCAGAAACCTCTAGATGATGAGCCCCAAGGAACGCGCACGAACCCCGGCAGCTGCGATAGAAACACCGAAATCTTTAGCCACTGTACTCAGGTCTCCACCCCGCAATTCAAAACGCTGCTTAAAATTTTGTTCAGGCATCAGCAAAGAAGCCGCGAATATATTTGCTTCATATTCTTCTCGACCACCCTGCACATAACTAGTCCTATAGTATTGAGTCTTAGGGGTCCCCGAAGCATCTTGGAGATAATGAATAAAATAGTGCCCCAGCTCATGAGCAATAGTGAATCGCTGGCGATCTTCAGAGTCCATCGCGGAAACATATATATCGAATGACCCATCGTCTTTTATTATCATGGAATTACCATTAACACCTATGTACCCTTGCTCATATACAACTCCACCCAATTTATTAACCATACCTAAAACATCCAGTTTTACACAATTGCCAGAGCTGTCTCCTTCCATAAAATTTCTATTCAACATTTCAGCAGCAGCCTTCGCATACTTAATGCCGTTTTTCACGCAAAACCACCTACCTTACGAGACTCAAAGAAATAAATACAGGAACTAGCAAAATGATATTAAAAAATATAAGATATTGAAGTCGAACAATGGAGGAAAATTTCTCACTGGCAACTAAACCTAATACAGCTATTTGCTCACTAAGATATTCTTTTTTCTTATCTTTACTCAGGCTATCTAAATCTACAAGTTTTTTACCGTTCACATATGAAGCATAGTAAAACACATTTCGGCTACTAGATTTTCCGTCGTACGCTTTCGTGTAAGGTTGCAATGCGCTAAAACCATACCCAAAAGATACTAGTACAGAAAGAGCAAATACGATGTTGAAAGTTAAAGTACAGGGGTTCCAGACATCCTGTTTAGATAGAAAATTGGGAACAAGCGCTCCATAAGCAGCGACAATAACCCCCTGCACAGTCAACAACATCTGAATCTTAGAGTCGCCGTGCTTAATCCATTCAGTAAAATGCTGGATGATTTGCCATCTCTGTTCGTAGCTCAGCCCAGTCTCTTGCTCGACGTCGTAGCTGTCAATCGACTCAGCCATTTTTACCTCCCTCTGATGATACTAGTGGTGACACGGAAGATCTCAGAGAGTACCTTCCATTACAGAAACACTGCTTCCAAGTTGTTTGTTTGCAGATAAACAAGCCGACAAAGGTGCTTCTGTGTATCCTCTACTCTACCGTCTATCTCTGCCCTATGCCTCCGTTTTCGTCGCTGCTGCGAATAATGATGCCTTTATCTCAATCCATCTGAGCTATGAGATTTAAGGAGGTGAGGCTCCCCGATCATTCGGGGAGCCTCACCTCCTTGTGTGTGTGGTCTGAGTGCATGCGGGGCGGGGGGTCTACCCTCCCTCTCGCGGCGTATACACAAAGACGCACAAGCCTATATGGGTGGCCGACAAGCGCAAATGAGCTAGAACAGCCGAACCGTTTATCCCAGTGTAGCGGGTTTAGCCGGTTTAGCGCTGTGGCTTCGTATCATCCGCCGTAGCCGGCTGGTGACGCTGACGGTACAGCACCACAGCCGAGGAACGCTGACGAGGCGCCGGGCGGGTACCGCGGGCAATATGCACCACGTCGCCGCTGGTACCGGCAGCGAACACGCGCTCCGCCAAGCCCAGCTTCACCTTCGCATCCTCAACCTGACGCTGCAGCGCCGCAATCTGCTCCTGCTGCTCCTCCACGAGGGACTCCAACTCAATAATGCGGCGAATACCCTCCAGGGAGACGCCCTCCTGCGAGAGCTGCTGAATCTGCTGCAGACGGTTCACGTCACGCTGCGAATAGCGGCGCGCCTTGCCGGGCGCACGCGAAGGCTGGACCAGGCCGATGCGGTCGTACTGGCGCAGGGTCTGCGGGTGCATGCCCGCCAGCTCAGCCGCCACAGAAATCACGAAAACCGGCAGGTCCACGCTGTGCAACGGCTTGCCGCTACGGGACTTAGATGATGATTCTCGAGATGCCATGGTTTACTTCGCCTTCTTCAACAGATCCTTACGCGGGTTCTCCTGCGGTGCCAGTTTTACGAACTTATCGAATGCTTCCTGCGCCTCTGCGCTCAGCTCGGTGGGCAGAACAATTTCGGGGATGACCAGCAGGTCGCCGTTGCCGCCCTTAGCCTTGAAGCCGCGGCCCTTAACGCGCAGTCGGCGGCCGACCTGGCCGGGTGCCAGGCGCAGCTTCACGGTGGATGCGTCGGGCAGAGGCACCTCAATCACTGCGCCGTCGACGGCCTCGGCGAGGGTGACGGGTGCGCGCAGGATCAGGTTGTTGCCCTCGCGAGAGTATACGGAGTCATCGGAGACGCGCACGGTGACCTTCAGGTCGCCGCCGCGCAGGCCCTTGCCGCGCAGGCGCACCTTCTGGCCGTCCTTAATGCCTGCGGGGATGCGTGCCTCGGTGTGGGAGCCGTCCGGCAGGAACACAGTCACGGTCGCGCCGGTGTATGCCTGGGCGAGGCTGACGCGGGTGCTGGTGGTGCTTTCTTCGGGGGCTGCGTGCTGTGCACCGCCGAAACCGCCTCCACCCATGCCGCCGAAGTCGGCGCTGGTGAAGCCTGCGGAGCGTCGGGAACCGCCTGCGCTACCGCCGAAGAGGCCGCCGAGCAGGTCGTCAATGTTGATGCCTGCGCCGCCGTTGCTGAAGCCGCCGAATGCGTCCGCGCCGGGGTAGCCGGTGTAGCTGCCACCGCCGAAGCCGCCGCCGCCGAATCCGCCCATGCCAGATGCGCCGTAGCGGCGGATCTGGTCGTACTCTTCGCGCTGCTTCTTATCGGAGAGCACGTCGTATGCTTCCGAGATTTCCTTGAACTTCTTCTCTGCTGTGGCGTCGCCGGGGTTCAGGTCCGGGTGGTACTTGCGGGAGAGCTTGCGGTACGCCTTCTTGATGTCGCTTTCGCTTGCGTCTTCGCTGACACCCAGTGCCTTATAAAAGTCGTCGGTTAGCCAGTTTTCACTTGCCATGTTGTGTTTCTCCTTCTGCGGTGATGCGCCGCCCTCCTCGGTTACGGGACGGCTTGCAGGGCACCACGTTCTTGTCTTAATGCTCTATATAAAAGTTTAGTCTACTTGACTCAATTTTGGAAGGGGGTAGATCAAAATTTAGCGCCCTACAAGGCTTTTTAACCACCGCCGCTACATACCGAGACCACGCACATATCGCAAGCAAACAACAGGGCGGGCACTCCCCCATCAGGGAGAGCACCCGCCCGTCGTTAGTTATTCAGCCATTGCTGAGCCGACCACCTTACGGTGCGACAGCCACAGCCACCTGAGCGGTACGAACCACACGGTCGTTCACGCGGTAGCCGTAACGCAGAACCATGGAGACATGATCCTCAGCCACCTCGTCGGTGGGCTGCTGCAGTACAGCTTCGTGAATGTTCGGGTCGAAGGCGTCGCCTACTTCACCGAAGCGCTCCACGCCCTGCTTGCTGAGCAGCTCTTCGAGCTTGGTAGCGATGGAGGCGAAGGGGCCTTCCTGCAGGTCGCCGTGCTTGCGTGCGGCATCGATGTCGTCGAGCACCGGCAGCAGCGCGGTCACCAGTTCACTGGTTACGAAGCCTCGCAGCTGCTCCTTTTCGCGAGCGGTGCGGTTCTTGAAGTTAGTGAATTCGGCCTGCAGGCGAAGCAGGGAGTCCAGGCGCTCCGCGGCGAGTGCCGCATCAGCAGATTCTGCTTCTACGGCGTCCTGGAGCTCAGCCTCGACGGCTTCCGCAGCTTCCTCGGGGCTTTCGACCGATTCAGCTTCGGGGTGGCCTTCCGCTGCGGGGGCGTTGAATGCCTCCTCCAGCGGGTCGGGGGTGATGTTTTCCTGCTCAGCCATGATTACTTCTTCTCGTCTTCGTCGATAACCTCGGCGTCGACAACGTCCTCATCAGCGGCGGGCTTGGACTCGGATGCCTCAGCCTGTGCTGCTGCGTAGAGTGCCTCACCCAGCTTGGATCGGGATGCCTGCAGCTTCTCGAATGCGGACTTCACTGCTGCGTCGTCGTCGCCCTCGAGTGCCTTCTTCAGCTCGTCGACATCGCCCTGGACCTCGGTCTTGACGTTCTCGGGCAGCTTGTCGCCGTTCTCCTTCAGGAGCTTCTCAGTGGTGTATGCGACGGACTCGGCTTCGTTGCGGGTGTCAGCAGCCTCGCGGCGTGCCTTGTCCTGCTCTGCGTGTGCTTCTGCGTCCTTGACCATGCGGTCGATGTCGTCCTTGGAGAGGGAGGTACCGCCGGTGATGGTCATGGACTGCTCAACACCGGTACCCTTGTCCTTTGCGGAGACGTGGACGATGCCATTTGCGTCAATGTCGAAGGTGACCTCAATCTGGGGCACGCCACGGGGTGCGGGGGCGATGCCGGTCAGCTCGAAGGTACCCAGGTTCTTGTTGTCGCGAGTGAACTCACGCTCACCCTGGAAGACCTGAATAGTCACGGAGGGCTGGTTGTCCTCTGCGGTGGTGAAGGTCTCGGAACGCTTGGTCGGGATTGCGGTGTTGCGCTCGATCAGCTTGGTCATCACGCCGCCCTTGGTCTCGATACCGAGGGAGAGGGGGGTGACGTCAATCAGCAGAACGTCCTTACGGTCGCCCTTCAGAACGCCTGCCTGCAGCGCTGCACCCATTGCCACGACCTCGTCGGGGTTCACACCCTTGTTGGGCTCGCGACCGGTGAGCTCCTTGACGAGCTCAGCAACAGCGGGCATACGGGTGGAGCCACCAACCAGGATGACCTCAGAAATCTCGGAGATGGACACGCCGGCTTCCTTGATGACGTCGAGCACGGGCTTCTTGGTGCGCTCGAGCAGGTCGTGGGTCAGTTCCTCGAACTTTGCGCGGGTCAGCTTCTCATCCAGGTGGATGGGGCCCTCGGGGGTCACGGACAGGTACTGCAGGGAGATGTTGGTGCTAGAAGCGCTGGACAGCTCCTTCTTAGCCTGCTCAGCTGCTTCCTGCAGACGCTGCAGAGCAATCTTGTCCTTGGACAGGTCAGCGCCGGTGTTTGCCTTCACCTGTGCGAGCAGCCACTCGACGATGCGCTGGTCCCAGTCGTCACCACCGAGGCGGTTGTCACCGCTGGTTGCGCGAACCTGAATGGTGGAGAAGCCGTCGTCGTCCTTGCCGACTTCCAGCAGGGAGACGTCGAAGGTACCGCCACCGAGGTCGAAGACCAGGATGAGCTCGTCTTCCTTACCCTTGTCCAGGCCGTATGCGAGTGCTGCGGCGGTGGGCTCGTTGACGATACGCAGGACGTTCAGGCCTGCAATCTCGCCGGCTTCCTTGGTTGCCTGACGCTCAGCGTCGTTGAAGTATGCCGGGACGGTGATGACAGCGTCGGTGACGGTGTCGTTCAGGAATGCCTCTGCGTCGCCCTTCAGCTTCATGAGGATACGAGCGGAGATTTCCTGCGGGGTGTACTTCTTGCCGTCAATCTCGGTGGTCCAGTCAGTGCCCATGTGGCGCTTGACGGAGGAGATGGTGCGGTCGACGTTGGTCACTGCCTGACGCTTTGCGACGCTACCAACCAGAACCTCGCCGTCCTTGGAGAATGCGACGACGGAGGGGGTGGTGCGGGTGCCCTCTGCGTTAGCGATGACGACCGGGTCGCCACCTTCCAGTGCTGCTACGACCGAGTTGGTGGTACCGAGGTCAATACCTACTGCACGTGCCATATGTTTATTCACTCCTTAGGTGTTAGTGCCCCGCTTCTTCTAATGCGAGGCGGGATAAGTTTGAGAGTTGTGGAGGCGGTCGGTGCTGCGCTTGCCGCTCCATGTGGAGTGGTCTGCACGGCTCCTTGAGCCTCATGTACTCAAGTATGCACCCTCTCGGAAGGGCTGTCAATAGACTTGAGCGAACTTTACTCAACTTTTTTATGTGGAGGGGCGTGAGGGGTGAGTATTTTGGACTCCCGGAGGGGCATTTTGCGGGCGATTTTGGAGCGGTGGCGAGGCGCGCACGGGCGGTTTTGCCGCGGAATTCCGCGGTTTTTGGATGGTGCAAGGGCGCGGCGAGGCGATTCAGCGTACGGCGGACAGTGCCGGGCGCGCGGGGCGAAAAAATTTTTAAAAATCTTTAAAAAAGGGGCGGAAAACCCGAAAATTGGGGTGCCAGAGGTGCCGGAAGGTGGCATAGGGGCACCTTGTATAGGGTGTGTGGGGCAATTTTTAGGTCTGGAGACTAGGCCTCTAGCAGCGTTGTTAAGGGTGCGCTTCGTACAGGCGCCTCAACTACGGGCACCCACCTGAGATCTTAGGGATTCGCTCCTCTTATATATAGGGGGTCTGCTCGCAAGCTCCATCGCTCGCTTTATGGAGGTATCTCTGCTTGTCCGACCCGCAATTCTCTAACCTTCACCTGTGGCTTGAGACTACCCGCCTACCGTATCCTGGTTACGACCACATCCTCTCAAAGTAGACAGGAGACTACAGTGACTTCCGAAGAAGTTCCAGAGAATACTGAAGCAACAGAGAACACTGAAGCAACAGAGAACACTGAAGCAAGCCGCCGGGGGATACCTTGGAGCGTTGTTGGACTTCTCGCCTTCGGGGTTGCCGGATTTTTAATTACGCCTTATATGCAAGTTGGCAATGACTTAAAAGCCCACGCAATATATGCATGCATGGCAATGACTTTATATCTATTTGTATTACTACTAATCTACCTAGAAGAACTAATCGGATTCATATCTAAAATACCTAATGCCATAAAAAATTTTTTCCTTTGCGTCTGCGAAAAAATTAACTATGTCAAGAAATTTTTTAAACCATTCTGCATCTTCGTGGGATTAACTTTATTAATAGCCGCAGAATTATTTTTGATCCATAAAACGTTCGAGGGATTCAATAACCACGCAACAGAGATTAGAAATTTACCTAATGAATTTAACTTCTCCTTAAAAAGCGATAAGCTTTCTAAAATCCAGGACATTCGATTTAATACATTCTTGTGTGCGATTGGAGTATTGTTCTTACCAACATTGCCTGCAGCATTTTTTGCTAAAAAAATTAAGTCTATGCTGGAGAAACATATCCTGCGAACGTTTGTAGTGACGGTTATATTCGGTGGAATACTCGCATTCCTTATCCCAACCTTCTTATACAACTACGGATTTATCGGAGATACCAAAGATTTAACGACTGCTCTACTTGGAGTTACGGGTGGAGTTGTTGCACTATTCTCACTCATCAAAAGTCATCAGAAGAGCGAGCTTGAACGTGAGCAACTAGATACTCAGAAACAGAAAGATGCTCGAGACCATATTCGCCAGCTATACAATTCGTACAGCGACCGATTTGACAAAGCTGTCACGGAGCTCAATAACAAAGAAGACAAAAATGCCGCCTTTGCCGCAGTCTATAAGCTTTCACATCTCGCCGATGACTGGTTAGACTTTAAAGATTTGACTAACACAGAAAAAGATTTTCAGAAGCTTGAAGATAAAGCCAATGCAGAGGTACAGACGATTATCAATGTGTTTTGCAAATACATTCGCAGCATGCCAGATGGATACACTCATTCGAAACTTAAAGACGGAGATATCCCAAAAGAAGATGCTGAGATTCGACGCTTGATTTTCTCGGAGATAAGTAGCCGTTGTAGCAAAGTAGGATACGACTCAGTGTATTCCAGAGGTATATGGAGTAATTTTGAGTTCGACTTTTCCTCTGCACCAGTTTTCTACTCTTTGTCGGACCTGAATTTTGATGAAGTAAATTTTTCAGAGGCAATTTTCTATAAAGAATCAAGTTTCAAGGATACAAAATTTGCAGAGGATGCCCTTTTTGAAAAATCCAACTTTATAGAATATGCAAATTTTTTCGGGGCTAAATTTATAAAATATGCTAATTTTAACGATGCATTCATGTCTAATTCTAATTTTAAATCGTACTTCTTTGGAGGGGTAGGATTTAAAAATGCCCGATTTATAAATTCAGCAACATTCGAAGATGCCGATTTTATCGGGGCTGCAATTTTTCATGGATCAATATTCGGGTATACCGAAAAAGGGTACGATTATAAATTTACCGCAAACTTTAATAATGCGACTTTTTACGGTCCAGCTGTTTTTGAGTACGCAAAATTCTCTGGAAAAATAGATTTTTCAGAAGCTGCCTTTAAAACAATATATGATTCTAAGCATGATATAAGCAATTTGTCGTGCGATCCCGGAGTTGCAAGCTTCTACAGTGCCTTATTTTTCGGGAAGACATTATTCAATCTCTCAGTTTTCGATGTGAGCTGTAATTTTATTAATGCAAAATTTTTCAATGACCTATCATTTAAAGAAACTTATTTTGAACTTTCCCCAACATTCAATAATTCATACTTTTCACATCGCATTAAATACGATTTTGAAAATATTGACCAAAAATCAAAATCTCAAATTTCTACTGGCCTTGCAGTAATTAAGCTGAAAAATGGGACATTAGAATCTCAATCCATTCCCAAAAAATCCTGCCTTTTTGATACAAGAACTTGGAATAAGAAAAAAAATACAGCTTTATGTGTAAGCCCACCTGCATAAAGATACCTATATTCAGAGGACATGTAGAAGCCTCGTCTGCACATCTCGTGCAGGCGGGGCTTCTTCTTTGCCCAGCGCGAGCGCGCAGGGGTGGGGTTCTCCCCTATGCTGGATATAAGCCAGCACCGGAGCAGGAAGGGCACACCGCTATGAACCTCAACAAACTCCTCACCGCGCTGCGGCAACGCACAAACGCCCCGGCACGCATCCTGCAGGCTGAGCGACGCGAACGCTACACGCACGCCCTCGAACAATTCCTCGACGGGCACCAGCCCGCCGTACGCCTCGGCGGGGTGTACACGCTCGCGGACCTCGCAGACGAATGGCTCACCGACGCATCCCTGCCCGAGCAGGTACGCCGTGAAGAAGCCCAAGCCATTATCGACGCGCTGACCGGGTGCATCCGCACGCCTTACCCTCTCGCGCAGAAGCAGCAGGTTCTACAATCAGGCGAGGCCCCCGAAGGGTACGAAGGCGACTTTACGCGCGATCAGGAGGCGCTACGCGAGGAGCAGTTGGTGCGCTACACCGTCTTCATGGAGTTCAGCCGCCGCCTCGCCGCCGTTGCCGAAAGCCCCGAGAAAGACAACGGGGAGAACCAGTACACAGTGCCGTCAATATCGCCCATGTGGGCTGACCTGCGCTTCGATTTTGGCGGCGCACCCATCTTCTACCCGCTACAGCAGCTGCACTTTCAGAACGCCGATTTCGCCTCCGCGACCTTCTATGGTCCGGCGGATTTCTCCGGCGCAACCTTTCGCGGTGACACCAGCTTCTCCGCAGCACAGTTCACCGCTGACGCATCATTCCGCGGCGCGAACTTCACCGACTGGGTGGGGTTCAGCGCCGCACACTTCGCGGGCGCGGCAAAGTTCAGCGGGGCGCATTTTGCGGACGCGGCAAGCCTCGCGACCGTAACCTTCACCGGCGAGGCTGACTTCTCAGACGCGGTCTTCTCAGCTACGGCTGACTTCGCGGTATCCGCCTTCAAGTCCGATGCCAACTTCTCACGCCTGAACACCGCAGGCATAGCCAGCTTCGCGGCGGTCACCTTTGAGGGAAAGGCAGTGTTCACCGCCTCCACGTTCCACGATGAAGCGTACTTCGCCGCGTCGGTCTTCAACCGCCCGGCGGTGTTCTCCAAGTCGCTGTTCGGCGGGGCCGCGCGCTTTGCCGGTATAGCCACCAAGCAGTCCGCAATGTTCTGCAGCGTACACTTTGCGGGCGCGGCGGACTTTAGCGGGGCGTCCTTCACGCAGTTCGCGGATTTTGGTGGGGCGCGGTTCGACGGCGACGCCATGTTCAGCCGGTCGAGTTTTTTTGAGGTTCTGAGGACGAGCTATGACATGGACTTCCCGCAGTACGCGAACTTCGCTAACGCGGCCTTCGCGCAGGGCGCCGACTTTAGTAAGGCAACGTTCACGGCGAGTGTCGGCTTCGGTAGGGTCACGTTCGCGGGGGCGGTGAACTTCAACGGGGCGAGCTTTGCGAGCGCCTACTTCGCGGATGCGACGTTCAGTCAGAAGGCTGATTTCATGCAGACTAGATTCTCGTACGCTAAGCCGTCCTTTGGGGACTCGGAGGGTCACCAGAAGAGTGCTCTGTTCTCGGCGCAGGCGGATCCGCAGGATTACCTGTTCGAGGCGCGCCCGGAGAGCCCGCACGGCTTCAGCTGCGGCGAGACGGAGCTTCTTAATAGAACGTTCGTTCTGCCTCTTGGCACGGTGCTGTACGACCCGGATTCCTGGGACGAAGAGAAGCAGGAGTACACGCGCGTTAGTGAGCCCGCACAGTAAAATCTAGCCCTCTCACCGTCGGGGAAGCTCCCACACACAGGCCCCGCCCGTGCATCCAGCGCTGGCGGGGTTCTTGCTTTTGACCAGCAACCACCCAACCCCAGCGGCTTTACCCTATGCTGAGTATGACCCGTTCCTTTCAACGATGACAGGAGAACCACATGCATCTGGCACCCAGCACCGCGTGGGCTTGGCTGATAGCTTGCGCAGTCGTCATTCTGTTTTTCCCGCTCGCCGCGCAGTTCGGCAATCTCAGGGGGAAGCTGTCTAGCTTCCGCACCTGGGTTTGGGCTATCGCTCTCTTGGGCATTGTCACGGCGGGTTTTATGCCTTTCACCTTTGATACTGAGATCGCCTATTTTGAGGTTCAGCCGTTCATTTTCTTCATCACCGGCACCCTGCTGGGTGTTCTCTTTCTTGGGGAGTTCCACCGCATGAACGCCCAGAAAAGGCTGAAACACCCCCAGCGGGTGCACGCTGAGCGCCGTACCCGTTACAGCAAGGCAGTTGAGCAGCTGGCGTATCCGAACCCGGCAGTCCGTGCGAGCGCCATCAGCACGCTTGCGGGTCTGGTTGATGAGTGGCTCGCTGACGAGCAGCTCAGCGTTGAGGTGCGGCAAAAGGAAGGGCAGGTCATCGTCAATGCCCTCTGCGCTTATGTTCGTTCGCCGTTCGCGCGGGCGTTCAAGGCAGAAGCTTTTGAATCCGATACGCCGCCTGCTAACTATGCGGGTGATTTCGCTACGGATCTGGCGGCTTTTCGTGGTGAGCAGGATGTTCGCCGCAGCGTCTTCGTTGAGATGAGTAAGCGCAGCAGCACCCTTGTTGAAAATGAGAAGGGCGAGGTGACGGTTGTCCCCGGCGCATGGAGCGGTTTTGAGTTCGATTTCAGCCGGGCACCCATCTTCTATCCTCTCAGCAATCTCACGATTGAGAAAGGTAATTTCCCAAGCTCAAAGTTATACGCTGGTGCGAGCTTCAGAAGTACGAGATTCATCAGTGACGCAGACTTCAGCGAGGCAACCTTCATCAGTCACGCGGACTTCAGCGGAACGGAATTCACCAGCGACACGAACTTCTTCAAGGCGAACTTCACCAACAACGCAAACTTTGCTGGTGCGGTCTTCACCAACGATACAGCTTTCAGCTGGGCGAATTTCACTGGCGAAGCGTATTTCAGCGAGGCGACCTTCACCAACAATGCAGACTTCAGCGGGGCGACCTTCACCGGCAACGCGAACTTCGTCGAGGCAACTTTCACCAGCGATGCGAGCTTCATCGGGGCTACCTTCACCAGCAGCGTGTACTTCAGCGGGGCTACCTTCGTCAGCGATGCAAACTTCGGTGGGGTAGACTTTACCCGCGGCGCATACTTCAGCGAGGTAACTTTCACCAACAACGCAGACTTCAGCGGGGTAGCCTTTGCTGGTGACGCGTACTTCGTCGAGGTAACCTTCACCAGCGACGCGAACTTCATCGGGACGACCTTCACCAGCAATGCATACTTCGGCGAGGCAACATTCACCAACAACGCGAACTTCACCGAAGCGGTCTTCATAGGCGCCGCATACTTCAGCGAGGCGACTTTTACCCAGAACGCGCGCTTCAGTGAGACGGCTTTCGCGCAGGTCGCGCACTTTAGCCGGGCTACGTTTGAGGGGCTCGCTGGGTTCCGTGATGCGGTATTTGAGGCAGGCGCGGAGTTCTACGGTGCGTCCTTTGTGCAGACTGCAGATTTCTGCGATTCGTCTTTTGTGAAGAGCCCGCCAGTCTTCGCGGCTAAGAATGTTGAGTCGGGTGAGATGTACCGGGCTCGGTTCGCTGCCCTGCCTGCCGCTTCGGAGGCTGCCGGTCAGGAGGCGCATAACTTCGCGGTGTACGAGGGCAGCCAGCCTATCCCGCTGGGTGCAGCCGGGCTGAACGGCGTGGGCTATCGTATCCCGGTCGGTACGGTGCTCTTCGATCCGGCTTCCTGGGATGAACGGCAGAAGGAATACACCCGCATCAGTGAGCCTGCGCAGTAATATCCAGAGGCCCCGCCACGTTGAATGTGTGGTGGGGCCTTCGTGCACGTAGTGGACACCGCCGAGTAGCTACGTTGAAAAATAAAACGGCACGAAAAACCCCGCTAAGCCTGTAGGCTCTAGCGGGGTTTTTCGATTCTTAACTACCTGGATTTGTTCATCGTTTTCCAGTGGCATTACGCCATGCCGGAGATAAATAAAACATAAATTGGGTAGCAAAAATCCGCGGAATGTGTGTCATCTGCTAAAATCAGCAGTGACAACGCAATTCCGCGTTGTCTCTAATTGCATAGAGAGGAGGTGTACTCCTATGGATAAGGACCATTTCTGGCTCCTCGTTGAACGATGGAGCAATATGGTTACCCTACTTCTTGGTCTGGTAGCGACTATCCAGTTCGTGGTTATCTGTCTTTTCTAGACCATTTATCCGTGGGGCTACTGGTGATGTTGCAGCATCACTGGTAGCTCCACTTTTATTTTACTGTCATTGCACATAAGGACATTCCCTGTACGTATGACCGTATACCTAATAATGTAGCGCAATTCTTAAGACATAACAACATGACAACACTAATTACGTAGCCATTGCGCCCACCATGAGAAACACTATCGGTTATTTTAGGAATTTCCGTACAGCATCCTGCTTGCCACGGACAGCAGAAGCACCATCCGCGTAGCTCAAGCAGGCGAAGCCCTCGTTGATGACCGGGCGCGACTCATGGCAAGTAGCTTTACCCTATGCTGGAAGGTGAACGTTCCTATCAGAGAGGACAGGAGAACCTAGTGCCCAGCAACAACGCATCATCCGCTCCAGAAAGTCAGGTAATCCCAAAAGCTCAGGAGAAGCCTTGGTATATCCAGCACTTTACTAAGCTCCTTATTGGCTTTGGCCTGGGCGGCGGCGCGGTTGCGATTCTTCTGCCTTGGATGCTGTGGCTGCTCTGCGGTATGAGCTCCGGCAGTTCAGATCAGCTGCGCCTGCATCTTCTGTACGTCACTGGCGGCATTATTGCGATTCTGACTCTTCTGCAGACTAATTGGAAGAATCAGGGTGACCGTCTCAAAATTGATGCCGACATCAAGAAGAATGAGCAGGACGCGGAGAAGAACGAACGCGACCATATCCGCCAGGTTCATGCAGAACGCCGTGGCCGCTATACCAAGGCTGTAGAGCAGCTAGCTGATGAGAAAGCAACTGTCCGTCTGGGCGGTATCTATACCCTTGTGGGCTTGGTCGATGAGTGGCTTGCTGATGACACCCTGGACCCAGAAGAACAACAGAAAGAAGGACAGGTTATTATCAATAACCTTTGCTCCTATATTCGTTCACCATTCCCTCTCGTAGAGAGACTTGAAGAATACGAAGCTCACAAAGATTTAGAAGAGCTCGAACAAGAAGACCCTGAGTGCCTCAGCAAAACAGAAACCTTGCTAATCAGGATTTTTCGCGCACGTCTCAAAGAGCCTAACGAATATAAAAAAGCCGAAGATGTCACCGTAGACTATGCGGAGCTCCACGAAGAACAGGATATACGACGAACTATTTTTGTTGAGATGAGCAAGCGCAGCAGCACCCTTGGCGAAAACGAGAAGGGCGAAGTGACCATTACCTCTGACGCATGGAGTAACTTTGCATTTGATTTCACCCGAGCACCGATTTTCTACCCACTGAATAACCTCACAATTGAGGAAGGAAATTTCTTACATGCGAAGTTCTATACTGACGCTGATTTTCGCAAGGTTGTTTTTATCCGCGACGCTAACTTCAGCAAAGCAATCTTTATCCGTAATGCAAATTTCAATGGGTCTACCTTTACTGGCGACGCAGATTTTTTCGAAGCGACCTTTATTGGCTGCGTAGATTTCTTCCATCTGACTTTCACCACCGCAAACTTCATCGGAACAGTCTTCACCACCGCGAACTTCGTTGGGGCAATCTTCACCGACCTAGCGGATTTCAGCGATTCAACCTTCACTACAGCAAACTTCATCGGAACATTGTTCATCCAAAACGCGGTTTTTTTGGGGGCTGCCTTCGCCCACGGTGCAAACTTCGATGGGGCAACCTTTACTCAAAATGTGGACTTCAGCAGGGCAATATTTGAAGAGACCTCACCAAAATTTGCAAATGCTTCCAAAGAGCCAAGTACAACGCTCCGAGCACAATTTAATGCTTTACCCGAAGAGCAAGAAGTATCTGATTTCACGGTCGACGAGAGCAGCCAACCTATTCTGTTGGGTACAGCCGTACTGGACGGTGTACGCTGCAGTATCCCGGTCGGTACGGTGCTCTTCGACCCGGATTCCTGGGACGAAGAGGAACAGAACTACACGCGCCTCAGTGAGCCCGCGAAGTAATGTCCAGAGGCCCCGCCATGTGAATGTGTGGTGGGGCCTCTGTTCATGACCAGGTCAGGAAAGTTTACGTTATCCTGATTGGTGGCCATTCCCCCTCAAAGAAGACAGGAGATTGTCTTGGCAAACAATGAGACCCCGCGAGAAGAGCCACCTTATATTCGTCATTTCTCCCTGATACTCATCTTCCTCGGGTGCCTTGGAGGCTTCCTGGCACTTACAGTTCCTCTATGGAAGTCTTTATCCCACATTCCTGTCGTGGGCCCCGTTCTGGGTTTCTTAAGTCTGCTTATCCCGGCTAGCGACGCTGACAATAAGTACCCTGAAAGCAAAGCAATTGCGGATCTTCGTCTACACATTCTCTACATAACTGGCGGCATCATCGCCATCTTGACTCTTTTGCAGACCAGTTGGAAGAACCAGGTCGACCGTCGCAAGGTTGAGGCTGATATTCAAAAGAATGAACAGGATGCAAAGAACGAGGCTGCAAAACGTGAACAAGATGCCGTCAAGAGCGAACGTGACCATACCCGCCAGGTACATGCTGAACGACGCAGCCGTTATACCACGGCTGTAGAGCAGCTGGCTAGTGAAAAAGCAGCCGTCCGTCTGGGTGGCATCTATACTCTCACCGGGTTGGTGGATGAATGGCTTGCAGACGATAGCCTCAAACCTAAAAAACGGCGGAAAGAGGGGCAGGTTATTATCAATAGCCTCTGCTCCTATATCCGTTCGCCCTTCCCTCTGGCAGAGAAACGCGAAGTTTTAGAAAAAGACCAAGCCCCAGATGACTACGACGGCAACTTCACCGCAGAGCGGGCACAGCTTCTTGAAGAGCAGGACGTAAGACGCACTATATTCATTGAAATGAGCAAGTGCGGCAGCACCCTTGTCAAAGAGAAGAAGGGCAAGGTGACCATCACCTCCAGCGTACGGAGCACCTTTGGGTTCGACTTCAGCAGGGCCCCCATTTTCTACCCTTTGAACAACCTCAGCATTGTAAAAGGCAATTTTGCCTCCACCCGATTCTACGGTGGAGCAGATTTCCAGGATACGGAGTTCACCGGAGACGCAAACTTCGAGGGCGCGGAGTTCATCGGAGACGCAAACTTCCTGGATGCGAAGTTCACCAGAGGCGCAAACTTCGAGGGCGTGAAGTTCATCGGAGACGCAAACTTCCTGGATGCGAAGTTCACCAGAGGCGCAAACTTCGGGGGCGTGAAGTTCAATGGAAACGCTGACTTCTTGGGTGTAAAGTTCACCGAAGAGGCAGATTTCGGGTGTGCTAAGTTCACCGGAGACGCAGACTTCAGTGAGGCGGAGTTCACCAAAGATGCAGACTTCGGGGGCGCTAAGTTCACCAGAGGCGCAGACTTCATGAACGCGGAGTTCGCCAGAAACGCGCACTTCCTGGGTGCGGATTTCTCCGGCAACACAAGCTTCGATTGCGCATATTTCGAAAAGTATGCACCCTCATTTGCAGATGCCTCCCTCTCTGCCCGGTTCTCTGCACAGAAGGATCAGCAGGACTACGTTTTCTCAGTCAGCCGAGGTAGCAAACCTATCAAATGTGAAACAGCTACACTCGGCGGCAAGTCATTTGAAATCCCCCTCGGAGCAGTACTCTTCGACCCGGAGCCCTGGGACGAAGAGGAACAGGACTACACGCGCCTGAGTGAGCCCGCGCAGTAATAACTAGAGGCCCCGCCGCATGAATGTGTGGTGGGGCCTTCATTTATAGCAGAGAGAAGCGCAGGTCAGACAGTTTTGCACTATGCTGAGAGGTGACCGTTCCTCTCAATGAAGACAGGAGAACTAGACATATGCATTTAGAACCAATGGGTGCCTGGTGCATGCTTGTTATATGCACAGTCTTGATAATCATTTTCTTGAGCGTCGCACCTTTCTCTATATTGAAGAAGAAAGTACCCCTGTTCTACAGCTGGATTGGGGCAATCGCTGTATTCGGCGGAGCGTTAGCTTTTCTCCTGCCCATTGCGCTCAACTCTGGCTTTGGGAGGGATGATGACGGTCGGGTTCTTCGGCAGCTCATTCTCTACACTACCGGTGGTGTTCTAGGTGTCATCACCCTTGGTGAGACTCACCGGAAGAATAACCAGGAGAAAGAGAAAAACGAGAACGACCATACCCGCCAGGTGTATGCGGAACGACGTAGCCGCTACACCAAGGCCGTAGAACAGCTGGCTAATGATAAGGCATCTGTTCGTCTAGGCGGCATCTACACCCTTGTGGGTTTGGTCGATGAATGGCTCGCTGATGGCACCCTCAATCCTGAAAAACGACAGAAAGAAGGGCAGGTTATTATCAATAACCTCTGCTCCTATGTTCGTTCTCCATTTCCCCACGCTGAGCTTCGGGAACTCTTCGAAAAAAATAATCCAGAAGAAAGTATTCCCGAGGAAGATAGGGATGAATTCCTTAAAAAACAAGTACAATTTCGTGAAGAACAAAATATCCGACACACCATCCTAATAGAAACCACTAACAGGCTCAACAACAAAAATGAGAAATCTGAAAACGAGGATAAAATTCCTCAGAAAGGGCTTTGGTCAGATTTTTCATACAATTTTTCCGGAACACATTTTCTCTATAATGTCGATTTCCGCAATATTGTCGTAAATTCCCGTATCAATTTTTCGCATTCAATTTTTGGACAGGTTATATCATTCTATAATTCAATCTTCGAAGGAGAAGTTTTCTTCAGTGGGTCAAAATTTGAAAAAACATCCTCATTCATCAATGTAACTTTTAAACAAATTTCATTCTTTCATGAAGCAGAATTCAAAGGCGGCGTCAATTTCAAAGAATCAAAATTCAATGATTCTGCAACTTTCCACGATACAGTTTTCGGGAGCACGACAAGCTTCGCGTCAACACGTTTTAAAGAAAAAGCAGATTTCAAAGATGCAAATTTTACAGGACACACAATTTTCTCTAGGGTCATTTTCAAAAAGGAAGCAATTTTTACCGACGCAACTTTCAAAAAAATTATCTCCTCTGTAGTAAATTCACCTATAGCCACTGCTGATTTTAACAACGCAACTTTTGGGAAAACCACAGATTTCAGGGATGCTTATTTTGAAGGATTTACCAATTTTAGTAATGCCAATTTCGAAGGTGAAGTAAACTTCGCCAGTGCTACATTTAAGGTATCCGATGGATTTGCAGATTTTACAGATGTTACGTTCGATAAATCAGCAAATTTCCTCTCTACGACTTTCATAGGCCCATTAGGTTTCTACGGGGCAAAATTCGTCAAAAAAGAACCACGTTTTGCATTCCAGGAATCATTATCCTTGGCGGCACGCTTTTCTTGCAGTGTTGCACCTGAGTGTTATATATTCAACATATCACCTCATAGTCCTCACAAAATTAGACTCGGGGAGTCTGAGCTGAATGGCAAAAAGTTCATAATCCCCGAAGGAACTATACTCTTCGAGCCTGAACTATGGGATTCCGAAAGTCAGGACTATAAAAATATGAGTAACCCAGCGGTTTCAATTAATGAACAAAGCACAATCCTTCAAAAAATAAATCTGCTATTTCCCTAAATCGCAGAAGGCCCCGCCGGCCCCTCGTCGGCGGGGCCTTTTCGCGCCCGGGGTAAAGTACCCATCCGCGAGCGCCTCCGCCCGTCACGGCGCCGCCCGCAAAGCCGCCACAAGCACCCACCGCGCCCAACCACCCGTCACCCCACCGATACACTAGAACCATGTACCGAATCATGACTGTCTGCACCGGCAACATCTGCCGCTCCCCCGTCGGCGAATACCTCATCCGCCAGCACGCCCAAGAAGCCGGCGTGCCCGTCACCGTCACCTCCAGCGGCATCAGCAACGAAGAAGAAGGCAACCGCATCGACCCGCGCGCCGCCGCGCAGCTCACCACCCGCGGTATCGACCCGTCCGCGCACCGCGCCAGCGTCTTCACCGTCGAGGACTTCGACCGCAACGACCTCATCCTCGCCATGGACGCACCCCACTACCTGCGCCTCAAAGCCCTCGCCCGCAACGACGACGACAAAGCCAAGATCCGCATGATGCGCAGCTTCGACCCGAAGGTCACCACCACCCACCTGGACCAGCTCGGCATCTACGACCCCTGGTACGGTAGCGAACGCGACTTCGTGTACACCACCGGCCTCATTGACGCCGCCGCACGCGGCCTCATCAACCACCTCAAGCAGGAAGGCGACGCGCAGTGAGTCAGCGTATTCCTCTGAACCAGAACCGCCGCGTCACCGGCACCGCCGAAATCCTGGAACTCTGCAAAGACATGCTGCGTCTGGAGCACGGCATCGGCAACGACTTCGACATGGACACCGCCGAATTCACCGAATTCCGTGAGCAGTTCCTCGCCGACTTCGCGCAGATCCCGCTGATCGTCGGCATTGACGGCCGCAGCGGCACCGGCAAAACCAGCCTCGCCGCGCAGCTTGAGCAGGAGCTCACCGCCGCCGGGCACAGCGTGCACGTGCTGCACCTGGACGACTTCTACCCCGGCTGGGACGGCCTCTTCGACGGCGTGGAGGCGTGGGACGCGCTATCCGTGCAGCTGACCGAAGGTATTGCCGGAACCTACACCCCGTGGGATTGGGAGGCGGGCGCCCCCGGTGAGGTGCGCACCGTCGACCCGGCGGCTACGCAGGTCATCATCTGTGAGGGTGTCGGCGCGATTGCGGGCGCCTGCGAGGTGCGTATTCTCGCCACCGCCCCGGACGAGGTGCGTTACGAACGCGCTATGGCTCGTGACGGTGACACGTTCCGCCCGCACTGGGAACGCTGGGCGGCACAGGAGGAGGCGCTGCTCGCCGAAATCCCGGAGGACTACGCGACCGTGGACTTCATCTACGACAGCGCGGCGCAGTAGCAGCCGCCTACAAGACAGTAGGGCCCAATGCTTTGTGTATCTCGAAGCATTGGGCCCTACGGCTATTCAGAGGCTGTTTTATTCAGGCACTGTTTTACTTAGGCATGGGAGCCGGGCTGGCGGATTCCATGCGGTCTCTATCCCAGTAGGTTGAGGTATTGCTCGGCGCGTGCGTGGAGGCAGTGCCGTCTTTTTCGCTACCCGGGTTGTTGCTAGAAAGCACAGCAAAGACTACGAGCAAGACGCAAGCGATGAGTAGCAGGATGCATAGCAAATATTTGTAATAGTGGTTGCGCATCTGAGGTGTCCCTCCGGTCGTATCGCGTGGTATGACCAACGTAAGTTATGCCGTTGGGCCTAGCAATGCTTCTCAAGAATATTTCTCAAATATTTCTTCAGCACCGGGGGCTGAGCGGCAGGCTAAAACAAACCGCGAAAGGGGCGGTGTTATCTCTCCAACGGAGCGTGGATAACACCGCCCTTTTGCTCCAGTATGCGTAGGGCGCAGCCACGTTTTCCGGAAGCGCCCTCATGGTGTCGCACAGACGCTCTCCGCAGCGAAGCGAGGAGGGGCGGAGCGTCTGTGCGACGGGTGCCCCTGCGTAGGCGCGGAGGAAATATGTGGCGTACCCTCCCCTAACCCCTGTAGGAGCGTGGATAACACCGTCCCTTCTGCGTACCCTATCCAAGCCCTCCCCTACAGGAATGAGGGCAAGCGCCACCTTCCAAACCAACCAAACGGAGCACCCCTCCCACATCGAAAAAATGTCAAACGTTTAACTTACGAAGCCGCGCCCGATTCTGCTAGGGTGAACAAGTTGTGCTTCCAGCCTGCGCAAGCTCATCCCCGGATCCGGTACCGCCGCATCCACGTCTTGTAGAGCCACAGGCGCCGTTGCACGCGCATCACACAGAAAGAAAAAACTAAGACATATGTCTTCGAAGTCGACTAAGACCTCATTCGGGCTATCGCCCATTTTTATCGTAGTTCTGGCGCTGCTGACCGCGATTGCGCCGCTTGCTACGGACATGTACCTTGCCGCACTGCCCGCTGTCGCGGAGGACCTGAACACCACCAGCACGAACGCATCCCTGACGTTGAGTGCGTTCATGGTGGGTATGGCGCTCGGCCAGCTGGTCGTGGGTCCCCTCTCTGATAAGACGGGCCGCCGCAAGCCGCTGCTGATTGGTGCGGTTATCTGCTTTATTGCGACGGTGGCGTGTGGTTTCGCTCCGAACATTGAGCTGCTGATTTTTGCGCGTTTCATGATGGGCTTCACCGGTTCGATCGGTGCGGTGCTGGCGCGTTCTATCGTGGCTGATACGACTGAGGGTCTGGCGACCGCTAAGCTCATGGGCGTCATGATGATGATTAACGGCTTCGCGCCGGTGCTTGCGCCGCTGTTTGGTGGTTGGGTGCTGTCGTGGGGTAGCTGGCGCGATATTTTCCACGTGCTTGGCGTGGTCACCGCGATCATGATGCTTGGCGTGGTCTTCGTGGTGAAGGAGACTCTGCCCGTGGAGGAGCGCTACCAGGGCACCGCCCTGAGCGTGTACTCGGAGCTGCCGCAGGTGTTTAAGGTGCGCCGCTACATGGGTTTCATGCTGACCATGTGCTTCGCGTTTGGTGCGCTGTTCTCGTACATTTCTGGTTCGACGTTTGTGCTGCAGAAGATTCTGGGCCTGTCCGAAACCCAGTTCACGATTGTGTTCGGTGTGAACTCGCTGGGCATTGTGCTGTTCAGCGCGATTGCAACCAAGCTGGTTGGACGCGTGGCGCAGCGCCGCATCGTGAACACCGGTGTGGTGAGCCTGCTCGTGGTGTCCGTGCTGCTGACCATCAGCTTCTTGGTGGGTATTTCGCTGGTGCCGACGCTGGTTCTGCTGTTCCTGCTGACCAGCTCGTGCGGCCTGATTTTTGGTAATGCTTCGGCGTTGGCGTTGAACGAGGCACGCCACATGGCGGGTAGTGCATCGGCGGTAATGGGCACGATTCAGGCTCTGCTGGGTGCGTTGGCGGCGCCGCTGGTGTCGATTGCCGGTGAGCACGAGTACCTGCCGATGGGCTTCTCCATTCTGGGTTTCGCAATCCTGACGGCGCTGGTGCTGTGGACTACGCCGCGTAAGGATTCGGACTACTCGGCTGACGGCGAGAGCCACGGCGCTGGTGAAGGTCAGGGTGCCCCGGCGGCGGGTCACTAACCTGTTGTTGTTTTTTGTGTAGCTAAAGCCCCGGATGGGCGACCCGCTAAGGGTTGCGCGTCCGGGGCTTTGCTGTATTTGCTGTAGTAGTTGGGGAGGCGCCCGTACTCTTCCTTCGCTCCTACAGGGGCACCCGCCCTCGCTTCGCTTCGGGCACCCTGATGTCGCTTCAGGAAGGTACAGGCACCTCCTGTCCTTGACCGTAGACAGCACAAAGGGACGGTATTATCCTCGCTCGGATAATACCGTCCCTTTGTGTACGCGTTTAGCTCTGTTGCGCCAGGTAGTTCAACAGCGTCGCGGTCAGCTCCGGGTCATGCGCCAGTGCCGTGCCGTTCAGATGAGTTACCGGCGCAATCAGACGCACCGACGACGCCAACCACACGCCGTCCGACTCAAACAAATCCTGCGGGTAGAGCGGGCCGAAGCCCAGCTCCCAACCGGCCTGGCGTGCCGCCTCGAACACCGCGCCCTGCGTGGTGCCGGGGAGGATGCCGTGGCTCGGCTCGGGCGTATACAGCACCTTCTTGCCGTCCTCAATCTTGGCAACCAGCACCGAAGAGGTGGCACCCTCCAGCACGCGACGCTCGTCAGTGATGAAGATAGCGTCATCCGCGCCGCGCTCCTGCACGTACCGCAGAACCGCCATGTTCACCGCGTAGGAGAGGGTCTTCGCACCCGCCAGCAGCCACGGGTAGGCGCTATTATCCATCGGCTCGTGGCCGCGCGGCAGCAACATCGCCTTCACGCCCTCGGTGCGGCGCTTCACGATGGAGGCAGGCACCGGCGACGCCATAATCAGCGTGTACGGGCCCGGCTGCATGGAGGTCACCGCCTGAGTGGGGCCGCGCGAAATAATAATCTTCACGATGTGCTCTTCGCCCAGCGCAGTCTCGGCACCGGCGGTCGCCTCACGCATGAGGCGCTCTACCGCCGAACGCAGAATCTCGGGTTCCGGGTCGGGCAGATCCAGCATGCGCGCCGATGATTCGAGGCGGGACAGGTGCATGCCGAGCTTACGCACGCGACGATTGACGGACAGCATAGTCTCGAAGACGCCGTCGCCGCGGGTGAAGCCCTGATCATCAACGCTGATGAGGGGCACGGACGGGTCAACGAAGATGCCCTGCGGGTTCTGCTCGTTCAGAAGAATAACGGTACTAGACATAGTCTTATTGTACGTTCGCAACCGAACTGTAGGCAGGAGGCGCCTGTACCTTCCTGAAGCGACATCAGGGTGCCCGAAGCGAAGCAAGAGCGGGTTCCCTGTAGGAGCGAAGGAAGAGTGCGGGCACCTACGTATCCCAGCGCGGGAGGACGGTATCGCCCGTAGTGACATCAGGGTGCCCGAAGCGAAGCGAGGGCGGGTTCCCTGTAGGAACGAGG
>ERZ772979.158-NODE-158-length-54984-cov-17.472847_pt1 | contig 54984 bp, 46 predicted proteins | sample MGYA00511130_ERZ772979 | MGnify/ENA primary metagenome ERZ772979 (study PRJEB29015, sample SAMEA2738103) | human oral metagenome | biome: human oral; feature: human-associated habitat; material: saliva | place: China | collected 2186 ...
AGCGGTACTTCAGGCGGGTTTCCTCGCCCACGTTGCCGGAATCTTCAGCATTGGAAGACACCTGGAAGGGCAGGGGCGCGGAGGTGTTGAGGATTTCGATGTCGTCGCCCATGACCTCGATGGCGCCGGTGGCCAGGTGGGGGTTCTCGTTGCCCTCGGGGCGGGCTGCGACCTCGCCGGTGACCTTCAGGACGAATTCGGAGCGCAGCTCGTGGGCCACACGCTCGTCGCGCACGACCACCTGGGCGATGCCGGAGGCGTCACGCAGGTCAATGAAGGCGACGCCACCGTGGTCACGGCGACGGTCCACCCAACCGGTGAGCGTCACGATCTGGCCAACCAGGTCGGTGCCAAGGGTTCCAATGTTGTGAGTGCGAAGCACTGTTATTCCTTTCGTTGTTACCATCCGCGAGACAGGCGGCGGCAGTGTTATTGTACGCGCGCTCGGTCTGGGAGCATGCTCGCCGCGAGTAGAATAGTCAACGTGCCCGCTGACACTACTCCTTCCTCGCACGCGCCCGCTTCATGGACTCCCGCCGAAATCGGCTTGGCGATCAGTTCCGTCCTCCTGATCACGCTCGTCGCTTTTGAGGAGCTGGCGGCCACGACGATCATGCCGACCGTCGTCGCCTCGTTCGACGCGGCTGTCTGGTATCCGGTTGCCTCGGGCGCGGCGTTGGCGACGCAGCTCAGCGCCACGGTGGTCGCTGGTGCGTTGGCCGACTGGAAGGGGCCACGCCTCGTTCTATTTGGCGGCATGGTGCTGTTCGCAGTGGGCCTCGTCATTTCAGCCGTGGCGCCGACGATCATTATCTTCGTCGTGGGTCGCGCGTTACAGGGCCTGGGCGGCGGCCTTCTCGTCGTTCCTCTCTACGTCCTTATCGGCGCCGTAGCGTCTCCTCGCCATCGCCCCGTGTTCTTCGCATCTTTCTCGCTCGCGTGGGTGCTGCCCTCACTCGTGGGTCCCGCGATTGCCGGCCACGTCACTGAGGTGTGGGGGTGGCACTACGTGTTCGGTGTCGTGCCCGTCTTCGTCGTGATCGCCGCCGTGCCGGTGGTCTACGTGCTGCGCACGGTGCCCGCGAGTGAGGCGAGAAAGGCCGCGCGCCTGGCCTCGCTGGCACGCGACGCACTCCTGGCGGGCCTGGGCGTCGTGCTCCTGCAGCTCGCGGGCGCGCTGGAGACCCCGCTGTCTCAGTTCGGAGTCTTCGCCCTTGGCGCGGCACTCACGGCGTGGACTCTGCCCCGCCTGCTGCCGCGCGGCACGTTCCGATCACGCGCGGGAATGCCGTCCGCAATTCTCGCGCGCTTGTGCGCGATGGCATCCCAGGTGGGTATGGCCGTCATGATTCCCCTGGTCCTGCAGCGGGTGCACTCCTGGTCCGAGGCCTCCTCCGCCTGGTGGGTCACGCTGGGGTCGCTCACGTGGTCGGTAGGAGCAGTCGCCCAAACGCGCGTGCATGATCCAATCTGGCGGCGTCGCCTTCCCGTCATTGGGGGCGCACTCATGGCGATCGGCGCGATCCCGGTCGGCGCTCTACTGCTTCCTGCTATTCCCGTGTGGGTAGCCCTCATCGGCTGGCTGCTGGTCGGCCTCGGCATGGGCCTCGTCCACGCTCCCCTGTCCGTCATGGCCCTCGAGGTCACGCCCAAGGCCAAGCACGGACGCGTGGCCTCGTGGCTCCAGGTCGCCGACTCGGCAGGCCCGGCTCTCGAGCTCGCCCTTGTGTCGGTGGCCATGAGCGCGTGGGCCGCCACCGCCCAGGCGGGCGGGGCGGCCTACGCTCCCTATTGGGTGATTGCTTGCGCGCTCACCATCGTCACCGTGGTCGCCGTGAGGAGACTGCGTCCCGCTCAGGAGGCACCCGCGGCGGACGGCGCGAGCACTCAGTCGTCGTAACGACGCTTGCCGAACTGGCGACGTCCGCCCTCACGGCCCCCGTCGCGCTCCCAGCCGCCATCGCGGCCACCCTCACGCTCGCGACGAGCGCGCTTGATGTCCTTCTCCCAGCGCTCGGTGCGCACGCTGCGTCGGGGACGCGAGCCGTCGCCCTTTTCGAAGCGGTGCGGGCGCTTCTCGTCGCGCTCACCGTAGCGTCCGTCGCGGCCGTCACGGTCCCCGCCGAAGCCACCACGGCCTCGTGAATCGCGGTCGAAGTCGCAGCGCTCGAAACCATCGCGATCACCGCGCGCGCCCGGACCCTCGTCCACGCGGATGCGCAGCTGGCGGCCCGAGACGTATCCCTTGGAGATGCGGGACAGCTGCTCGCCGGACAGGTCGGCGGTGATGTCCACCAGGGAGAACGTCGGGTAGATCTCGATGTGGCCGATGTCGCGGCCGTCGATACCGCCCTCGCCAGCGATAGCGCCGACGATAGAACCGGGCTTGACGCGGTCCTTCTTGCCAACCTCGACGCGGTAGCGCGTACCGGAGCCGGGAGCCGGACGGCCGCCACCGCGGCGGCGCGCGCCGTTCGCCCCGCCCTTGATCGGGCGGTCCTTGTCGCGGCCCGCCTCGAAGGTGGCGCCCACGAACTCGCCGGACTCGTCCAGCTGCTCCTCACGGCGGATCTTGCCGTTTCCGCGGCGGTCCTTCTCGCGGCGGGGCGCAGGGCCCTCGTCGCCCACGGCCGTGGCCATCAGGGCCGCGGCGATGTCCTCGACGCTCACGTCCTCACCCATGTCGGCCAGCAGGCCCTTGTACATGTCGAGGCGGCCGCGCTCGATGCGGGCGGACAGGCCCTCGAGGAGTCGGCGGGCACGGAACTCAGAGACGGCGGCGGGCGAGGGAATCTCGACCTCTTCCATCTCGGTGCCCGTCAGCTTCTCGATGCGGCGCAGGCGTCCGTGCTCGCGCGGGGTGAAGAAGGTCAGCGCGCGACCCTCGCGCCCGGCGCGGCCGGTGCGGCCGATACGGTGCACGTAGGCCTCGGGCTCGCGGGGAACGTCGAAGTTAACCACCAGCGAAATGCGCTCCACGTCCAGGCCACGCGCGGCCACGTCGGTGGCGACCAGCACGTCGAGCGAGCCGTTCTTCAGGCGCTCGACCATGCGCTCACGCTCGGTCTGGGCGACGTCGCCGGAAATGCCAGCGGCGCGGAAGCCGCGGCCGGACAGCTCGAGGGACACCTCTTCGACGTCGGCGCGGGTGCGCACGAACACGATGGCCGCGTCGGCCTCCTCCTGGCCGGCCGCGATGTGCTGGGCGCGGGTAGCCAGGACGCGGGACAGGGCACCGATCTTGTGCTTGTAGGGCACGACCGCGTAGGTCTGGTGAATCGTGTCGACCGTCGAAGACTCCGTGGAGACGGCGACCTTGACGGGATCCTTCAGGTGCTCGCGGGCGACCTTTTCGATGGCGGCAGGCATCGTCGCGCTGAACAGGGCCGTCAGGCGATCATCCGGGGCGCTCGACGCGATCGTCTCGACGTCCTCAGCAAAGCCCATGCGCAGCATTTCGTCGGCCTCGTCGAGGACCAGCATGCGCACGTTCGACAGGTCCAGCGCACCCTTCTCGATGAGGTCGATGACGCGGCCCGGGGTGCCGACGACGACCTGGGCGCCGCGCTTGAGGGCGCCAATCTGCGGGCCGTACGGCGAACCGCCATAGACGGGGACGACGTCGAGGCGGGCCGTACGTGCGGCGAAATCCTCGATCGCCTGGGCGCTCTGCATGGCGAGCTCACGGGTGGGGGCCAGGACCAGAGCCTGGACGTCACGCTCGTCCGCGTCAACAATCGCTAGGAGCGGCAGGCCGAAGGCTGCCGTCTTGCCGGTGCCCGTCTGGGCGATGCCGACGACGTCGCGCAGCTCCAGCAGCGGAGGGATCGCAGCGGCCTGGATCGGGGTGGGCACGCGGAAGCCCATGTCGGTAACGGCCGCGAGGATCTCCTCGGGCAGTCCGAGGCTGGCGAAGGTCACGGTGTCTTCTGTGTCCTCGGTATCGCCCGTGTCATTATCGTCCGTGTCATTATCGTCAACGTCATCGACCAGATCGTTGTCCTCGTCCATGATGTCGTCGCGCTCATCGCGCTCGTCGAGGTCCATGTAGTCCTCAGAGGGCATAGTTATTCCTTGCTGTTGCATGTGTTGGGGTAGCAAAACCATCGGGGCGGGCCATCTGGGCTCCTCAGCGCGGCCTCACCCATAACAACAAATCCCGCATCCCGCGGGGCACCATAACAAGGGGCTGCGCCTCATCGCTGCCACCAGCATAGCGCGGGCGTGCGTGCACAAGGCGCACGTGGTCGGCGAACTCACTGTTCAACCGTGCTGGTGAGTGCCGCTTCACACCCTTTCATCAAGGTGCAAGCGCGCCACGAAGGAAGCAATGCTCACCTGCCGGTTGTCCTCCGCGCGCAGCGGCACAATAACACGGCGTTCGACCTCATCGCGGCACATTGAGCGGATATCCTCCATGACGGCGCGCTTACGACGCGAGGCCACCCACGCGCAGCAGGCCCGACTGAGCCCGGCACACAGGAGGCTCACCGCCACAGCACAAGCAATCACCGCGGTCGGAACGGGAATCGGACCGATGGCGGGAACGACCGCGTCGATGAGGACCGCTCGACCCAGGTGGACGAGGACGATCCAGGCAGCGCCGATGAGAACACACAGCCAGGCAACCAGCTGAGCAGCGCCGAAAACACGTGCGGCCAGAGGCGGGGCTGCGCTCACGCGCAGATTCGCCGAGAGCTCGCGGTGGGCTGCCGCCGGCACGTCGTTGGCGCCCGACAGTGCCCGCTCCATGAGCAGGCCGCGCCAGCGGTCGGGACGCCCCGCAGAGCGCGCTGCGACCTCGCGGCGCACAGCATTGGCGAAAGCGGCGTCGTCGGAAGCACAGCGCGTGGGCAACGTCGGGGTCGTCGCGCTCTCCTGACTGCTCTCCTCGCCCAGGTGCAACCGTCGCAGCGGATCGACCCCAACGCGCGCAAGCCAACGCAGCGGGAGCCAGCCGCCCGCACGCCTTCCGGCTCGCAGCGTGGAGGCGGCCACGGCCTCGGCGATAACGGGCGCCCCGGCCAGGTCGGCGGCCTCAACCGCCAGGTCGGACGCCATCCCTTCAGTCTCCACGCCGCGGATCGTGCCAGACACGCCGACGGCGTCGCGCACGAGCCGTGCGGCCTCGGCCAGCGCGGCGCGGGCCCGGATCGCCTGACCCGACACCCGCGCACTCTCCCGGGCCAGGTGAGCGGCGAGAATGTCAATCCCCTCGCCCGTGACCGGCGAGACCGCCACGATCGACGCCCCGGCCAGGCCGCGCGCATCGAGAAGACGGCGCAGGTCAGCCTCGATGGACGCGCGCTCATCCTGCCCGAGCGTGTCGATGTGGGTGAGCACGACCGTCACGGACACGTGCGAGGAGCGCAGGCGCGCGAGCCATTCGTCGTGCAGGCGCGCATCCGCATACTTCTGCGGATTGACCACGACGACCAGGGCGTCCACGCGCGAAGCCAGGCGCCCGGCGACCTCGCCGTGCGAGACCTCAACCGAATCGATGTCGGGCAAGTCGATGATGGCCGTCTCACCAGCCAGGTCCCCCGGCGCGTCCACGCGACGGCTGACGCCCAGCCAGCCGAGCAGTTCCTTGGGCGCGCGGCCGCGGGGCAAAACCGCGCATGGCTCGTTGGTCGTGGGCCGCAGGACTCCCGCGCGCACGACCTCTCCCCCGGCCAATGCATTGACCAGCGACGACTTGCCCGCGCCGGTGCCGCCGAGCATGCCGATCACGCACCATGTCGGATCGATCTCGGAGCGATCCGAGGTCACGTCGATGAGCTCCCGGATGCGCTCCAAAGTCTGGGGGGCGATGTCGGAGGCGGCTGCAGTGGCGATCTGGTCCAGATCTGCGGCCGCTGAGGCGATCGGTGTCGAGGCGCGCCTCATGCCAGCACCTCCCTGGCCTGGCCGAGCGCCGCCTCGAGCGCCTCAAGGCGAGAGCGTTCATCGAGGCGCTCCAGGCGCCCAGAAATCGGCGCGACCACCTCGGTCAGAGAGGACGCCGCGAGGCGTTCGAGGGCCTGACGTGCCTGCTTCGTCAGTGAACGCACGGTGCGCTCGCCGAAATAGGATTCGAGAATCGTCTGCGACAGGGCTGCGGACGCGCCGGCGACGCCGACCTCCACGCCCGTCACGCCACCTGTCATCGCGAAGGCGCTGACCATGAGCGAGACGGTCACAATGTTGATTCCGCCAGCCAGTAGGCGGCCCGTCACCCGCGAGGACTCCGCCTGCCCGCGCACGATCTCGGTGATCTCGGCCGTCCACTCCTGGGCTGTCAGGCGGGCGCGCTCCAGAGCCTGGTCCGCGTCGATCATCGTCTCCAGGTCGTGCGCTTCGCCCACGGACTGGGCCAGCCGCAGGGACTGGTCCCACGCACGGTGGTACGTATCCGCCAGGCGTTGGGCGAGGCCGCCGGTCAAGTCGCGGCGCACCTGCACCTCCGGCGCCGCGGTGCCGCGCACGGCACCCCAGATACGCTCACGCAGGCCACCAACGACGCGCGCAAAGGTCCGGGTCATGTCCCACGACCCCAGGACCTCGGCAATGCGAGCGCTCACCTCTCCGCGCAGCACGTCGTTGCTCGAGGCCGAGGCAACCTCGCGCGCGCCCGTGGCCACGAGCGACTCGATGCCCTCACGCGCCGCTTCCAGGCGCCGGTAGCTCTCGCGGGCACCGTCCAGCGCACGCGTCGCCTCCGCAAGAGACGAGGAAATTGCACCCGTGAGGGAGCGCCTCACAATGGCCGCGCGCTCCGACGCATCGTGACCGATGCTCTCCAGGAAAGAGCCGAGAGGAGAGATCGCCGCGATGGGCAGGCGGCCATCCGTCAGCTCCTGCTCGGCGATCGTGATGATCGGAACGTCACCCAGGCCTCGTCGACGGGCGAGAGCAGCCAAGTCCGCGCGCACCTCGTCCTGCGCGCCGGCGGGCACTCGATTCAGCACAATGGCAACGCGCAAGCCCCGCCCGGCCGCCTCCTCCAGGTGAGTCCACGCAACGGCGTCGGCGTAGCGCGCGGCGCTCGTGACAAAGACCCACAGGTCCGCGCCGTCAAGCAGCTCCGACGCCAGGCGGCGGTTGCCTTCCTCGACCGAGTCGATGTCGGGGGCGTCCAGAATACCCACGCTCGGCCACATCACGTCGTCGACCGCAACCGTCACGGCGTCCAGACTTGTGCCCTCCCCGCCCTCATGCTTGGCCAGGCGCGGCAGCACACGATCCGATAGGAACCACGAGCGGGCACGAGGCGCGCACACCAGGACCGGACGGCGCGTCGTCGGGCGCACGGCACCCGCACGGCTCACGTTACGGTCAAGAAGGGAGTTGACCAGCGTCGACTTACCCGACCCGGTCGACCCACCGACCACGACGAGCAGCGGTGCATCAGCGTCCTCCAGGCGCGGCAGTACCACGTCCTGGAGGCGGCGAAGCGCGCGCTGCGCCTGCGCGCGGCTGCCCGGAGGCATCGCCTCGCACGCCTGCTCGAGCGCGCCCGCCAGAGCGCGGGACGCCTCAACCGCGGTGACCGACACTCAGGGCATCACCCTCTCAACCGAGGGGGCCGCGTCCGCGTCTGGAAGCATCCATGTGGCGGCGTCGGCGTCCACCTGCTCGCCGGTGCGAATGTCCTTGACAGTATCGCTCGCGCCGTCCTCGCCCGGGAACCAGACGAAGGGGATGCCGCGCTTGTCGGCGAACTTGATTTGCTTGCCGAACTTGGCGGCGCTGGGGGCGACGTCCGTCGAGATGCCTCGGGCGCGCAGGGCGGCCGCGATCTCCTCGGAACGCTCGCGACGCTCCTCGTTCGTCACCGCCACGACGACGGCGGTGGGCACCTTGCGCGAGGCGCGCGCCAGCGGCGCCGAAATCATGCGGGAAACCAGACGCGAGACACCGATGGACAGGCCCACGCCCGGATAGGTGCGCTTGCCGTCCTTCGCCAGCGAGTCGTAGCGTCCGCCCGAACAGATCGAGCCGAGGTCCTCGTGGCCCTCAATCTCAGACTCGTAGACGCTGCCCGTGTAGTAATCCAGGCCGCGAGCGATCTTCAGGTCCGCGACGACGGCGCCCGGCATGCGCTTGTTCGCGGTGTCGAGCAGCGCAGTCAGCTCGCTCAGGCCCTGCTCGAGCAGCTCGCCGCCCACGCCCAGGGAGGCGAGACGCTCGCGCACCTCGCCCGAATCCGCGGTGCGGATCTGGGCCATCTCGAGCAGCACCGAGGCCTGCTCGGCGTCGATGCCGGACTCGGCGAGTTCCTTGGCGACGCCCTCGGGGCCGATCTTGTCGATCTTGTCCAGCCCGCGCAGGGCCGCCTCGACGTCGGTAACACCCAGCGACTCGCACACGCCCTGGACGACCTTGCGGTTGTTCACGAGCACGCGCACCGGTGGGAGCGGCAGGTTGTTGAGAGCCTCGGCCATGACGAGGGGCAGATCCACCTCGAAGTGGAAGGGCAGCTCGCCGTTACCGACAACGTCGATATCGGCCTGCGTGAACTCGCGGAAACGGCCCTCCTGGGGACGCTCGCCGCGCCACACCTTCTGGATCTGGTAGCGCTTGAAAGGGAAATCCAGCTCGTTCGCGTTCTCCACGACGTAGCGGGCGAAGGGCACCGTCAGGTCGAAGTGCAGGCCCATACCTTTATCCTTGGGCGCACGCGCCCCGGAAGCGGCGGCCTTGAGGGCCTGGAGGCGATCCAGAACGTAGATCTCCTTCGAGGTCTCGCCCTTGGCCTCGAGCTGAGCCAGCGTCTCGACCGCGCGCGTCTCGATGCCCGCGAATCCGTGCAGCTCAAAGACACGGCGCAACTCGTCGAGGACATGCATCTCGATGATGCGGCCCTCGGGGAGCCATTCGGGGAAACCTGACAAAGACGTGCGAGCCATAACGTAATCCTTTGAAAACAAACGGTGCCGACGCTAGCCAATGCGGCGAGCGCGGATCAAGTATTGGTTGGAGCGTATCTCATCCGCCATCGTGGTTGCCGGACCGTGGCCGGGGATGAGGATGGTACGCGGGTCCACCGCGTTGGAAATAGTACGCAGCGAGTGACGCATTTGCGTTTCGTCACCACCGGGCATGTCCGTGCGCCCCACGCTGTCCTTAAAGAGCACGTCGGCACTCAGTGCCCACGGCACCTGCTCCTCGCTGGCGTAGAAGGACTGGTTGTTGACGCGAATATCGAGGGGGCTGTGCCCCAGGAACACCGCAGACCCCTCCGTGTGACCGGGGGCGGGCACCATGCGCAGCCATACGCCCGGGGTCAGCTCGACTGAATCCGCGGGCATCTCGCGCAGGTCGGCGGGCTTGACCCACTCGCCGACGAAGTCGGGCGGCGGCATCGGCAGGAACGAGGCCGGGTCATCCATGCGGTACATGTCCGGTCCGGGCAGGTACACCGGGACGGTGGCACCATCGGCCCCCCACGTGGACACCTCGGCGGCGTCCCACACGTGGTCGGGGTGACCGTGAGTGAGCAGCACGGCTCCAACGCTCACGCCCTCGGCCTCAAGGACCTCGCGGATCAAGTGCTGGATGCCGGCAGAAGGGTCGACAACAAGGGCTGTGCCCGCCCCGGAAGGGACGAGCACAAGCCCATTCGCCGCGTAGAAAGGCGACGGAATAACGTGAAGACGCATGTCACTCCATGGACGAGGAGATCTGCGCGAGCCAGGCGCGCTTGGTCTCGAGGGTTTCACGAACGGCGGAGGCAGCCTTGTTGTCTCCCTTGGCCTCAGCATCGGCGAGGGAACGCTCGAGCTGAGCGATCTGCTCCTCAAGCTGGCCCACCATGCCGGCCGCGCGGGCGCGCGTCTCGGGGTTGGTGCGGCGCCATTCCTTCTCTTCGGCCTCACGCACGGCCGCCTCGACGGCGCGCAGACGGCCCTCGATGCGGTGCAGGTCGGAGGAAGGCACGCGGCCGACCTCTTCCCAGCGGTCCTGAATCAGGCGCAGCTGAGCCTTGGCGCGCTCGATGTCGGTCACGGGCAAAATCGCCTCGGCGTCGACCAGGATGGTCTCCTTGGCGACCAGGTTCTCGCGGTACTCGGCGTCCGTGGCCTCGTCCTTGGCACGGCGGGCGTCGAAGAACACCTGCTGTGCAGCGCGGAAGCGCGCCCACAGGGCGTCGTCTTCCTTGCGCGAGGCGCGCGGGGCGGCCTTCCAGCGGTTCATCAGCTCGCGGTAGGCGCTCGAGGTGCGCGACCAGTCCACGGAGGAGGACAGGGCCTCGGCCTCAGCGATGAGGGCTTCCTTGACGCGCTTGGCCTCGGACTGGGCCTGGTCGAGCTGCGAGAAGAACTGGCGGCGGTGACGGTCGAACTGGGTGCGCGCGGAAGAGAAGCGCTTCCACAGCTCGTCCTCGACAGCCTTTTCCAGGCGCGGGCCGCGACGCTGGAGGGTCTTCCACTCTTCCAGCAGGTCGCGCAGGGTCTGGCCCGACTGCTTCCAGTGGGTCTTGGCGGGATCCTGGGCGACGATCTCCTCGGCGCGCTCAACGACGGCCGTGCGGTCGGCCAGGGCCTGCGCCTTGGCGGCCTTGCGTTCCTCGCGAGCGATCTCCTTGCGCTCCTCGGCGGCCTTCGCGGCGGCCTCGACGCGCGCGCGCAAGGCCGGGATGTCGCCGACGACGTTCGGGGAGGCGACCTGCTCGCGCAGCGTGGCCAGCGTCTGATCGATGTCGCGCGGGCTCAGCGAGGCCAGGCGGTCCTCGAACAGCTTGATGGTGGCCTCAAGGTCGGCGAAGCGACGCTCGTAGAGGGCGTACGGCGACGCGGGAATCCCCTCGGGGAAGCCGCCGATAACGCGCTCCTCGTCTCCATCCTTGACATAGACAGTCCCATCCTCACCGATGCGGGCGAAGGGGTGTTCGGGCACCTCCGACGCGGGAATCGTCGAGGCCGTGGCCTCCTCGGGAGCAGCCGTGACGGCTTCGGGGGTGGTTTCGTTGGTCGGAATCGACGTCTCGGTCACGATATTCCTTCTAGGACGAGGGCTGACGCCCGGCGCGGTCGCGTGCCGATGTGACACACAGGGCTAGTGTGTCACATCTAACGGCAAAATGAGCGAAAAACGCCGCAAAAGGGGACGGATGTAACACCTAACTTCCTGCCCGAGCGCGTCGGCACCACGGCCTCGTCTATGAATCCGAGCCGATACGCACCGCCTCGAAGACCCCGTCCACCCGGCGCAACGCCGAGAGCACCGCATTGAGGTGGCCCAGATCGGCCAGCTCGAAGGAGAAATTGCCGGATGCCACCTGGTCCCCGTCCGTCTTGAGGGCCGCGGCCAAGATATTGACGCGGTAATCCGACAGCACCCTTGTCAGGTCCGACAGCAGCCCGCCGCGGTCGAGCGCACGCACCTCGATCTGGACACGGAACGGGGCCGTCATACCCTCAGAGTTCCACGACACGTCGACGAAACGCTCGGGCTGAAGCTGAGCCAGGCGCTCCGCGTTCGCGCAGGTCTTACGATGCACGGACACCCCCTGGCCTCGGGTAATGAAACCGACGATCTCATCGCCTGGAACGGGTGTGCAGCACTTCGCGAGCTTGACCCAGATCTCGTTCGGACTCAGGCCCGCCACCGTGATGGCTGCGTCGCCCGATACCTCCGAACGAGGCTTCGCGTATCCCGGGGTCACGCCCTCGGACAGCGTCTCCTCGGTGCCGTCTCCCCCACCCAGGTTGTCCATGAGCCGGTTGACGACGCTCTGGGCCGAGACGTGCCCCTCGCCCACCGCCGCGTACAGGCCCGACACATCGGGATATCCAAACGACGTCGCGACCGACATGATCGACTCGTGGTTCATGAGGCGCTGGAGCGGCAGGTTCTGCTTGCGCAACGCGCGCGCCAGCGCCTCCTTACCGGACTCGATGGCCTCCTCGCGGCGTTCCTTCGAGAACCAGGCCTTGATCTTCGAGCGGGCACGCGGAGATGCCACGAACGCCAGCCAGTCGCGCGACGGGCCGGCCTTGTCGGACTTCGAGGTCACGACCTCGACCGTCTCGCCGGACTCCAGGCGCGTGTCGAGGGACACGAGGCGCCCGTTGACCTTCGCGCCGACCGTGCGGTGGCCGACCTCGGTGTGCACCGCGTAAGCAAAGTCGACGGGGGTTGCACGCGCGGGCAGGACAATGACCTCGCCCTTGGGCGTAAAAACGTACACCTCGTCGCCGGCGATTTCGTAGCGCAGCGAATCCAGGAACTCCTCCGGGTCCCCGGTCTCGCGCTCCATCTCAACCAGGGCGCGCAGCCAGTTGGCCTGTTCCTCCGAGCTCATGCGGTCCGAGTCACCGCTCGTCGCATTCGGGTTCTGCTTGTACTTCCAGTGAGCGGCGACGCCGTGCTCGGCGCGCTCGTGCATGTCAAAGGTGCGGATCTGGATCTCCACCGGCTTGCCACCCGGACCGATGACCGTCGTGTGCAGCGATTGGTAGAGGTTGAACTTGGGCATCGCGATGTAGTCCTTGAAGCGGCCCGGAATCGGGTTCCACCGCCCGTGCAGCGCGCCCAGGACGCCGTAGCAGTCCTTGATCGACTCCACGAGGACACGCACGGCCACCAGGTCGAAGACCTCGTCGAATGCCTTGCCGCGCACGATCATCTTCTGGTAGATCGAGTAGTGGCTCTTCGGTCGGCCACTCACCGTGCCCTTGGTGCCCGAGCGACGCAGATCCTCCTCGATCTGGTCGATGACGTCACGCAGGTACTCCTCACGCTGCGGGGCGCGCTCGGCGACAAGGCGGTCGATCTCCTCGTAAATCTCCGGGTACAGGGTCTTAAACGACAGCTCCTCGAGTTCCCACTTGACCATGTTCATGCCGAGGCGGTGGGCCAGCGGCGCGTAGATCTCCAGGGTCTCCTGGGCCTTCTTCGCGGCCGACTGAGCGGGCACGAAACGCCACGTGCGGGCGTTATGGATACGGTCGCCCAGTTTGATGAGCAGCACGCGGATGTCACGGCTCATCGCGACGAGCATCTTACGCAGGGTCTCGGATTGAGCGGCGGCACCGTAGCGCACCTTGTCGAGCTTGGTCACGCCGTCGACCAGGTTCGCGATCGGTTCTCCGAAGTCCGCGGCGAGTTCTTCCAGGGTGTAGTCGGTATCCTCGACCGTGTCGTGAAGCAGCGCGGCGACCAGCGTCGGCGTCGTCATACCCATCTCAGCGAGAATGGTCGCGACCGCTACCGGGTGGGTGATATACGGTTCACCGGACTTGCGCATTTGCCCCCGGTGACATTCTTCGGCCTTGCGGTAGGCGCGCTCAACGACACTGATGTCGGCCTTGGGATGATTGGCGCGCAAAGCCCGCACAAGCGGCTCAATCTCGGGAATTGTGGCGCGTCCGCGAGAACCGAACCACACGAGGCCGGAGCGCACTCGGGACACGGCCGCAGGCAGTGCGGCCCCTGACGTCGTGTCATCGCTGCTCATGAACCAATAATAGCGACGAACGAGCGGGTCCGGGGATCAAGTCGATCCCCGGACCCGCTCGTCTCTCACAACTGGTCACTCAGACGTGCAGGGCGGTCTCCACCGTGACGTCGTCGAGCTTGGCCCGCCCGTTGAGGGCGTCCAGCTCCATCAGCACGGCCAGGGCCTCGACCGAAGCGCCGCACTGGTTGAGCAGGTCCACGGCGGCGCGCGCCGTGCCGCCCGTGGCCAGGACGTCGTCGATGATGAGGACGCGCTGGCCCTCATGGACCGACTGGGGGCGAATCTCCATGCGGGCGCTGCCGTACTCGAGCGAGTAGTCGACGCCGATGACCTCGCCGGGCAGTTTGCCCGCCTTGCGGATCGTCAGCATGCCCAGCCCAAGCTCGGCGGCCACGGGGGCGCCGAGAATGAAGCCGCGCGATTCCAGGCCGGCCACGGCGTCGATGCGGCCCGCGTAGCGCGCGCCGATCAACTCCACGAGTTCCTTGAACGCAGGACCGTTGGCAAACAGGCCCGTGATATCACGGAACAGGACGCCCGGCTCGGGAAAGTCCGGGATCTCCACCAGGTTGTCGCGCACCAGTATGGCGACGCGATCGCCGAGTTCACCGATCATCGATGAGTCTTCTTCCTCTGAGGCTGATTCTCGTTGCCCAGACGCTTGCCGGGCTTTATCGGAGCCACCTTCACGGCCTTCGCGGGCGAAGACTCATCGGTGGTGTGGCGGTGCTCGCGCTCGTGCGCGACCGCCGCGTCGTGCTCGCGGGTCTTGTTCGACATCTCCTGGAAGGTCACCAGGAGCGGCGAGGCGATGAAGATCGACGAGTAGGTACCCGCGATCATGCCGATGAACAGCGCCAGCGAGATATCCACCAGGGTACCCGGGCCCAGGGCCACGGAGCCGATGATAAGAATCGCACCGACAGGGAGAAGGGCCACAACCGAGGTGTTAATGGAGCGGACCATCGTCTGGTTGACGGCGAGGTTGACGTACTCCGCGAAGGTGAAGTGCTTCTGGTCGTACACGTCCGCGGTCAGCTCACGCACCTTGTCGAAGACAACCACGGTGTCGTAGAGCGAGTAGCCCAGAATCGTCAGGAAGCCGATGACGGTGGCGGGCGAGACCTCGACCTGCAGGATCGCGAAGACACCGACCGTCACGGCGATGTCGTGGACGAGGGCCAGCAGGGCCGAAGCGGCCATGCGCCACGAGCGGAAGTACACGGTCATCAGCAGGGCCACGAGGGCCATGAAGATGACGAGGGACTGCGCGGCCTTGGTGGTCACCGACGAGCCCCACGAGGGGCCAATCGAGGAGGACTGAACCGAGGTCGTGTCAACGCCGTACGCGGCCGCCAGGGCGTCGCGCATCTGGGCGGTGGTGGCAGAATCCAGCGACGAGGTCTGGATACGCACGGAGTCGGAGCCGACTCGCGTGACCTTCGGAGCGCCCTCAACGAGGCCGGTGTCGGCAACGACGCGCGAGGCGAAGGACTCGCTCTGGTCGCTGACACGAGTCACGTCGAACTGGGATCCACCCGTGAACTCGATCGAACGGTTCAGGCCCATGATCGCAACGAGCGCGAAGCCGATGACGAGGACGGCAGCCGCCAGGCCCACGAACTTCTTGCGGTTGGGAACGACGGCGTAGGACTTCTCGCCGGAGTACAGGGCGTTGCCCCACTGAGCGAAACTCATCATGTCAGTTCTCCCCTTCCTCGGTCACGCCAGCGTTGGCCTCGGACTTTTGCGCTGCCAGGCGCGCCGCGCGGCGACGCTCGGCGATCGACATGCCGTCCCCGGCCTCGTCCTTCTTGGGCGTCGAGGTCGACTCGCCGCGCGCGACGACGCGACCGCGGCCCGCGTACACGAGGAGGTTCTTGGCACCCAGGTGCTCCGGATCCAGGCCCGAGAGCTTGTGGCCCTGACCGAAGAAGCGCGTGCGGATAAGCAGCTCCATCATCGGGTGCGTGAACAGGAAGATCACGGCGATGTCGATGACGGTCGTGACGCCGAGCGTGAAGGCGAAGCCCTGAACGCCACCCACGGCCAGCAGGTACAGGACAACGGCTGCGACGAGGTTGACCGCGTCGGAGACCAGAATCGTGCGCTTGGCGCGGTCCCAGCCCTCTTCGACGGCGGCGCGCAGCGGACGTCCGTCTCGGACCTCGTCACGGACGCGCTCGAAGTACACGATGAACGAGTCCGTCGTCACACCGATCGCCATGATCAGGCCAGCGACGCCGGCCAAGGACAGGCGATAGCCCATCCACCAGGACAGCAGTGCGATGACCAGGTAGGTGATGATCGAGGCGACGATGAGCGAGCCAGCGGAGATGATCGCCAGGCCGCGGTACTGCCAGATCAGGTAGAGGATGACCAGGAGGAAGCCGATGAGGGCCGCCCACAGGCCCACCGTCAGGTGGTCGGTGCCGATGGTCGCGGAGATCTGCTGCTCGGACTCGACCTCGAAGTTCAGGGGCAGTGAGCCGAAGCTCAGCTGGTTGGCGAGCGTTCGTGACGACACTGCCGTGAAGTTACCCGTGATCTCGGCCTGGCCGTTGGGAATAATCGCGTTCATCGAGGGGGCGGTGATGACCGTTCCATCGAGAACGACGGCGAAGTGGTTACGGTCCGGGGTGCCCTGGCCGGACGTGGGACCCTGCGGATCGGAGTTGTGGTAGCCGTACAGAATCGTGGAGGTTTCCTTGAACTTCTCCGATCCCGCGGCGTTGAACTGCAGGGAGACGGACCACTGGCCGGTCGAGCCGCCGGTCTGCGTGCGCACGAGGCCCGCGGTGGCCGACGAGAGGTCGGAACCGGGGACGGCGACGGGGCCGAGGATGTACTTGATCTGACCGGAGTCATCGCAGGCTGCGTAAGGCTTGTCGGCCGGGCCCTCTACGCGCTTAACGTCGGCGGCGGCCGAGCAGTCCAGGGTCAGGAAGTCGTACTGGACCTGCTCGGTCTCCCATGCCGTGTCCGAGGCGTTGGCCGGCTCGGAAGCGGGGGTGTCCGACAGGACGCCGTCGCCGTTCTTATCGGCGATACTCATCGCAGTGGCCTCGTCGAGGGCGGTCGAACGCACCTCGCTCTGGCCGGACTGTGCGGCGTCAGCCGACTGGGTGGCCTCACCCGACTGGGCAGCCTCACCCGACTGCGCGGCCTCACCGGACTGCGTGGCCTCACCGGACTGCGCGGCCTCACCGGACTGGGCAGCCTCACCGGACTGCGCGGTCTGGTCAGCCGTCCCGATCTGCGTCTGTCCCTGTGCAGTCGGCATCAAGTTCTGGGCCAGGCCCATGCGCAGCACCGGGCGGAAGTTCATCTGCGAGGAGGCGCGGATCAGGTCCAGCTGCTCCTGGGAGGGGGTGCCAGGGATCGACACCATGATGTTCGAGTTGCCCAGAGAGGAGATCTCGGACTCGGACACGCCCGAGGCATCGATTCGGTTACGAATAATCGAGATTGCCTGAGTGATGTCCTCGTCGGTGATCTCGCGCTGTCCCTCGGCCGTCACGGTCGGGGTCAGGATGAGCTGGGTGCCGCCCTTGAGATCGAGGGCCAGGTCGGGGTATGGCGATACCCCCTTGGTGAAATGCCCAAGCGCAAGCGCCGCGCACGCCGCCACGATGGCGACGATCAGCGTCACGAGCGCGCGCACAGGGCGTCGCTTATGAGATGCCACGGTTCTACTTTCCGTTCAGCCTTGATGACTTACTTCTGCTGCTCGTCGGTGTCCTTGGACGAGGAGGTGGTGTCGTCGAGACCCAGGATGGCCTCGCCCTCGTCGCTGGCGTCCTCGACGTCGGCGCTCTCGGACGCCTCATCTTCTTCTGCACGGGCGAGGGGCGGCTGGCCGCCGATCTCGGCGATCATCTCGCGCTCCCAGTACATTTCGTGACCATCGGTCGTCTCCAGGACGACGATGTCACCATCCAGGTCGACGAAACGGCCCCAGAAGCCGACGCGGGTACGCACCCACTTGCCGGGGGTCACGGCAGCGAGCTGCTCACGCTTCTCCTCCTCCATCTTCTCCATCTGCTTCTTGCGCGAGCGCGAGCTCCACCACATGAAGGCGATCATGACGACGAGCAGGCCCATGAGGGCGTAGTTGTTCATAATGGCTGGTTCACTTTCGATGACGGTCGGGCGCTTGAAGCGCACTGTGACAGTTTAATGCCGCAGGAGGTTTTTGCCTAAGTGATGTCCGTGTGGCGCGGCGCCGGCCGCCACTCGTCGCTCCTTGTCATCGTCGCACGACGAACGGCGGGGCTCGATCGACGAGGCCCGCTCCCCTAGTCGAAGAGGGCGCCGTCGGGCGCGGGCGGGTTCAGGCCGAGGTGTGCCCAGGCTTTCGGGGTTGCCATGCGTCCGCGGTTGGTGCGCACGAGGAAACCCTCGCGCACCAGGTACGGTTCTGCGACAGTCTCGACGGTTTCCGCTTCCTCACCGATGGTGACGGACAGAGTTGTCAGGCCCACGGGTCCGCCGGCGAAGCGACGGCACACAGCCTCGAGAACCGCTCGGTCCAGGCGGTCCAGGCCGGAGGGGTCCACCTCGAAGAGCTCGAGGGCTCCGCGCGCGGCGTCCAGGGTGAGCGTTCCGTCACCATGGACCTGCGCGTAGTCGACGACGCGGCGCAACAGGCGATTGGCGATGCGTGGCGTGCCTCGCGAACGCGAGGCGATCTCGTGGGCGGCGCGCGCGTCGATGGGCGAGCCGAGCAGGGAGGCCGAGCGCGTGACGACAGACTGGAGTTCGTCGGTCTCGTAGAACTCCAGGTGCGCGGTGAAGCCGAAGCGGTCGCGCAGCGGGGCGGGCAGCAGGCCGGAGCGCGTGGTCGCACCCACGACCGTGAACGGCGGCAGCGTCAGCGGGATCGAGGTCGCACCGGGGCCCTTACCGACGACGACGTCGACGCGGAAGTCCTCCATCGCGAGATAGAGCATCTCCTCGGCGGTGCGCGCCAGTCGGTGAATCTCGTCGATGAAGAGGATGTCGCCTTCCTGCAGGCCCGACAGGATCGCGGCCAGGTCCCCCGCGTGTTGGATGGCGGGACCCGAGGTCAGGCGCAAGGAGGTTCCCATCTCTGCGGCGATAATCATGGCGAGGGTCGTCTTGCCCAGGCCAGGAGGGCCGGCGAGCAGGACGTGGTCGGGTGTGGCGGCGCGCATGCGGGCGGCGTCGAGGACCAGCTGCAACTGGCCTCGCACGACGCGCTGGCCCACAAACTCCGACAGCTTCTTGGGGCGCAGGGCGGCCTCGGCCGCGCGCTCCAACTCGCCCGCGTCCGGGGCGACAATGCGCATCGTCTCGATGTCGGGCTGTTCAGCCACGGCCGCCTCCCAGGCTCACCAGAGCGGCGCGCAGCATGTCGGAGGCACCCAAACCGCTGCCCGCGAGCTTCTCGATGGCCTTGGCGGCCTGCGCCTCGGACCATCCCAGACCCACCAGTGCGGCGCTGACTTCGGAGGCGACCGCATCCTCGGAGGGCGCGGGGGCGGGGGCGGCGTCGACGCCGGGCAGCGCGGCCGGCGTGCCGAGCTTGTCCCCGATTTCCAGGGCCATGCGCTGAGCGGACTTCTTACCCACGCCGGGGATACGCTGGAGCATAGCCAGATCCTGGTCGCGCACGGCGCGGCGCAGGTCGTCGGGGCGTAGGACGGCCAGGGCTGCCAGCGCGATCTTCGGACCGATTCCCGACACCGACAGGAGCTTGGTGAAGACGTCGCGCTCGTCGGCCGACTCGAAGCCGTAGAGGGTCATCGAATCCTCGCGCACGATCATCGAGGTGTACACGGTGATCTCCTCATCGCGCGGGGCCGCCTGCGCGAAGGCGGGCGTCACGTGGACGCGAAAGCCGATGCCCCCGACCACGATGTCAATGTGGTCGAGTCCGACGCTTGCGACGATGCCGCGCAGAATCGAGATCACTGCTGTCCTTTCCCTGGTCACTCACCCGCGAGACCGCGGGCGAACATATGTACGATTCTAGCCGCGCCTGCGCCTCGGGTCGACGGCACCCGTCCGGCGTTGCGCGGCCTGGGCCTCGGCCCACGCCCGCTGAGCGGGCGTCATGGACCCGCGCGAGGTCAGGCGCCCCGATATGGAGACCGCGACCGACGAGTCCTCGGGCGCCCCGAGCAGGCCGGTCCCCCGCCACGCGTGCGTGATCGCGATTGCGAGCGCGTCGGCAGCGTCCGCTGGTTTCGGTGCCTTAGCGAGGCCGAGGATGCGCGCGACCATCGTCTGCACCTGCGCTTTGTCCGCATTGCCGTTGCCGGACACGGCGGATTTGACCTCGGAGGGCGTGTGGACCGCCATGGGAAGGCCCGCCCGTCCCACGCAGGTCATGGCCGCCCCCATCACCTGCATCGTGGCCGTCACCGACTGCAGGTTGTCCTGGGCGAACACGCGCTCGATGGCGACGACCTCGGGCTGGTACTGCTCGATGACGGAGTCGATCGCGTCCGCGATCGTGCGCAGCCGGAAGTGCGTCGCCAGGTCCTTGTCGGTGCGGGCGACGCCGACGTAGACGAGGCTCGCTCGACGCGAGGGGTCCACGTCGACAACGCCCAGGCCGCAGCGCGTCAGGCCCGGGTCGATGCCCATGACGCGCATCAGGCGCGGGTCACCATGTCGACGAACATGGCGTGAATACGGTCGTCTCCGCCGACCTCGGGGTGGAAGGACGTCGCCATGACGTTGCCGCGGCGCACCGCGACAATCGGGCCGTCGGCACTGTTGCCCGCGCGCGCAATCACCTCGACGCCCTCGCCCACCGATTCGACCCAGGGGGCTCGAATGAACACGGCGTGGAAGGGGCCGCCCTCCAGTCCCGCGACGTCCAGGTCCTCCTCGTAGGAGTCCACCTGGCGGCCGAAGGCGTTGCGACGCACGACCATGTCGAGGGCGCCGAAAGAACGCTGGTCCTCGCGCCCATCCAGGATCGACGAGGCGAGCATGATCATGCCCGCGCACGTGCCGTAGACGGGAAGCCCCGCGCTCATGCGCGCGTGCAGCGCATCAAAGAGGCCGAAGGAGAGCAGCAGATTCGACATGGTCGTCGACTCTCCGCCGGGGATGACCAGGCCGTCGACCTGATCCAGCTCAGAAACCCTGCGCACAAGCAGCGCGCGGGCGCCGGAGTTTTCCAGCGCCCGCACGTGCTCTGCGACGTCGCCCTGCAGGGCGAGAACGCCGATGGTCACCATCCGCGCTCCGCGAGGCGGTGATCGACCGGCAGGTCGTCGACGTTAATGCCGACCATGGCCTCGCCCAGGCCGCGCGAGACCTCAGCGATGACGGAGGGGTCGTCGTAGAAGGTCGTGGCCTTGACGATGGCGGCCGCGCGCTTGGCGGGGTCGCCGGACTTGAAGATACCCGAACCAACGAAGACGCCTTCGGCGCCCAGCTGCATCATCATGGCAGCGTCGGCGGGGGTAGCGATGCCGCCGGCCGTGAAGAGCACGACGGGCAGGCGACCCTCGCGGGCAACCTCGGCGACGAGCTCGTAGGGGGCCTGCAGTTCCTTGGCCGCGACGTAGAGCTCGTCCTCGGGCAGGGAGGTCAGGTGGCGGATCTCGTCGCGGATCTTGCGCATGTGCGTGGTCGCGTTGGAGACGTCGCCGGTGCCGGCCTCGCCCTTGGAGCGGATCATGGCCGCGCCCTCGTTGATGCGACGCAGCGCCTCACCGAGGTTGGTCGCGCCGCAGACGAAGGGAACGGTGAAGTTCCACTTGTCGATGTGGTGGCTGTAGTCCGCGGGGGTCAGGACCTCGGACTCATCGATGTAGTCGACGCCGAGGGACTGCAGGACCTGGGCCTCGACGAAGTGACCAATGCGGGCCTTCGCCATCACGGGGATCGACACGGCCTCGATGATGCCTTCGATCAGGTCGGGGTCGGACATGCGGGCCACGCCACCCTGGGCGCGGATGTCGGCGGGGACGCGCTCGAGGGCCATGACGGCCACGGCGCCCGCGTCCTCGGCGATCTTGGCCTGCTCGGGGGTGACGACGTCCATGATGACGCCGCCCTTGAGCATCTGGGCCATGCCGCGCTTGACCTGCGGGGTGCCGACCTCGCGCTTCGCGGTGCTCTCGCTCATGGTTACTCCTGCTCTTCCAGCTGGGCACGAACCTCGTCGCTCAGCGACATGTTCGTGTAGATGTTCTGCACGTCATCGGAGTCCTCGAGAACGTCGATGAGCTTGTTGACCTTCAGGGCGCCCTCGAGATCGAGCTCGACCTCGGTGGAGGCGACGAACTGGACTTCGGCGGAGTCGTAGTCGATGCCGGCCTCCTGCAGGGCGGTGCGCACGGCGACGACGTCCTTGGGGTCGGATTCGATGACGAAGAGCTCGCCGGCGTCCTCGACCTCTTCGGCTCCGGCGTCCAGGACGGCCATCATGATGGATTCCTCATCCACGCCCTCACCGGCGGGCACCTCGACGACGCCGCGACGCGAGAACAGGTAGGAGACCGAACCGGGGTCGGCCAGGGAACCGCCGTGGCGGGTGAAGCCCAGGCGCACGTCGGAGGCGGCGCGGTTGCGGTTGTCGGTGAGACACTCGACGAGGAAGGCGACGCCGTTCGGGCCGTAGCCCTCATACATGATCGTCTCGTAGTTAGCGCCACCGGCCTCGGCACCGGAGCCGCGCTTGACGGCGCGGTCGATGTTGTCGGCGGGGACGGAGTTCTTCTTCGCCTTCTGGATGGCGTCGTACAGGGTCGGGTTGCCAGCGGGGTCGCCGCCGCCCGTGCGAGCTGCAACCTCAATGTTCTTGATGAGGCGCGCGAAGAGCTTGCCGCGCTTGGCGTCAATGGCGGCCTTCTTGTGCTTAGTGGTCGCCCACTTAGAGTGTCCCGACATCACTTCTCCCTGTTGGGTGGATAGATACCGGCACATTCTATCGCGTCAATGGGGCGCTTCCCCATGTGTGTGGCGTCCTCGTGGACAAACGTAAACACCGTCACAGCATCGGGGACGAGGCCGTGGCCGCCTCCCCGGGGCGCGTCAGCTATCGGGTGGGCGGGGTGTAGAAGACCCGCATGGCGCATGTTCCAGGTGCGAGGTCCTCCCACGCACCGTCGAAGGAGAGGACGAGCGCGGTGGCGGTGGGCACTCCCCTGTCGGCCGCCCCTCGGTCCTCCTGGCGGGCGAGGATGTACCCGGCGTAGGAGATGACGGGTTCGTGCCCGACGATCAGGCCTGCCTCGCCCGTGAAGGTGCGGGCCAGCTCGATGATCTCCTCCTCGCCGCCGTCGTAGATGGAGCGGTCGTGCCAGGCCTCGTCGGCGCCCGCGCGCGTGAGGATCGCCGCGAAGGTTTCGCGGGCGCGCTGGGCGTCGGAGGAGACGGCGACGTCGAAGGCCCCGATCTCACTGGCCAGCGTTGCGCCCAGGCGCGCGGCCTGGTCGCGCCCGGCGTCGGTGAGCGGGCGAGAACGGTCGGGGTAGTTGTAGGCGGCCTGCGCGTGGCGAACGAGAACGAGGGTTGGCATACTTCCAAGCGTAACCGCACGGGGAGGACACCATGGCACTGGGAGTCGAAGCCGCATCGGGCATCTGCTCGGCGCGCGAATGCACGAACGCCGCGATCTATCGGATCGACTGGCGTAATCCGGCGATCCACCGCGCTCGCACGAAGACGTGGCTCGCGTGCGAGGAGCATCTGTCCTACCTGGAGGGCTACTTCAAGTACCGGTCCTTCCCCTACGAGGTCTCAGGGTTCGTCGCCCCCTCCTCCCCTGGCGGCGAGGAATCACGCGCCGAGGCCGCTCAGTCCCACTGATCGAGGGGACGGTCGTTCCAGGTCAGGGCGTGCAGGCCCTTGGCCAGCTCGGAGGCCGAGGCCGGGGCGAAGCCAGGAGCCCACTCGAAGGTGGTCGTGCCCGTGTTCGACATGAAGTGCTTCGACACGAGGGCCTCGTCAATGTCGGCAGACAGCCAGGTGGCCAGCAGGCGCGTGAGCGCGCCGTGGATGACGAACACCGCGACCGCGCCCTCCCCCGCCTGTTCGCGCGCGGCCAGTCCCACGCGGCGCACGGTCTCCAGGGACCGAGCCAGGGCCTCGCGCCCGCTCTCCCCGCCCGGCATCCGATTATCCAGGTCGCCGGCGCACCACGACAGGGTCGTGCGCACGTATTGCATCTGGGAGGCGGGATCGGCCGCCATCTCCAGGTCGCCCGAGCGCAGCTCGCGAATCCCCGGGCACACCAGCGGCGTGAGCCCGTAGCGGGCGGCCAGCGGCGCGGCCGTCAGGCGCGTGCGGTGCAGGCCGGACAGCGCGATGACCGTGGGCGGGGCCGCAACCTCGCCCTCCCAGCGATCCGCGAGACGGCTCGCCTGAGCCAGGCCCTCGTCGGTCAGGCCGAGGCCGGGGCGGACCGTGTCGAGGGCCCCCAGTCGGTTGGCGGGGGTCTGTCCGTGCCGTACCAGCACAATCTTCACTGCTGCTCCCAGAAAGCTCGTTCCATCACGTCGCGCGCCTGTCGTGCCGCGCGCAACCAGTCTTCTTCGAGGGCGGTCAGCCCGCCGCTCCCGTACCCGAGGATAGCGGCAAGCGCCCCCAGCTCGGCGCTGTCACGAGGCACAACGTCAAGCTTCACACCGCTCATGCGCCCGGTCGCCAGGGTGTTGCCGGCGCGGATGCGCGTGGCCAGGTCCCAGGCATTCAACAGTATCTCGGCGTCGGGCGCTTCCAACAGCCCTGCGTCGCGGGCGGCCGCAATCGCGTCGGTCGTCGACGACGTGCGCAGGGCCTCAACCTCGCGCCCGTGACGCATCTGGATGAGCTGGATCGTCCACTCGACGTCGCTGAGCCCACCGGGGCCGAGCTTGACGTGGCGGGCGGGCTCTGTGCCGCGCGGCAGGCGCTCGTTTTCCATGCGGGCCTTGAGCAGGCGGATGTCGCGCACCTCGGCCTCGCTCACGTCCCGGTACGCCATGGACTCGAAGAGAGACCGGGCGGCCTGGGCGAGGCCACCGTCTCCGATAGGCCGGGCGCGCACAGCCGCCTGGCGCTCCCACGTGGAGGCCCAACGCTGCGCGTACTCCTCGTGCGAGGCGATCGTGCGGCTCATCGGACCGTTCTTACCCTCGGGGCGCAGGTCGAGGTCGACGACGATGCCGAGCTGGCTGGTCGCCGAGCCGAGCAGCTTCTTGACCCGGTTGACAATCGCCGTCGCGCTGGCCGCCGCCTCGGAGTCGGAGGCGCCGCCCACGGCCTCGTGCAGGGCGATGACGTCCGCGTCGGAGGCGTAGGAACACTCACGCCCGCCGTAGCGTCCCATCGCCACGAAGGTGACGCGGGCGCGCTCGGCCCCCCACCGCTCGGCATCCTCGCGCCCCGCAATCGCCAGCGCACCGAGCAGGGCCGCGTCCGTCGCGTCGGCGATCGCGTGACCGCGCGGGTTGACGCCGCCCAGCAGGTCGCTCATCGCGGCGCGCGTCAGCTCGCGGGTGCGCACGGCCCGCACGCGGGCGGCCGCCTCCGTCGGGTCGTCATGCCGGTCGATAAGGGCGGCCACCTCGCGGGCGAGGCGCTGCGGCTCGCGCGGGGCCAGCTCGGCGTCGTCGTCCAGCCACGCCACGGCCTCGGGCCGCTTGGCCAGGGCTTCGGCGATCCAGCGCGAGTTCGGCAGCATCGTCGTGAGCCTGCGCGCGGCGACCCCCGAGTCGCGTAGGAGCGCCAGGTACCAGTGCGACTCGCCGATGTCCTCGGACAGGATGCGGAAGTTGAGCAGGCCCATGTCGGGGTCCGCGCCGCCCGCAAGCCACGAAATGAACACGGGAAGCAGGTGGCGCTGGATCGCGGCGCGCCGGCTCGTGCCCTGGGTGAGGGCTGCGATGTGTGTGAGGGCGCCGGCGGGATCGCGGTAGCCGATGGCCGCCAGGCGGTCACGCGCGCCCTCGGCATGCAGGGAAACCTCGTCTTCACGCAGGGATGCGGTGGCCGCGATGATCGGCCGGTAGAACACATCCTCGTGCAGGGCGCGCACGCTGGCGCGCACCTCGTCGAGGGCCGTGCGGATCGCGTCAGCGTCGGGAAACCGCGCCGGGTCCATGACCCGTCCCAGAACCCGCAGGTCGCGGTCCTTATCGGGAATCAGGTGATTGCGGCGCATGCGCGGCAACTGCGTGCGATGCTCGACGGCGCGCAAGAATCGGTAGCAGGAGGCGAGTTGGTCCGCGTCGGATCGGGCGATGTAGCCGCCCTCGCGCAGCGCCTCGATCGCCTCCAGGGTGGAGCGCACCCGCAAGAACGCGTCGGTACGCCCATGAACTAGCTGGAGGAGCTGCACAGTGAACTCGACGTCGCGCAGGCCGCCGCGGCCGAGCTTGAGCTCACGCGAGGCGTGGGAGCGGGAAATGTTGTCTTCGACGCGCCGGCGCATCGCGCGCGCCGCCTCCACGAAGCCCTCGCGCGCCGAGGCGGCCCACACGTAAGGCTGGGCGGCTTCCTCGAAGGCGCGGCCGAGCTGCAGGTCGCCCGCGCACGCGCGCGCCTTGAGCAGCGCCTGAAACTCCCAGGTCTGCGCCCACTTGTCCCAGTACTGGCGGTAGGACTCGATCGTGCGCACGAGGACGCCGTTGCGCCCCTCGGGTCGCAGGTTCGCGTCCACGGTCCACAGCGGTGCCTGCGTGCCCGGCCCCGAGCAGGCCGAGGCCGTGGCTGAGGCCAGGCGGGTCGCGATCTCCAGGGCGCTTCGTTCATCCCCGTCCGCCCCGGCCTTGGCGACGTAGATAACGTCCACGTCGGAGATGTAGTTGAGCTCGCGCGCGCCGGTCTTGCCCATCGCGATGATCGCGAAGGGAACCGTGCCCTCGGGGTCGACGTCGCGGCGTGCCAGGGCCAGGCCCGCGTCCATCGTGGCGTCCACCAGGTCCGCGATGCGCGCGCCCACGCTCGGCATGGCCTCCTCGGGGCTTCCGCTCGTCAGGTCGTCGGCGGCCAGGTGCAGCAGCACCCGGCGGTAGGCGGCGCGCAGGTCGTCGGCGCTCGCCTCCCGGCCCGCCACCCACGCACCGGAGCTGAGCGCGCGAGCTCCCACGGCCTCGTACAAGACATTTCGAGGATCACCCGGATCCTCGTTGATGGCGGCGGCGCGCTCGGGCTCGGCGATGACGTAATCACCCAGCCACTGGCTGGCGCCCAGGATCGCGCACACGCGCCGACGGGCGCGCTCGTCCGCGCTCAGGGCATCGACGAGGCCGGGGTCGGCCTCGCGCAGACGCACCGCCTGCAGCAGGGCTTGGTCGGGATCGGCCGACGCGCTCAGGTCACCCACCCAATCCTGGCCCGCAGGCAGCTCCTCCAGGAACGACAGGGCGCGGCGCGCGTCCAGGAAGCCCGCGACCCGCAGATCGTCGGGGGTCACCGGGGAACAACCTTCAAGAATTGCTCAAGTTCCTGTCGCGTGATCTGCTGGCGGTACTCCGTCCACTCCTTGCGCTTGTTGCGGATGACATAGTCGAAGACCTGTTCGCCCAGTGTCGAGGCCACAAGCTCCGACTTCTTCATCTCACGCACCGCGTCCGACAGGGAGGTCGGCAGGGCGTGGATTCCCATCACCTGACGCTCGCGATCGGACAGGTCCCACACGTTGTCCTCGGCCTCGGGCATGAGCTCCATCTTCTTCTCGATGCCGTCCAGACCGGCTGCAATCATGACGGCGAACGCCAAGTACGGGTTCGCGCTCGGGTCGGGGGCGCGGTACTCGATGCGCGCCGACGCACTCTTCTTCGGCTTGTAGAGGGGCACGCGCACGAGGGCCGAGCGGTTGAGGTGCCCCCAGCACACGTAGGACGGGGCCTCTCCCCCGCCCCACAGGCGCTTGTAGGAGTTGACGTGCTGGTTCGTGATCGCCGCGATGTCCCCGGCGTGCGCGAGCAGGCCCGCGATGAAACGCCGCCCAGTCGTGGAGAGGCGGTATTGCCCCGACGGAGAGAAGAACGCGTTCTCCTCACCCTCGAAGAGCGACAGGTGCGTGTGCATGCCCGACCCCGGGTGCTCGATAAAGGGCTTGGGCATGAAGGTGGCGACCAGCTCCTCGCGCAGAGCCACCTCTTCGATGACCGTGCGGGCCGTCATGATGTTGTCGGCCGCTCGGACCGGGTCAACGGCCCGCAGGTCAATCTCGTTCTGGCCGGGCCCGCCCTCGTGGTGAGAGAACTCGACGGGGATCCCCATATCCTCCAGCATGCGCACGGCACGGCGGCGGAAGTCGTTGGAGTCCCCTCGGGCCACGTGATCGAAATAGCCCGCCTGGTCCACGGGCACCATGCGCTCAGGGGTGACGGGCTGTCGCAGCAGATAGAACTCGATCTCGGGATGCATCATGACGCGGAAGCCCGCGTCGGCGGCGCGCTCGACGACACGCTCCAGGACGCCGCGAGGATCCGAGGGCGCCGGGCGACCGTCGGGCATGAGCACGTCGCAGAACATGCGGGCGACGGGATCCTCGTTGGAGCGCCACGGCAACAGCTGAAAGGTCGAGGCATCGGGCATGAGCAGCATGTCGGATTCAAACACGCGGGTCAGGCCCTCGACTGCCGAGCCGTCGAAGCCAATACCCTCGGTGAAAGCGTCCTCCAGCTCACCCGGATCAATCGAAATCGACTTTAAGACGCCCGCGACGTCCGTGAACCACAGCCGAATGAAACGGATATTCTTCTGCGCGACCTCGCGCAGCACATGCTCCTGATGCGAATCCACCGTTGTCCTCCCGTAGATAGACGACGGGCCGACCGCAGGGACTGCGGTCGGCCCGGCATAGGCTCCAGTCTACTTGCCCAGACCGAAACCCTTCGAGATGGATTCCAGTGCGCCGGTCAGATCGGAAGGAACCATCCACAGCTTGGACGCCTGTCCATCGGCGATCTTCGGCAGCATCTCCAGGTACTTGTAGGAGAGCAGCTCCGGCGTGGCCTTGCCCGCGTTGATCGCGGCGAAGACCGTCTGAATAGCCTCGGACTCACCCTGAGCGCGCAGGATCTGCGCTTGGCGGGCACCCTCTGCCTGCAGGATCAGGGCTTCCTTCTGACCCTTGGCCTGCAGCACCTGAGCCTCCTGCTGGGCGGAAGCGGCCAGAACGGCGGCTTGCTTGGCACCCTCGGCCTTCTTGATCTGCGCCTCACGCTCGGCCTCGGCGGTCAGAATCGTGGCGCGCTTGGTGCGCTCGGCGGTGATCTGCTGCTCCATGGCAGCCAGGACTCGCGGCGGCGGCTCGATCGACTTGAGCTCGACGCGGGTCACGCGGATGCCCCACGGGCCCGTCGCCTCATCGAGGACGCCGCGCAGCTGCTTGTTGATGGACTCGCGCGAGGTCTGCGTCTGCTCCAGATCGAGGGAACCGATCAGGTTACGCAGCGTGGTCGCGGTCAGCTGCTCGATCGCCTGCAGGAAGTTCGCGACCTCGTAGGTCGCGCTGCGCGGATCGGTGATCTGGAAGTAGATCACGGAGTCGATCGACACCATCGCCTGGTCGGCGGTGATGACGGGCTGGGGCGGGAAGTTCGCGACCTGCTCACGAAGGTCGATGCGCGCGGCGACGCGGTCCACGAAGGGAACCAGCAGGTGGAAGCCACCCTGCAGAACCGCCTGGTAGCGACCAAGGCGCTCAACAACGTACGCCTGCGACTGCGGGACAATCCTCACCGCACGCACCAGCGAAATGACAACGAAAACAATGAGCGTGAGGACCACGATCACCGCGATGTTGCCGATGACTTGACCGGAACTCATAACGTATTTCCTTTCTTACGTCTCTGACAGGAAGTGGGGCTTTCAGGAGGCCGAACCCGCAGACGGCTGGGTAGGTGCCGACCCCGCCGGATTGAGGGCGCTCACGACAGCGGTTGCTCCGTCGATACGATCGACGCGCACCTCGGCACCAACGGGAAGCTCAGGGCCTTCCGTTCGCGCGCTCCATTCACCGCCTGTGAACTGGATGCGTCCGTGACGCTCTCCCACGGTCTCGGTCACGTAGGCGGTCTTTCCGATGAGACCGTCCGTGTTACTCGGGACGTAGCTGTTCGACCGTTCGATCCGTCCCTTCAGGAAGGGACGCAACACAACCAGGAGAGCAACAGACACGACAATGAAGACGATCAACTGAACCATCAGATTCGCGCCACATGCTGCCGCAATACCGGCGGCGAGAGCACCAATAGCGAACATGAGGAACACGAAGCTGACGCTCATGACCTCGATGATGCCGCACACGAGGGCGGCGAGAATCCACAGCCACCAGGTAGTCATATATCCCCCTTAGTCGGTGACGCCGCGCGCCCACCAGCGACCATCGGTGCGACCGGCGAGCAACGGCATGCCATAGACCTGCGACAGATTGACGCCCGTCAGCACGTCCTCGATGGGACCCTGGTGGGCAATCTGCCCCTGCGACATGATCGCGCAGTGCGTCACGCCGTCAGGAATCTCCTCGATCTGGTGGGTCACCAGGATGATCTGCGGAGATTTCGAACCCTTCATTATCTCCGAAAGCGCAGCAATCAGCAACTCGCGGGCACCCAGGTCGAGGCCGGAGGTGGGTTCGTCGAGGACCAGCACTTCCGGGTCGGTCATGAGCGCTCGCGCGAGAAGGACCCGCTGCGCCTCGCCCTCGGAGAGCGTGGAAAACTCTCGCTGGGCGAGATGGTCAACGCCGAAGATCTCCATGAGCGCGGCCGCGCGCGCGTCGTCGACATCCTCGTACTCCTCGTCATGGGCAACAGCCAGGCCCCAGGCCGCGCTGCGCACGGTGTCCAACACGGACTGGGTGGGGACGATCTTCGCCGCCACGGCAGCCGAGGCCAAGCCGACACGCGTTGCGACCTCAGCGGGATCGGCGTGCGCAATGTCAGTCTCGGACAGGGTCACGTCGCCCGAATCAGGCGCGACCCTCCCAGAGGCGACTCGAGCGAGCGTCGTCTTGCCCGCGCCGTTGGGGCCGACGATGACCCAGTGCTGGCGCGGACGCGTCGACCACGAGACGTCGGACAGGACCTGCGTGTCTCCTCGCGTGAGGGACACATGGGAAAGATTCAGGACGTAAGTCATGCATCAAGCCTAGTCGTGTTAGACACCGCGCGCGTCTCAGACGAGCGAGCGGTACAGCTCGGCGGTCTTCACGCCGATGGCTTCCCACGAGAAGTGCTCGCGCGCACGCACGAGGCCAGCCTCGCCCATGCGACGACCCAGCTCCGGGTCATCCAGCACGCGGATCAGGCGATCAGCCATGTCACGCTGGAACGTCTCGGGATCGAGCGGCGTGCCCGTGCCGTCCTGCATCTGATCGATCGGCACCAGGTAGCCGGTCTCGCCATCGACGATGACGTCGGGGATACCGCCGGTGGCCGTGCCGACGACGGGCAGGCCGAGAGCCATGGCCTCCAGGTTGACGATGCCGAGGGGCTCGTACACCGAGGGCGTGATGAAGACCTGCGCGGCGGAGAGGATGGCCGCGACCTCGGGCTGCGGGAGCATCTCGGAGATGAGCACGACGCCGGAGCGGGTGGCGCGAAGCTCGGCGACCAGGCCCTCGACCTCGGCGGCGATCTCCGGGGTGTCCGGGGCGCCGGCGCACAGGACGAGCTGGACGTCGTCGGGCAGCAGGCGGGCGGCGCGCAGGAAGTAGGGCAGGCCCTTCTGACGGGTGATGCGGCCAACGAAGACGACCGTGCGGCGCGACGGATCGATGCCGTGCTCCGCCAGGACGCGTGCGCGCAACTCATCCCCGGCCTCGCCGACGGGTGCGTGCCACTTGTTCAGGTCGATGCCGTTGTGGATGACGTGGACGCGCTCGGGGTCCACGCCCGGATAGCAGCGCAGGATGTCGTCGCGCATGCCATTGGAGACGGCCACGATGGCGCTGGCAGCCTCGTAGGCAGTCTTCTCCACGTAGGAGGACAGGCGGTAGCCGCCGCCGAGCTGCTCGGCCTTCCAGGGACGCAGCGGCTCGAGCGAGTGAGCGGAGATGACGTGGGGGATGTCGCCGAGGAGCGAGGCGACGTGACCGGCGAAGTTGGCGTACCAGGTGTGCGAGTGCACCAGGTCCGAGCCCTCACACGCGGCGGCAATCTCGAGGTCGACACCGAGGGTACGCAGCGCTGCGTTAGCTCCCTCAAGCTGGGGCAGGTCCGAGTGACCGGTCACCCCCGGATCGGCTCCGTCAGTTCCGGGCTCGCGGGGGCCATCGAAGGCCTGCACTCGCAGGTCATCGACGAGGCCGCGCAGCACCTTGGCCAACTCGAGAACATGGACACCGGCTCCGCCGTAGACGTGGGGCGGGTATTCGCGGGTGAGCAGATCAACGCGCATGATGTGGTCCTTCCGACAGTGGCGACGCGTGTAACACATAGTATCCGAAATCACGGGCATCGAAACCGAAACGAGACGGTGCAGCAATCGATGGACATTTGTAATACAGTGTGACTACACCCACGGGCCTGCACCGGTGCGCGCCCAAAACGACCAACGAAGAGGTGCCGTATGGCAAAGAACCACGTTCTAGCGATTGTTCTTGCGGGCGGTGAAGGTAAGCGTCTGATGCCGCTGACGGCGGATCGCGCGAAGCCTGCCGTTCCGTTTGGAGGTCATTTCCGTCTGATCGATTTCGCTCTGTCGAATATCGTGAACTCCGGATACCTCAAGATCGTCGTGCTGACTCAGTACAAGTCGCACTCCCTTGACCGCCACGTCACGAAGACCTGGTACACCTCCCCCCTGCTCGGCAACTTCATTGCGCCTGTTCCGGCTCAGCAGCGTCGCGGGCCCCACTGGTACCTGGGCAGCGCGGACGCCATCTATCAGTCGCTGAACATCGTCGACGACGAGGCGCCCGAGTACATCGTCATCATCGGTGCGGACAACATCTACCGCATGGACTTCTCGCAGATGGTCGACCACCACATCAAGTCGGGCCTGCCGGCCACGGTCGCCGGTATCCGTCAGCCGATCGAGCTCGCTCCCGCCCTGGGTGTCATCGACGGTGAGGACGGCGTCGTGAAGAACTTCCTGGAGAAGCCTCAGCACGCAGAGGGCCTGCCGGACGATCCCACCAAGGTCCTGGCGTCGATGGGCAACTACGTCTTCACCACGAAGGACCTGGTCAACGCTCTGCGTGAGGACGCTGCTAACCCCGATTCGAAGCACGACATGGGTGGCAACATCATCCCGTGGTTCGTCGAGCGCGGCGAGTGCGGCGTCTACGACTTCCAGGACAACGACGTGCCGGGTTCGACCGACCGCGACCGCGATTACTGGCGCGACGTTGGTACGCTGGACGCCTACTACGAGGCGAACATGGACCTCATCTCGGTGCACCCGGTGTTTAACCTGTACAACCGCGAGTGGCCGACCATGACGATGATCGATGGTTCCCTGCCGCCGGCAAAGTTCGTCTACGGCGATGAGGACCGCCTGGGTCATGCGATCGACTCGTTCGTCTCCCCCGGCGTCATCGTCTCCGGTGGCGAGATCACGCGTTCGATCGTCTCCCCGCACACCTACGTCCATTCGTGGGCGAAGATCGAGGATTCGGTCATCATGCACGGTTCGCGCATCGGCCGTTCCTCGCGGGTCGTGAAGACGATTCTGGACAAGAACGTCATCGTCGAGGAAGGCGCCGTCGTCGGCGTTGATCTTGAGCACGACCTCGAGCGCGGGTTCACCGTCACAGAGTCGGGCATTACGGTCGTCCCCAAGGGTACGGTCGTCCACAAGTGAGTATGATGCTCCATCTCGATGAGCCGGGTGCTCCGCTGCTGTGTGTCAGCGGGGCACCCGGCCTCGTCGTCACTGACGTCGATTCGACGTTGATTAGTCAGGAGGTCATCGAGGAGCTCGCCGAGGCCGCGGGTACGCGAGAGCGGGTCGCCGAGATTACCTCCCGCGCCATGAACGGCGAGCTCGATTTCGCGCAGTCGCTGCGGGAGCGGGTCGCGACCCTCGCGGGCGTCCCGGAATCTGTGTTCGGCGATGTCCTAACCTCCATCACTCCCACGAAGGGAGCACGCGAACTCATTGAGGCGACCCACCGAGCGGGCGGGCATTTCGGCGTCGTATCAGGCGGTTTCGAGGAGGTGGTCGCTCCCCTGGCGGCCTCCCTCGGCATCGATTTCTACGCCGCTAATCGCCTTGAGGTCGAGGGCGGATTCTTAACAGGACGAGTGCTGGGCCGTATCGTCACCTCCCAGGTGAAAGTCGACTGCCTGCGTTCGTGGGCCTCGTCCCTGGGTGTCCCCCGCGAACGCACGGTTGCGATCGGCGACGGGGCGAACGACGTCCCCATGATGCACGAGGCCGGAGTCGGTATCGCGTTCTGCGCGAAGCCCGCCGTGCGCGAACGGGTAGCGGTCCAGCTCAACACGCCGGACCTCTCCCTAGCGATCGCTCCCCTCGGACTCGCCTAGCGCCGACGTCAGGGCTCGCGCGTGTCCGTGAGGCGAATCATGCGCCCATCCCAACCATGCCGCCACGAACGGGCGTACTCGAGGATCTGCGCGGGGTAGATGTCTGCGTCGATCTGAGCCTCTGCCTCATCGATGTCCCACCAGGCCTGCGCGTCGATGACGGATCGCTCCAGATCCGTCCACCCATCGCGACTCAGCGCGGTAGAAGGCGCGTGAGCGAGGAAAAACCATTCGTCCTGCCGGGCAGTGACGGCCAGAAAGTCGAACTCAGCGGTCCGGTAGAGAACGGGACCGACCAAATCGTCAGGGGCCAGTTCAATGCCCGTTTCTTCGAAGACCTCACGCACAGCTGCGCTGCGGGGATCTTCGCCGTCCTCGATGCCACCACCAATCGTGAACCACCAGAATCGCTCTGGCTGATCCTCGTCGTGGCCCTTGGCCAACAGGACACGTCCCTCATCATCAAACAAGAGGACGCGGGCGGCCTCCCGATGGGGATAACCGTCCGCGTCCACAGGCCAGTCGAGTGCGCTCATGCCTCCAGGGTAGCCCGATGGCGACGCAGGCCCCACACGAGGAGCGCAACGCTGACAAGCAGGAGGGGAAGCTCGATAGCTCCGTAGGTGAGGTTCCATGAGTCCTCGGGCGCAAGGAAGCCAACGCCGTTGGCCTGCCCATGAAGCACGAGGGCCGCGATGAACCCACCGACAGCAACGAGGATGCCGGCAAACACATTCTTCGCGCGCAGTGCAGCCCACGCGAGAGCGTAGCCGAAGACACCCGTGAAGATCGCGTGCCCGTAGCCACCCAGGATCGCGCGCGCCAGGAAGGATTCCCACAGTCCGCCCATACCGTCCTCGAGGGCACTCACGTAGTAACCCATATCCTCGCCCCAGGCGAAACCAAGGCCGACAAGGACACCCAGGACAGCGCCCTGAGACGGATGGGTCAGCAGTTTACGGGCGGCGAGGATCAGAATGAGCACGCCGATGCCTTTCGCGGTTTCCTCCACAACGGGACCCGTCACAACGGAGGTCACAAAATCAACCGCAGAATCGCTCATGCTGGTCGATTCGACCGCGGCGTCGATGAGGCCGTTACCGATACCTGCGATCATGAGCGCACCACCGGTGCCCCACGCAAATGCGGCAATCCACGACAGGACCGACGGAGCGAATCGCGCCACCCAGGCCAAGAAAAGGAGGCCGACGACAGCGCTGACACACGACGCACTCACAGCGAGCGCCGCGGCGGAGCTGCTGGCACCATCAATCGCACCACGCACCTCGTGGGCTAGTGCCGGGATGCCGATGACGATCAAGACGATCGAGCACACGGTGAGGGCCCGCGACGAAGGGCGGGCAGAATGAGCGTAAGTCACGTTTGTTTCCTTTCTATCCCCACCATCGTGCGACATCAACCTATGCGTGACCTATGAAAACGCCATGCGACGACCGTGTGAATCAAAACGCTCACATGGGGCGAATGCCCATGAGCGCCTGGAACTTCTGACGCTGATTTGTCGCCTCCCGCACCTTCTCCTGAGTGTCCTCAATGCGGCCCTTTTCGGGACCGCGCACGTTCATGATGACCTGGTCAAGGCCGAGGGACGCCAAGTTGTTCATGAAGGACTTCATCGCCCGCTTTGCTTCAGGGCCACCGCTCGCCACCCAGGAGAGCGCGTTGCGGCGGGCAGCGGGATCACACACCATCTGGACCTCGCTCGGCAGAATCCAGCCCTGGTTGACGTAGGGCATGAGACCGGCAGCGATATCGCGCCGCTCTCGACGCATCGCACGGGACACGAAGAACAGCCAGCCACAGAACAGGGGAACCTGAATGATGAAGTAGAGCACGAGGAAGCCACCGCGGCTGCCTGAGATCACCGAGGATCCATTCCACACGCCGTGCATCGTCACGCCGATCAGGTAGCCGAGGAGGCTCACACCGATGCCGACACCCAGCGAACGGGTGCGCGTCGCAGCCCATCCAATCGCCCAGCCGGTGCACGTCGTATACATAACATGCCCGAAGACACCCAGGAAGACGCGCATCACGAAAGTCTGGGCGAACCCCCCGTCGTAGAAGCTATTAACGAAGTATGTGAAGTCTTCAACGACGAGGAACCCCGCCGCTGAGTAACCGGCGTAGACGAGGCCATCGAGCGGGGAGGAAATGCTGTTACGCCGCATCATGACAATCACGAGCACGCCGAGCGCCTTGAGGAATTCCTCGCCAACGGGAGCGGCAACCACAACGGAGAAAATCTCTCCCGCAGCACCGCTACCGGTTGCGCTCGCAACGGAGTTACCGGCGACCTCGTTCGAAATCATCGCAAAGAAGATCGCCACACCGCCACCCCACAGGAGCGCCGCAATCTTCGTCCACCAAGGCTCGGGCTCGAAGCGATCCACGAACTGGAGGAATGCCAGGATGATAGCGAGGGGAACGAGGCAGAAGAAGGCGAGGAAGAGGCTCAAAAAGGGGCCGCTGACTAACAGGAAACTGCTCGTACCCACGAGCATCAGTGCCGCGCCGACGCCGATCACGACGGCCTCGAAAACCGGCGCCTTCTTGGCAGGCGTGGGCATAGCCCACGCCTGCACCTGCTGCGGTGCTGCCTGCGGATACTGAGCGGCGCTCGGCCCAGGCATGGCCGGCGCGGTATTGACGAACGACTGGAAAGAGGAGGTGAATTGTGCCTCGGGTTCGAATCGTGTCATCGGGTCCGGAGCGGGCATCTGTGCCGAGGTTCCGAGAGACTGTCCGGTTGGAGCAGCAGGTGCGTAGCTTCGCGCAGACTGCGGCTGCGCAACGCTCGACCCCTGAGGCTGTGGGACATCCGAGCTGCCCGGCTGAGGAACGGCGGAGAACTGCTGGCCGCCTGTCTCAGGACGAGGCCCATTGCCCGCCTGCGACTCCGGGGCGTAGGCAGAGGCTGCAGGCGCACCGTAGCGCCCGCCAGGAGCCGACTGACCCTGCTGAGGCTGAGGAACGGGAGCATAACCCGAACCCGCCGACGCACCATACTGGCCACCCGGAGCCAACTGACCCTGCTGAGGCTGAGGAACGGGAGCATAACCCGAACCCGCCGGCGCACCATACTGACCGCCCAGAGCCGACTGGTTCTGCTGCTGATTCGGCGGCATATTGCCCTGCGGAGGCATGGAATGCGGGAAATTGTTGCTCATAGTTCTTCTTCTTTCTTAGCGTGCCTGTGCGAGGCGGGACACGGCGTCGGTCACGTCCTGTTGTTGCTCGGCGATAGACGTCAGACGCAGGAATTCGCGCCTATTCTCGACGGCCTCGGCCAGCATGCGTTCATCGTTATCGATGCGTGCGCGGTCAGGACCGTGCTTGGCCATGAGTCGCTGATCCATGCCCAGCGAGGCGAGGTTGACGAGGAAGGACCGCATGGCTCGCTTGGCCTCGCGTCCGCCACTGCGTGCCCACTTGAGGGCGGCCCTGCGCGCTCGCCTGTCCGTGGCCATCGTGACCTCGCCGGGAATGAGCCACCCGGTACGCACGTACGGGACGAGTCCGACGCGGATCTTCTCGGCTTCCTTCCGGGACAAAATGATGAGCGTGACCGCCCAGACCACGAAGGCTGGCATTTCGATCCCGAGATAGATCAGGACGAAGTAGCGACCCAGGAACGACGCGGTTCCATTCCACACAAAGTGGACGACCATCGCGAAGAACCAGAACACAAGGACAATGCCGGTCTTCGACCAGCCGCGCTTGAACTTAATGAGCGCCAGGGCGAGGCCGATACCTGTCATCGAGGTCGCCATGGCATGCACGAAGGGGCTGGCGATTCCTCGCATAATGAAGGTAAACAGGAGACCGCTGTCTGCGGGATCATCGACCCGGACGAAGTACAGGATGTCCTCGGCGAACATGAATCCACAGGCAGAAAAACCCGCGTAGACGACGCCATCGATAATCGAATTGATGTTGGTTCGACGCACGATGACGACGATGAGAACACCCAACCCCTTGAGGGTCTCTTCGATGAGCGGAGCGATAAAGGTGGCGGCGAGAGCGTTGGATTGATTGACGTCACCGATCGAGAGGATGATGTTTTCCTGAAGGGCCGTGTTCAGGATACCGGCAGAGATCGTGGCAACCCCCGCTCCCCAGAGAAAGAGAGCACCCTTCGTCTTCCACGGCTCAGGCTCCCAGCGGTCGATGAACAGGATGAAGCTGACGACGATGAGCAGAGGAAGGAGCGCGAGAAGGCTCGTCCGGACGAGGGATACGACACCCGATGACGCCGGGCTCAGCCAGAAGATAACGAGCGCGATGAAACCGATGGTGCTGACCGTCGTGATGATGACCTCAAGCCACGGAAACGAATGCCGCGCCTTCGGCGTCTGCCACACGGGCGCAGCATCGTCGGGGGCGGGCGCGGACATGCCGTTCACCATGTCGACGTTGACGCTGCTGATTTTCTTCAGGCGGTAGTCTTCTCCCGGCCCTCCCCAGTGGGTCGTGTTCATGTCAGTATCCCCGTCCGCCGATATGTGTGTCGTCATCAAAGTCAATGGGCTCGGGCACCGGCGCGTGTCCGGCGAGCCGGAGCAATTTTACCATTCGTGCGGAACGCAAGGCGCGGACTCCCGTGACATCGACGTTGTGGACGTTTCGGGTGAGTTCGATACGGTAGCACGTCGCGTCGAGTGCCTCGAGTCTCGCTTTTGCCTGCGGGTCCTCTTCAATACGTGCGCGCACGTCGGGTGTGAGCGTCTCTCGGATCGCGCGTGTCAACGCCGATGCTCGCTCGAGCCGGGCGCTGACCTCGACGCGATCGGCCTGACGCTGAGCGCTTGTGCGCCGGTCGAGCCCGTCTGTCGTGAGCTGATCGCCACCGTCTTGGATGTACGCGCGTGCGGCATCAACGAGGCTGGGACCACCCGCGCTTTCAAGACCCGCCGCGTGAGCCAGCAGTTCCGCCTCCGAGGCACGACGCAGCAGCAGTCGTGAAAGCGCGTCGCGCGAGGCAAGGATGCGCTGATGGAGGCGATCGAGTCGACGCGCACGCGTGATGGCGACGCCGGCAACGAGGGCTGCCACGACGAGACTCACACAGATCAGAACGACGGTCCAAGGAGAGACGTGAATCATCGGAGGTACTCCTCATCGTCGCGCCCACGAATCAGGTCACGCGCGCGCCTCGAACCTGAGTCCGCGGGACTGCCCATGGCGATAGCGAGCTTGTAGACTTCAAAGACCTTATCCGCCACGACCTCCCAGTCGTACTGCGCGGACGCACGCTGCCCCGCATCCGCCAGGGCGTCGAGACGCTCACGATCGCGCAATAGGTCCAGGAGCACCGAAGCAAGCGAGTCGCTGCTACCGGTTTCGAAGAGTGCACCCGCTCGACCATCCTCCAAAACGGCTCGGAAGGCCGGAATGTCGGAGGCTACAACGGTGGTTCGGGCCGCCATCGCCTCGACGAGGACGATACCGAAAGACTCTCCACCAGTCTGCGGTGCCACATAGATCGATGCACCAGCAAGGAGGGATTCCTTCTCCTCATCGCTGATTCCACCCAGGAACGAGACCGAATCACCGAAACGCGCCACAGCCGCGCGAATATCGGGGGCATCTCCGCGCCCCGCGATCAAGAAACGCGCGCCGGGGATGGCCTCGAGAACCCGCTCGATCGCACCGGCGAAAATACCCAATCCCTTACGCGGCTCATCAAGGCGGCCAAGGAACACGATGACCGGTCGTTCGTCCGTCGCAACCCACTGATCGAGGGGCTGAGCCGTGCGGAACGATGCTGTTTCCACGCCGTTCGGGATAATGACGGCATCTCCCCCATGGTGCTCAATCAGGGTACGTCGAGCCTCCTCGGAGACGGCGATACGCACGCCAATGCGTTCCATATACAGACGCATCGGAGCCGACGCAATCGCGCGAGACACCGAGCGTCCAAGCGCCGCGTGGAACGTACCCACGAGAGGTGCACTCGACAGCATCGCAGCAGCCATCGACACCGAAGGTACAACGGGTTCATGGACGTGCACGACATCGAAATCGTTGTCTGCCAGCCAGCGACGGGTGCCCGCGAGGGCCTTGGGCTTGATAGAAATATTCGCCACCGACCCGTTGAAGGGAATCGACACAGACGACCCAGCGGATGTGATCCACTCGGGCAGGTCATCGGAGGTCGAAGGGGTCAGTACCCGCACATCGTGACCGCGTGAACGCAACTTCAACGCAAGGTCACGAATATGGAAGCCCACTCCCCCGGGCACGTCCCAGGAGTAGGGATTCACGATTCCGATCTTCATCGATTCTTCCTCTCGTGCTCGGCCCTCGCGCGCGCCAGGCGCTCGGGGTCAAGATCTTCCACATACACGCGCTGCATCATGTGCCAGTCCTGCGCCTTGGTCGCCATCATGGCGGCAAACTGATCCACCCACGCCTGTGTGAGAGCTTCGACGCGGTTGAGGTCGGGGCGCTCCCGTCCATCTGCATTGATCGGTCCGACGCAGCGCACACGCACATCGGCCCCTGTCGGGCTCTCGTTCTCGTAAGTAATGCACGCCGCGAACAGTGGGCGCTCCAGCTTGGTCGCGAGCGCAGCCGGTCCCGCAGCGACGAGTGCACGCCGCGTCCCAAAATCCACTTCGATACCCGAGCCGGAAATGTCCCGATCCGCCAGAAGCGGCACAATCACGCCACGCCCGCGCACTCGTTCAACGAGAGTCGAGAAGACAGACTCACCCTTCGCGACGCCGATAACTTCCATGCCCAGTCCTTCGCGCAGCGACACGAAGCGCTCAAAGAGTGACGGAGGCTCAACTTTCTCAGCGACGGTGACGATGCGACGGCCGTGCGCGCAGACCCACGCACCTGCACGGTCCCAGCTGCCCGAATGTCCCAGGGCGAGGACAACAGGTCCATCCTCACTCGCCTGTGCCAAGGCCTCGAATCCCTCAAAGGACACTCCCTCGAGCAACGGTTCACCGCGACGCGATCCGAGCATCAGCTGTTCGGCATAGTTGCGGATATGGGAGCGAACCGCATCGCGTACCTGAGCATCCGATGGATTTTCTCCGGTTAAACGTGCCATGTTGGAGGCAAGCCGCTCGATCATGGCTCCCCCACGTCTCGCCGCGATCAATGCACCCGCATCCGCCATGCGCATGACGAGGCGTAGCGGAAGGCGGGGCGCAACAGAAAAAGCGAGCGACAGGGGTGAGAAACTCACTGGGTTCCTTCGTCAATGTGGCGGGCAGTAAACCAAATGCGCTGGCACACCGTGACGAATGAGGCAAACGCCACCCACGTCAGGCCGCACGCGAACACCCACTCCGGCAGGCCGAGACTCATGAGCATGGCCGTTCCCATGCCGATGATGAGCCGGTCGGTTCGCTCGGCGATACCCAACTTGGCCACGACACCTACGGATTCCGCACGCGCGCGAGCATAGGGGACGGCAGCCGCGCCCACGATCGAGCAGATGCCGGCAATGATCGACCACGTGCGCACAAACGTGTTGTCCATCTGGAAGACCGCGTACGCAGTCAGGGAGCCAAACACGGCGCCGTCACCCAGCCGGTCGAGCGTCGAATCAAGGAAGGCACCAAAGCGAGTGCCACCCGTCGTCATGCGTGCAAGCGTCCCATCGACGGAATCGCCGAACATCACGACCGCGAGAGCGATACCTCCCTGCCAGATCCACCCCTGCGGGATGCAGATGACAGCGATTGCGACGGTCGCGACCGTTCCGGCAACCGTCACCATGTTGGGCGTCACCCCCGCGCGCGCTAGGACGCGTGCGAGCGGAGTGAAGATAGCCCTCGTGATAGAACGTCCGTGGTTTCCGAGCATCAGTTCTCCTTGGGCCAGGCGGCGGCCAGCCGGGCGCGGGCGTCCTCAAGCAGCTCGGGGACGGCCTTCGTCTGAGCGATAATCGGCAGGAAATTCGCATCCCCCAGCCAGCGCGGAACAACGTGCTGGTGCAGGTGAGCCGCGATACCGGCCCCAGCGACCTCACCCTGGTTCATCCCCAGATTGAAACCTGCCGGAGCAGCGACGGCACGTGTCACTCGCATCGCGGTGGCCGTCAGGTCACCCAGCTCGATGCGTTCCTCGTCGGTGAGCTCCGTGTAGTCGGAGACATGGCGGTACGGGCACACGAGCAGGTGCCCGGAGTTATAGGGGAACAGGTTCATGAGGACGAAGCACGTGCGTCCACGGTAAACGATCAGGCCCGTCTGGTCGTCCTTACCGGGTGCCGTACAAAACGGGCATCCGACATCCGATGCATCCGAAGGCTTCCCTTCGCCGCGGATGTAGGCCATCCGATAGGGGGTCCAGAAGCGACCGAAGCCGTCCGGGACGCCCGCAAGCGAGCGGGCGTCCTCGGTGGGCAACGGGCCGTTCGGGGTACCGATCGAGTCGGAACCGGCGTCGCGGCTCATGTCTCTCACGCCTCGTCGAGGCCGTCGATCTGGTCGGCGTTGTTGCGTGCCTCGATGTGCGACACAATCAGCTCGATCGCGCGGTCAACGGCAATGCCGTTGTGCTGCGAACCGTCACGCAGGCGGAAGGACACGGCGCCAGCCTCGACGTCCTCGCCGCCCGCGATGAGCGTGAAGGGGACCTTGTCCTTGGAGGCGTTGCGGATCTTCTTACCGAAACGGTCGTCCGACAGGTCGGTCTCGACGCGTACGCCACGCTCACGCAGCTTGGCGGCGACGTCCTTGACGTAGTCATCGAAGGCCTCGGCGACGGGGATGAGACGCACCTGGACGGGAGACAGCCACGCCGGGAACGCACCCGCGTAGTGCTCGGTGAGAACGCCGATGAAACGTTCGACGGAGCCGAGCTTCGCGGAGTGGATCATGACGGGGCGCTGACGGCTACCATCGGCCGCCGTGTACTCCAGGTCGAAGCGCTCAGGCTGGTTGAAGTCGTACTGGATCGTCGACATCTGCCAGGTGCGGCCGATCGCGTCCTTGACCTGGACAGAGACCTTGGGACCGTAGAAGGCGGCGCCGCCCGGATCGGGAACGAGGTCGAGACCGGTCGCAGCGCAGGCATCCTCGAGGGCCTTCGTGGCGGCAGCCCAATCCTCGTCCGAGCCAATGAACTTGTCCTTCTTCTTACCGTCCTCGTCGCGCGTGGACAGCTCGAGGTAGAAGTCCTTCAGACCGAAGGCGGACAGGATCGACAGGAAGAACTCGATCTGCGTGCGGATCTCCTCGGAAGCCTGCTCCGGGGTGCAGTAGGTGTGCGAGTCGTCCTGCGTGAAGCCGCGCATGCGGGTCAGGCCGTGGACGACACCGCTCTTTTCGTAGCGGTAGTCGTGGCCCAGCTCGTAGAAGCGCAGGGGCAGCTCACGGTAGGAGCGGCCGCGAGAACGGAAGATGAGGTTGTGCATCGGGCAGTTCATGGCCTTGAGGTAGTACTCCTGGCCTGCCTTCGTCACGTTGCCGTCCTCGTCGCGCTCTTCATCGACGAGCATAGGCGGGAACATCGTGTCCGCGTAGTAGGGCAGGTGGCCAGACGTGTGGAAGAGACCACCCTTGGAGATCTCGGGGGTGTGCACGAAGTCGAAACCGGCCTTCTTGTGACGATCAGTCACGTAGGACTCGATCTCGTGGCGCAGGATGCCGCCCTTGGGGTGGAAGACAACGAGGCCGGGGCCGATCTCCTCGGGGAAAGAGTACAGGTCCAGCTCGGCGCCGAGGCGACGGTGATCGCGGCGCTCGGCCTCCTTGATGCGCTCCTGGTAGGCGACGAGGTCTTCCTTGGTGGCCCACGCGGTGCCGTAGATGCGCTGGAGCTGATCGTTCGACTGATCGCCCTTCCAGTAGGCAGCCGAGGCCTTGGTCAGCGCGAAGCCGTTACCGATGAGCTTGGTGGAGGGCAGGTGGGGACCGCGGCACAGGTCCTTCCACGCGACGGAGCCGTCGCGTCGGACGTTGTCGTACATGGTGAGCGTGGCGCCGCCAACCTCGACGGAAGCGCCCTCTGCGCCCTTACCCTTGGTCGTGACGAGCTCAAGCTTGTAGGGCTGAGCGGCGAGCTCGACGACTGCTTCCTCTTCGGAGATTTCGCGGCGCACGAAGCGCTGCCCCTCCTTGACGATGCGCTTCATGCGCTTCTCGAGCTCGCGCAGCAGCTCGGGGGTGACTGCGTCGATGTTGCCGAAGTCGTAGTAGAAACCGTCGGTGATGAAGGGGCCGATGCCGAGGTTCACGTCCGGGAAAACGTCCTGGACGGCCTGGGCGAGCACGTGCGTAGCGCTGTGGCGCAGGATGTTTAGGCCGTCCTCGCTAGCCAGCGTGATGGCCTCGACGGTCGTGCCCTCCTCGAAGGGAGTCTCGAGGTCGCGCGGAGTTCCGTCAACCTTGATAGCGACGACATCGCGAGACTTCTCGAACCACGTCGTGCCCGTGGTCCCCGCCGGTACGGTCTGTTCATGTCCGTCAATGACGAGCGAGATATCGGGCACTGTGTCTCCTAGTTTCATGAGGTACGCGAGATTGTGTTGTTAGTGGGATTCTATCCCCGTGGCGCGAACGCTTCAGGAGCGGGCACGCCAGTCCTTGACGGCTTTCGCCGCGCTGAGGGCACGATAGGTCGCCTTTTTGATCGGCATGTCCCATCCGCCGGGAACGTCTGTGAAGTGTGAGGCAAACGCGCTCTTGTACTTGCCGACGCTGTAGAGCTCAGGGCAGCGCGGCGAGTGCGCACCCATGAGGTCGAATTCGCGCACGCCGTCACGGGCGAGGAATTCGGCGGCCAGGAAGTCCAGGACCGGGGGCTGGCGCAGGCGTCGGCCGGCCTCGGTGGAGGCGCCGTACTCGGCCTGCGCGCGGATTCCCTCGACGAGGCAGAAGTCCCAGCACAAGATGTTGCCCTCGGCGTCGCGCATCGAGAAGATACGCGCATGTTTGGGGCCGAGGATCGTCAGGAGCGTGAGATAGTAGTCCTTGGGGTGCGGGCGGAAGCCGTCTCGCTGGGCGGTCTCCTCCATGACGGCGTAGTACTCGTCGATGACCTCGGCGGCGTTCGCGGTGTCCTCGTGGAAGGTGATGCCCTCGGTCTTGCCCTTCTTCAGGCCCGAGCGGATGGAGCGCTTGCCGGCCTTGGGCATGGCGGCGAGGATTGCCTCCTCGCTCTTTCCGCTGGTGTCGATGACGACGGTGCGGTCGTAGGAGATTGTCTGCAGCGGCATGCACAGATCGGGGTGCTGGTAGATGGCGTGCAGGCGCACAAAGGCGACCGACTTATCCTTCGCCTTGATTTCACGCAGGAGGTCGGCACGCAGTGCCGCTTCGCGCTCAGGGGTCGCTTCCTTCACCCACGCCGGTCCCCACTTGGCCCACAGGTAGTGGACGCCGCGCACCGAGTACTTGTAGAGCGTGATGAACGCGATCTTCGAGTCGTCCTCGCACCACGCGTAGCGACCCCACACCCCGTGTCCCTGGGACTCCTCGAACGTCTCCCACACGCACGTCTGCTCGATGGGAAGTGAACGGTCCTGGAAGCCAGAGACCGCAGCGATCTTATCGTCCTTGGAAATGGGCACGAGTGCGGTTGTCGTCATGGTGTCCTCGTTGGTCGGAATAATCGGTCGCGTAGGGGGTCAGTCTATCAGGGCCTACTCCCCCGCCGACGAGGCCGGGGCTAGGCACGGAAAAGAGGTGACGTCAGTAGGACGTCTCGGTAGGCTCCGGATAGTAGCGGGCAAACTTACGACGATGGTTCTGCTTCTGGAGCCACACGGTGAGGTTACGTCGCAGATCTTTCTCCGTCGGGTTCAGGAGCAGGTCGAAGCGGCGCCCCTCCCGGATGATGCGTTTGACGCGCGTTCGCAGCTCGGGATCGGTGATGTAGTGCAGGAGCAGCGAGTCAGGAACGAGGGTATACAGGATTTCATCCTTGGCCTGAACCTGCTCACATTCCTGTCCGTCGATAAGGTCTGCGACCATCGGGATCATCGGGTTCGCACCGGCAGCGGCCATATACCAATTGTTACGGCCAATTCGAGGGTTGACCTCGAAGAAGAGGGCACGACCGTCGCGAGGGTCGATCTTCACGTCAAAGTTTGCGAATCCGCGATATCCGTTCTCGGTGAGCAGCGTGCATGCGTCGGCCCACAGCTGGGGGAAGTCTTCGGTGATCATGGCAACCGGGTTGCCGATCATTGTGGGGGCGTGATCCTCCAGCAGGACGCGGGCCGAACCGATGAGCGTCACCTTCCCATGCGAGTCGACATAGGCCGTGATCGATCGCATCGCCGTGTTGTCCCCGGGGATCAGCTCCTGGACCAGGAAAGTATCGCGGAATCCTGCATCCTTCAGGGTCTTCCAGAGTTGCGCCAGCTCCTCGGGCGTATCGATGAACCAGATCTTGCGCTTACCGTCGAAATCGAGAACGTCGTAGGGCTCGCCCTTTGCGGACTTGGCGACAACCGGGAAACTGAACGGAATGTCCGGGGCGACCCAGGCCTCGTCGTCAACGTCGGAAAAATCGACCGCGACCGTGCCCGGCGAGTCAATCCCCGCGCGCTCACACGCGCGCGCAAACTCTTCCTTATCAGTGAGTCGATCCATGACCTCTTCGGTCGGGAAAGGCAGTGCGTAGTGCCTCGACAGCGCCTCCATATTGCGGGCGACGAACGCGGAGAAGATGTCGTGGTTCGCCATCAGGATGAGTTTCTTGTCCGCGTGCTCACCGGCGATGCTCATCAGGACGTCAAGAAGCTGTGCATCGCTCGCGTGGGCGCTCACGTGCCGGACATCGAAAAAGTGTGACCGCGTGATCGACTCCGTGGGTTGGGAGCCGACGCAGATGCATCGGCAACCGAATGCTTCGTTGAAACAGCGCCCGATTCCATACACGCCGAAGTCTCCACCGATGATGACAGGCAGAATGTCGTCGCGGGGCGACAGGGGGCGAGGCCGGGTCAGGTAGTCGATTGTCATGCCCCAAGCCTAGCGCCTGGTAGGATACAGAACTATCCCTGAGACCTCTCTCACCTCTACGAAAGTTCGCTATGAGTTCGCCATTTTCGCAGCACAATCAACAGCCGTTCCAGCCTCAGCAGGGCGCAGGCGGATACCCCCAGCAGGGAGGCTACCCTCAGGGCGGAAACCAGCAGGGCGGCTACCCCCAGCAGTCTCCCCAGGTCGGCTACGGTGCTTCCCCGTACGGCCAGCCTGCCTACCCTGGCGGGCCAATGGGCCCGCAGCCTTCGGGCTCCAACAACGGAAAGATCATTGCGATCATTGCTGGCTCTTTTGTCGTTGCCCTCGTCGTGGCAATAGTCATCTATGTGGTGTTCGCATACGCCTCGTCTTCCGCTCAAGACGACCGTTCAGCAAGCCCCTCGCCCACATCGTCAAGCTCTCCGTCATACGGATCAAAGCCCACGAGCCAGCCTTCTTCATCGCCCACCTACGGCTCCAAGCCTTCACCGACGTCGGGATCTGGCACCGGCACGGGCTCCTCGAAGGGCTCGAATGGCGGATCCGACCCGGCAGTCGAAAAGATGATTAAGTCCACCTGCGAGAGCCAGATCAACACGGCAATCAAGGGCGCATCGATCACGAATCAGCAGCTCACCCTTGTTTCCTCGACCTCGAGTAAGCAAACCTACGAGTACACGGGTCACGTGACCGGCAGGAAAGCCAAAAACAACGAGGCCGTCGACGGTGACTTCAACTGCAAGGCAGACTACGACCCGGCGACGGGTCTGATTGAGACGACCTTCCAGTAGAAACAACACCCGTCCAGTTGCTCGTCTTACCTTTCTGAGGCGTTCAGCGACTGGAGGATCGGCCACAGTCTCCGAACGTCTCGCTCCATCGACATCAGGGAGTCCCCATGTCCAACCCCTACGCCCCCAACCAGTCATCTCAATGGGGCGGCCCTCAGGCGCCAAACGGCCAGTATCCGGTCGGCACGCAGGGTGGGGCGACGTACGGAGCACCGTCTACGCCTCGGTCCGCAGGCGGGATGGGCACTGGATATGGGCAGGGCCAGGGCGCCTACTACGGCGCACCGCCTGTCCTGCCCCAGATGCAGCCCGCCGGTGGCCCCTCCTACGGATCTGGCGGTGGTATGCCACCGAGGAAAGACTCGCACGCAGGACTCATCATCGGCATTATCGTCGCCGTCCTCGTCATCCTCCTCATGATCGTTTTTGCTGCCGTCGCGACGAGCAACAGACCTCGGTCATCCGGGCAGGCACCCGCGTCTGGAACGCCGACGGCGTCATCCCCCACGGATTCGTCGTCCGGCTCCTCTTCGGGATCATCGTCCGGCTCCTCTTCGGGATCATCGTCCGGCTCCGGGCACGGCTCTTCCAAGCCTCGAGACAAGAACGGGAACGACCCACTCACCGATAGCGAGGAGTCCAGTGTTCTCGCCGAGTGCAAGAGCGCTCTCAGTAAGTCCGCGGCATCGGGGAACCTCACGGAATGGACGATTCAGCGCGATGGTAAGACCGACCAGGGCAATCCGCAGTACGTCATGAAGGGCACCTTCGAAGGGACGATCGCATCCGGCAAGAATGGCACGTTCGCGTTCACCTGCAACGCCATCCAGGATCTGAGCAACGGACGGTATATCGCCAACGCAACGCTCGATACGAAGTAAGTCGCCCCCGCGAGTTCTCATGATCCACCGCCCGGAACTGCTCCCCGACACGTACACCAGCGCCTCGCCCTGGTGGAAGAACGCCGTCCTCTACCAGGTTTACCCCCGATCGTTTCAGGATACGAATGGCGACGGTATCGGCGACCTAGAGGGCATCTGTTCGCGCCTGGACTACCTGGCAGATCTGGGCATCGACATCGTGTGGATCTCCCCTATCTATCGATCTCCGCAGGCAGACAACGGCTACGACATCTCGGACTATCGAGATATCGATCCACTCTTCGGGGACCTCGCGGCCTTTGATCGTCTGGTCGCACGCGCGCATGAGCTCGGTATGCGCATTGTGATGGATCTCGTCGTCAACCACACGTCGATCGAACACCCATGGTTTCTCGAGTCTGCCTCGTCCGTTCATTCACCGCGCCGCGACTGGTATTACTGGCGTGACGCACGCCCCGGCATGGAGCCGGGAACACCCGGTGCGCAGCCGAACAACTGGGAGTCGTTTTTTGGTGGGTCGGCCTGGGAGTACGACCCTCGATCAGGCCAGTATTACCTGCACCTTTTTGCCCGCGAGCAGCCCGATCTGAACTGGGAGAACCCCCGGGTGCGCGAAGCCGTCTACGAGATGATGAACTGGTGGCTGGACCGTGGCGTTGACGGTTTCCGAGTGGATGCCATCGACGTAATCTCTAAGGCACCAGGGCTCCCCGATGGTGGCCCGGCTCGCGCCCCATTCGGTGTCGGGCATGAGCTCTACGCGGATGGCCCTCGCCTGCACGAGTTCTTACAGGAGATGAACGCGCGAACGTTCGCCCATCATCCGGGTACCTTCACGGTCGGCGAGGCCTCGAACGCGTCTCCTGAGTCCGCGCTGCTGTTCTGCGCGCCGGAGCGCGGTGAGTTCAACATGCTCATTCAGTTTGAACACATGAATGTGGGGCTCGAAGACGGGAAGTTCTCACCTCGCCCCCTCCAGGAGGGCGAGCTCGCCGATGTCTTCACTCGTTGGCAGGAGACGCTCGGGCAACGCGGCTGGAACGCTCTGTATCTGGAGAACCACGATCAGCCTCGTTCGGTCGCCCGATTCGGCGATGCTGAGGCGTATTGGCGAGAGTCGGCTACGGCTCTCGCGACAGCTTACTTCCTGCAGCGCGGGACACCTTTCATCTATCAGGGTCAGGAGATAGGGATGCTCGGAGGTTCTTTCTCGGCCCCCTCCGATTTCCGTGACGTTGAATCCCTCAACTATTTGGCCGGTTGCGGCGACAACCACGTGCCCGGCGGGGTGGCCGCGATGTCGCGCGATAACGGGCGCACTCCCATGCAGTGGGACGACTCCCCCACCGCCGGTTTCACCTCCGCCCATCCATGGATCAACGTCCCGTCGTCGGCTTCTCGGATCAACGTCGCGGCGCAAATGCAGGATCCCAGCTCAATCCTGTCGTATTACAAGGCGCTGATCGATGCTCGCCACCGCATTCCCGCACTGACTGACGGCACATTCGATCGGATCGACGTCGGTGATCCCGCGCTCTTCACGTACTGTCGCCGCGCGTCGTGCAGCGAGGTTCTCGTGATGGTGAACCTCTCGGGTACCGCTCGTGCACCGTACTTCCCCTCCCCCGACGAGGCGTGGACGCCGTCACGCTGGACACTGTACCTGGGCAATGTGGACGAGCCGGGCGCAGGTGGTTCTCCTGACGGGCAGAACGAGGAGGATTGTTCCCTCCCCCCATGCGCATCGATGAGACCGTGGGAGGCTCGCGTCTACGTGCGCGCTCTGTGAGCGCCTCGCGATCGGAAACGCTCCTCGGTGCCTCCATCCTGTATCCCGATAGCCGTACGCTCGCGCACATGCGGCAGGATCACGCAGAAAAGCGCGGATGAGAAGAGGTCGTCTTCTCATCCGCGCTTCTTTCAGGGAATGTGTCAGCTACGACGGCGCTGAGCGATCACCAGTGACACTCCTGCAATCGCCACGAGGCCCGTCAGGAAACCGAGGCTCGCTGCATCTGTGCCCGTCTTCGCCAGACGCGGCGTCGGAGCTGTCGACGGGGTCGGCGTGGGCGTGGGCGTCGGAGTAGGCGTGGGCGTCGGACTCTCCGACGGCGTCGGTGTCGGCGTGGGGCTCTCCGACGGCGTGGGCGTCGGAGTCGGAGTCGGCGTAGGCGTCGGGCTCTCCGAGGGCGTCGGCGTCGGGCTCTCCGAGGGCGTCGGCGTGGGCGTCGACGTCGGAGTAGGCGTCGGTGTCGGCGTCGGAGTAGATGTCGGCGTCGGAGTAGGTGTCGGCGTCGGCGTCGGAGTAGGTGTGGGCGTGGGGCTCTCCGACGGCGTGGGCGTGGGCGTCGGCGTCGGGGCAAGCTTGTTGTTGAGCTTGAGCGCAAAGACGTTATCCTCGCTCAGCGTAAACGTCGCCTCGCGGTTACCGGCCTTGAGAGCAACACCCTGCGCGGTCTCGAAGATGCGGCTCTCGGCCTCGTTCCAGGTGACACCATCGGCGGTAGGAAGTTCACCCTCGGAGACAGTCACCTGCGTACCAAGGGGCAACGTTCCCGGATAGGTGTACTTCTTGCCCGCCTTCACGGTCGCCTGGTAGGTCTTGTTCACTGACGGATCGGCGTCATTCTTCAGGGTGATGTTGAGGGTGTAGTTGAGGTCCTTGGCTCCCTCGGGCAGCTCGCCGTCAACCTTCTTGACCACCGAGAAGGTCTGATGGGCGAAGGCGTCCGCCACCGCGCCAAAACGCGCAACCTTGGTAACAGGCGCAACATTCTTACCCGGAACAGTGAAGTTGACCGTATTAGTGAACTTACCGGCCACATCTGAGGCACGCGTAGCACCCTCAACACGGCTCGGGATCTCAACGATCGCGGACTGGTGAGCAGGGATCGTCGGGAAGTTGACCGTGACCTTCTGCGGGGTGCACGTAACTGTGGAGCCTGCGCCAAAGGCGCCGTTGGACGTGTCCTTGCTCTGACGCTTACCCTCGGGAGTGGTCGGATCAACGACGACGAAGGTGTGCTTCTTGACGTAGTCGGTCACTGTCGCGCAGTCAAAGGACCAGTCCTCACCTGCAGGAACCTCGTCAACAATCGATCCTCCGGTCACGGACTGCTCCCCGGCGGGGAAGATGACACGCCACATGATGGCCTTATTCTCATCACCGTCCTCGCTGTCGTTCAGTCCGAGCCAGCCTTCCTTGGCATAGCGGGCCTCACCAGTCGGCTTCACGACCATATTGAGCGTGCTAGCCACTACCTTGTTGCCGACCTGAACCTGGAAGTTCTCCTTCGCGGGTCCGGTATAGCGAACCATTGCGCTCGTCGTGACGGAACCGGCCCATTGCGCAGCAGAGTCGGCATTCTCATTAAAGACAACGGTGACAATGCCGTCGGTGCCCCACGTACCGCATCCGACGACGACACCGTTTGCAGAGCGAACGTCGAAGGTGCGTTCAGCGGTGGGGCGCAGGATCGGCTGGCCGCTACCGGCCTCGGCGACGGTCGCGTCGTAGGTGAAGAAGTCACCGGCCTTGACGGCCCCCTTCGTCTTCCACGGAAGCTTCACTCCGAGATCCCACAGATCAGCAACCGTCTTGGCCTGACTCCCCTGGGGGTTGACCAGCTGCACGTTGTCCCAGTCGAGATCAACCTTGTCATTGACGTTCGTCGTCGGGGCGGGGCATGCGAGTGCCGTAGCGGACGCAGTGCCGGTCGTAGATAGCTGCAGAGCACCAAAGAAAGTCAGTACCAATGCAAAAGCCACAAGAAGTGCGCTAAGCCGACTGCTCTTGAACGCGACCATAAATTACTCCTGTCGATGGGCGTGAGGCTATGTCGCCTCAAGCACATAATTATAGAGTAACGACACAAAATAGCCGACAATTGCACAATCAGAGAGAAACTATTTCGATATAATTTTGCTGTCAAACAGCTCTTACCTGTATATCTATAGATTCAGAAAGCACTGAGTAAATCACCCATTTTAATTTCCCGCACAGCAGGTCAATCAGGCTTGACCAGCACAAACGCATATGCGACTCAAAAATGTGCTTCATCACATTATCTGCCATTCCTGACGATTGTTGAGCCCAACCACCACAGGGCGACAACCCTCTCTCACCCTGCTGACTATCACGAACAATCGATAGAAATCGGCTTGAACCAGGCGATTCAGTCCCCCATAACACGCACGCATAACCTGTTGCAGCATCGATGCACCCGCTGCATCCACTCATCAGACATGCAACGCAACAAGGAGCCTGCCGTTTTGACAGGACTTTCGTCTTTTGACGCCTCTCTACCCCATCTCCCCGAAGAGTTCGAGAACCATTCAACAGGAAGCCGTAACAATTCAGCTATTCTCGTTCCAGATGCGAGAAATAAACACCTGCGCTCCCCCCTCCGCTTGTGGGCGAATCGCTGCTTGCCAGCTCGCCCCTGACACACCGCAACGGAGAAAAAAGTGGGCGGGATGAGCAACGCTCATCCCGCCCAGCGAGAGTTAGTCAGGCGCTCACACGCCCCACTGACCAATCACATCAGTGACCGCGACGCTTGGCAGCCACGAGGGACAGGCCAGCAATTGCGACAATTCCTGCCAAGACGCCCAGTCCGGCAGCATCCGTACCGGTCTTCGCCAGCTGAGGTGCAGGCGACGGCGTGGTCGAGGGGGTCGGAGCAGGAGTCGAGGGCGTGGCCGACGGGGTCGGAGTCGGCGCCAGAACGTTCGTAAGCGTCAACGAGTAGACCTGATCATCACTCAGCGTGAAGGTGGCCTCACGATTGTTCGCAGAGAGGGTGACACCATCGGCGGTCTCAAAGACTCGGCTCTGGCCATCAACCCACGTGATGTCGGCACCGGCGGGCAGGTCACCCTCAGAAACGGTGACAACGGTGCCCAGCGGGAGCGACGTGGGGTAGGTGTAGGTTTCACCAGCCTTGAGGGTCGCTTCGAAGGTCTTGTTCACCGAGGGATCAGCATCGTTCTTCAGAGTGATCGACAGCGTGTACTCGAGGTCCTTCGCGGACTCGGGCAGGTCACCCTCCACCTTCTTGGTCACAGAGAAAGTCTGGTGGGCGTAGGCGTCGGCAGATGCGCCGTAGCGTAGAACCTTCGTGATGGGCTCGGTGATCTTCACGCCCGCGACATTGAAGTTCACAGTGTTCGAGAAGAGACCGTTGATGTCGCCAGCGCGCTTGGCGCCGGCAACATGGCCGGGCAGAAGAATGATGGCGGACTGGTTCGCCGGGATTTCGGCGAGCGTGACGGTCACCTTCGTCGACGTGCAGTCGACCTGCGCAGCGGCACCGAAAGCGCCGTGCGAGGTGTCATTGCCCTGGTTCAAACCGGCGGATGTCGTCGGGTCAGTCACGAGGTAGGTATGGTTCTTCGTGTACTCGTTCACGACATCGCAGTTGAAGTTCCAGTTGGAGCCCGCGGGGACCTCGTCAACGATCGAAGCGCCGGTCACGGCCGTATCGCCAGCAGGGAAGACGACGCGCCACATGATGGCCTTATTCTCATCCCCATCCTCGCTGTCCGAAAGGGTCAGCCAGCCATCCTTCTGGTAGCGCGCCACGCCGGGCGTACGGCGCAGCATGGTCAGCTCGCGCTCTACCTTCTGACCCAGCTTCACCTTGTAGGTCTCATCTCCGGGGCCCGTGTAGTAGGTGAGGCCGTTCGTAGAAACGTGGCCGTACCACTGCGCGGCAGACTCGACCTTTTCGTTGAAAACGACGGTCACCTTGCCGTCAGTGCCCCAGGTACCACAGCCGACAACAACGCCGTTATTGGAGACAACCTCAAACTGGCGGGTAATGTTCGGGCGCAGGACGCTCTGGCCCGTCGCGGAGTTCACGATCGACGCGTCATAGGTGAAGTAGTCGCCCGCCTTCACGCGTCCCTGTGTCTGCCACGGGAGCTTGATGCCCAGGTCCCACCAGTCACCAACAGCATGGGTCTCTCGACCACTGTGGTCGACGAGCTGAGCGTTGTCCCAATCCAATGTGACCTTGCCGCTCACATCCGTGGTCGGCTCCGGACAGCTCAAGGGAGCTGCGGACGCAGGGGCCTGAGCGCCAACAAACTGCGCCAGACCGAAGAAACTCAGAACCAATGCGAAAGTCGCAAGAAGGACGCCGAAGTGACGGCGCTTCAGGGCAACCATAGAAAACTCCTGTCAACGGGATGAGCGACGGCGTCGCCGCATACCGGATCAGTCTATGCCAATCACCTGCAATACGGTCAAGAATGGAAAAATTACGTTCTGAAAACACCGAAAAAGGCTGAATCGACAAAAGCAATTCTCGCTGAGTTTTCAAGCAACTTTATAAAGTGACAAAATTTGTTGTTCGGGCGTGTCGCCAACGCTGAAAACAGTGACCCCGAGAGCCCGACAAACTAACCTGCTGTTCAGGAAACAAGGGTTATAGGACAAAACGTGTTGGTTGAGGGGTTAGTCCCAGGTGTGGTGGTAGG
>ERZ772979.162-NODE-162-length-53845-cov-17.291523_pt1 | contig 53845 bp, 50 predicted proteins | sample MGYA00511130_ERZ772979 | MGnify/ENA primary metagenome ERZ772979 (study PRJEB29015, sample SAMEA2738103) | human oral metagenome | biome: human oral; feature: human-associated habitat; material: saliva | place: China | collected 2186 ...
ATCTGTTTCATCAACCGAGCTGCTTTTTTGCGGTTCCAATCCAATGCTGCGGCAAACCGACCATGAAGGGAAAACCCATACCGTATTCAGTGCCGAACCGCAAAGTGTCGAATTGGTTTTACCTGAACCCGAATATGAAGGACGGGGTATTGGACCCGGAGGGCAAAACCGTCAAAACCGCGCCGATACTGGTGGAAAACGGCGAAACCGTCCGTGTGCCGTACGGCGGCGTATGGCAGCCGTTCAACCATGACGGAGAAGCCGTGCATTTGGAAAACCGTTTTTCTTTGTCCAGCGGGCATCGCTGTCTTTACTCGGTGTGGTTTGGCCGCTGACTTGTCCTTCTTCATCGACTTCTATGGCCTGACGCTGTTTGCTGCCGGCAGTCTGAATAATGGTGGCATCAATGACGGCGGCGGATGCCTTCTCTACTTTTAGGTTTTTTTCGGCCAGTTGTCGGTTAATCAGTTCCAGCAATTCGGACAGGGTGTCGTCTTGCGCCAGCCAGTTGCGGTAGCGGCATAAGGTGCTGTAATCGGGGATGCTCAGTTCGTCAAAACGGCAAAACAGGTTGAAATCGATGCGGGTGATGAGGCTGTGTTCGAGTTCGGGATCGGAGAGGCTGTGCCATTGTCCGAGCAGGACGGCTTTGAACATGGACAACAGGGGATAGGCGGGACGGCCGCGGTGGTCTCTAAGGTAACGGGTTCTTTGACGGTTCAGGTACTGTTCGATCGGTTGCCAATCAATCACCTGATCCAACTTCAATAGTGGGAAACGGTCGATGTGTTTGGCGATCATGACTTGTGCGGTTTGCTGGAAGAAGGTGCTCATGAGAAATCCCCTAAATGTCTTGGTGGGAATTTAGGGGATTTTGGGGAATTTTGCAAAGGTCTCATAGCGTTTTATAGTGGATTAAATTTAAACCAGTACGGCGTTGCCTCGCCTTGCCGTACTATCTGTACTGTCGGCGGCTTCGTCGCCTTGTCCTGATTTAAATTTAATCCACTATACTTTAATTGCACCCCACCTGATGCTTTAAAGAAATTCCGCGCCTTACGAAGCCGAAAAGCTGCAAAGCGATACTATGTCCGGTTTGCGCATCCTCAAACCCATTGCCGGATCCATACAACCCGATTAACCCAGCCCTAAGGACACACTGCATGAAATATACCGGTACTTTCCTCACAGCCGCACTGCTGGCTGCCGCGACTCCAGCCGTCCCCGCCCGGGCCGCAGGCAGCCCGCCCATCATCGACACAGCCTACTGGACCGAACAACCGTATTGCAGCGGCCGCTACCAATTGCGCCTGCCCGCCGTCCGCCGCCACAGCAGCTCGTGGATAGAATACAATGGCTGGAGTGTGATGGTATTGTTCAACGACTGGGCGCGGCAGATGCAAGACATCCGCAAGTTCGAACGCAGCGGTTCCTACGGGGCGACTAATATCTTTATCGGCAGCCGCACCCTAATCCCCGGCCAGGCCGTGATGTTTGCGACGCGCAGGGATTTTGATTGGGAGGATATTATTAGAGACCGGGGCATGCCCTACGAAACCAACCTGATATTCAAACTCGATAAGGACGACGCCTACACCGTCAGCGGCTATTTCCGTATTCCCTCCAATAACGGCAAAGAACCCGCCAACTGGAAGGCGAAAGAAAAAGAAATGCTCGACGGCATGGAGAAAAGATACCGCGCCGACTTCCTCAAGGGCCTGCGCGAACGGCAGGAATACGAAGTGCCGAACCAAAGCGGCATCTGCCTGATCCGTGGCTTCATCGCCGATGACGGCGGCAAACCCTTCAAAGCCAACACCGCCGTACGCTTTGCCAAGCAGACCGACATGCGTCTGGAAATGCTGCACGGCGCGGTATTGCAGCCCGGCGAGCCGACTCTGCTCGAACGCGACCTCGTCTCCGAAAAAAGCGCGCTGGCCAAAATCTTCAAAACCGCCGGCTACCGCACCATCCGCCAAGGCAAACGCGACGTCAACGGCATGTCCGGCACGGAAAAGCTGATCAAATGGCAGGGCAACAAATACATGCTGATATGGGAACGGGACGGAGGCGACCCGCGCATCATGATGAAATTCGGCGCGGACCGTGCGGAAGGGACGGGTCGCAGCGAAGCCGAAATCCTCGCCATCTGGGATACCGTACTGCCGACGTTGAAGCCGGTTAAATAACGGAAAGCCGCACACGCTGCGCTCCGTCATACATCAGGCCGTCTGAAAAGCCGATACCGAAGTTTCAGACGGCCTCTTGGCAACGGAAGGCCGTCTGAAGACAAATCTTTGCTTGTGAGGCCGGGTTTCCGCACGGCAAAGACGAAGCTGCCGTCCTGCCAAGCCTTATTCCCGGCTTTCAGACGGCCTCTGCCTAAATGCAGGCCGTCTGAAAAGAGATTTGGTCGGATATCGGTATTGCCGCATGGCAAAAGGCCGTCTGAAAGCGTATTTTCAGACGGCCTGTTTCTTATTTTAGCTAGTATTGCGGCGGGTTTTTCTGCGTTTTATACGGCACCAGGCTGCTGCGGGAGAGCAACAGCAGGCAGCCGAATATCATCATGCCCAAGGCAATCAGCGGCGACAGCTCGATCCAATAAGTGTTTCGCAAATATATCGCGGCTCCGACATACACCAGCAGGGGGCCGGCAACAACCGATTGCTTATTGATGCCGTCCATCAGGAGCACCAGCACGCCGACTGTGGCGAAAGCGGCGGCGATTAAGGTGGAGGTGGCGGGCAGGATGTCGGTACTTTTCAGAAACCAGGCCGCGCCGACGGTAATCAGCAGCAGCGGGAAAAAAAGCGAAGATTGGCGCATGGCTGTCTGCCTAACGGCTCAAGGCGGCCTTCACCGCCTGATTGACTAAGGCCATGTCGGCTTTGCCCGCCAGCCTGCTTTTCAGCGCGCCCATCACTTTGCCCATATCGGCCATGCCCGATGCGCCGGTTTCCGACAGCACGGCGGCGACTTCGGCGGCTATTTCTTCTTCGGACAGCATTTCCGGCAGATAGCGGTTCAATACTTCGATTTCGGCATTTTCTTTGTCCGCCAAATCCTGCCTGCCCGCATCGGCATAGATTTTGGCCGAGTCTTTGCGCTGCTTGATCATTTTGCCGAGTATTGCGGCAACGCGCGCATCGTCTGCTTCCGTGCGTTCGTCCACTTCAAACTGTTTGATGGCGGCATTGATTAAGCGGATTGTGCCGAGTGCCGTCTGATCTTTGGCACGCATCGCGGCCTTCATGTCTTCGGTCAGTTTGGCTTTCAAAGTCATTTTGGTTTCCTTGTTCGAATCGGAAAGCGGGCATTATAAAACAAAAAACACCGCAAACGGATGCGGTGTTTTTTTGAAAACGGATAAGCGTTTCGGCTTAGTACATTTTCGGCGGCAGTTGTTGGCTGCGCAGGCGTTTTTGCAGGCGTTTGGCAGCAGCCGCTTTTTTGCGTTTGCGCTCGGTAGTCGGTTTTTCGTAGGCTTCGCGCGCGCGCAGTTCGGTCAGCAGGCCGGTTTTTTCGATGGCGCGTTTGAAACGGCGCATGGCAACTTCAAAAGGTTCGTTTTCTTTTACACGGATAGTAGGCATTTTATTTCCTTCAAATTTCGGATATTTCGTTAATAGTGAGGCCGTCTGAAAAGGGAGACGGCGTAAATCTGTTGTTATGCCACTGTCTGCAAAGGGCAGGGCGGGGCATGCGCCGTGATGAAAACATCACCTCCTAACAATGCCGCGCAGCTTGGCGCGGCGGAAAATTCGGTTTGGCCGGACAATCCGGCGCGAAAGGCGCGGATTATGCGGTATTTTCGCTATGCAGTCAATGGTTTTCCAGCAAAAGGTTTTTCAGACGGCCTCTTCCGGAATCAAGATGAGGAACAGGCGCAGGCTGTAGAAGGCCTCGCGTTTCGGCCAGTCCAAACGGGCGAGTGCCTGTTCAGCAAAGGGCAGGTTTTGGTTGTCGAGCATGAATTCCACACTTTCGGCTTCGCCGTTGATTTGGCAGTAGTAAAAGCGGACGAAGTGGATGGCGTTGCCGATGCGGGTGCGTTTCAGTGCTTCTTTAACCGCACCGATGAGCGGTTCGGTCGGGCATTGCGGTTTGCCGCCGGCAAATTTGAGCGTGGGTCTGCCGATATAGGCGGCAAACGGCAGGCCGTCAAGCGTCCAGGTTTCTGCGCCGCCGGTTTGGTTGAAGGCGTCGAGCATGACGTTCAGCGCGCTTTTTTCAAAGTTGTCCCAATTCGCGCTGAGGGCTTCTTCGATGCTGCCGCCGATGTCGCCATAGGCTTCGTAGAGCAGGCGGCCGTCGGGCAGGCGGGTTTCCACGTCGAGGCGGGTAACGGTGCTGCCGTTGTTGCGGCTGTTGATGTAGGCCAGTGTATCGAAGGCAACGGGTATTTTGAATGCGGGCAGCAGTTTGCCTTCTTCTTCGCGGACGGTGTAGCCTCGGGAGAGCAGGGCGGCATGCAGGATTTGGTTGAGGGTGTAGTCGCAGTTTTCTTCGTTGTCGGACATTTTGTTCTTTCAGACGGCCTGGATGTCGAAACGGATGTTGATTTTCGCCCATTGCTCATGTTCTTCCGCCAATGCGCCTGCGGTCAGCGGGTTTTCCTCCAGCCATTTTCCGCTGATACGCAATATGAAGGACGATGGGGCGGGGCTGCGCAGTTGGGTGAACTGCGGCAGGGTCAGCGGCAGGCGGGCGCGGTTGAACAGAACGGACAATCTCAGTGCGAAGAGTGCGAACCACATCATGGTGTTGCCGCCCGCCTGTTCCACTACTTTGCGCACGTCGCCGCGCTGGCCGAGGGCGAGGACGGAGAGGATTTGCTGTTCGCGGCGGGAAAAGCCCGGCATGTCGGCCTGGTCGAGGATGTAGGCGGTGTGTTTGTGGTAGGCGGTGTAGGCGATGTCGATGCCGATTTCGTGCAGTTTGGCCGCCCAGCGGAGATATTGCCGCCAGTGGTTGAGTTCTTGTACCGATGCGTTTTGGGCAAGGCTTTCGAGCAGGATGGAGGCGGTGTGCGCCACGCGGTCGGCCTGGCTGAGGGAAACGTGGTAGCGCTGCTGGAACTGCGTAACGGTTTGTTCGCGCATGTCTTCGTTCAGGCTACGGCCGATGAAGTCGTAGAACACGCCGTCGCGCAGGGCGGCATCGGTTACGGTCATGGTTTGCACGCCCAGTTCTTCAAACACGGCCAGCATCACAGCCAAACCGCCGGCGAATACTTCCAGCCTGTCTGCCTTCAATCCGGCAAATTTGGCCTTTTTCACGCTGCCGGCTTCGCAGATGCGCTGCATCAGTTTTTTCATGCCGGGGTAGCTGATGGTTTCTTCGGTGTTGCCGGTTTCGGCCGCCAATACGTCGCGGATGGATTTTGCCGAGCCGGAAGTACCGACGGCGAAATCCCAACCGGTATCCTTATATGCTTTGGCGATGCGCTGTATTTCGGTGCGGGCGGCGGTGATGGCCGTCTGAAAGACTTTTTCGTCGATTTTGTTTTGGAAAAAACGCATGCTATAGGTTACGCAGCCCAACGGCAGGCTTTCGGTACGCATGGGCTGGATGTCGCTGCCGATGACGAATTCCGTCGAACCGCCGCCGATGTCCACCACCAGCATTTTGTCGCCGTTCGGCGGCAGAGTATGCACCACGCCGGTGTAAATCAGGCGGGCCTCTTCGCGTCCGGCAATGATTTCGATGGGGAAGCCCAATGCGGCTTCGGCCTGCGGGATGAATTCGGCAATGTTTTTTGCCACGCGGAAGGTGTTGGTGGCGACGGCGCGCACTTGTTCTGCGGAAAAGCCGCGCAGGCGTTCGCCGAATTTGGACAGGCAGGAGAGGGCGCGCTGGCGTGAGGCTTCGTCGAGATATTTTTTATCGTCCAATCCGGCGGCAAAGCGCACCATTTCTTTAATCGAATCGACAACTTGTAACTGGCCGTTGTTGTTTTGGCAGATTTGCAGGCGGAAGCTGTTGGAGCCTAAATCGACGGAGGCAAGCATCTGCGGGGCATTGTGTGTATTCATATGTATCTGGACGGGTAGGGCGGTTGTGGGGAGAAGGAGGCCGTCTGAAAGCCTGTTTCAGCAAATAGAGGATGCTTTACCGTCAGGCCGTCTGAAAAATGGGGTTTCAGACGGCCTGTTGCGGTTCGGCTTATTCCCACTCAATTGTGGCGGGCGGTTTGCCGCTTACGTCGTAAACCACGCGGTTGATGCCTTTGACTTCGTTGATGATGCGGTTGGACACGCGGCCGAGCAGTGAGTAGGGCAGTTCTGCCCAGTGTGCGGTCATGAAGTCGCTGGTGATGACGGCGCGCAGTGCGACGACGTAGTCGTAAGTGCGTCCGTCGCCCATTACGCCGACGGATTTGACGGGCAGGAATACGGCGAAGGCTTGGCTGGTCAAATCGTACCAAGACGTGCCGTTTTCGTCGGTGGTGTTGCGCAGTTCTTGGATGAAAATATCGTCTGCTTGACGCAGCAAGTCGGCGTATTCTTTTTTCACTTCGCCCAAGATGCGCACGCCCAAACCGGGGCCGGGGAACGGATGACGGTACACCATTTCGCGCGGCAAGCCCAAAGCGACGCCCAACTCGCGCACTTCGTCTTTAAACAAGTCGCGCAACGGCTCAAGCAGCTTGAGTTTCATGTTTTCGGGCAGACCGCCGACGTTGTGGTGCGACTTGATGGCGTGGGCTTTTTTGGTTTTTGCGCCTGCGGATTCGATTACGTCGGGGTAAATCGTGCCTTGCGCCAGCCATTTGGCGTTGGTAAGTTTTTTCTCTTCGGCATCAAATACTTCAATAAATTCCGCGCCGATGATTTTGCGTTTTTTCTCAGGGTCGGTAACGCCGGCGAGTTTTGTCATGAATTGCTCTTCGGCATCGACGTGAATCACTTTCACACCCAAGTTGCGGGCGAACATATCCATCACCATTTTGCCTTCGTTCAGGCGCAAGAGACCGTGATCGACGAATACGCAAGTCAGTTGGTCGCCGATGGCACGATGAATCAGCGCGGCGGCTACGGAAGAATCCACGCCGCCCGACAGACCCAAAATCACTTCGTCGCTGCCGACCTGTGCGCGGATTTTGGCAACAGCTTCTTCGATGTAGTTCGGCATCGTCCAGCTCGGTTGCGCACCGCAGATGTCCAAGACAAAGCGGTTCAACAGGGCGCGGCCTTGTTTGGTGTGGGTCACTTCGGGGTGGAATTGGATGCCGTAGAATTGTTTTTCAACGTTTTCCATCATGGCAATCGGGCATGACGGGGTATCGCCGATGACGGCAAAGCCGTTGGGCAGTTTGGATACTTTGTCGCCGTGGCTCATCCATACGTCCAGCGTATTCGGCGCGTCGTCGTAAATATCGCGGGTCAGTTCGCTATCGATGGTTTTGACTTGCGCGTAACCGAATTCGCGCTGGTTGCCGGGCTGCACCTCGCCGCCCAAGTGGTGCGCCATAAACTGCATTCCGTAACAGATGCCCAAAACCGGAATACCCAAATCGAAGATGCCGGTATCGGCTTGATAGTCGGATTCGTAAACGGAATTAGGGCCGCCGGAAAGGATGATGCCTTTCGGATTGAAGGCTTTGATTTCGTCCAAAGGCATGTCGAAAGAATGCAGCTCGCAATAAACATGGGCTTCACGCACGCGGCGGGCAATCAGCTGGGTAACTTGCGAACCGAAGTCGAGGATGAGGATTTTGTCTTGGGTCATAATCGGAGAAAAGGTTAAAGTCAGTCGGAATCGGAAACTTGCGGATTTTAACACAAGGCCGTCTGAAATGTTGCCGCACGGTTTTCAGACGGCCTCAAAACGCCATGTGCCGCTTTCGTTATAAGGAAAGACAAACACGGTATTTCTACCTTTTCAGACGGCCTCTTAAAATGGAACGACCATTGATAAGGACATACGGACATGAATTACTTCCCCATGTTTGCCGACCTTCGCGGCCGGCCTGTTTTGGTTGTAGGCGGCGGAACGGTAGCCGAGCGCAAAATCCAATCGCTGCTGGATGCCGGGGCAACAGTCTTGCTGGCAGCGCGGGAACTGACCGAAAACCTGCAAACATGGGCAGAAGAAGGCAGGATTTGCCGCATTGCCGAAAGTTTTTCAGACGGCCTCATCAGACAGGCAGTGCTGGTCATCGCCGCCACCGACGATGAAGAATTAAACCGACGGGTGGCCGATGCGGCAGAACGCGGCAACAAATTGGTCAATGTAGTGGACAGGCAGGAATTGTGCAGCTTCATCGTGCCTGCGGTGATTGACCGCTCGCCCGTCCAAATCGCCGTATCCAGCGGCGGCACATCGCCCGTGCTGGCACGTCGGCTCCGCCTTCAAATCGAACAACTGGTGCCGCAGCATATCGGCTTGATGGCGCAAATTGCCGGCGAAAACCGCGAATCTGTCAAACGGCAATTCGGCAGCCTCCCCGAACGCCGCCAGTTTTGGGAACAGCTTTTCGCCGGACGTTTTCAAGATTACTGCACCCAAAACAACCGTCCGCAGGCCGATTTGCAGTTAAAGGCCGAGCTGGCCGCCAAACAGACGCAGCAAGGCTTTGTTACCTTGGTCGGCGCGGGGCCGGGCGATGCCGGATTGCTTACCATCCATGCTTTTCAGGCCATACAGGCGGCCGACGTAGTGCTATATGATGCCTTGGTCAGCACGGATATTCTCCGCCTGATTCGGAAAGATGCGGAGAAAATCAACGTCGGCAAACGGGCGGGCGGCCATAAAGTACGGCAGGAAGAGACCAATGCCTTATTGCTCGAATATGCCCAAAAAGGCTGCCGTGTGGTACGTCTGAAAGGCGGAGACCCGTTTGTATTCGGCAGAGGTGGCGAAGAATTACAGATACTGGCCGAGGCAGACATCCCGTTCAAAATCATTCCCGGCATCACTGCGGCCGTCGGCGCGGCGGCTTACGCGGGCATCCCGCTGACGCATCGCGATTACGCGCAATCCGTACAATTCATCACCGGGCAATGCAAGGCCGACGGCAGCGATGTAGATTGGGCGAGCTTTGCCCGCAGCAACCAGACTTTGGCGGTCTATATGGGAACCATCAAAGCGGAAAATATCGCCGCACGGCTAATCCGCCACGGCCGTGCCGCCGATACGCCTTGCGCCGTCATCAGTAACGGAACGCGGCAAAATCAAACCGTGGCAACAGGCGTACTGTCCGATTTGCAGTGCTTAACGGCAAATGCCGCCACACCTGCATTGATTGTTATTGGCGAAGTGGCGGCATTACATCATCGTTTGGCTTGGTTTCAAAGTGAAAACACTGCGGTTGCCAAGGCTGCGTGAAGCTGAAACTTAATTACGCATAATTTATATTATGTTAATTTATATACCGTGATATTCTAATAAACAGCTTTATTCTAAGATTCTTGATTCTCCGCTCAGTTTGCTCCTTCCCTATCAACCTATAAAATTATTAAGGCCGTCTGAAAGTTGAGTTTCAGACGGCCTCTGTATATCAAACAAACTCACTACACTTTAGCCGTTTGCCTTTCCTTTGGTAAATATACTTTCAACCACTTCAACAAAGCGGCGCGGCTCACGTTCCAACAATTTCGGCAGGTCGTCTGAAACGGCGGCAAGTTCGCCTTTGGCAATGGCGGTGTAGGTGGAAACCCACGCTTCAATCTGCCAATCGGGCGTGTCAGGGTACGCGGATTTGCGGCTGGCGAAGGCTTCTTCTAGGGTTTCGTTGTGGTAGCGGTGCGGTTTACCGGTGATTTCGGTTAAGACGGTGGCTATTTCAGCAAAACTTAATGATTGGGAACCGGTCAGCGTGTAGGTCTGATTGTCGTGGCGGTGGTTGCCGCACGCGATGTCGGCGATGACGTTTGCCGCAACTTGGGCGACATCGCGCTGCGAAACGCAGGCAACGCGCCCATCGTCGGCTGGGCCTGCGATGATGCCGTCTGCGTTGGCAATCGTTGCCATCATCTCGCTGTAAAAATTGTCGCGCAGAAAGGTGTAGCGCATATTCGTTTGTCGGATCGCATTTTCGGTAACTGCATGAGTACGCGCCAGCGTGAAGGTGCTGTCCAACGCCGCCTGTGCAAAAGAGAGATAGACAATGTGTTGCACGCCCGCTTCCGAAGCAGCCTGCACCAAAGTCAAATGCTCTTGTTCGCGTGTTGGGCTTTCGGCGGCAAACACCATAAAAAGTACGTCCACGCCGCTTAATGCCTGCTTGGCAAGCTCCAAATCGCCATAAGCAAACTGCCGCGCCTCGCAGTTCGGCAGGTCGGGCGCTTTGGCGGGGTTACGCAGCGGCAGAATTAGCGGCAGGCCGCGTGAATTGAGGTGTCGGGCGACTATGCCTCCGATGTTGCCGCTGGCGCCGGTGATGGCTAGATTCATGTTGTTTTCCTTATGTATTTTCAAAAGGGATGGCTTTGCCGTTTGCAGGATTTCTGTCAAACCATGTGCAGGCTGCTTTTTGGGTTTCAGGTAGCCTGCCGCTCATTTCAATTCGCCAGCAACCCGTTTTTCTCTAAATAATCCCGCGCCACGTGTTCCGCGCTTTCGCCTTTCACTTTCACGCGGTAGTTCATCTCGCTCATTTCCGCTTCGCTGATTTTTCCCGCCAGTCGGTTCAGCGCGGCCACGATTTGCGGGTTTTTCGCGGCAAATTCGACTTTCATCAGCGGTGCGCCCTGATAGGCGGGGAATAGGGCAATATCATCTTTCAGCAGGCGCAGCTGGTATTGCTTCAATTCGGCGTCGGTGGAAAAGGCTTCCACTAGGTCGATTTTGTCATTCAGCAGCGCGGTGTAGCGCAGGGCGGGTTCCAGGCGGACGATGTGTTTCAGCGTGATGCCGGCCGCCTGCATGCCTTTGTAGCCGTCTGCCCGGTCGGCAAATTCCAGCGAAAAACCGGCGCGGATATCGGGTGCAGCCTGCTTTAAGTCGCTGATTGTCTTCAGTTGGTGCGATGCGCCGTAGCTTTCTTTGACTGCCAACGCATAAGTGTTCTGATAAGACATTGGTGGTAGAAACTCCAGCTGATATTGTTCCGCCAATAATTGTTTACCCCGTTGATAGGTTTCATCTGGCGACATATGGCGGTTTTTCTGTTCGGGCGGCACTTGCACCAAGGTTTCCAGCACGGTGCCGGTGAATTCGGGGTAAATGTCGATTTCGCCGCTGTTCAGCGCGTTAAACAGGAAGGTGGTTTTGCCGAAATTGGGTTTGACGGTAACTATGATATTCGGATTTTCACGTTCAATCAATAATTTATACATGTTAATCAGAATATCAGGCTCGCTCCCCATTTTGCCGGCAATCACTACGTTTTGTGTGGCAGGCGCAAACGAAACCTGCGAAAAACCAAGCGCGCCGAAGCCCACAGCCAATGCAAGAATAATCGGCAACTTGCGCCGCGATTTCTGCAACAACCCAATCATGCCGCTTACGCCGACCGCCAGTAACGCGGATAGCAATGCGCCGGTAAACGTCATCGTCATGTTGTTGCGGTCAATGCCGAGCAGAATCAGGTTACCCAAGCCGCCTGCGCCAATTAACGCCGCCAGTGTTGCCGTGCCGACAATCAGCACTGCCGCTGTGCGGATGCCCGAAATCATGGCAGGCAAAGCCATCGGCAGCTCAATCCGCCACAGCGACTGCCAACGCGACAGCCCGAATGCGGTGTACGCATCTTGAATCGATTGGTCGATTTGGGTCAGCCCCAAATAGGTATTTTGAAAAATTGGCAACAGTGCGTATAGCGTGAGCGCAATCAAGACAGGTGGCGAACCGATACCGACAAACGGAATCAGCAAACCCAGCAGTGCCAAAGACGGGATAGTTTGCAATATATTGGTGAACTGCAATACCGCTTCCGCTGCCCGCTGTCTGCGCGCAAACAACACGGCGGCAGGCACCGCAATGGCCACTGCCGCGAGCAAAGCCAGTCCGGAAAGCCATAAATGCGTAAGCAGCATTTGCCAGAGTTCGGCGAGGGTAACGTTTAGGGATGAGAACATAGTTTTAAATTTTATGGTTAGTATGTTGAATAATAGATGTTTATGTTTGCTTTACAGCAAGGTGTTAGCGCCTTGAAAGAGGTTTCAGACGGCCTTCACCATCATAACACTGCCCTTCTCACAGCTTCCTGTCCCTGTTTATCCAATCGTAAGAATTGGTTGATGATGCGTTCGGCATCGGGTGCGTCAGCGGTGGAAAACAGCGATTGCACGTAATCGTTTGCCGGCTGCTTTTTGATTTCTTCAGGTGTGCCGATTTGTACCAGTTTGCCGTTATGCATTACACCGATACGGCATGCAAGTTTCGCTGCTTCCTGCATATCGTGGGTAACGAAAACGATAGTGGTACCAAATTTTTGGTGAATCATGGCAATTTGGTCTTGCAACACGGTACGCACCAGTGGGTCAAGCGCGGAAAACGGTTCGTCCATCAGCAGTACTTGGGGCTTGGCGGCAATGGCGCGCAAAATGCCGATGCGCTGCTGCTCGCCGCCAGAAAGTTCATGCGGATAGCGGTCGCGGTAGTGCGCAGGGTCGAGTTCCACCAACTCCAATAATTCATTCACACGCGCTTTGCGTTCGGCTTTCGGCCACCCCAGTACGTCTGGCATGAGTTCGATGTTTTCCGCCGCAGTCATAGTGGGGAACAGGGCGATTTGCTGCAATACGTAACCGATTTGGTGGCGGAGCTGGCGGATGTCGTAGTCTTTAATGCGTTTGCCGTGCAGATAAACGTTGCCGTCGGTCGGTTCAATTAGCGCGTTAATCATGCGTAAAGTGGTGGATTTGCCGCTGCCCGAACCGCCCACCAACACGAAAAATTCGCCCTGATAAATGGTCAAATCCAAATCGCGCACAGCATATTTGCCGTCATATTGCTTGCCTGCGCTGCGAAATTCGATGAAGGGAGTCAGACTATCTTGCATAGGAACATTTCCTGTCGTTGATTAAAATAAAAATATGAGGCAATTTTTAGTAAATTACTGCCAATAAACTGCCAGGTAATTGGTACAGCTGCATGATGACGGCTAGCGATACGATAGGCAACACATCACTACCCTTTTCCTCTCCCGGCATTACTAACAATTTTGCATGATTCAGATAATGCCAGAGGAGTTCCCTACCCTACTCCACGAAAAACATCTTTTCCACTTTGCACTTCAACAAATTTCCCTCTTCATTACCTGAAAAGGCCGTCTGAATCTGCTTTCAGACGGCCTATTTCCCTGTATTTCCTGATTGATTACGGCAAGGATTCGCTGTAACGCCATTCTCCCAAGCCGAGTTGTTCGTCAAACAGGTTCAGACGGCCTATGGCTACGCGGATCAGGCGCAGGCAGGGATAGCCGGCTTTGGCGGTCATACGGCGGACTTGGCGGTTTTTGCCTTCGCTGATTTTGATTTCCAGCCAAAAATCAGGCACGGTTTTTCTGACGCGCACGGGCGGGTTGCGCGGCCATAATCCGCCGGTTTCTTCCTCGGACAGCAGCCGGATTTTGGCAGGACGGGCGGTAAAGTCGCCTAAGTCCATCGGGTGTTGCAGCAGTTGCAGTTTGTCAGCGTCCGGTATGCCTTCGAGTTGCGCCCAGTAGGTTTTTTCCACTTTGAAGCGGGGCTGGGTAATCCTTGCCTGCAGTTGCCCGTCATTGGTCAGCAGCAGCAGGCCTTCGCTGTCGGTATCCAAACGGCCTGCGGGATAAAAACCGGGCGCGTCTATGTAGTCTTTCAGGCTCGGATGCTTTTCATGCGGGCTGAACTGGCAGATAACGCCGCAGGGTTTGTTGAAGATAATCAGGGATTTCATGTTTCAGACGGCCTTATGCTTCGGCCAGTGCGCGTTGCTGCAGGGCGGACAGTTCGGCAATGCCTTTTTGCGCCAGTTTGATGAGTTCGGCCAGTTCGTCGAAATCAAACGGCGCGCCCTCTGCCGTGCCTTGGATTTCGATGATTTTGCCTTCACCGTTCATCACGACGTTGATGTCGCTGTCGCAGCCTGAATCTTCGGGATAATCCAAATCCAGCAGCGGTACGCCGTTTACGATGCCGACCGATACGGCGGCGATGCTGCCGGTCAGCGGGTTTTCGGTAATCAGGCCGTCTGAAAGCAGTTTTTTCACGGCCAACGCCAAAGCGACGTATGCGCCGCTTATCGATGCGGTGCGCGTGCCGCCGTCGGCCTGTATCACGTCGCAATCTATCAGTATCTGCCTTTCGCCCAGTTTGGCCATATCCACCGCCGCGCGCAGTGAGCGGCCGATCAGGCGTTGGATTTCCTGCGTGCGCCCGCCCTGCTTTCCGGCTGCCGCCTCCCGCCGCATCCGTGTGGCGGTGGACGCGGGCAGCATACCGTATTCGGCGGTTACCCAGCCCTGCCCTTTGCCGCGTAAAAACGGCGGTACGCTTTCGTCTATGCTGGCGGTACAGATGACTTTGGTGTTGCCGCATTCGATTAAAACCGAGCCGTCGGCGTGCGGCAGGAAATGAGGGGTAATTTTGACGGCGCGTAAAGCGTCGGCGGCGCGGGATGTGCGGGTATAGCCGGTCATGCTGGGGTGTCCTGTCTGTTGAAAAATGAAAATTATAACACTGCGGATGTGTTATATTGCCCCTGCTTTCACTCGTAAACAGAAACGGAGTAAAAACATGACGATTCACAGTATGACCGGCTTTGCCAATGCGGCCGGCGAATGCGGCGGCAAACGCATCAACCTCGACATCCGCGCGGTAAACCACCGCTATTTGGACGTGCAGTTCAAAATGCCCGACGACCTGCGCCATTTGGAAGGCAGCCTGCGCGAAATCATCGCCGCCTCTGCCGTGCGCGGGAAAATCGAATGCCGCATCCAGATTCAGGCTTTGGAAAACGGGGCGGCCGAACTGCACGTCAATCAGGATTTGGCGGCCGAGTTGGCGGCCTTAAACGAAAAATGGCGCAAGCAGTTCGACGGCTTGGGCAAGCTGACGGTGGCCGATGTTTTGCGCTTCCCCGGTGTGTTGGTCAGCCAGGCCGAAGATCAGGAAACGTTTGCGCTGGCCGTGCAAAACCTTTTATCCGATGCGGTGAAGGATTTTTCCGCCGCCCGCGCACGCGAGGGGGAAAAGCTTCAGGCACATATCTTGGAGCGGCTGGAGGCGATGGACGGTATTGTGGATGCGCTGTCCGAACTGTTTCCGCACTTATTGCAGGCGCATTTGGACAAGGCGCGCGCCCGTTTGGCCGAAGCGGTGGAAAATATCGACGAAGACCGTCTGAAGCAGGAATTCGCGCTTTATATGCAGAAAGCCGACGTGGACGAAGAATTCAGCCGTCTGAAAACGCATATCGCCGAAGTCCGCCGCATCGTTACCGAGCAAAAAGGCGGCGTCGGCAAACGCTTGGACTTCCTGATGCAGGAATTGAACCGCGAAGCCAACACATTGGGCAGCAAGGCGATTGCCGCCGAATGCACGCAGGCTTCGGTCGAATTGAAAGTGTTGATCGAGCAGATGCGCGAACAGGTGCAGAATATCGAATAAGCCCCCTGCCCGCTTTCAGACGGCCTCCAACCGCTTTTGAGGCCGTTTGAAAAAAGCGGTGGGAAACGATGAAACCGAGACGATAAAGTATGCAGAAAATCAAAATCTGGGATTTGCCCGTCCGCGTTTTCCATTGGACGCTGGCTGCCGCCCTCGCCTTTATGTGGTTCAGCGCGAAAACCGGCGGCAGCTGGATGGCTTGGCATTTGCGCGTCGGCCTGCTGGTGGCCGCGCTACTGGTTTTCCGCCTGTGCTGGGGCATTTGGGGTAGCGACACGGCACGTTTCGCCCGTTTTTTCCGCCCCATGCAAATCGGCAGCTATCTGCGCGGCACTTGGGACAAACAGGCGCATCCCGGGCATAACCCGTTGGGCGCGCTGATGGTGGCCGCCCTGTTGGCCGCCGTGTTTTTCCAAGTGCTGACCGGCCTGTTTGCCGCCGATGAAAACACTTTCCTGTACCACGGTTATCTGAACGGCTGGCTGGAAAACGGCGGCGAAACCTTCCGCCGCATCCATGTGAATTTTTTCAACCTGCTGGCACTGCTGGCCGGGCTGCATATCGCGGCCGTTTTGTTTTACCGCCTGTTTAAAAAGCAGGATTTGATTACGCCGATGATAACCGGCCTGAAAGAATGGCAGGGCAACGTGCCGTCGCTGCGTTTTGCCGGAATCGGCGCGTTTGTTGCCGCGCTCGCCGTTGCCGCAGCGGCCGTCTGCCTGATTTGGCTGCTTCGAAAGTAAGCGGGAAACAAAAGGCCGTCTGAAAACTGTTTTTCAGACGGCCTTTTTTCATCTATCAGAAGGATTTCACATCATCCTTGCGCCCGAGCACCATTGCGTCGCCGTAGCTGAAGAAACGGTATTCTTTTGCCACGGCGTGGCGGTAAACCGCCCGGATTTCCTCAATGCCGGAAAACGCGCTGACCAGCATTAGAAGCGTCGATTTCGGCAGGTGGAAATTGGTAATCAAACGGTCGGCAACGCGGAAACGGTAGCCCGGCGTGATGAAAATATCGGTATCGCCCCGCCCTGCTTTCAGACGGCCTGTTTCCCGCGCGGCCGATTCCAACGCGCGCATCGAGGTGGTGCCGACCGCCCAGACTTTTGCCCCCTCCGCCTTCGCCGCTTCCACCGCCGCCACTGTTTCTGGCGGCACGTCGTACCATTCGCTGTGCATTTTGTGTTCGGCGATGTTCTCCGTCCGCACAGGCTGGAACGTGCCGGCGCCGACATGCAGCGTTACCTCCGCCAGGCGCACGCCTTTGGCTTTGAGTTCCGCCAGCAGCGTATCGGTGAAGTGCAGGCCTGCGGTAGGCGCGGCCACTGCGCCTTGGTGTTTGGCGTATACGGTTTGGTAACGGCTCTCGTCATCGCCGTCGGCCGCACGTTCAATATAGGGCGGCAGCGGCAGCCGTCCGTGCTGCTCGAGGAGGCGGTAAACCGTTTCTTCACCGTCGAAATGCAGGCGGAAGAGTTCGCCTTCGCGCGCCGTCATTTCCGCCCCTATCCCGCCGTCGAACAGCAGCCGCGTGCCGGGCTTGGGCGATTTTGAAGAACGGATGTGCGCCAACGCGGTGTGCGCGTCCAAAACCCGTTCGATGAGGGCTTCGATTTTTCCGCCGCTGGCTTTTTGGCCGAACAGGCGCGCCTTCATGACTTTGGTGTTGTTGAACACCAATACGTCGCCCCTACCCACAAGTTGCGGCAGGACGGAAAACATTTCGTCGCGCAAGGGTTCGCCGGGCAACGCCGACAGCAGCCGGCTTGCGCCGCGTTCGGCGGGCGGTTGTTGGGCAATCAGGTGTTCGGGAAGGTCGAAATCGAAATCGGAAAGCTGCATGAGATGGAGGCCGTCTGAAAAAAGCGGGCATTATATCCTTTTCAGACGGCCTCTGCCGCCGTTTCCGCCTGCACAAACGGTCGCGTATGCCGTAAAATAAACGGCACACAAACCTGCCCGAAAGGAACTGTCATGAGCAACCCGAATCAAGAAACCGTTACCATTACCCCGCACGACCTGCCTCTCCATTGCAGCGGCCCGCGCAACGAAACTTGGAACGGCCACCCGCGCGTTTTCCTACCCATCCAATCCAACGGTACCATCGAGTGCCCCTATTGCGGCACCATTTACAAGCTGGAAGGCGAAATCAAACCGCACGGTTATTGAGTTTTGCCGCCGATATGGACACAGGCCGTCTGAATGCTTCAGACGGCCTGTTTGTTAAGAGCGGGATATTCAGCGGTAGCCGGTTTGGATACCGTCGCTTTCTATCGGTTCGAACCATATATCGCGGTAGGCGGCATAGGTGGTGAGATAAGACACCATCGAAAAGAACAGCCACACGGCGACAAAAATATAGGTAACCGCCTTGCCCGGAATGTTGCCGAGCAGCCGACCAAGCAGCCAAAATGCCGCCGCCATCAGCAATCCCTGCGTGATGGCGGACAAAGTCAGCGGCAGGATGTTTTTGAAGCTGGCTTTGACGCTTTGGATAATGGCGGCCATCGGCGTTTCGTCCTGGATAAACACCAATACCGGTGCAAAGCCCAATAATTGCTGAACGGTTAAAAACCACAATAAAAACATAAAAATATCGGCTATTCCGCTGAGTGGGTTCCACAAACCCAAAGCCCCCGCTATGCCGTAAAGCAGATACCCCCATGCGGCGGCGGCAAAGAACAGCAGAATCAGCAGCAGGATGAATTCGAATATCTTGCCTTCCAAAATCAAAAACATCTGGCCGATGCCGGGCGGGCGTTCCTCATGCTCCTGTATCGAAGCCGCCATCAAAAGCCCGCCCGCCTTGAACAGCATATATATGGCCAGCAGTACCAACCCGGCAATAAAGAGATGCTGTGCCAAAGAAGTCAGCGCCCATTCGCAGGCCAGCAAAATAAAGGCAATCCTCATCCACGACAGCGGGTATTCGCGGAACAGAAAAAAACCCTCCATAATCCATTCCACGCCGCGGACGATACTGCGGGACGCGGGTTCGTCCAGCAGCCGTTCATCCATTTCCCCCGACGGCTCGGCGTGGAAAAAAACATCATTTCCCATATTTATATTCCTATTCAGTCAAACAGATGTAATAAAATTGCGGCCCATGTTAGCATAATTTAACCTTAATTAGATATTTTCTACTTTCAGACAGCCTCCCCCGTTCCGAACAGCAGGCAGCAACGGCAGCGCGGACAAGCTTGTTTTCACAGCAAGGCGGCAAGGCAAGGCCGTATACCCGCCCTTCTATTTCACTATACAATATTGCGCAACACAAAAACGCCCTACCACCATGTCCAAAAAAATCCTCATCATCACCCCGAGCTGGATCGGCGACTGCGTCATGACCCAGCCGCTTTACCGCCGCCTGCACGAACTCCATCCCGACTGCACCATAGACGCATTCGCGCCCAAATGGTCGATGGCGGTGTTCGAACGTATGCCCGAAATCAGCCGCGTCATCGAAAACCCGTTCGGACACGGCGCGTTGGAACTGAAAAAACGCTGGCGCATCGGGCGCGAACTGGGCAAACAAGGTTACGACCAAGTTATCGTCCTGCCCGGTTCGCTCAAATCCGCCCTCATCGCCTTCGCCACCGGCATCAAGCAGCGTACCGGCTACGTCGGCGAATCGCGCTACCTGTTGCTCAACGACATCCGCAAACTCGATAAAGCCGCCATGCCCCTGATGGTCGACCGCTACACCGCTCTCGCCCACCCGACGCAGACGGACTTCAACGGACATTCCGATAACCCGCGTTTCACCATTTCCCCCGAAAGCCGCGCCGCCGCGCTTGCCAAATACGGCTTGGACACCGACAAACCCGTTCTCGCCTTCTGCCCGGGCGCGGAATACGGTCCCGCCAAACGCTGGCCCGCGCGCCATTTCGCCGAACTCGGCCGCCGCTATCTGGCGGAAGGCTGGCAGGTTTGGCTGTTCGGCTCGCAAAAAGATTTCGACATCGCCGAAGAAATCAACCGATTTTCAGACGGCCTCTGCACCAACCTTTGCGGCAAAACCAACCTTTCCGAAGCGATTGACCTACTGTCCTGCGCCGACACCGTCGTCTGCAACGACAGCGGCCTGATGCACCTCGCCGCCGCCCTCGACCGCAAACTCGTCGCCGCCTACGGCTCATCCAGCCCCGACCACACCCCGCCCTTGAGCCAAAAAGCCAAAATCGTCAGCCTGCACCTCGAATGCTCGCCCTGCTTCAAGCGCGAATGTCCGCTGGGACACACCGACTGCCTGAACAAACTCACGCCGGACATGGTTCAAAAAGCGGCAGAAGAATTGGCGCAAACGGAATAAACGGCATATCTGCGGCCTGAGGCACGGCTAAATTTCCGGCATGATTCAATCGTCTGCAAAATTTGTTTTTTTATGTTAAAGTTCGGCTTTAAAAAACTCCGACAGACGCACGGATTCAGGCGGTTTGCCCTGCCTCCGGGCGTCGGAAACCAATCATGATGCAGTCTTGGCAACTACCAGAATATATCGCCGATATCCTTCCAAGCGGCGCACGTCAGCTTGAAAGTGCAAAAGAGAAATTATTGGCATTGTTCCGCTCGCACGGCTACGAACTCGTGCATCCCCCTTTGATGGAGTACAGCGATTCGCTGCTGACCCATATCGATTCGGGACTGTCCCTGAAAACCATCCGCTTTGTAGACCAAATCAGCGGCCGCCAGCTCGGCATCCGCGCCGACATTACGCCGCAGGTGGCGCGCATCGACGCCCACCTGCTGTCGGCCAATCAAGGCATCAACCGCCTGTGCTATGCCGGCTCGGTGCTGCACGCCCGTCCGGAAGGCTTCCTCAACAGCCGCGAACCTTTGCAGGCCGGTGCCGAGCTTTACGGTTTCGACGGCATTGCAGCCGATATCGAAATCATCGGCCTGATGCTGGACAGTTTGGCTTTGGCCGATTTCGGCGACGTGCTGCTGTCTTTGGGGCATATCGGCGTATTCCGCGCACTGGCCGCGTCGGCCGAACTGTCGCCGCAGCAGGCGGAAACGCTGTTGGCCATGATGCAGGACAAAAACGTGGCCGCCGTCCGCGGACAGGTGGAAGCTTGGGCTTTGGACGGTATGTGGCGCAAAGCGTTTTCCCTGCTGCCCACACTGTACGGCGGCCGCGAAATATTGGCGCAGGCACGGGAAAAACTGCCGGATTTGTCTCTAATCGGCAAAGCATTGGAAGAATTGGAAGCCGTCTGCCAAGCCTTCCCGCAACGGGCGGTTCACATCGATTTGGCCGAATTGCGGGTCGATAACTACCACACCGGCCTGCTTTATGCGGCTTACGGCAGCGACGGGCACGATGCGGTGGCGCGCGGCGGACGTTACGACGGCTTGGGCGGATATTTCGGCCGCAGCCGTCCGGCCACCGGCTTCAGTTTCGACTTGCGCAAGTTCCTCGGCCGCCTGCCCCAAGGCGAACGCCGCACGGCGATTGCGGTGGCATTGGCCGATGCGGCCGATGCGGCGGAAGAAATTGCCCGTCTGCGGGCCGAAGGGGAAACGGTGGTCGTCGATTACGGCATGGAGGCAAACAGCACGCGCGACGGTTCGCGCCGTTTGCTGAAACAGGACGGAAAATGGGTCGTCCTCGGCGATTGAGCCTTTCAGACGACCTTTTAAAAACGGACAGGCCGTCTGAAAGGCCGCATAAACGTTTCAGACGGCCTTAATAATCTTATTTTCAAATATTTCAACGAGGTAATATAGTATGGCGCAAAACGTAGTGGTCATCGGTTCGCAGTGGGGCGACGAAGGCAAAGGCAAGATTGTGGATTGGCTGGCCGAGCAATCCGGCGGCGTGGTCCGCTTCCAGGGCGGGCACAATGCCGGCCACACGCTGGTTGTCGGCGGCAAAAAAACCATCCTGCGCCTGATTCCGAGCGGCATCCTGCATGAAAAACTGGACTGCTTCATCGGCTCCGGCGTAGTGGTTTCCCCCGAAGCCTTGCTGGGCGAAATCGACGAACTGATTGCCGCAGGCGTGAAAAACGTGGAAGGCCGTCTGAAAATCGCGCCGACCGCCACTCTCATCCTGCCCTACCACATTGCCTTGGACCAGGCGCGCGAAGCATCGAAGGGCGATAAAAAAATCGGTACGACCGGCCGCGGCATCGGCCCGGCTTACGAAGACAAAGTCGCCCGCCGCGCCGTGCGGGTGGTGGATTTGTTCGATGATGAAAAACTGGCGGAAAAAGTACGCGCCAACGTCGAACTCTACAACGTCCAACTCGAACACCTGCATCATGCCGCCCCGGTCAGTTTTGACGAAATCATGGCGAAAATCAACGGCTTTAAAGCACGCATCCTGCCGATGATTCACGATGTCGCCCGCACCTTGTACGAGAAAAACGCCAACGGCGAACGTCTGCTGTTTGAAGGCGCGCAAGGCACCCTGCTCGACATCGACTACGGCACCTACCCCTTTGTTACCTCGTCCAACTGTTCGGCCGGCGCGGCCGCCGCAGGCGCGGGCGTTCCGCCCCATATGCTGCAATATGTGCTGGGCATCGTAAAAGCCTACACCACGCGCGTCGGTTCGGGCCCGTTCCCGACCGAATTGTTCGACGAAGTCGGCGCGGGTTTGGCGCAGCGCGGCAACGAATTCGGTTCGGTAACCGGCCGTCCGCGCCGCTGCGGCTGGTTTGATGCGGCCGCACTGAAACGCTCGATTCAGATTAACGGCATCACCGGCATGTGCATCACCAAACTCGACGTGATGGACGGTATCAAAGAAATCAAAATCTGCACCGGCTATGAATTCGAAGGCAAAACCATAGACATCCTGCCTTTCGGCGCAGATGCCGTGGCCAAATGCAAACCGATTTACGAGACGCTGCCCGGCTGGAAAGAATCGACTTTCGGCGTGAAAGAATACGACGCGTTGCCGGAAAATGCCAAGCGTTATCTGAAACGGATTGAAGAAGTCTGCGGTGCGCCGGTCGCCATCATTTCCACAGGCCCTGACCGCGACGAAACCATTCTGCTGCAACATCCGTTTGCTTAAATGGTTTGAACGCCAAGAGGCCGTCTGAAAGCCCTGCATCGGGTTTTCAGACGGCCTTTTTCTGTTTTTAATCCGCTTTGAATCAGTATGGCAGGGCGAAGCCGTGTTTTTCCGTTTGCAGTCAATCCGCTAAATCGGCAGCCTGCCAGCCGTCGATGTGGATTTTGTCGGCATCGCCGAACCATGCGGCCTTTAGCGCGGGGACGGCCTCTTGGTAGTTGTCGCAAACGGCAAATTGGATGTCGTGTACTTCGATATTGGAGCGGCCCGCGTTGCCGCCGAGATAGAACATATGGAGTTTGGGCATGGCGTGTCTGATTCCGGGCGTTCAGACGGCCTGCCGTCATATTGCACGGATTGATGGAGATAAACAGGCGGATTATAAGGGATTACCCTATAATCGCGGCTCTTTATTTTTTATTTTCAGACGGCCTCCATCATGAGTATTTACGCCCTCAAACCCAAATTCCAAAACCTGCTGCGTCCGCTGGTGCGCCGGCTTTATAACCGTGGTGTAACCGCTAATCAGGTTACGCTGGCGGCTTGCGCGGTGTCGATCGCGGTCGGATTGCTGCTGTCGCTCGGCGCGCAGGTTCCTGTCTTGTTTTGGCTGTTGCCCGTGTGGCTGTTCCTGCGCATGGCGTTGAACGCTGTGGACGGGATGCTGGCGCGCGAGTTCGGCCAGCAGTCGGCATTGGGCGGCTATCTGAACGAAATCACCGATGTCGCCGCCGATACCGCGCTGTACCTGCCTTTCGCCTTTATCGCCCCGTTTGACGGCGCACAAATCGCCCTATTTATTTGGCTTGCAGCCATGACGGAATTTTGCGGCGTATTGGGGCAGGTACACGGCAACGGTCGGCGTTATGACGGCCCGTTCGGCAAGAGCGACCGCGCGTTCTTTATCGGCGTACTGGCGGTGTGGTATGCGGTAGCGGGCAGCTTCCATGCGGTTTTCTACGCCGTCATGTGGCTGGCTTGCGCGGCATTGGTTTATACCTGCTATAAGCGCGTTGCTAATGGTTTGAAGGCCGTCTGAAAAATAGCCTTCCTCTTTCATTCCATTGATAAAACGACAAATTTTATGCAAAAAACTTCGCACATTCTCCCTTTACTGCTCACGGTTTTCATTGCCGCACTCATCGTCTGGTCGGGCATCAACCCGTCTGATCGTGCCGTTTGGTATGCCGAAATCATCCCCGTTTCCACCGTATTTGTCGCGCTTATCGCCACTTACCGCCGCTTCCGTTTTAGCAATTTGGCTTATATATTCATGAGCTTCTGGCTGATTATGCACACCATCGGCGCGCACTACACCTTCGCCGACGTGCCCTTCGACTGGGCAAACCGCCTGCTTGCGCCGTTTTTAGGCGAAAACCGCAATCATTTCGACCGCGTCGGCCACTACATCATCGGTTTCTACGCCTATCCGATGGCGGAATGGTTGTTGCGCCGCAAACTCTGCCGCCCTACCCTTGCCTTGTTTTTCTCCTTGTTCTTCATCATGAGCGTCGCCGCCGTTTACGAAATCATCGAATGGCAGTATGCGGTGATTGACGGCGGCGAAGCGGGGCTGGAAGTGCTCGGTTCGCAAGGCGATATTTGGGATGCGCAAAAAGACATGCTCGCCGATACGCTGGGCGCGCTGACTTCCTTGCTTATCTTCCTGTTTCCCCGGCCTGACAAAAAACAAATTTCTACCGAACAAGGCTGAAATACGGTTGATAATGTTGCATTTGATTGGATTGCTGTTTTGCCGCCGTTGAGGCAGTTTAAATAAGGGAGGCCGTCTGAAATTGTGTTTTTCAGACGGCCTCTGCCCTTCCCATATCTATCCTGCTCAGGCGGCAATACCCAATAACCCGGCCAGTTGCGGCCAGTAAAACAGGCAGGCGATGGCGCAGACGGCGATGGCGATGCCTGCCGCATTGACGGTACTGATTTTTTCTTTGAAGGCGGCCGCGCCGACGAGTGTGCCGCAGACGATGACGCCGATGTTCATACCGGCAAACACCAGCGTGGGATTGTCGGACATGGCCTGATGGGCGCGGATATAGGAGAGGATGTTGCCGAAGTTCAGGCAGCCGAGCAGCAGGCCGCCCAAGATGCCGGAGGCCGTCCATTTGCTGCCTTTGGCAAACAGGCGGCCGAACATCAGGATGCCGGCCAGGCAAAAGGCCACGAGGAGGTTGCCGGGTACGGCCGTACCGCTTTTGGCCACTTGTTTGAACAGGACATCAATCACGCCGTAACCCACCCAAACGGCCAGCAGCAAGCCGGCACTCTGCCAGCCGCCGCTTTTTTTCCCGCCTTCATGTTTCCACAGCAGGCAAAACAGCGCGGTAAATGCGAGGACGAGGCCGATGAGGCGGCCGCGCGACAGCTGTTCGCCGAACAGCAGGAACGAGGCCAAAACGGGGATGAAGAGCGACAGCCTTTGCGCGGCGTCGGATTTGACGATGCCTGCCGCATCCACCGCCCTGCCCATGGCGACGAACACCGTCGGCAGCAGCACGCCCAAGGCGGCAAACAGCCACCAGGTGGGCAAGTATTGCCGCCAGTTTGCGGTGTCCGGCTGCAAAAACAGCACGGTGAGGCCGACGGCGGCGATGTAGTTCACGCCTACCGCTTGTTCGAGGTCGATTTTTTTCTTTTTGGCGATTTTTAGCAGGACGGATACCGCCACGCTGCAACAGATGCTGATGATGAGGTAATACATAATCCGCTTTTTCTTTCCGCTTCCGCTAAATTTTTAGACGGCCTGACGATGGTGCGTTCAGGCCGTCTGAAAAGCGTTTGTTTAAGGGCGCAGTTCGGGCAGGACGTTCAATATGGCCGATAGGACGGCTTCGCCGAGCCGGAGGGAACGCTGGCCGTTCCAGCCGAAATCGTCGTCGGGCAGATTGTGGTTGTCCTTAAACGGCATTTCCAACGTATAGGCCAGGCAGTCGAAGGTGTTGCCCACCCAGTTTGTCGCCATGGAAAGGTCGGCTTGGCCGGGCCGGTCTTTTTCGTAGCCGTGTTCGTCTTGGAAATCGGGGCTGGCGGAGGAAAAGGCGGCTTTGAAGCGGCTTTCCAATGCCGCAATGCGCGGGCCGTAGCCGGGCACGCCTTCGGTTCCCGCCACAAAAATGTAAGGCAGTCCTTCGTCGCCGTGGATGTCGAGGAATAAATCGACGCCGGTTTCCCGCATTTTTTCGCGGACATAAAACACTTCCGGGCTGCGCTCTTCGCTCGGCGACAGCCATTCGCGGTTGAGGTTCGCGCCGGCGGCATTGGTCCGCAAGTTGCCCAAGGCCGAGCCGTCGGGGTTCATATTCGGCACGACGTAGAATGTGGCACTGTCGAGCAAGGCGCGCGCGGTCGGGTCTTGGGGGTCGAGTAAGCGGGCGAGCAGGCCTTCGATAAACCATTCGGCCATCGTTTCCCCGGGATGCTGGCGGGCGATAACCCAGATTTTCAAATCGCTTTCGACTTGGTTGCCTATGGTCAGCAGGTTGATGTCGCGCCCTTCGACGGTGCTGCCCAAGTCGTCTATCTGGCACAGGCCGCTGCCTTGCGCGTCGCCCAGCAGGTTGAGGTGCTGCTCGGAGGAATAGGGTTCGAAATAGGCGTAGTACACGCTGTTGGACAGGGGCGTGTGTTCGATGGTCAGCACGCCGTTTTCATAACGGGTGGGCACGCAGAACCAGTTTTGGCGGTCGTAGGAGGCGCGCGCCTGATAGTCTTCCCAGCCCGACGGATAGGCGGACGAGGCGGCGTTTTCAAAGTGCATGACGCAGTTTTGATAAGCCGCGCCCTGAAGGCGGAAATAAAACCATTGGGCGAAATCCGAAGCATTGTCGGGACGGATGGAAAGGCGGATGTTCTGAGGGTCGGCCAGGTCGTGCACAATGACCGCGCCGCTGTCGAATCGGGTGGAGATTTTCAGCATAAAATGCCCGGAAAGAAAAAGGTTGGAAACGCGGCATTATAGGTTCTATCGCCAGCTTGCGCCATCTTTCAGACGGCCTTTCCGCTATAATCGGGCCGTCTGAAAAATTGGAAAAGATATGAAACTGACTTTGATGTTCCGCGAATATTGCAGCCTGTGCCACGCCATGCGCGACCGTTTGACGGCATTGCAACAGGAGCGGCCTTTCGAATTGGAAGTGGTGGATGTGGACGACGATCCGCTGCTGGAGGAAAAATATAACGAGCTGGTTCCCGTGCTGTTGGACGGCGATAAGGAAATCTGCCATTGGCATTTGGATGAGGAAAAACTGCGCCGTCATTTGGACGGAGAGGCCGTTTGAAAAGGCTGCGTGAGGATTTCAGACGGCCTTGATGCTTCAACATATGTCTATAAACAAAAAGGCGGCAACCTGAAAGGTTGCCGCAGTACCTCAAATCAGAGATTTACGCTTCACAAACAATACAGGCTACAGCCTGTACTTCATCCGCGCAGCTCAACTCTACGCAGACAAAGAGGATAAAGGCTTTTCAGACGGCCTGACGGCGAAGGGATGGAAGAAGACCGCAGGCCGTCTGAAAACCTTATTGTTTAACCATGGGTCAGTGGAACTGGTTCATGGTGTTGTCTTTACCGCCCGCTTTCAGCGCGGCTTCACCGGCAAAGTATTCTTTGTGGTTGTCGCCGATGTCCGATCCGGCCATGTTCTGGTGTTTCACGGTGGCGATGCCCTGGCGGATTTCCTGACGCTGAACGCCTTTCACATAAGCCAGCATGGCTTCGTCGCCGAAGTAACCTTTCGCCAGATTGTCGGTGGACAGTGCGGCGGTGTGGTAGGTCGGCAGGGTAATCAGGTGGTGGAAAATACCAGCCTGTGCGGACGCGTCGCGCTGGAAGGTGCGGATGCGCTCGTCGGCTTCTTTTGCCAATTCGGTTTCGTCGTATTCGGCACTCATCAGTTTGGCGCGGTCGTAGGCGGACAAGTCTTTGCCTGCATCTTTCCAAGCATCGAATACTTGCTGGCGGAAGTTCAGCGTCCAGTTGAACGACGGGCTGTTGTTGTATACCAGCTTGGCGTTCGGAATCACTTCGCGCACGCGGTCAATCATTTCTTTGATTTGGCCGACATGCGGTTTTTCGGTTTCAATCCACAGCAAGTCCGCACCGTTTTGCAGCGAGGTAATGCAGTCCAGCACCACGCGGTCTACGCCTGTGCCTTTTTTGAATTGGAAAAGGTTGCTCGGCAGGCGGGTCGGTTTGATGGTTTTACCGTTGGTGTTCACAATCACGTCGCCGGCTTTGATTTGGCTCAGGTCGGTGATTTCTTCGCCTTCCAAGAAGCTGTTGTATTGGTCGCCCAAATCGCCCGGCCGTGTGGAGAAAGCGATTTGTTTGGTCAGGCCTGCGCCCAAGGAGTCGGTACGGGCGACAATCACGCCGTCGTCCACGCCCAATTCGAGGAAGGCATAGCGCACGGCATTGATTTTGGCCAGGAAGTCCACATGGGGAACGGTTACTTTTCCGTCTTGGTGGCCGCATTGTTTTTCGTCGGATACCTGGTTTTCAATCTGGATACAGCAGGCACCGGCTTCAATCATTTTTTTCGCCAGCAGGTAGGTGGCTTCCGCATTGCCGAAACCGGCATCAATGTCGGCGATAATCGGTACGACGTGGGTTTGGAAGTTGTCGATTTTGCCTTGGATTTCGGCAGCTTTGGCATTGTCGCCTGAGGCGCGTGCTTCATCTAAAGTGGTAAACAGTAAATCGAGTTCACGGGCATCTGCTTGTTTCAGGAAGGTGTACAGCTCTTCAATCAATGCGGGCACAGAGGTTTTTTCGTGCATGGATTGGTCGGGCAGCGGGCCGAACTCGGAACGCATACCGGCAACCATCCAGCCGGAAAGGTAGAGGTAGCGTTTGTTCGGGGTTTGATGGTGTTTTTTCACCGCAATCAGTTTCTGCTGTCCGATAAAACCGTGCCAGCAGCCCAAAGATTGGGTGTAGTTGGCAGGATTGGCATCGTATTCGGCCATGTCGCGGCGCATGATGGCGGCGGTGTATTTGGCAATGTCCAAGCCGGTTTTGAAGCGGTTTTGCAAACGCATACGGGCAACGTATTCAGGGGTGATGGCTGCCCAACCCTGACCGTGCGCCTCTTTGACTTGTTCCGCTGCTTTGATTTCTTCCTGATAATTAGCCATTGTGATGCTCCTTTACTCTCTTCAATTTGGTTCTGATAAAAACGCCGCAACGCTTTTGTAATAGCGTGTAGTTGAGCGGCTTGACGTGAATTTACCTGCAAATTTTATACTTGCCAAGTATGTTTTTTTGATTTGATTGGGGATTTTTTCTTCTCTGGGAGTGCGTTTAAGCAAATATTTGATATTTTCCCGCCAAACTCAGAGGCAAACGTGCATTTTATGGCCTCGTTTTCTAAAATTTAGGCAGTTTTTTGTTATTTTAATGTTATCAAAGAAGGTTTTTATTTTATAAACCCATGTGTTTCAGGTAATTAAATATCGTCTTATGTGTAATGCTTTGTAGTTTTATATTATCCAACCATATCGGAATGAAAAATATGATTCCGGATATTTCCGTAAACCGGTTTTATTGAAAAAATCCAATATTTTCCAGAAAATCAAATTTGCATCGTAAAAAGCCGAAAAACGAGGCGGCTCAAGCAATTCTGCAAAGTCGGGCAACATTTTGCCGGTTTGAATTTAATCCGCTATGGTTTACAATCCGCCGCTTTGCAAACTGTGGTTCGCAATCCTCCCACAATAAAAAACTAAGGAATTTTCTATGACGCGTTCTTCTGAAGAGTTGCGGGGCATCACGCTACTCGGCAATCAGCACACTCAATACAAAACCGAATATGCACCGGAAGTTTTGGAAGCATTCGACAATAAGCATCCCGACAACGATTATTTCGTCAAACTCATCTGCCCCGAATTTACCAGCCTGTGCCCGATGACCGGGCAGCCGGATTTTGCCACCATACACATACGCTATATTCCGGGGAACAAAATGGTGGAAAGCAAATCCCTCAAGCTGTATTTGTTCAGCTTCCGCAATCACGGTGATTTTCACGAAGACTGCGTCAATATCATCATGAAGGATTTAATCGGACTGATGCAGCCGAAGTATATTGAAGTGTTCGGCGAATTTACCCCGCGCGGCGGTATTGCCATCCATCCGTTTGCCAATTACGGCAATGAGGGGACGGAATTCGAACAATTGGCGCGCGAACGCCTGTTCAAGCACGATATGCTATGAATGCTGATATACGCGGATTCAGTGTTTTGCAACAACGAAAGGCGTTGTTCTGGCTGGTTTTCTTTCATATCGCCGTCATTGCCGCAAGCAATTACCTGGTGCAGTTTCCCTTTACCGTTACCTTGCCCAACGGCTATGAGGTGCATTCCACTTGGGGTGCATTGAGTTTCCCGTTTATTTTTCTGGCCACCGATTTGACCGTCCGCATATTCGGCCGCAGGCCTGCGCGGCAGGTGGTTTTTTTCTCCATGTTTCCCGCACTCCTGCTGTCGTATGCCATATCCGTGACTTTCCACCAAGGCATCTGGCAGGGGACGGCGGCATTGGCTGAGTTTGACGGTTTGGTATTCCGCATTGCCACCGCCAGTTTTGCCGCCTATGCTGTGGGGCAGTTGCTCGATATTTTTGTCTTCGACCGTTTACGCCGTCTGAAAAGATGGTGGGTGGCACCGACAGCTTCCACTTTTGTCGGCAATGCGGTCGATACCCTACTCTTCTTTGCGATTGCCTTCCATGCCGGTACGGATGCCTTTATGGCGGAAAATTGGCCTCAGATTGCGGTTGTGGATTATTTGTTCAAGCTGGTTATCTGTACGCTGTTTTTCCTTCCGGCATACGGGTTGATGCTGAATATATTGGTAAAGAAAATAACGGTGCTGCACGACGGGCGGTAATGTTTGCCGTACCGGCCGCGATTGCCGGACGGCGGTTTTATTAGGTTGATGAATATGATTAAGGCTGTTTTATTCGATCTCGACGGCACGTTGGCCGATACCGCTTTGGATTTGGGCGGTGCATTGAATGCTTTGTTGCGCAGGCACGGCCTGCCGGAGAAAAGTATAGAAGATATCCGCCCTGTTGCCAGTCACGGCGCAGGCGGTTTGATCGGATTTGGTGCGGGTATCGGTAAGGAGCATCCCGAATACGGCCGGTGGCGCGAGGAATATCTGGCCGAATACGAGCGTTGTTTTGACCGCGACACGGTTTTATTCGACGGAGTCAATAAACTGATTGGCGAATTGAACCGACGCGGCCTGAAATGGGGCATCATCACCAACAAGCCGAAAAAGTTTACCGACCGTTTGGTACCAAAACTCGGCTTTTCTATCCCGCCGCAGACAGTGGTCAGCGGAGATAGCTGCGACGAAGCCAAACCTTCGGTCAAACCCATGCTTTACGCCTGCGAACAAATCAATGTGCACCCGCAAGAGTGCCTTTATGTCGGTGATGCGGAGCGCGATATGGAGGCGGGCAGGAATGCGGGAATGAAAACCGTCTTAGCCTCGTGGGGATACATTGCCGAAAGCGATCGGACGGATACCTGGCCTGCCGATTTTGTTGTCAAGATGCCGCGGGATATTTTGACTTTACTGCCTGTTGCAAGTCTTGCTTGACCCGGATAAACGGTAATAAGTCAACAAGTAAAAGGCCGTCTGAAAATAGGTTTTCAGACGGCCTGTGTGCTTCAAATCAAGCTTAAGCGGCAAAACGGCGGGCAACTTCGTCCCAGTTTACGATTTCCCAGAAGCCGTTCAGATAGTTCGGACGGCTGTTGCGGTAGTCGATGTAGTAGGCATGTTCCCATACGTCGCAAGTCAGCAAGGGGGTGTTGTCGCTGTTGAGCGGAGTGGCGGCGTTAGAAGTGGATACCAAATCCAATTCGCCGGCCGGTGTTTTAACCAGCCATGCCCAGCCCGAACCGAAAGTACCGGCGGCACAGGTATCGAACGCTTTTTGGAAGGCTTCGAAGCTGCCCCATTTCGCATCAATGGCAGCGGCCAGTTCGCCGGAAGGCTTGCCTTGGCCTTTGGGGGTAAAGCCCAGCCAGTAGAAAGTATGGTTCCAGGTTTGTGCCGCATTGTTGAATACGCCGCCGGAAGATTTTTTAACGATTTCTTCCAAAGGGGCATTCTCAAATTCAGTGCCTTTGATTTGGTTGTTCAGATTGGTGATGTAGGTTTGATGGTGTTTGCCGTAGTGGTATTCCAAGGTTTCTTTGGACAAATGCGGTTCCAAAGCATCCAAAGCATAAGGCAGTTCTGGCAGTTTGTGTTCCATGGTGATACTCCTGATATTTTTATTCGATTGATTGTGGCGGCCGATTCTTTCCGGCCGGAAAAGGCCGTCTGAAAGACATAGGCTGGGCCCATTTTACCCGTTTCGGCATCGGAAACCAATTAAAATTTTATTTGCCCGCCATAGCATCGGTCTGATGGGAAAGTGGGAAAACTCAAGGCAGAAGCGGCAGCATCCGATGCGACAGCTCCGTTTTGCCCTTTTCAGACGGCCTGAAACCTTTGTTTGCCGTTATTCGGATGGCTCACTGTCTTTTTTGGATACAGGCTGAGGTCCCAAGCCGAAACGCTTTTCATAATCTGACGCTTCTTTATGATCGCGCTCCTCCATACCGAAAGCGCTCGCATTGACCCAAATCACTAAAACGGCCACGATAATTGAAAATACAGAAATAATTGCCCAAAACATTGTTTTTCACTCTTGATTTCGTTATTGGAAGACCGGCATTCTACGCCGATTAACGGCGATGTACCAAATCCGCTATAATCAATCGGTTTACACCAACCGCGCGGTTCGCAAACCTCCCGCGTTACCAAAACTAGGATTCACCATGCAAAACCCACAAGCCTTGGTCATCTTCTCCGGCGGCCAGGATTCCACCACCTGCCTGATTCAGGCGATTCAAACCTACGGGCGCGAAAACGTCCAAGCCATCACCTTCCAATACGGGCAACGCCACGCCGTCGAGCTGGAACGCGCCGGCTGGATCGCTCAGGATTTGGGCGTCAAACAAACCGTACTCGACTTGAGCCTGATGCAGCAGATTACGCACAACGCCCTGATGGACGATACCGCCGCCATCAACACCGCTTCAGACGGCCTGCCCAATACCTTTGTGGACGGACGCAACGCCCTGTTCCTGCTCTACGCCGCCATCTACGCCAAAGGACAAGGCATCCGGCACATTATCGCGGGCGTGTGTGAAACCGACTTTTCCGGCTATCCCGACTGCCGCGACGTATTCGTCAAATCCATGAACGTTACCCTCAATCTGGCGATGGACTACGCCTTCCAAATTCACACTCCGCTGATGTACCTGACCAAAGCGCAAACTTGGGCGCTGGCAGACGAAATGGGCGCGCTGGACTACATCCGCGAGCAGACCCATACCTGCTACAACGGCATCGTCGGCGGCTGCCACGAATGCCCGAGCTGCGTGTTGCGCGAGCGCGGACTGGCGGAATATTTGGAAAGCCAAAAGGCCGTCTGAAAAATAAACGACTGCAAGCCGCATATGTCTCAATTACATTATGAAATACTCAATAAAACATATTGTTAAATATTTATATAATCAGACAAGGCGGCGTTATCAGGGCTTACAATCGATTTATTATTCCTAAATTTAGGAGCAAAAGAGCAGAAAAAGGATATTTTTCAAAGACCAACCATAGGCTTCGTTATATCGGGCTAAAAGAAACAATGTATGGGATTGTTGCATTTTGTCCCGCAAACAAACTGCCGGCCCAAAATATCCGCAGTACGGGATAATTTTGTTTGCCCCCAAGGCTTATCAACCAATATAATGAGCGGTTTTTTAGAACACCTTACGCAGCCCGTTCGTACCGGAAGGATACCCAACCTGTGCGACCGACCCGTATCCACCTCTTCGAGTTCCGTTCCAGCCGGTATCGAGTTTCTTTGGAGCATTAAAGATGACCACAGAACCCGCCGCCCAGCCCTATCTGCAAATCAAAGGCCTGGTTAAAAAATTCGGCAGCACTTTTGCCGTCCGCCAAATCAATCTTGACATCCAACAGCATGAAATTTTCGCCTTACTGGGCAGTTCCGGCAGCGGAAAATCAACCCTGCTGCGCATGCTGGCCGGCATGGAAACCCCGAGTGAAGGCAGCATCATCCTGGACGGCCAGGATATTACCACCCTCGCCCCCTATGAGCGTCCGATCAACATGATGTTCCAAAGCTACGCCCTCTTCCCCCATATGACGGTTGAGCAGAACATCGCATTCGGTTTGAAACAAGATAAATTGCCTGCCGATGAAATCAATGTGCGGGTCGAAGAAATGCTCCGCCTGGTGCAAATGACCAAATACGCCAAACGCAAGCCGCACCAACTCTCAGGCGGCCAGCAACAGCGTGTAGCACTCGCACGCTCCCTGGCCAAGCGTCCGAAGCTGCTGCTGTTGGACGAACCTTTGGGTGCATTGGATAAAAAACTGCGCCAGCAAACCCAGCTTGAACTGGTCAATACTTTGGAAAAAGTGGGTGTAACCTGCATCATGGTTACCCATGACCAAGAAGAAGCCATGACTATGGCTACCCGTGTGGCAATTATGTCCGACGGCGAGCTGCAACAAGTGGATACACCAAGCAATATCTATGATTATCCCAACAGCCGCTTTACCGCCGAATTTATCGGCGAAACCAATATTTTTGAAGGGAAAGTGGTACACAAAGACGAAGGGCATGCCCTAATCGAATGTGACGAACTGCCCAGCAAAATCTACACCGACCAAAAATTCGACGGAAAAGTCGATCAAACCATCTGGGTCAGCATCCGTCCCGAAGATATTGATTTACACAAAGAAAAACCCGCACACCGCGATACCCACAACTGGGCGAAAGGCACGGTAAAAGAAATTGCGTATTTAGGTAGCTTCGCGATTTATCACGTACAAATGCAGAGCGGCCGCATCATCAAAAGCCAAGTACCTGCCCCTTACTGGTATGTGCGCAACATTACCCCGCCTACTTGGGGTGATGAAGTGTACCTCGACTGGCCGGAAAACCAGCCTACCCCCCTAACCCGCTAGGAGGCCGTCTGAAATGTCCGTCAATATCAAACGCCGTCTGCGACCGGGACGGAAATTGGTTATCGGCATCCCATATGTTTGGTTGCTGCTGCTGTTTTTAATACCTTTTTTCATCGTTCTGAAAATCAGCTTCGCCGAGCAGGATATTAAAATCCCGCCGTATACCGATTTATTTGTAACCGATCCGGAAACAGGCAAGCAGACTCTGCATATCGTTATGCAGAATTATAAAGAAATCTTCCAGAATTTCGGCGGCACACTGTCGCAAATGCTAGGGCTGTCGCCTGCTGACGGCGATAGCAATATGTATCTGCGAACCTATTGGTCGTCGCTGAAGACAGCCTTCGTTACCACCCTAATCTGCCTTTTGCTCGGCTATCCGATGGCTTATGCCATTTCGCGTGCCAAACCGGCCTACCGGAACGGCCTGCTGCTGGCGATTATGCTGCCTTTCTGGACTTCCTTCCTGCTGCGTGTTTACGCTTGGATGGGGTTGCTTACTTCTAACGGCATCATTAACCACCTGCTGATCAAGTACGGCATCATCGACGAACCGCTGAATATGTTCTACAACGCCTTTTCACTCCAGCTGGTGATGGTTTACGCCTACCTGCCGTTTATGATCCTGCCACTTTACACCCAACTGATCAAGCTCGATGGCAGGTTGCTGGAAGCCGCTTCCGACTTGGGTGCCGGCCCGATTAAAACCTTTTTCTCCATTACTCTGCCCCTGTCGAAAACCGGCATCGTGGCAGGATCGATGTTGGTTTTCGTTCCGGCTGTGGGTGAGTTCGTTATTCCGGACTTGGTTGGCGGCTCGGATAACCTCATGATTGGCAAAGTATTGTGGATGACTTTCTTTGAGCAGAATAACTGGCCTTTGGCTTCCGCCTTGGCTGTGGTTATGGTGCTGTTGCTGGTCGTGCCGATCACCTTCTACCACCGTTATGAAAACCGTCAATTGGAAGAAGGAGGGAAAAATGGCTAACAAACAGAAGTTGTCTTGGTTTTTAAAAGCAATGCTTTTCCTCGGCCTGGCTTTTCTCTACATCCCTTTGATTGTATTGGTAGTCTACTCCTTCAACGATTCGAAGCTTGTTACCATCTGGGGCGGTTTTTCCACCAAATGGTATGCCAAGCTGCTGAATAACGACCAAATCTTGGAGGCCGCATGGCTGTCGCTCCGCATAGCCGTTATCTCCTCCTTGGCCGCCACAGTACTCGGTACTTTAGCCGGTTATGCATTGGCTCGGATTAAACGTTTCCGCGGCAGCACCTTGTTTGCCGGCATGGTATCGGCACCCATGGTTATGCCCGACGTGATTACCGGCCTGTCGATGCTGCTGCTGATCATCCAAGTGCAAACCATGCTGCAAGGCATTTTCGGAAACACTTCTTCGTTCGGCAACGGCTTTTTTACCATTTTCCTCGGCCATGCCACCCTATGTATGGCTTACATTACCGTTGTCATCCGTGCCCGTCTGGCCGAGCTTGACCAGTCTTTGGAAGAGGCGGCTATGGATCTGGGTGCGCGCCCGCTGAAGATTTTTTTCGTGATTACCCTGCCGCTGATTATGCCGGCCATAGTTTCCGGCTTCCTGCTCGGCGTTACCTTGTCGCTGGATGATTTGGTGATTACCTCGTTCTTGTCCGGTCCCGGCTCATCCACCCTGCCGCAAGTGATTTTCTCCAAAATCAAACTCGGACTTGATCCGCAAATGAACGTGTTGGCCACCATCATCATTGCAATCGTCGGCACTTTGGTTATCATCATGAACTGGTATATGATGCGTCAGACCACCCGACGCGAACGTGAGGCTGCCGAGGCGGAACGGCAAGAGAGGCTAGCAATGGAACAAGCCATCCATCATTGATGCAGACAGTCAAATAAGCATATAGTAGAGGCCGTCTGAAAACCATTGTCCGTATCCCGGCATATGTTTTCAGACGGCCTTTTTGAAAAACAAAAAACGACCCCATACAGTCATCAACTTTCACTTAAAACCATCCCCATGAATTCAAACAACGATTTTCAAGCCATTTTAAAAGACCTTGGAAAACAGGCGCGGAAAACAGCGGAAAAACAGGTCGCAAAACAGCAGGCGGTGCAAAGCGAACAAAATAAGCAAATAGATTTTTCGGCCATAATGGCCGATGTCAAACCCCTGAAAAGCGGCAGCGGCCGTTATGAGCAACCGCGCGATTTATCCCCTATCAAACCGCGCCCCAAAGACGATGGAAAATCTTTGGAAGACGGCTACTTTTATATCGGGGACGGGCAATGGCTCGACATCCCCTCTTCATTCAGCAAAAACGGACGCGGTCAAAACGACATCAAACGCCTGCAAAGCGGCTATTACCCCGTTGTTGCCGATGTCGACCTGCACGGTTACACACAAGAAGAAGCCCAGCAAGTATTGAACGAATTTATTGCTTTCGTCCAACGGCGGGGGGTGTGCGGGGAAATTATCCATGGCAGCGGATTGGGTTCCTCCGGATATCAGCCAAAGTTGAAAAACCTGGTCCGACGTTGGCTGATGATGCATCCCGACGTTTTGGCCTACGCCGAACCGCATAAAAATAATGACGGCGCAGTCCTCATCCTACTCAAGCGGCAGCGGAAAACGGATGAGTCGGCAGACTGACTCTTTACTTTTTTTAACCTTAAAAGGCCGTCTGAAAGCATCTTTACCGCATCGGCGGTAAATTTTCTTTTTTGATTTATTTATTCTTTATCGAACAATAACCGGACTGTATTTCAGCCATCGGAAGTTTGAAAAAGAAAAAACACCCTCTTTGCTGCGGTATGCTTTTTTGATTCCGCACAAATATGACCCATGACGGTTTGCAAGCCCTGCCGATAACTGATAGCATTTCGGCGCGAAAATGTATCGCCAAAAAACGCTTTACAACCGTTTCAAAAACTTTGTTTAACAAGCTTTTGAAAGCTATACATATTACTTCAATTAACCCCTATCCGTCCGTTTTTCGGCCGTTAGGGAAAATTTCAGACGGCCTCCATGTCCGCAAACTCAACATCGCGGCGTTGTGCCGTGTTCCGTAACTCTCCACTGAAGGGATTATCCATGTCCAACCAAATTAACGACATCGATCCAATTGAAACTCAGGAATGGTTAGATGCCTTAAGCTCCGTGCTGGAAAACGAAGGCACCGAGCGCGCGCATTTCCTGCTGGAAAATCTGGTGAAATACACCCGCCGCCGCGGCATCCACATGCCGTTTGACGCGACTACCGCCTATTTGAATACGATTCCGGTAGGCAAAGAGCAGAAATCGCCCGGCAATCACGAGCTGGAACACCGCATCCGCTCCATCATCCGCTGGAATGCGGCTGCCATGGTACTGCGCGCGGGCAAAAAAGATTTGGAACTGGGCGGCCATATCGCCTCCTTCCAATCTGCTGCCACTTTGTATGATGTCGGCTTTAACCACTTCTGGCGTGCCAAAGGCGAAGGCGAAGAAGGAGATTTGGTATTCGTACAAGGCCACTCCGCTCCCGGCATCTATGCCCGTGCCTATGTAGAAGGCCGTCTGACAGACGAACAATTGGATAATTTCCGTCAGGAAGTCGGCGGTAACGGCCTGCCATCTTACCCTCACCCGCACCTGCTGCCCGACTTCTGGCAGTTCCCGACCGTATCGATGGGCTTGGGCCCGCTGATGGCGATTTATCAGGCGCGCTTCCTGAAATATCTGGACTCACGCGGTTTGAGTAAAACTAAAGGCCGCAAGGTTTGGGTATTCTGCGGCGACGGTGAAATGGACGAGCCGGAAAGCCAAGGCGCAATCGCATTGGCGGCACGCGAAGGTTTGGATAACCTGATTTTCGTCATCAACTGTAACCTGCAACGTTTGGACGGCCCGGTTCGCGGCAACGGCAAAATTATCCAGGAATTGGAAGGCAACTTCCGCGGTGCCGGCTGGAATGTATTGAAAGTGATTTGGGGCAGCCGCTGGGACGCACTGCTGGCACGCGACACCAACAACGCACTGAAAAACCGCATGAACGAATGTCTGGACGGCGACTACCAGACTTATAAATCCAAAGACGGTGCATATGTCCGTGAACATTTCTTCAACACGCCCGAGTTGAAAGCCTTGGTGGCCAATATGTCCGATGACGAAATCTGGGCATTGAACCGCGGCGGCCACGACCCGCACAAAGTATATGCGGCTTATTATGAAGCGGTGAACAATGCAGACGGCCGTCCGACCGTAATTCTGGCCAAAACCATTAAAGGTTACGGCATGGGCCAATCTGGCGAAGCGCAAAACGTCGCCCACCAGGCGAAAAAAATGGACAAGGCTTCGTTGAAGCAGTTCCGCGACCGCTTCGGCATCAAGGTTACCGACGAGCAAATCGAGAGCGGCGACCTGCCCTATATCCGTTTCGCCGAAGACAGCGAAGAGATGAAGTATCTGCGCGAACGCCGCAACGCCTTGGGCGGTTATCTGCCGCAGCGCAACCCGAACAACGAAGCATTGCCGATTCCTGCTTTGGCCGATTTCGACGCACAGTTGCAATCCAGCGGCGACCGCGAATTTTCAACCACAATGGCATTTGTCCGCGTGTTGGCCACTCTGTTGAAAGACAAGCAAATCGGCAAACGTATCGTACCGATTGTACCTGACGAAAGCCGTACCTTCGGTATGGAAGGCATGTTCCGCCAATACGGCATCTGGAATCCGAAAGGCCAGCAGTACACGCCGCAGGATAAAGACCAGCTGATGTTCTATAAGGAATCGGTAGACGGTCAGATTTTGCAGGAAGGCATCAACGAACCGGGTGCGATGGCCGACTGGATTGCGGCTTCGACCAGTTATGCGAACAACCGTTTCGCCATGATTCCGTTCTACATTTATTATTCTATGTTCGGCTTCCAGCGTGTCGGCGATTTGGCCTGGGCGGCAGGCGATATGCATGCGCGCGGCTTCCTGCTGGGCGGCACAGCCGGCCGGACGACGCTGAACGGCGAAGGTTTGCAGCACGAAGACGGCCATAGCCAGATTCAGGCCGACCTGATTCCGAACTGCGTGTCCTACGACCCAACTTTCTCTTACGAAGTGGCGGTGATTGTTCACAGCGGCCTGCAACGGATGTATGTGGACAACGAAGACGTATTCTTCTACATCACACTGATGAACGAGAACTACACCCATCCCGCCCTGCCGCAACGCGAAGGCATCGAAGAAGAAATCCTGAAAGGTATGTATCTCTTCAAAGCCGGTGAAAAAGGCGGCAAAAAAGTTCAGCTGATGGGTTCGGGTACGATTTTCCAAGAAGTGCTGGCTGCCGCCGATTTGTTGAAACAGGATTTCGGCGTGGATGCGGACGTTTGGTCCTGCCCGTCCTTCAACCTGCTGCACCGCGACGCCATCGAAGTGGAACGCTACAACCGCCTGCACCCGCTGGAAGAGAACAAACTGCCGTTCGTTACCAGCCAACTGCAAGGCCACGAAGGCCCGGTGGTCGCCGCCACGGATTATGTCCGCAGTTTCGCCGACCGCATCCGTGCGTATATCCCCAATGATTATCATGTGTTGGGTACGGACGGTTTCGGCCGCTCCGACAGCCGCGCCAACCTGCGCTCGTTCTTCGAAGTGGACCGCTACAATATCGCGGTTACCGCGCTCAGCGCCTTGGCCGACCAGGGCAAAATCGGTAAGGAAACGGTTCAGCAGGCGATTGAGAAATACGGTGTTAAAACCGATACCGCGCCAAGCTGGAAACGTTAAGCGGCTTTCAGACGGCCTGACATTGATTGGAAGGCCGTCTGAAAAGGAATCAATCAGGCCGTCTGAAAAAGGCTTCTTATTTTCAGACGGCATTACAAGATACAAAAGGAAGGCTCAATGAGCATCGTAGAAATCAAAGTACCCGATATCGGCGGTCATGAAAATGTGGACATCATCGCCGTAGAAGTCAAAGCCGGCGACACCATTGCCGTGGACGACACCCTGATTACGCTGGAAACCGACAAAGCGACCATGGACGTGCCTGCCGATGCAGCCGGCGTGGTTAAGGAAGTCAAAGTCAAAGTGGGCGACAAAGTGTCCGAAGGCGGCGTCATCCTGCTGGTGGAAACCGCCGCTGCAGCCGATGCGCCCGCCGCACCTGTTGCCGAAGCCTCTGCCGCCACCGCGGCTCCTGCGCCCGCTGCCGCCCCTGCCGCTTCGGGCGGAGTGGAAACCGTCGCCGTCCCCGACATCGGCGGCCATGAAAACGTGGACATCATCGCCGTCGAAGTCAAAGTGGGTGATACCGTTGCCGTGGACGACACGCTGATTACGCTGGAAACCGACAAGGCGACCATGGACGTGCCCTGTACCGCTGCCGGCGTAGTTAAAGCCGTGCTGGTGAAAGTAGGCGACAAAGTATCCGAAGGTGCGCCGATTATCGAAGTGGAAACCGCCGGTTCTGCTGCCGCAGCTCCTGCTCCTGCGGCCGAAGCCCCGAAAGCGGCTGCCGCCCCCGCCCCTGCGGCAGCACCTGTTTCCGCGCCCGCGCCTGCCGCCGCCCCCGTGGCAGCATTCGGCAGCACGCCGGTAAACGAAGCGGCATTTACCAAAGCCCATGCCGGCCCGTCCGCCCGCAAACTGGCGCGCGAATTGGGTGTGGATTTGGGCTTGGTAAAAGGCACGGGCCTGAAAGGCCGCATTATAGGCGACGACATCAAAGCCTTCGTCAAAGCCGCATTACAGGGCGGTGCGGGCAAAGGTGCGCCTGCAGCAGCCGGTGCGTCTTTGGGCGGCGGTTTGGATTTGCTGCCGTGGCCGAAGGTGGACTTTGCCAAGTTCGGCGAAGTGGAAGTGAAAGAGTTGAGCCGAATCAAGAAAATTTCCGGCCAAAACCTGTCGCGCAACTGGGTGATGATTCCGCACGTTACCGTAAACGAAGAAGCGGACATGACCGATTTGGAAGAATTCCGCAAACAGTTGAACAAGGAATGGGAACGCGAAGGCGTGAAACTGTCGCCGTTGGCCTTTATCATCAAGGCTTCCGTCAGCGCGCTGAAACAATTCCCCGAATTCAATTCGTCTTTGGACGGCGATAACCTGGTATTGAAAAAATACTTCCACATCGGTTTTGCCGCCGACACGCCGAACGGCTTGGTCGTACCGGTCATTAAAGATGTGGACAAAAAAGGCCTGAAGGAAATCAGCCAAGAATTGACCGAGCTGAGCAAGAAAGCCCGTGAAGGCAAACTCAAACCGCAGGAAATGCAGGGCGCGTGCTTCACCATTTCCAGCCTGGGCGGCATCGGCGGCACCGGCTTTACGCCGATTGTGAACGCGCCCGAAGTGGCCATTTTGGGCGTATGTAAATCGCAAATCAAACCGGTTTGGAACGGCAAAGAGTTCGCGCCGCGCCTGATGTGCCCGCTGTCGCTGTCGTTCGACCACCGCGTTATCGACGGCGCGGCCGGCATGCGCTTTACCGTGTTCTTGGCCAATCTGCTGAAAGATTTCCGCCGCATCACGCTGTAAGCGTTTCGGACGGTTCTTGATGCAAAAGGCCGTCTGAAAACGCGAATCCGGCGGTTTCAGACGGCCTTCCCCCTTTTAAAACTTTTAAAATCGGGATATCAATGAACGAAAAACAAATCCGCATCCTGTCTGTTGTCGCCACCATCACCGCCGTGTGTATGTATGTGGCCTACATCCCGCAGATTCAGGCCAATCTGGCCGGACACAAAGGTTCTCCATGGCAACCTTTAGCTGCGGCGATAAACTGTACGTTGTGGGTAGCTTACGGATTATTCAAAAAACCGCGCGACCTGCCGGTGGCCATCGCCAACGCGCCAGGCATCGTGTTGGGATTATTTGCCTTCATAACCAGTTTTTAATATCGAATTCGGCAGGCCGTCTGAAAACACCGGCCTGCCCGCGAAAGGTTTGAAATGAGTTTGATCGAATTAAAAGTACCCGATATCGGCGGCCACGAAAACGTGGACATCATCGCCGTGGAAATCAAAGCGGGCGATACTGTCGCCGTAGATGACACCCTAATTACACTGGAAACCGACAAAGCCACCATGGACGTTCCTGCCGAAGCAGCAGGCGTGGTGAAAGAAGTGAAAGTGAAAGTGGGCGACAAAATTTCCGAAGGCGGCGTGATTGCCGTTATCGAAGCCGCCGGTGCGTCTGCCGCTGCCGAAGCGCCGAAAGCCGCCGCAGCGCCCGCCCCCGCCCAAGAAACCCCTAAAGCCGCCGCACCCGCACCGCAGGCCGCGCAATTCGCCGGTTCTGCCGATGCCGAATACGACGTGGTAGTACTGGGCGGCGGCCCGGGCGGATATTCTGCCGCATTTGCCGCAGCCGACGAAGGCCTGAAAACAGCCATCATCGAGCAATACAGCACCTTGGGCGGCGTGTGCCTGAATGTGGGCTGTATCCCGTCTAAAGCACTGCTACACAACGCCGCCGTGATTGACGAAGTGAAACACTTGGTGAAAAACGGCATCAAGTTCGGCGAACCCGAAATCAACGTGGACGAACTGCGCGGCTACAAAGAAAAAGTCATCGCCAAGCTCACCGGCGGCCTGGCAGGCATGGCCAAAGCACGCAAAGTGGACGTTATTCAAGGCAACGGCCAATTCGTGGGCGCGAACCACATCGAAGTGTCGCTCACCGAATCCGCACAATACGAGCAAGCCACCGAAACCGGCGCGAAAAAAACCGTCGCCTTCAAAAACTGTATCATCGCCGTGGGCAGCCGTGTGGTGAAACTGCCCTTCATCCCTGAAGACCCACGCATTGTGGACAGCACCGGCGCGCTGGAATTGCGCCAAAACGGCGGCAAACTGCCGGAAAAAATGCTGGTCATCGGCGGCGGCATCATCGGCCTGGAAATGGGCACCGTGTACAGCACGCTGGGCGCACGCTTGGACGTAGTGGAAATGATGGACGGCCTGATGCAGGGCGCAGACCGCGACTTGGTAAAAGTGTGGGAGAAAATGAACGCCCACCGCTTCGACAACATCATGACCAACACCAAAACCGTGGCCGTGGAAGCCAAACCCGACGGCATCTACGTAACCTTTGAAGGCGAAAAAGCACCGAAAGAGCCGCAACGCTACGACTTGGTGCTGGTGGCTGCCGGTCGCACGCCCAACGGCAAACTCTGCTCTGCCGAAAAAGCCGGCGTGGCCGTTACCGAACGCGGCTTCATTGAAGTGGACAAACAAATGCGCACCAACGTGCCGCACATCTACGCCATCGGCGACGTGGTCGGCCAGCCTATGTTGGCGCACAAAGCCGTGCACGAAGGTCATGTGGCTGCCGAAAACTGCGCCGGCCACAAAGCTTACTTCGACGCGCGCGTGATTCCGGGCGTGGCCTATACCGACCCCGAAGTGGCTTGGGTGGGCGTTACCGAAGAAATCGCCAAACGCGACGGCATCAAAATCACCAAAGCCGTATTCCCGTGGGCTGCCAGCGGCCGCGCCATCGCCAACGGCCGTGACGAAGGCTTCACCAAGCTGATTTTCGACGCGGAAAGCGGCCTGATTATCGGCGGCGGTATCGTCGGCACGCATGCGGGCGACATGATCGGCGAAATCTGCCTGGCCATCGAAATGGGCTGCGATGCGGAAGACATCGGCAAAACCATCCATCCGCACCCGACCTTGGGCGAAAGCATCGGCATGGCGGCGGAAGTAGCCAACGGCACTTGCACAGATTTGCCGCCGCAAAAGAAAAAGAAATAATGTAGTGTAAAAAAACAAGGCCGTCTGAATGCCCTACCCGGTTTTCAGACGGCCTTCCGTATTGCGGCAGGCTATCGGATTGGTTAAAATCACGCATTCCAACACTGGTACAGCATCATGACTAAATTTATTTTCGTAACCGGCGGCGTCGTATCTTCACTCGGAAAAGGTATCGCCGCCGCTTCTATTGCCACCATCCTCGAATCACGCGGTCTGAACGTGACCATGCTCAAGCTCGACCCCTATATCAACGTCGACCCTGGCACGATGAGTCCGTTCCAGCACGGCGAAGTGTTCGTGACCGACGACGGCGCGGAAACCGACCTCGACTTGGGGCACTACGAACGTTTCATCAACGCCACCATGACCCGCCGCAACAGCTTCAGCACGGGGCAGGTGTACGAAAACGTCATCGCCAAAGAACGCCGCGGCGACTACCTCGGCGGCACGGTTCAAGTCATCCCGCACATTACCGACGAAATCAAACGCCGCATCCACGAAGGTGCGGCGGGTTACGATGTCGCCATCGTCGAAATCGGCGGTACGGTTGGCGATATCGAATCACTGCCGTTTTTGGAAGCCATCCGTCAGATGCGCAGCCAGTTGGGACGCAATAACACCCTGTTTGCCCACTTGAGCTACGTTCCCTACATCGCCGCCGCCGGCGAAATCAAAACCAAGCCGACCCAGCATACCGTTAAAGAAATGTTGAGCATCGGTTTGCAGCCCGACATCCTGATTTGCCGCATGGACAGGGAAATGCCGGCGGACGAACGCCGCAAAATCGCCTTGTTCTGCAACGTGGAAGAACGCGCGATTGTGGGCAGCTACGACGTGGACAGCATCTACGAATGCCCCGAAATGCTGCACGACCAAGGTATCGACAACATTATTACCGAGCAGTTGCAGCTTAACGTGCAACAGGCGGATTTGACCGCGTGGAAAAAAATCGTCCATGCCATCAAAAATCCGAAACACACCGTCAAAATCGCCATGGTCGGCAAATACGTCGATTTGACCGAATCCTACAAATCGCTGATCGAGGCCTTGAAACACGCGGGCATCCACACCGAAACCGACGTGCAAATCACCTTCGTTGACAGCGAAAACATCGAGAAAAACAACGGCGACGTTTCCATGCTCAAAGACATGGACGCCATCCTCGTTCCCGGCGGTTTCGGTTCGCGCGGCGTGGAAGGCAAAATCGCCGCCGTGCGCTACGCCCGTGAAAACAACGTGCCATACTTGGGCATCTGCCTCGGTATGCAGATTGCGCTGATCGAATACGCCCGCGACGTGGCAGGCTTGAAAGGTGCAAACTCCACCGAGTTCGACCTCAAATGCGCCGCACCCGTCGTCGCCCTGATTGACGAATGGCAAACCGCCGACGGCAGCGTCGAAACCCGCGACGAATCCGCCGATTTGGGCGGCACCATGCGTTTGGGCGCGCAAGAGGTCGAATTGAAAGCGGGCAGCCTCGCCGCCAAAATCTACGGCAGCGAACTGATTCGCGAGCGTCACCGCCACCGCTACGAAGTCAATAACAACTACGTTCCCGCGCTTGAAAAAGCGGGCTTGGTCATCGGCGGCGTATCTGCCGGACGCGAACGCTTGGTTGAAACCATCGAGCTGCCAAACCACCCTTGGTTCTTCGCCTGCCAGTTCCACCCCGAGTTCACTTCCAACCCGCGCAAAGGCCACCCGTTGTTCACCGCCTTTATCAAAGCCGCATTGGCTAACCGTAAGAATCAATAGCAACACTCCTCAAACTCCAGGCCGTCTGAAAATTCAGACGGCCTTATTTTTCATCGGCGTTTCCACATATGTGTTTAATGAGTGTAAGCAGAATATAACGGCTTGCTTCCGATGATAAGGATGAAGGCATTTGCAAAAATTTCGTTATTTAAAACAGACGCTTCCCATCAATCAACTACCTTCCTCCCCTTCCTTGCCTTTATGATGGAACTCTTTTTTGCCGTTTTAACAGCTTGCCTATATTATTCAACATTCGTATTCAGCCTGAATGAGGCATTATTATTCACACAAAAATACAATAAATAACAAATATCATTTATAATAAATGGGCATAAAAAAATTATGCAATTTTTTTAACTTTTATTTGCAACCCATCTGAGGAATCATCACAATGTCTATGAAAATTGCCTTCCCCTCCCAATTCTCCCTCAGCCTTATAACCTTGGCATTAAGCAGCAGTTTCGCGCATGCAAATAATGTCGAACCTGCAACGGAAACGCATGATGCATTACCCAGCGTGACCGTCAAAGGGGCTGATTTATCTACTCACCGTATCCGCACGCAAAAATTGGATGAAACCACGGCAACCGACATGAAAAGCGTTTTATTCAACGAACCGTCAGTCAGTTTCGGCGGGGGAAACGGTACTTCACAATGGATGACCATCCGAGGCATGGGGCAGGATCAGATTGATGTCAAAGTAGATAATACATATTCCGATACCCAATTGTTCCACCATAACGGCAGATTCTTGTTCGACCCGGCATTGGTAAAAGTAATCGCTGTACAAAAAGGCACCGGCTCGGCGTCGGCAGGCATCGGTGCAACCAGCGGGGCAATCGTGGCAGAGACGGTAGATGCCAAAGATTTGCTGCGGGAGGGGCAAAATATCGGTTTCAAACTTAATGCCGGGGTTTCAAGCAACAAAGGACACAATCAAGGATTTTCGGTTTACGGACAAGCCGGCGGTTTCGATGCCTTGTTTGCCGCCAATTGGACCAATAAACGGGACTATAAACCGGGCAAAGGCTATAAAGGCCTGGATGGCAGCGAAACCGTGCACAACAGCGCACTTGGGCAGCGGGGCTTGTTAGGAAAAATCAGTTATAACTTTAATGAAAACCACCGTTTGATTTTGAGCCATCGGCAGGAGAAAACCTACGGCACACGGGCTTTGCGTGAAGAATTTGATTTTTCCCAATCATGCAAAACACGTGGCCGGAACGGCCCCATCATCTACCGCCCGGATGGAACCTGCGAACCCAATACGGACAACAATGCCCCCCGCTACCGCACGCTGACCCAAAACACCACCAATCTCGAATACCGCGGTGCCGATATGGGATTCATCAGCAAAGCCAAGGCCAACGTTTATTTGAAGAATGTAACGCGGGACGAAGCATCGGGACACCAATATGAACTGGATGCAAAACTCCGCACGACAGGGGCAAACGTGAATCTCGACAGCCGCCTGTTCGACAAGCATACCTTGAAATACGGCCTTAACTGGCGGCATCAAAAAGCCATCCCGAAAGAATTGGGCAACGGGGTGAATAACGAGAAAAAAACCGATACCGGACTTTATTTGGAAGGCATTTGGGACATAGAGCCGGTAACGCTGACTACCGGCCTGCGCTACGACCATTTCGGCGTCACTTTTTCAGACGGCCGTAAAATCACCGGCAATAATATCAATCCCAGTATCGGTGCGATTTACGACATCACGCCTGAATTATCCGTCAATGCCAGTTTGAACTATGCCACCCGAAGCCCGCGCCTGACCGAAGTCGCCCTGTCGGGAGGAAGTATCCGCCGTGCTGCCGATAACCTGAAAGCCGAAAAATCCCGTAATGCGGAAATCGGCATCAAGTACAATCTGAATCAGGCCTTGTCTGTCAATGCCTCATATTTCAACCAAGAAATCAAAGATATTCAGGCTGTTCGCGACGGCATCTACTATAACGGCGGCACATTAAAAAACAGCGGTTACGAAGCAAGCACGGCTTACAGCATGTCCGGTTTGACGGCGCGGGTCGGTGTCGCATATAACAAACCGAAATTGGATGGCGCAAGCCTCGACTCTATCGTAACGGCTATTCCAATGGGCAGGACTTGGACCGCCGGCCTCTCCTATCGGTTTGACAACCCGAATCTCGAACTCGGCTGGCGCGGACGCTACGTGCAACGTTCAAATTATGACACCAACACTGACCAACGCGGATCCGGCGGCAGCAATGTCAACCGCCCTGGTTACGGCGTAAACGATATTTACGCCAACTGGAAACCGACGGGCAAAGATGATTTGAACATCAACTTATCCGTCAATAACGTCGGCAACAAACTCTATAAACCGCACAGCCAACGGAGCAGCTCGGTTAACGGTTCTTCCCTGCCGGAAACCGGCCGAGATTTCCGCTTGGGCGTAAATTACCGTTTCTAAGAACGTATTCCAGATAGTGTAAAAGAAACAGGCCGTCTGAAAACAACAAACTGCACCTTGAAGCCGGAGTTATCCCTGGCCGAAAGGTGCAGTTTTTTATCAACAAAATATGACGGCATAGCCAGGTTGGCCGCTGCTTTAAGAATCCGCTTCCATTTACTTACCGCAGCAAGCCTTGTATTTTTTACCGCTCTCGCAAGGGCATGGGTCGTTGCGGCCGATTTTTTCACCTTCTCGGCGGATGGTTTGCGGTTTGTTGATGACTGCCTGCCAATAGGCAAAAATATCGCGTACGGCGTAAGGGACTTCGTTTTGCAATCCGTTGATTTCCTGCCGGCTCAGATTGGACAAGATATCGTCCTCATCGTAAATGCCACCCAAAGCCATAATCGGGTAAAACAGATCTTCAAATTCTTCATCGACACTTTCGGCAAACCAATCTGTCGGCGTATTGTCCAACGCATAAAGATAGGCGTTGCACCAGGAAAAATAGTCGGGTTCGCCGTTTTCATCTTCATACAACGGCAATTCCGGGAGCTGTTTGTCTTTCAAATTCCGCCTTAATTCCTCCGCCCACGGTAAAACGGTTTCTTTAATGCGTTCGCGTTGTGCCGCATCGATGGCGGCATCACCGATTACGGCATCAATGACGGCATCGGCATCGTCCGCTATTTCATCGGGGCCGGATACAAAGGCCGTCAGATAGGCGTGAATTTCGTCGCAGCGCATCGCGCTGCCGTCTTCGGCATAAGCACCGAGGATTTCTTCAATGATTTCGATTGGTTGCAGAGACATATTGATTTCCATGTTTGGACAAGCGGCGCATTATTTCACAAATCGGTATTCGGGCACAATTTGCCTTATAATTTGCCCCTGTCCGTTTTTTCACACCGCAAATGATAATGTTTCCGTACACACCCCCCATCCTTCCCAAAATTGCCGCCCTTTCCGAGCATTGGGCTGATTTTTTCAGTCAGCTGTTCGCCCCTTCCGAATTCACGTCCGCCCTGCTGGAACGCAGTTTCCGACAAACTTCCGGCTGGGTCGAGGCAGGCATCGTTGTTGCCCTGACCGTGGCCATGTGGTGGCTGTCTGAGTGGCTGTTGAAACGCTGCACATGGAAAACGCCCGCCTACCTCGGTTTGCTCAAGCACATCGGCAAACGGATTCTTTGGCCTGTGCTAATGTGGTTTTCCGCCATTATTGCGTTGTCGGCATGGAACTTCACCGGTTTCTCCTCCGTATGGCTCCGCCTGTTGCTGCTGGCCGCCAACTGGATGATTGCGATTCGGATTACTTTGGCCGTATTTCACGCCGCCTTGCCGGCAAAGCCGTGGAGCGACCGCTTGGAACGTACTTTGTCGGCGGTATTGTGGGTATTTTTCCTGCTGTGGATTTCAGGCATCGACGACATCATCATCAACTGGATGAAATCTTTAACCTTCTCCGTCGGCTCGTCAAAGCTCAGTTTGTGGAGCATCAGCACGGGTACTTTGTGGATAGGCATCATCCTGATTTTCGCCATGTGGCTGGCCAGATTCTTGCAAAACCGGTTGATGGAGAATACCCGGCTCGATTTGAGTTTGCGCATTATGCTGTCGAACATCGTGCGCGTCGTGCTGGTCGTTTTATCGGTGCTAATCGCCCTGCCGCTGGTGGGAATCGATTTGACCGTATTGTCGGTATTCGGCGGCGCGCTCGGTGTCGGTATCGGTTTCGGCCTGCAGAAAGTCGCCAGCAACTACATATCGGGCTTTTTGATTTTGGGCGACCGCTCCATCCGCCCGGGCGACCGGTTAACGGTCAATAACTTCACAGGTTATGTCACCAAAATCACTTCCCGCTTCGTCGTTCTCCGCAGCCCCGCAGGACCCGAGGCACTGATTCCGAACGAAACCTTCATCACCAATATGGTGATTAACGAATCCTATACCGCGAAAGCTCTGCAGCAAAACCTCAACATCCAGGTTTCTTACGATTCGGACATTGCGCGCGCCATGGAGATTATGATTGAAGCGGCTTCGCGCCAGGAGCGTATCGATACGGGCGAAAATCCGCCGAAAGCCTATTTAATCGGCTTCGGTTCGGACGGTATCGATTTGCAGCTGGGCTTTTGGGTGAAAGATCCCGAAAACGGTTTTCTCGGCCTTTTTTCCGCCATCCTGCTCGAAATCTGGCAGCGTTTTAACGAAGAAGGCATCTCCTTCCCCTTCCCGCAGCGTGAAGTACGGATTCTGAACGAAGCCCCGATACTGCCCGATCAGGCAAAACTTTCCGCCGCAGCAAAACAGGCTGCCGCCGATACCCGTTCGCACGAGCCCATGGCAGAGGAAGGCGGACAAGATGCCGTCTGAAAAGAAGAAAACGCCAAAACGGCCTGTTTCGGTATTGGTGGTTTTGCATGACGGCTGCGGCTGTGCCCTGCTGCTCGAGCGTGCCGACCGGCCCGGCTTCTGGCAATCGGTTACCGGCAGTTTGGAAGCGGGCGAAACACCGACACAGGCCGCCTTGCGCGAAGTGGCGGAAGAAACCGGTATCCGCCTTCTGCCGGACGATCTACACGATTGGCACTACAGCACGGTTTACGAAATCTACCCGCACTGGCGGCACCGCTATGCCGACGGCGTAACGCATAACACGGAACATCTTTTTTCCGCCCGCATCTCGCGCGAAAGCCCGCTGGCATTGTCGGAACATACGGCATACCGCTGGCTGCCGGCGGCAGAGGCGGCAGAACAGGCATTCTCGCCATCCAACCGCGAAGCCCTGCTGCGCTTTGCAGAGGCCGTCTGAAAGCGGACAGCCGCCATAAAAGGTTTACTTGTTCGGCTGCATTTCTCCGCCTTGCCGGTTTTATAGTGGATTAAATTTAAACCAGTACGGCGTTGCCTCGCCTTGCCGTACTATCTGTACTGTCTGCGGCTTCGTCGCCTTGTCTTGATTTAAATTTAATCCACTATAAGCTTTATCGGTCATATGAAAGGCCGTCTGAAAAACCACCGCCCTTGATTGCGGTTTTTCAGACGGCCTTTCCGTATATCCGCCGTTGGGGCGATTAACGGTAAACCTCTCCTTCATGCTTCAACCAGCCGTCGGGATGCCTGCCCTGGGGGTCGCGGTGGGTCCAATGGATGACGCCGCCCTGCCCGCTCCATTCGTATTCGCCGTAAAAAGCAACCTCGTCGCCTTTTTTCAGCCCTTTGATTTTGGGAGCCAAGTCGATATTGTGCGCCACCAAAACAGTCTGCCCGCTGTTTAAGCGCAGAATGAACCGCTGGTGCCGCGAACCTTTATTGTCGTCCGGTAAAACCTTTGCCACCACGCCCCGTCCTTCGATTTGAAAATCGCTTTCGCGCCTTTCGAAGGCCGTCTGAAGGCGGCTGTCGCTGCCTGAGGATGAAGCCTGGATGGAAGATGCGGGTTGTGTCGGGGAGGCAGGTGGATTAAGCGGTGCCTGCCCGCCTTGTCCGTCGAAAAAGTACAAGGCAACCGCCGCTGCGGCAATCAGCAAAACCGGCAATAGTTTTTTTTCTTTCATTTCAGACGGCCTCATCTTTCTGTGGAATAAAAGGGAATACCGCCGTCCTGTAATTGTTTTTCCACGGCGGCGGGCAGCGGCCGGTCGGAAAACACCTTGTCAAACTCCGTGATGGCGGCCACGCGCACCAAGGCGGTACGGCCGGTTTGATTGTGTTCGACCGAGAGATAACGTGTCCGCGCGTTCTGCATCATGGCCTGCATCACGCTGACTTCTTTAAAATCAAAATCCAGCAGCGAGCCGTCGGCTTCGATGGACGACGAACCGAGAATGGCATAATCGGCTTTAAACTGGTTGATGAAATCCACCGTCGCCACGCCCGTAATGCCGCCGTCCACCGGCCGGACCACGCCCGATGTGATGATGACGGTATAGTCGCTGCGGCCGGATGCCAAGGCGGCGACATGGATGTTGTTGGTGATGATGCGCAGGTTGCGGTGATTTTTAATCAAGGCCGCTGCCACGGCTTCTATGGTTGCCCCGATGCTCATAAACAGGCTGGAGCCGTCGGGAATTTCTGCCGCAATCAAATCTGCGATATGGGCTTTTTCATTCTGCTGCCGTTTTTTTTGCAGCAGGTAGGTGTCGTTCAACGCGGCATCACCCAAAGTCGCACCGCCGTGATAGCGTTGCAGCAGGCCGTCTGCACACAATTCGCCGATGTCGCGGCGTATGGTTTGCGGCGTAACATCCAATTCGGAGGCTAAAGCCTCTACCGGCATAAAACTGCGCTCCCGCACCAAACGGATGATTTTTTCATGGCGTTGGCGTTTGTGTCTCATATATTTTACCCTGCTGGCAATGGAAAACCCGGCCGGATGCAATCCGACGATAAAAAGGTCGGATGATAACAGCACTGCCAATCAGGAAGATAAGATTTTTTCAAACCGCCCTACCCGCTCCCTTTCTCACACCGGATATTGTTGGAATTTTGCAGAATGCCGTATTCCGTTCCCCTGCCGCTCCGAATCATGCGGATAGGGCTTCTTGCTGCTGTTTTCAATAAACTTTGGGGCTGCCCGAGTCGTCCCGGACAGCCCCGTCCCTATCTTTTTGCAACTGCTTTTAACGTTCAGCCATCAAGCTGCTTTGCGGTGGTAATGCCGCAGCGCGTGTTCTTTGCGCCGTCCGCTACTGAATGCGGATACGCGTTTCAGGTAGCCGATGACGCGGGTGCCGTAGTCGATGTCGTGGCTGCCGCAGGCGGAACAGGCGTGCAAGGTGCGTTTATCGATGTGGCCGCATTCGTTGCAGATGGTGATGCGCACGTTCACGCAGAAGTAGTTGCAGCCGGTTTGCGCGGCGATGTCCAAGAGCGAGCGGTAGCCGGATTCGGGCAGGGCTTCGTCGAGGTTCAGGTGCAGCGCCGAGCCGCCGTCGAGCCAATCCACCAGTTCTTTACCATGCAAAAGGAATTTGTCGAGCGCGTTGATTTCTTCGTCTTCAACGACGTAGAAATAGGAGTTGTAGCAGTCGCGGCTGACTTTGTAGCCATCGGCTTTATCCCATTTGGCGTTTTTCACGCCGAGGTTTTCGGCGGGGACAAACTCGGTGTTGAATTTAACGCCGTAGTGTTTGCTGGCAGCTTGGTTGGCTTCGAATATGGTTTTCAGACGGCCTTGGACAAAGTTGATGTAATCCTCGTTGTAACCCACAGCAATGCCGTTTGCTTCGGCGGCTTCCGCCATGCCGTTGATGCCGATGGTGAGGAACTGTTTGTCCAGCGTGATGAAGCCTG